>Ga0210402_10006330_pt1 | contig 10495 bp, 10 predicted proteins | sample IncBWC7MmetaG_FD_161055 | JGI IMG/M metagenome (GOLD analysis project Ga0210402, IMG submission 161055) | Forest soil microbial communities from Barre Woods Harvard Forest LTER site, Petersham, Massachusetts, United States - Inc-BW-C-7-M | ecosystem: Environmental > Terrestrial > Soil >...
CCTCCGTGTGGGCGTCGGGCAGCCAGGTGTGGAACGGGAACATCGGGACCTTGATGGCGAATCCGAAGAAGAAGGCGAAGAAGAGCCAGATCTGGAGCTCCGCCGGCATGCCCGCCGCGACCGCCGTCAGCTTCTCGATGGAGAAGGTCGCCGCGTTGCCGAGCCCCTTGTACGCGAGGAACCCGGTCGTGTTGTAAAAGTAGAGGGCGATGATGCCGAGCAGCATCAGCACCGAACCCGCCAGCGTGTACAGGAAGAACTTGATCGCCGCGTAGAGCCGCCTCTGGCCGCCCCAGACGCCGATCAGGAAGTACATCGGGACGAGCATGACCTCCCAAAACACGTAGAAGAGAAACAGGTCGAGGCAGCAGAACGTGCCGATCATGAACGTCTGGAGCAGGAGGAGCAGGACGTAGTACTCCTTCTGGCGCTCCGTGATGGCCGAATACGAGCAGTACACCGCGATCAGGCCCACGATCGTCGTCAGCAGGATCAGCACGAGCGTGATGCCGTCGATGCCGAAGTGGTAGTGGACGCCGAGCGACGGGATCCACGACGCCCGCTCGACGAACTGGTAGCCGTCGTGCGCGCGGTCGAAGGCCCACCAGAGTGGCAGGGACACCAGCAGGTCGATGGCCGCCACCGCGGTGGCAAACGCCTTGATCGCCCCCGTCTTTTCCTTGGGAATGAGGAAGATGATCAGGAGCGCCCCGACGAGCGGGATGTACGTGATGATCGAGAGGATCGGGATGTTCGTCAGTTGCGGCATACGTGTTCCTCAGTTCGGGTCATCACTCACCTTTAGCGAAACAACAGGTAAACCGCGACGAGGCAGAACAGGCCGCCCCCCATCACGAGTGCATAGTTCTGGACCCGTCCGGTCTGGGCGCGGCGGAAGAGCCGGAAGAGGGCCTGGAGCACGTTCGCCACGCCGTTGACGAGCCCGTCGACGACGTACTGGTCGAAGAGGGAGGCGGCCCAGGACGCGCCCTTCGTGAGGGCGGCCGCGCCGTTGGGGATCAGGTCGACGACCGTGGCGTCCACCTCCCAAAGGAAGCGCCCGCCGCCCAGGGCGAGCCCCTGGACGAAGATCCTGTCGTAGGCCTCGTCCACGAAGTACTTGTTGGTGACGGCGCGGTAGACGCCGGGCCACTGCTCGGCCAGGCGCGCGGGCGTCCGGCCCTCCCCCCTGTGGTACCAGGACCAGGCGAGATAGATGCCGATCGACGCCACCGCGACGGCCGCAGCCATCAGGGCGAGCTCGAGGGACAGCGAGGCGTGGTGCACCCTTTCGGGCATTCCCGCGATGGGCAGGCGGATGGGCCTCAGGAACTCGCCGATCCGGTCGCCGTGCTCGATGATCGGCACACCGACGTAGCCGGAGACGATCGACAGGAAGGCCAGCACCATCAGCGGGACCGTCATGGTCGGCGGCGACTCGTGGAGGTGGGCCTCCTGCTCCTTCGTGCCGCGGAACGGGCCCCAGAACGTGAGCGTGAGCAGCCGGAACATGTAGAAGGCCGTCAGGCCCGCGGTGAAGAGGGCGACCGCGTAGAGGACGCGAGGCAGCCAGGGCACGCCCTCGAACTCGGCGTGGAAGACGGCCGCCTTGATCGCGTCCTTCGAGAAGAAGGCCGCGAGAAACGGCACGCCCGAGATCGTGAGGGTCGCGATCAGGAAGGTCCAGTACGTCTTCGGAACCTTCGAGGCGAGGCCTCCCATCTTCCGGATGTCCTGTTCGCCGCCCATCGCGTGGATCACCGAGCCCGCGCCGAGGAAGAGGCAGGCCTTGAAGAAGGCGTGCGTCGTGACGTGGAACATGCCCTCGGTGAAGGCGCCGACGCCGCACGCCAGGAACATGTAGCCCAGCTGCGAGACCGTGGAGTACGCGAGGACCTTCTTGATGTCGTTCTGCGCCACGCCGATCGTCGCGGCGAAGAGGGCCGTGAAGGCGCCGACGACCGCCACGACGATCATGGCGTGGGGAGCCAGGCGGAAGAACACGTTGCAGCGGGCGATCATGTAGACGCCGGCCGTGACCATCGTGGCCGCGTGGATCAGCGCCGAGACCGGGGTCGGGCCCGCCATCGCGTCCGGCAGCCAGACGTAGAGCGGGAACTGGGCCGACTTGCCGCACGCGCCGACGAAGAGCAGCAGACAGACGACGGTCATGTACGGCGTGTAGGCCGCGGGATTGGCCGCCGCCGCCGCAAAGACCTTCTGGAAGTCGAGCGAGCCGAAGAGCGCGAAGACGCCGAAGATCCCGAGGATGAAGCCAAAGTCTCCGATGCGGTTGACGACGAAGGCCTTCTTCCCGGCGTCGGCCGCGAACGTCTTCTCGTAGTAGTAGCCGATCAGCAGATACGAGCAGAGCCCGACGCCCTCCCACCCGACGAACAGGAGGAGGAAGTTGCCCCCGAGGACGAGGACGAGCATGGCAAACATGAAGAGGTTCAGGTACGCGAAGTAGCGCCCGTAGCCCTCTTCGTGCCCCATGTACCCGGCGGAGTAAACGTGGATCAGGAAGCCGACGAACGTCACGAAGGCGAGCATCAGGGCGGACAGCGAGTCGATCCGCAGCGTCACGTCGACGAACCACTCGCCGGCGGCGCCGGGGATCTGGCCGACGGATTGGTTCACGCCGAGCGGGATCCAGCGCCACAGCGTCAGCGCGTGGGACGCGCCCTCGGAAAACGCCCTGAGGCCGACGTCGAAGATGGCCCCGAACGCGAGCACGCACGCGATGGCCACGCTGCCGACGCCGACGATCGTGTGCAGGCCCTTGAACGGGATCTCGTGGTGGCCCGGGTCGTGGCCGCTCGCATGGCCGGCATCCGGCGCCGTCGCCGCCGTGTGGGCGTCGGAGCCCTCGCCTCCCCCGTGCCCGTGCGCTTGCCCGCGGGTCCGGTGCGACAGCAGGTACACGAGCCCGTTGATCAGGAATCCCGCCAGCGGGAAGAGCGGGATGGCCCAGAGGAGGTTCTTCATCTCCGCTAGCCCCGCATCGTGTGCGCTTCTTCGACGTCGAGCGTCTTGCGCTGGCGGAAGTAGGAGATCGTGAGGGCGAGGCCGATGGCGGCCTCCCCGGCGGCGATCGTGATGACGAAGACCGAGAACACCTGGCCCGTCAGGTCGGACAGGCGCCGCGAGAACGCGATCAGGTTCAGGTTCACGGCGTTCAACATCAGCTCGATGGACATCAGGATCGTCAGGAAGTTGCGGCGGACGAGGACGCCCAGGAACCCGATCGAGAAGAGCAGAAAGCTGACGATCAGGTAGTGATTGATCGTGATCGTCATGGCATCAGTCCATCTTCTCCAGCGAGCGCCTTCCGAGGACCACGGCGCCGATCATCGCGACGAGCAGGAAAACGGACGCGACCTCGAACGGCACCAGGTAGTCCCGGAAGAGCACCCACGAGACGGCCTCGGTGTTCCCCGCCACGTGGGTCCCGACCATCCGGAAGGCGTCGGGCCGGACGGGAACGTCGGCCATCTTCTCCGTGCCGAGGATGTAGAGAAACGGCAGGAGGAACACGGGCAACAGCACGAGCGCGACGTCGAACTGCTTCTGGAAGGCCTTGCCCGCGTGCGCCACGCCCGGGTTGACGAGCATGACCACGAAGAGGAAGAGGACCATGATCCCGCCCGCGTACACCAGCATCTGCACGGCCCCGACGAACTCCGCCTGCTGGAGAATGAAGATGCAGGCCACCAGCACGAACGCGAGGAGCAGGTACAGCGCCGAGTGCACGGGGTTGCGCGCGACGACCACGGCGATGGCCGACACGAGCGCGAGCCCGGCGAAGACGACGAAGAGCCATCCCGCCGTTCCCGTCAGGAGCGCGCCGTCGGTCATGGCGCCTTCCTACCCCCGCTCCACGACCGTGAACGGCTTCACGTTCGGGGCCTCGCGCCAGTCGGTGAGCTTGCGGATGTCGAGGTAGAGCGACTCGTTGCGGTCGTAGGACGCCATCTCGTAGGTCTTGGTGGTCAGCCAGATCGACTTCGGCACCGTCGGGCAAGCCTCCTCGCAGAGCTGGCAGAACATGCAGCGCTTCAGGTCCACGTCGAAGCGGTCGAGGACCTTGACCGACTTGGCCTGCTCGTCCTTCTCGTTGTGCCAGTCGATGTAGATGATGTTGATCGGGCACTCGATCGCGCAGAGCGTGCACTTGATGCACCGCTCCTCGTCGAGGCGGAACATCCCGCGGAACCGGTCCGACGGAAGCTTCTTCTGCTCGGGGTACTCGATCGTCACCTTCTTCTTCAACAGGTGCCGCCCCGTGACCGACAGCCCGTCGAACAGGTCGAGGAGCGCGATGCGATCGAGCCACTTCTTGAGTGCCACCGTCGTCAGACCTCCACCGGGTGCGGCTCGGCCGCGAGCCGTTCGCGGCGCGTGAGCTTCTGCCGGAGCTTCGCCAGGAAAAACATCGCCACGAACAGGCCGCCGAAAATCCACGCCAGCCACACGAGGCCCGTCGTCCGCCCCGGAAAGAGCAGGATCGCGAAGGCGACGATCAGGATGTTCGCCAGGGCCATCGGGATCAGCCACTTCCAGCCGAGGGCCATGAGCTGGTCGAACCGGTAGCGCGGGAACGTGGAGCGGAACCAGATGTACGCGAAGAGGAAGGCGCCCACCTTCGCGAAGAACCACAGGACGGGCGGGACCTGCCAGAGGAATTCGAGCGCCTTCACGTTCGGAAAGGGCGGCAGCCACCCTCCGAGGAAGACCGTCACGGCCACGCAGGAGATGATGATCATTCCCGTGTACTCGCCGAGGAAGAAGAAAGCGAACTTCACGCCCGAGTATTCGGTGTTGAAGCCCGACACGAGCTCCGACTCCGCCTCGGGCAGGTCGAAGGGGTTGCGGTTGGTCTCGGCCACGCCGGAGACGAAGTAGATGAAGAAGGCAACCAGGCCCGGGAAGACGAACCAGAGGTGTGTCGACTCCTGCCGCCGCACGATCTCGACCAGCGACAGCGAGCGGGTCATCAGGAGGATCGAGACGAGCGCCAGGCCCATCGGGACCTCGTAGGACACCAGCTGGGCCGCCGAGCGCAGGCCCCCGAGCAGGGAGTACTTGTTGTTCGAGGACCAGCCGCCGAGGATGATCCCGTACACGCCGATCGAGGTGAGGGCGAGCAGGAACAGGAGGCCGATGTTGACGTCGGCCACCCACAGCGGCACGAGCGTCTTGCCGATGCGGACCGGCGGCCCGAACGGGATCACGGCCAACGCCGTCAGGGCCGGGATCACCGCCAGGACCGGCGCCAGGAAGTGTACGGCCTTCTCCGCCCTGGCCGGAGTGATGTCTTCCTTCGTGACGAGCTTGAGCAGGTCTGCCAGACCCTGCAGCGTCCCCTCGGGGCCGACGCGGTTGGGGCCGAGGCGCGCCTGCATGAAGCCCATGATCCGCCGCTCGGCGAGCACGATCACGAAGCCGACGATCGCCGGCACCGTCGCCACGAGCAGGACGACCTTGAGGTAGGTCCAGAATTCGGCCGGCAGCGTCACCGGTCCACCTCGCCGAGGACGATGTCGATGGTGCCGATCAGGGCCACGAGGTCCGACACGAGGTGGCCCTTCGCCAGCCGGGGCAACGCCTGCAGGTTGATGAAGGACGGCGGCCGGACGTGCATCCGGTACGGCTTGTTCGAACCGTTGGAGACGCAGTAGAAGCCGAGCTCGCCCTTGGGCGACTCGATCGAGGCGTACACCTCGTCGGCCGGCGGCTTGATCACGCGGGGCACCTTGCCGCGGATCTCTCCCGCCTCGAGCCTCTCGAGGCACTGGCGGATGATCCGTGCGCTCTGGCGCATTTCCTGGACGCGCACGATGTACCGGTCGTACGTGTCGCCGTTCTGGCGCGTCGGCACGACGAAGTCGAGCTCGTCGTAGCACTCGTAGGGCTGGGCCCGGCGCAGGTCCCACTCGAGACCCGATCCGCGCAGGATCGGACCCGTCAGGCCCCACTCGACGCACTCCTCGGCCGAGATCACGCCGATGCCGACCGTCCGCTTTTTCCAGATGCGGTTGTCGGTCAGCAACTGCTCGTAGTCGTCGATGCGTGTCGGCAGGTCGGAGATGAACTCCGACACGCGCTCCGTCCAGCCAGGCGTCAGGTCGAAAGGCAGCCCGCCGATGCGCATGCAGTTGAGCGTCAGCCGCGCGCCGCAATACTCTTCGAAGAAGTCCAGGATCTGCTCGCGCTCGCGAAAGGCGTACCAGAAAGGCGTCACCGCCCCGAGGTCGATGCCCGAGGTCCCGAGCCACACCAGGTGCGACGAGAGCCGCTGCAGCTCGTCGAGGATGACTCGGATCAGCTGCGCCCGCCGCGGAATCTCGACCCCGAGCAGCTTCTCGACCGCGAGGCAGAAGGCGTGGTTGTTGGTGGCCGCCGCCACGTAGTCCATCCGGTCGGTGTGCGGGATCCCCATCGGGTACGTCTCGGTCTCGAAGAGCTTTTCGGTGCCCCGGTGCAGATAACCCATGTCCGGCTTGGCCTCGAGGATCTTCTCGCCGTCGACCCGAAGGACGAGGCGCAGCACGCCGTGCGTCGACGGATGCTGCGGCCCGAAGTTGAGCTCCATTTCCTGCACGTCGAAGAGCGTGTGGGCCTCCGGCGGCGCCCCGGGCGCCTCCAGTCCCGCGGCGGCCCCGGCCTTCGCCCGCTCGGCGAAGTCCGCGGCCTCGTCCCTCTCGGCCTGGCTGATCTTTTCGTCGCTCACGGCTTCCCGCTCATGGCCGACGGCGGGCCGGTCACGACACGACCTTCCGATTCGGGTCCTTTTGGGACGGGCCGCCGCCCTCGGGCCATTCCTCGGGATAGATCGCCGCGCCCGTGTCGATGCCTTCGAGAGGGAAGTCCTTGCGCAGCGGGTGTCCCCGGAAGCCCTCCCAGGTCAGGATCCGCCGCAGGTCGGGGTGCCCCGAGAACCGGATGCCGAACATGTCCCAGATCTCCCGCTCGCACCAGTTGGCCGAGAGGAACACCGAGGCGATCGAGGGCACCTCGCCGCCGTCCGCCGCGCCGCACTTGACGCGGATGCGGGCGTTCTTCGAAAACGAATAGAAGTGGTAGACCACGTCGAACCGGGGATCGCGCGTCTTCCAGTCCACCGCCGTCGCGTCCACGCAGTACTTGAAGTCCTCGGCGTCTTTCAGGTGGCGCGCGACGCGCGCGATCGCGTCCTTCTGCACCACGACCGTCACCTGGCCGGCGAACTCCTTCGCGGAGACGACGGTGTCGGGAAGGGCCGCCCGAATCGACCGGACCCAGGCGTGGCCCGAAGCGTCCACCGCCTCGGGCCGGGTGCTCTTCTCCTCCGAGGGAGCCTTCTCGTCCGCCAATCAGGACGCCTTGCGAATGACTTTCATGCGGTCGATCTTCTTCTGGAGCGCCATGATCCCGTAGATGAGGGCCTCCGGGCGAGGCGGGCAGCCGGGCACGTACACGTCCACGGGGACGATGCGGTCCACGCCCTGCGTCACGGCGTAGGTCTTGTAGGGGCCGCCGCAGGTGGCGCACGAGCCCATGGCGATCACCCACTTGGGCTCGGGCATCTGGTCGTACAGGCGCTTGACGATCGGGGCCATCTTCTCGACCACGGTCCCGGCGACGATCATGAGGTCGGACTGGCGCGGCGTCCCGCGGAAGACCTCCGCTCCGAACCGGGCGAGGTCATGCCGGGCGTCCATGACCGCCATCATCTCGATCGCGCAGCAGGCCAGGCCGAACTGCATCGGCCAGATCGAGGAACGGCGGGCCCAGTTGATGACCGAGTCGACCGTCGTCGTGACGACGTTCTCCTCGAAACGGTTGTCGACGAGCCCCATGCAGTCCTTTCGGAACCCTACGCCCAGTCGAGGGCGTTGCGCTTCCAGCAGTAGAAGTACCCGACCACCAGGATCACGAGGAAAACCAGCATCTCGACGAGGCCGAAGAGCCCGAGCCGGTTGAACATGATCGCCCAGGGAAAGAGGAAGATGGTTTCGACGTCGAAGACGACGAAGAGGACGGCGATCAGGAAGTACCGGACCGAGAAGCGGGTGTCGAAGGCCGAGGTCGTGGCCTCGACACCGCACTCGTAGGGCTCGAGCTTGGCCGGATTCGGCCGGCGCGTCTGGATCACGCGCGCGGCCAGGATCGTCCCGAGGGGCAGAGCCGCCGCCAGGAGGGCGAAAATCAGGATCGGAAAGTACTGACCCACTGGCGCGGCATTCTATCGGACGAGTCTGGCGAAACAAAATACTTAGAAGCAAGGGCTTGAACCGTTCAATCTGCCCGCGGACCCGAGGCCATCCCCTTGCGCTGCACGAGCACGGAGATCTCCTCGCCCATGCCCTCCGGATCCAGGAGTCGGAAGATGCGCCACTTTTCCGCATCGCTGCCGGCGAAATCGAGGATGCCGATCTCCGAGAGGAAGAGCCCCTGGCGCATCAGGCGGTCGGCGCGCAGCCCCTCCTCCTGCCCCACGGCGAGGAGCACGTCCCAGTTCACGTGCGCCGTCAGGTCGCGCTCCCCCGGGCTGTCGAGCGGATCGCCTCCGCGCCGGCCGCCCGCGTGCACGGCGAGCGTGCCCTCCCCGCGCGCGAACGGGTGATAGAGGATGCGGGACGGGTGGCCGTAATCGAATGCCACGAGGGAGCCCCGGTCGAGGGCCCGAGCGAGACGGCGGTGAAGCGGCGCGGCGTCGGGAGCGACCTCTCCCTTCTGGCCGGCGGCAAGCTCCACGCCGAAACGCGCGAGGTGCTCCTTCAAGGCCTCCGCGGCTTGGACCGCCTCCCAGGCGAAGCGATCCGCCTTCCAGGCCACGCGCAGCTCGAGCAAGCCCTCCGCGGACCCGACGACCCGGGCCACGGGCAGGGCATCGTAGAGCTCGTTCGAGAAGACCCAACCGCGAACGGATCCGGGCTCGAGCTCCTCCGCGTCGGCGAGCACGCGCGGCGCGGGCGAGAGAGGGCGCGCCCCGAGCACCCGGCGGGCCGTCTCCGAGGCCTCGACGGCCGTCAGACGCAGCCGCGCATGCAGGTCCGGGTCGAGGGCTTCGAGGGCGCGGGTGAAGTCCTCGAGAAAGCGGCCCGCGCCGGCGCCGACCTCGACGAAGTCGATCGGACCCTCGAACGCCGCGGTCTCGACGGCGAAGAGCCGCGCGAGGGCGCGCGCGAACGCCGGCGAGACGTAGGGCGACGTGACGAAGTCCCCGCCCTCGCCGATCGCCGCCCCGCGGCCGTAGTAGCCCTCCTCCGGATCGTAGAGGGCGGCGCGCATGAAGTCGTAAAAGGAGATCGGGCCCTCGCGGGCGATGCGATCGCGCAAGCGCTCGGACAGTGACACGCGGGAGCGGATTATAGTTTCGGCGATGCGGCCCCGCGCCCTCGCCAGAGCGTTCCCGGCCGCGATCCTGCTGCTCTGCGCCTGCGCCACGCGCCGCGAGGACCGCCTGCCCACGCTCGAGGACTACTCGGACGGGACCTCGGCCTACGCCGAAGCGCTGCTCGCAGGCTGGAAAGCAGGGGCCGTCCCGCCGCAGCTGCTGTCCGAGCCCCTTCTCTGGAGCGGCCCCCTGCCGGGCGACGGTCTCACGCCCGTCGGCGCGCGCGCGCCGCTCACGGTCGAGGCGTACCGGGCGCCCGAGGGGCCTGCCGCGACGGCCGCCGCGGCGGATCTCGCCGCCCCTCTCGCCGCGATCCGAGCCGGATTCTCGACGCTCGGCCGTACCGAGGCGACTCTCTTCGACTTTCACCGCCGCGGCGGCATGCGCGAGATCGTCCTTGGCCTGTTTCTCTCCGGCCGCGGACGGCGCGGCGAGCTGCGCCAGGAGGGCGGAAGACTCCGCGTGATTCTCGGGCGCGCGCCGGGCGGCGGCTGGCGGATGGAGTCGGGCTCGGTCGTGGCGTGGCTCGCGGCATCCGCCGCGGAACCGCTCTTCGAGGAGCGTGCCGCGGCTGCGGGCCTGGCTCACACCCACCGGGCCTACTTCCCCAACGCGACGCGCAACATCCCCGTGCCCGGCGAGCACCTGCCGCCCGGGGTCGCGGTCCTCGACTTCGACGGAGACGGACGGCCTGACCTCTACGTCGTGGGAGGCGACGGCAACCGTCTCTATCGCAACCGCGGCGACGGCACCTTCGAAGACGTCACGGAGAAGGCGGGTGTCGGCGGGCAGGAAGGCGAAGGCGCGGGCGCGCTGGCGTTCGACTACGACAACGACGGCCGCACCGACCTCTACGTCACGTACCTCGACCGGCCGAACCTGCTCTACCGCAACCGCGGCGACGGCACCTTCGAGGAGGTCGGCGCGAAGGCCGGGGTCGCGTTGAAGGACTACAGCACCTCCGCCGCCGCCCTGGACTACGACCGCGACGGCAACCCCGACCTCTACGTCCTCGTCTATGGCCACCCCGACTCCGGCCCCACCCTCGCGGCCGACAACGCTCCCCCCAACCATCTCTTCCACAACAACGGCGACGGCACGTTCACCGACGTC
>Ga0210402_10006333_pt1 | contig 10492 bp, 10 predicted proteins | sample IncBWC7MmetaG_FD_161055 | JGI IMG/M metagenome (GOLD analysis project Ga0210402, IMG submission 161055) | Forest soil microbial communities from Barre Woods Harvard Forest LTER site, Petersham, Massachusetts, United States - Inc-BW-C-7-M | ecosystem: Environmental > Terrestrial > Soil >...
CCTGGGCTGGAAAGATTATTGGAAGATTTAGCCGTTCGTACCGTCTGAGCCAGTATCAATACGGATAAAAATACAACAGCGATGGGAGTGATTTTTCGCACGCGAAGTTCTCCTCTGCGTCGAACAGCATAAAGGAATTCGCATGCGAGTCCTACGCGGAGTCGACAACCTAGCGCCGGGGGCGCGGCACAAATTAGCCCAGTGCGTAAGCACTGGGTGCGAGGATGACTACCTTCGGAAACATGCAGACAAAAACGAAAAACCGGAATTCTACTGGCTGGAGTCCAATCTCTTTTCCGGAACGAATGAACAGCCATTCCCTCATCTGCCGTTGTGCAGCGCACCGAGGCGCAAAGGGACGGTTCTTTCTACGTTTATGTCCAATTCACGTACAGGGAAACTTATGAAACGTATGGGAGACCGCCCGATCCTGCCAATACCTTCAAATGGTACGTAATTGCAGCAGTGACCTCAGAGCAGGGCCGATTTGTAGTCAGTGACGTTCTTTTCCTCGAGGAGGACACAACAAAAGTCGATTCGTGCCTGAGCGATTCATTCCCGGGATGTGCCGGCCCTGTTTGGTAGGGAACAAGCCCTAGGCCCAAGGTGTGCCTGCCTCTAGTTTTGGGAGTACCTATTTCGAATCTGGTACCCTATTGACAAAGTAAACGTGCCCTGGTATTCTTCGCTTGTGTAGGCAAGCTCATTTCGAACAGTTCGCCTCAAGCCCCGTTTCCTATCCCCTTTGTTTTGACACTCATACAAAACCCTTTTCTCGCATCCCCTTTACTTTGATAACCATACAAAACACCCGGGGGTGGGGGTACCTCTCTGCACCTTTCACTTGCTCTTGGCTCCGCTCTTTTGCCGGGGCCGGCAACTCATCTCTTTTCTTTTCAACGCCTTGCGCACTCTTTGCAGGAACAACCGGGGTGTACCGAAACTATTCCCATACTGAAACTCGCCACTCATCACTCGCCACTCGCTACCGCTTCATCCCCTGCTACAATTCCCGCGTGTCCGCCGACCCAATCGAACTTCTTGTCTCTCCAGCCGACTCCGGCACCCGCCTCGACCGCTTCGTCGCCGCGAATTCCCCTGAACTGTCCCGCGCCCGCGTCCAGGAACTCATCGATTCCGGCCTCGTGCAGATCAACGGCCAACCCTCCAAGCCCAGCCAGAAGGTTAAAGCTGGCGAACGTATCACCGTTCAGCCCGAACCCCGCGCACCCCTCAAAGCCGAAGCCGAATCCATCCCCCTCGACGTCCTCTACGAAGACGACGACCTCATCATCATTAATAAACCCGCTGGTATGATCGTCCACGCCGGAGCAGGGAACTCGCGCGGCACGCTCGTCAACGCGCTTCTCGGCCGCGGCCAATCTCTTTCGCAATCCGCCGATCTTCTGCGCCCAGGCATCGTCCATCGCCTCGATAAAGACACCAGCGGCGCCATCCTCATCGCTAAAAACGATTTCGCCCACGCCAAACTTTCCGAAGCCTTCCGCACTCGCGCTATTCAAAAAACCTATCTCGCACTGGTCCAGGGAAAATTCAGCGCAAAACAAGGCCGCATCGAACTCGCCATCTCCCGCGACCCCAAACGTCGCATGCGCATGTCCGCTCGCCCCGCGGCCAAATCCGCAAACGCCCGCGCCGCCCGTACTGATTGGACTATCCTCCAGGAATTCGGTCCCGCTACGCTTCTCGAAGTCCAACTCCACACCGGACGCACGCATCAAATCCGCGTGCACTTCTCCGCCCTAAAACATCCCGTTGTAGGCGACATTCTCTATGGCGCCGCAACGCATCTCGTCGCCGAAAAAACAAAACTCCCCGCACTTGATCGCCAATTCCTTCACGCCGCGCGTCTTTCTTTTACGCACCCGCGCACAGAAAAACAGATCACCGTCACCGCACCGCTCGCACCGGAACTAAAAATCTACCTGGAGAAATTGGCTGCCGCTGCAGGCGTTCCAAAAATTGACGCCTCCCTCGCTGCCTTCCTATAATCCATGTTCATGCGCCGCACACTCACAGGTCTCTTCGCCGCCTTTCTGATTCTCGCCCTGCCGCTTTCCGAAAGCGCGCAGCAACAGCAAGAACAGCAGCAACCACAGCCGCCCCCGCCGGACCAGAATCCACAGAAGAGCCAAACCACCATCACTTCCGTCGTCAATCTCGTGGACGTCCTTGCTACCGTCCTCAATCGCCGCAACAAACTTGTCCCCGATCTCACGCAGGACGATTTCAAACTGTCCGACGACAACGTTGCGCAAACCATTAAATATTTCAGCAAGCAGTCGGATATTCCGCTCCGCATCGGCCTCCTTCTCGATACTTCCAACAGCATCCGCGATCGCATCAAATTTGAGCAGGACGCCGCCGTCAATTTTCTCTACACCGTTCTCCGCCGCGGCAAAGATCAAGCTTTCGCCATGACGTTCGACGACGAACCGCAAATGGTGCAGGGCTTTACCGGCGACACCGGCCTGCTCCGCGATCAAATCGTCAAAACCAAAGCAGGCGGTGGCACCGCCGTTTACGACGCAATTTACGAGGCATGCGCGAAGCATCTCAGCAATCCGCCGCGCCCGGCCGGTGATCAACCAGACGTTGTCCGCCGCGTCATGATCCTGATCAGCGACGGCGAAGACAATCTTTCCGACCACACACGCTCAGAAGCCGTCGAAATGGCCCAGCGCACCGGCGTGGTGATTTACACCATCAGCACCAGCATTCAGTGGGTTACCACCACCGCCGAAAAAGATTGCCGCGCCACCGGCTCCTGCAAATATCACCTCACCGATGGCGACAAAATTCTTCAGCAGCTCGCCGAAGAAACCGGCGGCCGCTCTTTTTATCCGTATCACGTGGATGATTTGGATCAGTCGTTCCAGGACATCGGCGACGAGCTGCGCAATCAGTATCAGATCACGTATAACCCGTCGAACTTCGTTGCAAACAACAAATATCACCGCATCAAGATCGAACTTCCGAAATTCAACGGCTATCAGGTTCGCGCTCGCAAGGGCTATTACGCGCGTGCCAACGGCACCGGGCCTACTGCGCCGGCACCAGCAACGCCACCAGCCGCAACTCCGCCTGCGACAAACCCGCCGTCGCCAAAATAAATTACGTGGGAAAGGATTTTATTTTAGAAAAAGTTATTGCGGTGAATCGCGGAAAAGAATGGCGTCGGATTCAATATGTACCCGCTCGACGGCGAGCTTCGCTCCATCGCGCGAATATCCGAACGCCGCGATCCGGTCCGCGGTGTAATGCGTGATCTGTTTGTGCATCGAGCCGTCCAGCGGCTGCATCCACAAATTGTCCACGCCTTTTTCCCGCACGATGTACGCGACGGATTTTCCGTCCGGCATGAATTTCGCGCCTTCTTGCGCGCGCTGGTCAATATCGTGAAGTTGCGATGCGTGAGTTTCCGTGGAGTCCACGCGCAGCATTAATTTGTGATCGAACTCGCGCACTTCCGTCGTTAGAATGAATTTTCCGTCCGGCGAAAGATCGTACTGGCCGACTCCGGTTTTCAAAACAACTTCCGGAGTCCCACCGTCCACGGAAACACGCTTCAGATTATTACCGTCCGCGCGATCCACGTAGTAAACCCATTTTCCGTCCGGCGAGCAGCGCGGATCCGCTTCGCTCATTCCGAAAGTCAACTGAACTTGATTGCCGCCGTTCGCGTTCATGCGCCATAAATTTGCGGCGGCCTTTCCGGAGCGGCCAATGAATCGCAGGATCAGATATTTTCCGTCTCCGCACGAAGCAGGCTGATCCGGAAGAGATTTTGAGTCGGAGAAAATAAGAGACTCTCCGCCAGCAGGATTCACCGCGCGAATTTCTCCTCCCTGCGGAATGATTAATTTTCCGTCCGAGCTCCAGTCCCATTTCCAAATCGTCTGCTTCGAGGAAAGAGCGATGGGGCGCGCTTCGTCCGGATTATTTGCGGGCGCGATGGAAAAATCCATTTGCGATTGTACTTGTGTTGCGGCGAAGCTTTGCGCATTCGCAGCGACGCTTGGCCGCACGTAAGTATTCGTGTCTTCTGTAATCGCGCGATACGTTCCCTGCGCGTAGTTCACAATTCCCAGTTGCCGCTGCATATGGCCCGAGGCAGCTTGTGCGCTGGTGGCGAGCAAACCGCTGCCGTCAGAAAGCCAAACGGGATCGTAGAAAACCTTGTCGTGCGCATTTCCGAAGTTTCTACGCGCGCCCGTTGCGGAATCGATGGCGAGAAATCCGCCGAGATCATTTTCAGTGGGCTGCACGATGGGAATTACGATGGTTTTTCCGTCGGGCGACCAAGCCAGCGTGTAACTGTCGCTTGCGAGTGGCAGAGATTTGAAGAGAGAGCGCTCGGGCGTGCCGTCGCTCTTTGCGATGAGCAAATCAAATGTCGGCGAATCGTGATCCTCGCGCAAGTAAGCGAGATGCTGCCCGTCTGGAGAAAACGCGATAGGACTATCCACATCGCGAATCAGCGCGCGCGGGGTCCCGCCGAGCACGGGAGCTTGATACAAAATGGAAATGGTGTGTTCTTCTTCGTCGCGGCGCACAAAATAGAGATAGCTGCCATCGGGAGAAAACGCGATTCCGAGATAACGAGTTGCCGCGGGCGCCACGATTTGCGTGTTGCTTCCGGTTTGAATGTGGCGAAGTTGCAGCGCCTGCAATCCGTTTTCTTCCAAAACCTGCGCGAGATATTTTCCGTCCGGAGAAATGGCGGCAAGGGAAGTGTGGCCGTTATTGGAAAGATTCTCGACGGCGAAATGATCGAACGGGAGATGCACCGGTTTTTTCGTCAGAGAGAAAAAACCGTATCCCGCCGCGGCCAGAACGACCAGCGCGATGACTGCCGTGACAACAGTTCCCAGCTTGTTTTTCTTTGCGGCTTCGATGAAAACGGAGCCGCTGCCCGGAGCCGGTGTGATGGGCGGAGCGACCTCTTCCATGGCAATGCGCACGCGGGAAATTGTTGAGGCGGTGGCCGCTTGCACGGAGCTCGAAAGCACTTTTCCTGAATCCAACTCGCGAAGCAGACGCTTTAAATCCGCTCGCAATTCGGCGGCGATCTGATAGCGGCAGTCGCGATCTTTTTCGAGCGCTTTATTAAGGATGCGCTCCAGTTCCGAGGGAACTTCAGGGTTCAAACTAACCGGCGTAATGGGAGGATTGCGGAGAATATTTTCAAAGACGACGGCGGAAGTGGAACCGGGAAAAGGATGCTTTCCCGTGACCGTTTGATAGAGAACCGCACCGAGAGAAAAAAGATCGGTGCGCGGGTCGAGTTCTTCGCCGCGAGCCTGCTCGGGGGACATGTAGGCAATGGTGCCGACGGCGAGGCCGGGGCTGGTCAAATGGGTTACGTCCACATCCGCCAGGGTTGTTTCGCTGTCGTGGACGGCCACGAGTTTGGCGAGGCCGAAGTCGAGAATTTTGGCTTGGCCGCGGTCGGTGACGAAAATGTTCGCGGGTTTTATGTCGCGGTGAATGATGCCTTTCTTGTGCGCGGCGTCGAGAGCGTCGGCGGTCTGGATTCCCAGTTCCAAAGTGCGGAGGAGAGGCTGAGAGCCGAGGCGAATCATCTGGTCCAGCGGCTTGCCTTCGAGCAATTCCAGGGCGAGGAAAGTTCTGCCGTTGTGTTCTTCGATGGCATAGATGGTGCAGATGCCGGGATGATTCAGGGCAGAAGCGGCGCGCGCTTCGCGGAGGAAACGCTGGAGACTTTCAGAATCCTGCAGTTTATCTTCGGGAAGAAATTTGAGCGCGACGCGGCGCACCAGTTTGGTGTCTTCGGCTTCATAGACGATGCCCATGCCTCCGCCGCCGAGTTTGCGGAGGATTTTGTAGTGGCCGATGAGTTGTTCTTCCATTGATTCAGAGAGAGATGTTATTAGGCCAAGCGCTTCGAGGTCAATTCGGAAGGGCATTTTGGCGGTGCTATCGAGGAGTTAGTCTTGAGTGGTAAGGCTCAGGGCTGGACGATACCATGGCGGACGGCGTAGAGCACGAGGCTTGCCGTCTCATGAATATCCAGTTTCTGCATGAGTCTCGTGCGATGTGATTCGGCTGTTTTGACGCTGATGCCAAGCAGGGACGCAACGTCTTTCGTGGATTTTCCTTCCGCGATCAGTTGAAGCACTTGCCTCTCTCTCAGCGTGAGTGGATTCCTGGATTTCTCCGATTTGGAATTGTACGCCTCCATGATGGCGCGAGAGACGCCAGGGCTCAAATAAACCTGCCCACCGGAAACTTGCCGGATGGCCAGGAGCAAATCGCTGGCCACCTGGTTTTTTAGAACATAACCCTTAACACCTGCGTCCAGTGCTTCCGACACGTACTGACTTTCATCATGCTGTGTGAGGAGAATGATTTTGGTCTTTGGAGAAGATCGGCTTATTTCGCGCGCGGCATTCAGTCCATTCAACGTAGGCATGCTGATATCCATTATCGCGATATCCGGCTGGAGCGATTGCACAATGCGAAGAGCCTCTTGTCCATCAGAGGCTTCCGCAACGACCTGAAATCCTTCGCGTTCCAGCAAGGATTTCAAGCCCTGGCGCACGATAACGTGATCATCAGCCAGTGCGATGCGAATTGGCATTCAAAGCCTCCGCCGGAACCTTGATCAACAATCGGGTGCCCCTCCCGGGTGCCGAATCGATGGACAGCGTTCCTCCAATTCCATTCAATCGCTCCTGAATCCCGATGAGGCCGAGGCCTCGCTTAAGATTTGATCTGCTTGCCCGCACATCAAAACCTACTCCATCGTCCTCGATGGAGCAGCAGAAGACGCGATTTTTTCTGCCGATTTGAATGCGCACCTGACTCGCCTTGGAATGCTTCGCTGCGTTTGTGAGCGCTTCCTGAACGATACGGTAAAGAGCTATTTCCACTGGGCCGGGCAGTCTGCCCGAAACCGCCGCTTTGATTTGAATGTTGAGATTGGCGCGCTTGGCGACCCCTTCCGCCAAGAATCGAATCGCTGGAATCCAGCCGAGATCATCCAGGATCGTCGGACGAAGTTCGTGGGAATATCGCCGCAATTGTTTTTCAACCTGATTGAGTAATTCCTTAATTTGTCCAACTTGCTCTTTTTGAGGTTCCGGTAATTCTCGTGCCACGTCTGCCAGGGCAAGGTGCACGGCCACCAGGAGCTGCCCAGCCTCGTCGTGCACGGCGTGGGCAATGCGCTTGATCTCTTCCTCCAACGTCTGATTGAGCTGCCGCAAGGCAGCGATTGCATCCTGAACGCCGCGGAGCGCCATTTCGTAAGAAGAGAGGGTCTCTGCCAGGAATTCGTCAGCGGCTGTCAGCAATTCCTGGCGCGCCGGTCCCCGCGCATCGGGGAGCATCTTGTACAGAGCTTGATGGTGGAGGGCAACGATTTCCATTAGGCTCTTTTTCTCGTTGATAGCGCGGCGCCCCAGCTCATAGGCGCGGCCCAAAGCAGCCTCATCCCGATGCTGGATGCATTCACCAAATGCGGAACGATATTGTTTTTCAAAAGTGGGCAGCTTGGCCTTCGGTTTGGTCGCGGCCTTCATGCGCGAACTCCAATGAGCCGCACCACCAGAACTAGCGCGTCATCGATTCCCCGGCCATGCTGCCCAAGAATCTTGTCCGCGGCTCGCTGCGGCGCTTCCTGGGAGGAGAGTACTTCCACAAATTCTCCCCGAATCCCATCCGTGGCAAATACAAGCGTATCCCCCTTCGCAATGGGAAGCACGGCCGCTTGCAAGGAAGGCAGTTGCGAGCCGACGACTCCTCCGCGCAAAAGCAGCATCTCTTGAACGCTCCCCTTCTGAGCGCCAGCGCGCATCAAAACGCCTTGCACATTTCCGACGCCAAGCCACGTCATCATCCCATGTTTCAGGTCAATGAAAGCCAGGCTCATGACCACGCCTCGGGTAGAGCGGAGGCTCTCGTGGCAGCGCTCGACCAGGGATATTACCGGTTCCTGCGCATGGGCTTTGAGGATAGAGATTGCCGCCTCTGCCGCGTTTGCAGCTTCTTTGCCATGTCCAACTCCGTCCAACGCAGCGATCAGGATTCCATTTCCTGCGCGGCAAACCAGATGGCGATCGCCCGATTCACTCTGGCCCGGGAGAATGAACTTCGCCACGCCGCAATCCACCAGCGGCACGCTTATTGTTTCCATTTTTTCACCGTCACGATCGTGCCGCGGCCAGGTTCTGAGCTAATTTCAAACTCGTCCATCAAGCGCCGCACTCCCGGCAGTCCGAGCCCCAGGCTTCCCGACGTAGAAAAACCGTCCTTCATGGCCTGCCGAATGTCCCAAATTCCGGGGCCGCGATCGGAAGCGACAATCGAAATGCCTTGGCGGCTTGAGCCTTGAACCACTTTCAAAGTTATTTCACCCTTGCGGGCATAGGACACAATGTTGCGTGCAAGCTCGGAAATGGAGGTGGCAATCAGTGTGGCATCGCCCGTAGAAAAACCAAGCTCGATTGCGAGGGCGCGCCCCTTCTGGCGGGCTGCCACTATGTCTTGGTCCGAGTTAATGGCCACTCGGATTTCTCCGGGCCTCACTGTGCCTCTCTCAGTCTATGTTCTTGAATTTTTGAATCAGATAAGCCAGACCTTCCTCCAGGTCTAGCGCTGTGGCAACGCCTTCCAGTGTCAGCCCGAGCTGAACCATCGCGAATGCCACTTCCGGTTGAATCCCGACGATGACCGTTTCCGCGCCTCGCAGCCGGATCATGTGGGCAATCTCCCTCAACGTCCGAGAGGCAAACGAGTCCATCACGTCCATCGCCGTCACATCCACGATAACGCCGCGCGAGCGAAACTTTACCACCTGCTGCACGAGACCTCGGCGCAAGTGCTCGAGGTCCGCGTCGGACAGAGCTGCCTGAAAAGTGGCTATCAGGACCTCTCCCTGTTTCAGAATTGGGACTTCCAAGTCAGCCTTCTCTCTTTAGGATTGGCGAGGTTCGGCCAGGGTCACGACTTTATATCCCAACAGTCTCTCGGCCTGTTCAATTCCACCTTGCAAGTCGCCCACGGTATTCATCTTGCCCAGATCGACTCCGATCGTCACCAGGGTTTGCGCAATCTCTGGAGAAAGGCCTGTGACGATCACGGTGGCGCCAAGCAGCCGTGAAGCTTCCACCGTTTGGACCAAGTGGTTGGCGACGGTCACGTCCATCGCCGCCACGCCGGTGATATCAATCACGACGACTTTCGCGCGGTTCGTACGGATTCCTCGCAGGAGTTGTTCCGTCAATTGGCGGGCTCGCTGAGGATCGATCACACCGATGATGGGGAGAATCAGCAATCGTTCGCGAACCTGAAGCACTGGCGTGGAGAGCTCGCGAATTGCTTCCTGCTGCTGTCGAATGACGCGCTCGCGCTCCTGCACGAATCCCACGGCCACGGTGTTCGCAATACGGTTGGCGGCAGGCTCATACGCATCCAGGATGCGATTCAGTTTCTTAAAGTCCGTCTGATACTTGGCGAATAGAGAGCGCGCCAGCACGTCGCGGAGCAGGAGAACAATGCCAACGACTTCGTGCGTCTCGACGCCTCGCGGAATGATGCGTTCCGACAGGTTGCGCGCGTAAGCTTGCAGCGCTTCGAATGCTTCCGTTTCCAGAGCTTCCACGTAGCTGTCGTACACCGAAGTTGCTTCCGCAAAGATTTCTTCCTTAGTCATCGCGGTAAGCAGGCGCGTTTCCGAAATGCGCACCACCCATTCCTCGCGCAACTGGGTGCGGTTCTGGCGCAGGTGGGCCACAAGCTCTCGAAGCAGTTCTGACGGCGCTTCGCCGGTCACTAGTTTCGCTCCTGGATCGTTTCCCGTCCGCGAATCTTTGGAAGTGCCCTCTCGTTTGGCCATGAATCTATTCTCCTTGCTCCCAACGGCATGCACTTGGACCGCTGAATTGTTCGGATCCCCGCAGGTCGAAAACAAATACCAAGAATTACCCAGTCGCTCAATCGAGTGAATCCTTGCCATTGAGGTCAGGTAAATACCCTAGCATGAGTTAAATCGATGGTAAGAGTCAGGAGACCGGTCTCTTTTTGGCGTCATGATTTCCCCTTCGCTTGGAATCACTAGTGGAATCACCTGCGCCAACTGTACGGGCAATACCCGCTTGTTGCCTGTCGGAATCGATGGAACCATGTGCTCGCCAGTGGGGAAGCTCTATGAGCGGGTTCCTAGGAGGGGTAATGCCCACACCTGAATTGCAGGCCGATAAGAGTTCGCGAGCGGCGCGTCTGACAACGAGCTCGCCAAGACAGATCCCCAACCGCAAAATCATATCCATGGGACGGAAGGGCGGTCCCGCGGAGGACGTTCTCGCGGAAAATCTTTCGTCTGCTTTGCAAGCTGCGGATGTTGAGTTTGGCCAGATATTGCGGGAGGTGGACGAAATCTCCAGGCTTCTGAAATCAGACCACCCGGACACCCAGACCATGAACCTGGCAACACACCCGGCCGTCT
>Ga0210402_10006334_pt1 | contig 10492 bp, 6 predicted proteins | sample IncBWC7MmetaG_FD_161055 | JGI IMG/M metagenome (GOLD analysis project Ga0210402, IMG submission 161055) | Forest soil microbial communities from Barre Woods Harvard Forest LTER site, Petersham, Massachusetts, United States - Inc-BW-C-7-M | ecosystem: Environmental > Terrestrial > Soil >...
GAGGACAAGCGTGTTTCGGCGCAGAATGTCGTAGACGTTGATGCCCTGGATCGGCAGCACGTCGATGTTGGGAATGTTGCGGGTGGCCAAACGAAAGCCGTCGTCGATCTCGGCGCCGTCGATGATCAGCGCATTGGCGAGACCGAGCTTGGCGAAATGGCCCTGGAGCAGCTTGGTCTTGGTCTCCGTGAGCTTCGCATCCTCGATGACCACGATCCCGCCGTCCTTGGCTTTTGCCGAGAGGGCATGCTTAAGCGCAAGGACACGCACCTTCTTGGGCAAGTCGATCGCATGGCTGCGCACCACGGGACCGAATGAACGGCCGCCGCCGCGAAACAGGTTGGCACGCTGGGAGCCGTGGCGGGCGCCGCCGCTGCCCTTCTGCTTGTACATCTTCTTGCCGGTGCGCCAAATCTCGGCGCGCCCCTTTACCTTGTGGGTGCCGGCGCGGCGCTTTGCGAGTTGCCAGACAACACAGCGCTGAATGAGGTCCTGGCGCGGCTCCAGTCCGAAGATCGTGTCGGACAGATTGACCGAGCCTTTTTCCTCGCCGTCAAGAGTCGTGATCTTGAGCTCCATGGTCACGCTCCCTGCGCCGGCGCTTGCTCGACGCCCGTTTGTTCGCCATCGGCAGCGCCACCAGCGACGCGGAACTTGCCGGGCTGCGGCGCATCTTTCGGCAAGGCTTTCTTGACGGCGTCGCGCACCGTGATCCAGCCGCCTTTGGCGCCCGGCACCGCGCCTTCAACCAAAATGAGCCCGCGCGCGACGTCGGTCTGCACCACCTTGAGATTGAGCGTGGTAACGCGGTCAACGCCCATCTGACCCGGCATCTTCTTGTTCTTGAACGTGCGTCCCGGATCCTGGCGGCCGCCGGTCGAACCGATCGACCGGTGCGAGATCGACACGCCGTGAGAGGCGCGCAGGCCGCCGAAGTTCCATCGCTTCATGCCGCCTGCAAAACCCTTGCCGATCGAGGTGCCGGTGACGTCGACGAACTGGCCGATGATGAAATGGTCGGCCATGATCTCTGCTCCGACCGGGATGAGCGCGTTTTCGTCAACGCGGAATTCCACCACCTTGCGCTTGGGCTCGACCTTGGCGACGGCAAAGTTGTTGCGCTCCGCACGGCTGATCCTCGACGCCTTACGGGAGCCGGCGCCGAGTTGCAGCGCCACGTAGCCGTTCTTGTCCTTGGTGCGATGCCCGATCACCTGGCAATTGGCGAGTTGCAGCACCGTCACCGGCACATGCTCGCCCGCCTCGGTGAAGATGCGGGTCATCCCAACTTTCTGTGCGATCACTCCGGAACGCATCGGCTTTATCCTCTGCTGCCAGCTATTTCAGCGGCCTTGAATTCGGAATCACATGCGGCGTCATTCCGGGTCGCGCTCTTGCTCGAGCCCGGAATCCATAACCACCGGCCGAGGGATATGGATTCCGGGCTCGCCACCTGGCGGTGGCGCCCCGGAATGACCGAGCCCTGGTTTGTAGATGGCGCCACGCAAATGGTCGGTTTCACCGAATCGGCCTCCTAAAGCTTGATTTCGACGTCAACGCCGGCCGCGAGGTCGAGCTTCATCAACGCATCGACCGTCTGCGGCGTCGGATCCACGATGTCGAGCAGCCGTTTGTGGGTTCGCATCTCGAACTGCTCGCGGCTCTTCTTGTCGACATGCGGCGAGCGGTTCACGGTGAATTTCTCGATCCTGGTCGGCAGCGGAATCGGCCCGCGCACTTGCGCGCCGGTGCGCTTGGCGGTCGCGACGATCTCGCGCGTGGACGCATCGAGAATGCGGTGATCGAACGCCTTGAGCCTGATTCGAATATTCTGGCCGTTCATTTCTTTGCCTCTTACGCGCCGCACGAAACCGTCATGGCCGGGCGCGCCCGGCCATGACGATCGACAATCCTCACTCGATGATGCCGGTGACGACGCCCGAGCCGACGGTGCGACCGCCCTCACGGATGGCGAAGCGCAGCTTCTCCTCCATGGCGATCGGCACGATCAATTCGATCGTCATGGCGATATTGTCGCCCGGCATCACCATTTCGGTGCCCTCCGGCAGGTGCACCACGCCGGTCACGTCGGTGGTGCGGAAGTAGAATTGCGGGCGATAGTTGGTGAAGAAGGGCGTGTGGCGGCCGCCTTCTTCCTTGGTGAGGATATAAGCCTCGGCCTTGAACTTGGTGTGCGGCTTGACGCTGCCGGGCTTGCACAGCACCTGACCGCGCTCGACTTCCTCGCGCTTGGTGCCGCGCAGCAGGCAGCCGACGTTGTCGCCCGCCTCGCCCTGATCGAGCAGCTTGCGGAACATCTCGACACCGGTGACCACGGTCTTCATGGTCGGCTTGAGCCCGACGATCTCGACTTCCTCGCCAACCTTGATGATGCCGCGCTCAATGCGGCCGGTTACGACCGTGCCGCGGCCCGAAATCGAGAATACGTCCTCGACCGGCATCAGGAACGGCAGATCCTTCGGACGCTCGGGCTGCGGAATGTAGGCGTCGACCGCATTCATCAGCTCGAAGATCGACTCCCTGCCGAGCTTGGCGTCCTTGTCCTCCAGCGCCATCAGGGCCGACCCCTTGACCACCGGAATCTTGTCGCCGGGAAACTCGTATTTCGACAGCAACTCGCGGACTTCGAGCTCGACCAGCTCCAGAAGCTCGGGGTCATCGACCATGTCGACCTTGTTGAGATAGACCACGAGCGCCGGCACGCCGACCTGGCGGGCGAGCAAGATGTGCTCGCGGGTCTGCGGCATCGGACCGTCGGCCGCGCTCACCACCAGGATCGCGCCGTCCATCTGGGCGGCGCCGGTGATCATGTTCTTCACATAGTCGGCGTGGCCGGGGCAGTCGACATGCGCATAGTGGCGGTTGTCGGTCTCGTATTCGACGTGCGCGGTCGAGATCGTGATGCCGCGCGCCTTTTCTTCAGGTGCCTTGTCGATCTCGTCATAGGCCGTGTATTTCGCCTTGCCGCTCTCGGCCAGAATCTTGGTAATCGCCGCCGTCAACGAGGTCTTGCCGTGGTCAACATGACCGATCGTGCCGATATTGCAATGCGGCTTGGTGCGTTCGAATTTTGCCTTGGCCATCGCAGTCTCCGTTGCCGTTGGCGTTTTGCTTAGGTTGATCGACCGGTTCAGGCGTATTTCGCCTGAACCTCCTGAGCGACGTTGTTGGGAACCTGTTCGTAGTGATCGAACTGCATCGTGAAAGTGGCGCGTCCCTGCGACATCGAGCGTAGGGTATTGACGTAGCCGAACATGTTGGCGAGCGGCACCATCGCATTGACGACGTTGGCGTTGCCGCGCATGTCCTGACCTTGAATCTGGCCGCGCCGCGAGTTGAGATCTCCGATCACCGATCCGGTGTAGTCCTCGGGCGTCACGACCTCGACTTTCATGATCGGCTCGAGCAGCACCGGACTACCCTTTTGCAGCGCCTCGCGTAGCGCTGCGCGTGCGGCGATCTCGAACGCGAGCGCCGAAGAATCGACATCGTGCGAGGCGCCGTCCACGAGCGAAACTTTGAGGTCGACCACCGGGAAGCCGGCAAGCACTCCCGATCCCAGCACCGACTCCAAGCCCTTCTCGACGCCCGGCACGAATTCCTTGGGCACCGAACCGCCCACCACCTTGTTCTCGAAGGAGAAGCCGCTGGCGGGCGCCATCGGTTCGGCCACGATCTTGATGCGGGCGAACTGACCGGAGCCGCCGGTCTGCTTCTTATGGGTGTAGTCTACCGTCGCGGCACGCGTGATCTTCTCGCGATACGCAACCTGCGGAGCCCCGATATTGGCGTCGACCTTGTAGGTGCGTTTCAGGATGTCGACCTTGATGTCGAGATGCAGTTCGCCCATGCCCTTGAGAATAGTCTGGCCGGATTCCGGATCGGTCGAGACGCGGAACGAGGGATCCTCGGCCGCGAGCTTTGCCAGCGCGACGCCCAGTTTCTCCTGGTCGGCTTTCGACTTCGGCTCGATCGCGATCTCGATGACGGGAGCGGGAAATTCCATCTTTTCCAGGATCACGGGCTTCTGGGGATCGCACAGCGTGTCGCCGGTGCGCGCCTCCTTGAGGCCGGCAAGCGCCACGATGTCGCCCGCATAGGCCTCCTTGATGTCCTCGCGGTTGTTGGCGTGCATCAGCAGCATGCGGCCGATGCGCTCCCTGCGCTCGCGGGTCGAGTTGATGACGCCGGTTCCGCTCGTCAGCGTGCCAGAATAGATGCGGCAGAACGTGATGGTGCCTACGTAGGGATCATCCATGATCTTGAATGCCAGCAACGACATCGGTTCCTTGTCATCCGGCTTGCGGACGACTTCGTTGCCCTTGTCGTCGATCCCCTTGATCGGTGGGACGTCGAGGGGCGAAGGCAAATAGTCGATCACGGCATCGAGCAGGGGCTGGACGCCCTTGTTCTTGAATGCAGAGCCGGTGAGTACCGGAAAGAACGCGCCGGTGATCACGGCCTTGCGGATGAGCCGCTTGAGCGTCGCCTCGTCCGGCTCCTTGCCGTCGAGATAGGCCGCCATGGCGTTATCATCGAGTTCAACCGCCGCCTCAACCAGCTTTTCGCGATATTCCTTGGCCTGATCGGCCATGTCGGCAGGGATCTCGACGTCGTGATATTTCGCGCCAAGCCCCTCGTCTTCCCATACGACGCCCACCATGCGAACGAGATCGACGATGCCCTTGAATTGGCTCTCCGCACCGATGGGGAGCTGGATCGCGATCGGCTTCGCGCCCAGGCGATCGACGATGTCGGACAGGCAGCGGAAGAAGTCCGCCCCGATCTTGTCCATCTTGTTGGCGAAGACGATACGGGGAACCTTGTACTTGTCGCCCTGACGCCACACCGTTTCGGTCTGTGGCTCGACGCCCTGGTTGGAATCGAGGACGCATACGGCCCCGTCGAGCACGCGCAACGAGCGCTCGACCTCGATGGTGAAATCCACATGCCCCGGAGTGTCGATGATGTTCAGTCGCTTGCCGCGCCAGAATGCGGTCGTCGCGGCCGACGTGATGGTGATGCCGCGCTCCTGCTCCTGTTCCATCCAGTCCATCGTGGCGGCGCCCTCATGGACCTCGCCGATTTTGTGGCTTTTTCCGGTGTAGTAGAGAATGCGCTCCGTAGTCGTGGTCTTGCCGGCATCGATGTGGGCCATGATGCCGAAATTACGGTAGTCTTCGATCGGGTGGACGCGGGGCATTTTATATCCTCGGAAAGCCGGCTGCGCGCTGCGCCTCTACCATCGGTAATGCGCGAAGGCGCGATTCGCCTCCGCCATCCGGTGGGTATCTTCGCGCTTCTTGACCGCGTTCCCTCGATTGTTCGATGCATCGAGCAATTCGGCGGACAACCGCTCGGTCATCGTCTTTTCGTTGCGGTCGCGCGCGGCCGTGATGAGCCAACGAATGCCGAGGGCCTGGCGACGATCGGTGCGCACTTCGACCGGCACCTGATAGGTCGCACCGCCGACCCGGCGGGAACGCACCTCGATGGTTGGCATGACATTGTCGAGCGCCTGCTCGAAAATCGACACGGGGTTTTGCTTGGTCTTGCCCTCGATCATGTCGAGCGCGCCGTAGACGATCGTCTCGGCGACCGACTTCTTGCCGGCATGCATGATCGAATTCATGAACTTGGATACCACCATGTTCCCGAATTTCGGATCGGGAAGAACCTCGCGTTTTTCAGCACGGTGACGACGGGACATCGATCAGGCTCCGGAACTCATTTTCGCAAAATCGCTTCGGTCGATTCTCATTTCGGTCGCTTGGCGCCGTATTTCGAGCGGCGCTGCTTGCGGTTCTTGACGCCTTGGGTGTCGAGAACGCCGCGCAGGATGTGGTAGCGCACCCCGGGCAGGTCCTTGACGCGGCCGCCGCGGATCATCACCACCGAGTGCTCCTGAAGGTTGTGGCCTTCCCCCGGGATGTAGCCGATGACCTCGAACCCGTTGGTCAGGCGCACCTTGGCGACCTTGCGCAGCGCCGAATTCGGCTTCTTGGGCGTCGTCGTGTAGACGCGCGTGCATACGCCCCGCTTTTGCGGCGACTGCTGCAGGGCCGGCACCTTTTTGCGGGCCTTTTGCGCCACCCGTGGCTTGCGGATCAACTGGTTGATCGTCGGCATCGTCAGCCTTCACCTTCCGTTTCGGGGACACAGGTCCCCACCCTACCCTCCCCCGCGAGCGGGGGAGGGTAGGGTGGGGACCGCACGCCCGCCAAAGAGCGCGCCACAAACCGTTGCGGCGCACGCAAAACCGAAAAACCGCCAGCCGCGTGAGACCGCGGACCGACGTTTTTCGCCACAGAGGACCACGACACCGCCGCTTCCGGCGCCGCCGCAGTCATGCCCTCACATCCGACAGTTCGGTGTCAGAGGCAGCGTCTGAACTTCATTCATCGAGGCCCGGGGTGTCCCGCAATCTCGTCAAAAGAGTCTGTTTCTCAACAGCTTATCTTTCGACGATGGATTTGCCGAACGGCCGTTCCGACTGGCGAAGCTCACCGCCTGCCGCAAAAAGTTCGCGTTTCTATCGGCGCGGCAGCATGAAGTCAAGGCATCGAAGGCCGATAGACGCAAATTAGCATGCAGCGACGTCAATGCAGGTAGCACAAATGGTTATCATTGCCGAAGGTTGCAAGCCAATTCCGTTTGTCATTGAGCGACGATGTCTTGAAAATGACCATCAATCGGAAGGCTCGGATAATCTTCGAAAATTTCTCTGCGGCTGTGCCCGGCTCGCAAGTACGTGAGGACGGCACGATCCTATGGCAAGTGCTCCCTCCCCCGCAAGCGGGAGAGGGAGAAAGCATGCCGCCGGCCGGCCCTATTCGGCAGCCGGCAGTTGTTGCACCGACCGCTCGGCAGCCTTGAGAGCCTGCTCCTTCTCGCGTTCGTCAAGAATGAGCTGATCTCGCCCGGTCGCCACTTCGCGGAGTTGGCCCATCAATGCGCCGGTTCCAGCCGGGATCAGCCGCCCGACGATGACGTTCTCCTTAAGGCCATCCAAGGTATCGATCTTACCGTTGACCGCTGCCTCGGTGAGAACCCGGGTGGTCTCCTGGAAGGATGCCGCCGAGATGAACGAGCGGGTCTGGAGCGACGCCTTGGTGATGCCAAGGAGAACCGGATAGCCGTGGGCCGGCTTCTTGCCCTCTTCCTGCGCCTTGGCGTTGATCTCATCGAGTTCCAGACGGTCGATCTGCTCGCCGTTGATGAGATCGGTCTCGCCCACGTCGCTGATTTCGACCTTCTGGAGCATCTGGCGAACGATCACCTCGATATGCTTGTCGTTGATGTGGACGCCCTGGAGCCGGTAGACTTCCTGGATTTCGTTGACCAGATATGCCGCCAGCTCTTCGACGCCCTTCACGGCCAAGATATCGTGGGGCGCAGGATTGCCCTCCACGATATAGTCGCCCTTCTCGATGACGTCGCCGTCCTGCAGGTGGATGTGCTTGCCCTTGGGAATGAGATACTCCCTCGGCTCCTCGCCCTCCACGCTGGGCTCGATGGTGAGGCGGCGCTTGTTCTTGTAATCGCGGCCGAACCGTACGGTGCCGGACACCTCCGCAATGACCGCAGCCTCCTTCGGCCGCCGTGCCTCGAACAGCTCCGCGACCCGCGGAAGGCCGCCCGTGATGTCGCGGGTCTTGGCGCTCTCGCTCGGCATGCGGGCGATAACGTCTCCGGCCTTCACGCGGCCGCCGGGATCGACCGAAAGGATGGCATCGACCGCCAGCACATAGCGGGCATCACCGCCGCGCGCGAGCTTGAGAAGCTTGCCGTCCTTGCCCTTGATCACCATCGCGGGACGCAGATCCTGCTGGCCGCGGGCTGCGCCGGTGCGCCAGTCGATCACCACACGTTTGGCAATACCGGTGGACTCGTCGAGCGATTCCGACATCGACTGGCCTTCAACCAAATCCTCGAACCCGATCGTGCCCTCGACCTCCGTGAGGATCGGCCGCATGTACGGATCCCACTCGGCAATGCGCTGGCCAATCTTGATGTGGTCGCCTTCGTCGGCCTTCAGGCGGGCGCCATACTGGATGCGGTGGACCGCGCGCTCGGTGCCGTCCTGATCGACCACCACCATCGCCATGTTGCGGGTCATGCAAACGAGGTCGCCGCTCGAATTGCGAACGACGTTGCGGTTCTTGATCCGGATCGTGCCCTCGAAGTTCGATTCGATGAAGGACTGCTCCGAGATCTGCGCCGCTCCGCCGATGTGGAACGTGCGCATGGTGAGTTGCGTCCCAGGCTCGCCGATCGATTGTGCCGCGATGACGCCGACCGCCTCACCCATGTTGACAGGCGTCCCGCGCGCGAGATCGCGGCCGTAGCAGGCAGCGCACACACCGCTCTGCGCCTCGCAGGTCAGCACCGAACGGATACGGACCTCCTGGATTCCGGCTTGCACGATCTTCTCGACCTCGGGCTCGCCCAGCAGCACGCCGCGCGCAACGACGACATTCGTGCCGGCTGGATCACGCAGGTCCTCGGCCGTGGTGCGACCGAGAATGCGGGTCGCAAGCGAAGCCACGACCTGGCCGGAGTCGATGATGGCCCGCACCTTGATGCCGGAGGTGGTGTGGCAGTCGTAGGTCGTGATGATGGAGTCCTGGGCGACATCCACAAGACGACGGGTCAGGTAGCCCGAATTCGCGGTCTTCAACGCCGTATCGGCCAAACCCTTGCGGGCGCCGTGGGTGGAGTTGAAGTACTCCAGCACCGAGAGCCCTTCCTTGAAGTTGGAGATGATCGGGCTTTCGATGATCTCACCCGACGGTTTCGCCATCAGACCGCGCATGCCTGCGAGCTGCTTCATCTGGGCCGCCGAACCGCGGGCGCCGGAGTCCGCCATCATGTAGATCGAGTTGATCGGATGCTCGCGCCCCGTCTCCTTGTCCTTCTTGACGGCCGAAATCTCGCGCATCATCTCCTCGGCGATCTTGTCGGTGCATTTCGACCATGCATCCACCACCTTGTTGTATTTCTCGCCCTGGGTGATGAGACCTTCGTTGAACTGCTGCTCGAACTCCTTGGCGGCCAAGCGCGTCTCATCGACAATCTTCCACTTCTTCGCCGGCACCACCATGTCGTCCTTGCCGAACGAGATGCCGGCCTTGAACGCATGGTGGAATCCGAGCGCCATGATGTGATCGCAGAACACCACAGTGTCCTTCTGGCCGCAGTGACGATAGACGGTGTCGATCAGCTTGGAGATTTCGCGCTTCGTCATCAATTTGTTGACGGCTTCGAACGGCACTTTGTGGTTGCGCGGAATTACCTGGCCCAGGATGACGCGCCCGGGTGTCGTTTCGTACCAAGACGTCACCGGTTTGCCGGCTTCGTCCACGCCATGCCAGCGGTATTTGATCTTGCTATGCAGCGTGATCGCCTTCTCGGCGAGGGCATGCTCGATATCGAACATGTCGCCGAAAATCTTGCCTTCTCCAGGCTCGTTCTCGTGCATCAAGGTCAGATAGTAGAGGCCGAGCACGATGTCCTGGCTCGGCACGATGATCGGAGAGCCGTTGGCCGGATGCAGGATGTTGTTGGTCGACATCATGAGCACACGGGCTTCGAGCTGGCTCTCGAGGGACAGCGGCACGTGCACCGCCATCTGGTCGCCGTCGAAATCCGCGTTGAAAGCGGCGCAGACCAGCGGATGGAGCTGAATTGCCTTGCCTTCGATCAGGACCGGCTCGAATGCCTGAATGCCGAGGCGATGCAGAGTCGGCGCGCGGTTTAGCAGCACCGGATGCTCGCGGATCACCTCATCGAGAATGTCCCAAACCTCGGGCTTTTCCTTTTCGACGAGCTTCTTCGCCTGCTTGACTGTGGTCGACAAGCCCTTGGCGTCGAGGCGCGAATAGATGAACGGCTTGAACAGCTCCAGCGCCATCTTCTTCGGCAGCCCGCATTGATGCAGCTTGAGCTCGGGGCCGACCACGATGACCGACCGGCCAGAGTAGTCGACGCGCTTGCCGAGCAGGTTCTGGCGGAAACGACCCTGCTTGCCCTTGAGCATGTCGGCGAGCGACTTGAGTGGACGCTTATTGGCGCCGGTGATGACGCGGCCGCGGCGGCCGTTGTCGAACAATGCGTCGACCGCCTCCTGCAGCATGCGTTTCTCGTTGCGGATGATGATGTCCGGCGCACGCAGCTCGATCAGCCGCTTGAGGCGGTTGTTGCGGTTGATGACGCGGCGGTAGAGGTCGTTGAGATCCGACGTCGCGAAGCGGCCGCCGTCAAGCGGCACAAGAGGACGCAAATCCGGCGGGATCACCGGGACCACCGTGAGGATCATCCATTCCGGCTTGTTGCCCGACTGGATGAAGGACTCGATGAGCTTGAGACGCTTGGCGAGCTTTTTCGGCTTGAGTTCGGATTTCGAAGCTGCGATCTCGACTCGCAGGTCCGCCGCGAGCTTCTCAAGGTCGAGCGACTTGAGCATCTCCCG
>Ga0210402_10006335_pt1 | contig 10492 bp, 9 predicted proteins | sample IncBWC7MmetaG_FD_161055 | JGI IMG/M metagenome (GOLD analysis project Ga0210402, IMG submission 161055) | Forest soil microbial communities from Barre Woods Harvard Forest LTER site, Petersham, Massachusetts, United States - Inc-BW-C-7-M | ecosystem: Environmental > Terrestrial > Soil >...
CCTCTAACCGTGCCACAGGCGAAGAACCTCTTCTCAAGGAATCCAAGCGTCGCTTCGTATTATTCCCCATCCAGTACCACGAGGTACATCTCTTACCTGAAGTGATCGTTGATTGGCTTCTTATGCCTTGATTCAGATTTGGCAATTCTACAAAAAAGCTGAAGCTTCATTCTGGACCGCAGAAGAAATGGACCTCTCAAAAGATCTTCATGACTGGTCTAATCGCCTTAATGACAATGAACGCCATTTCATCTCCCACGTCCTTGCTTTCTTCGCAGCATCGGATGGCATTGTCAACGAGAACCTCGTCGAGCGCTTTTCCAACGAAGTTCAAGCCGCCGAGGCGCGCTGTTTCTACGGCTTCCAAATCATGATGGAGAACATCCATTCGGAAACCTACTCCCTCCTCATTGACACATACATCAAAGATCCTGCCGAACGCGAATATCTTTTTGATGCCGTTGAGACTATCCCTTGTATCAAGCGGAAGGCCGACTGGGCTCTCAAGTGGATTGCGGACAAGCGTTCGACGTTTGCCGAGAGACTGGTTGCGTTTGCGGCTGTGGAGGGTATCTTCTTCTCGGGGTCGTTCGCGTCCATCTTCTGGATGAAAAAGCGGGGGTTGATGCCTGGCCTGACGTTCTCGAATGAGCTCATCAGCCGTGATGAAGGCATGCACACAGACTTTGCTTGCTTGTTGTTCAGTCACTTGAAGCGCCGTCCCCACCCCGAAACCGTCAAGAGGATCATCATGGAAGCCGTCACCATTGAACAAGAGTTCTTGACAGGTACGTTGCGTAATTTATATTACTCCTTTCTCCTTGGTTTAATAATGATTGGCTGGTACAGACGCTCTGCCCGTGAACCTTATTGGCATGAACTCCAAGTTGATGCGTCAGTATATCGAGTTCGTCGCCGACCGTCTCCTGGTGTCCCTTGGCAACGACAAAGTTTACAACGCGACCAACCCATTCGACTTCATGGACATGATATCACTCCAGGGCAAGACCAACTTCTTTGAAAAGCGCGTCTCGGATTACTCAAAGGCAAATATCAATCACTCAAGTACACCTGATAATAAGGCACAGTCATCAGCCAAGACTTTGTACGTCCCCTTCGAACACGCTTTGTATTTCATTTAGCTGATGGTATTTCTCATCGATAGTGTTCTTGACGAAGATTTCTGATCGTGTTTCACTGTTTGATGTTCCTTGCTCTCACAATATATAACCCACCATCCATCGCATTGTTTCCTCTAGATCTTTTTACGATTGTGTACTTTATATTTGTCATTATTAGGAATGGCTTCGTGGCTCGACCTGCCCTCGAAAAATAACAACACGTGGTAAAAATTTGCAAAGGGCGAAGCTACTACTAGTAGTACCGTGATACCATGGCAAGTTGGCAACATCCAACCAGATCCAACCCCACTGACTTGACTTCTAACACTGTTTCCCGACACTTATATGATACCTCCCTTTTATAATTACGCATGGTCTTGCCTATCCCATGCACACTCGAAACGGATTCCGCACTGCGACCGCGCCTGGACCCGTCGATGAGGGGGAAATCCCATTCCAAGTGCACTCCCGGGAGCCACACTCGAAGAGGCTCGAAGGCGATACGCCGACCTTGCCGTTTTTGAGGCACTTCAAGCAGTCTTGAACGATCTCACGTATCCAACTAGAACATGGTAATATGTTACACCCAAATATAAAATGCATACTGGCTAAAGTATGACGACTTGAAGCTTAAAGCTTAATGTCACGGTCTAGATCGGATAGGGGTATTCTATTCAAGCCGCAGGCCTCGGTCTCGAGGGGGGACGGAATGTAAGAGTTTTCGGCGGGATGATTGTCACTGCGTTACTGACTCGAAGCAGTGTTGCGCCAGTACCTAACCAACGCTCGAAATAATACAGGAGCTCCCCTGCTCTAGATTTGATCTATAACTTGAACACAACCCATCGTCCAACACCACACGGACAACACTGTGCCAAACACCAACTTCTTGCAACAGGTCCTAAATACCTCGCCGCTATCCTTGTGAGGCGCCGGACGATTGTTTTTTTGCAGGAGGAAATAGGAGAAGGACCGCGGCCGAGCTAGAACGATCATGGTTGGCGTGTGACAGACACTTATTCAGGAGTCCCAGGGACGGAAACCTGAGAAGATGAGATCTCTTCAACCCATCTCGTACGCACTCGACAGGGCCAGATCAAATCTGTAGTCCTTGAGGGTGAGATGATATATTCTTTCTCTACTATATAACTTGCAAAGCTCACCTGGTGTTTTTACCTCACTCCGAAGCCTAAGATTCTTGCCCTTCCTTCATTTTATCGTGCCATCCAGTTTTCCATTGGTTCCAGGTCATGAAGCCTGTCGCGTTTCTGCGTAATACCTGGAGGAGGAAGAAGAAGGAAAACACACTCTGTAAAGTGCAAAATCAAGCAGGTTCTTTGGCAAAATCATCTCCACCATCTTCTCTTCCTCGATCTAACACCGGCAGTAAAACGCTAACGCTACGCATCCGTGGTGGACCATCCACCACTCCTGACATACGAGCCCCTGTCAGCGGTGAGCTCGGTCTTCCGCTTAGAAAGGCCCAAAAGGACAGTGGGGGACATAGCCTCGCTGTTGAAGGTGGCGAATTCCAGCACTTCAAACCAAAACCACTTCACGTCCTTCGACGAACTCGGTCTAGGGGTACATTGCACCCCACCACTAATGGCCCTCTGTTATATGACACGCCTGGGCCGCCACATACATATGGTCAACCGAATCTCGACGCATCCCCTCTCCCATCTGTCTATGCACCTTCAGAGGCGGTTGTGCCACCTCGTCCCCTTCACCTCTATCCTGCTACACATAACCCACCCGCTCTAACTGGATCTTTCAGTAATCCTGGCTTTTGCACTAATGGAAAATCCACCGCTTCCCCCATCATCAGACAGTCTCGTTCACATTCATCACTGCTACCTCTTCGTTCCATACGAGCTAAGAGAAGCATGCCTGAACTAGATGGGACATGGAAGGGATTCCTGGAGGACGTTGAGGAGGATTATGATTCCTTAGGAATATCTCCAGTTGACGGCAACGGAACCAATGGAACTCATCACCATTCTATGTCGATATCTCATATTTCAGACAACGGCAATACCACCACGGCAACCAGTGCGAGATGGCCGCAACATACTCCGTCAGTTCATGCCGCTTTGAACTCTGCCAAGATCCCTGAACCTCTCAGCGTCTATCCTGTGCCCCCCTCACATCTAACAGACAGCGCCTATGTCAATGCCCCATTGCTCCAATCTACCAATGGCTCGGAATCTCAGATTGGTGGCATGGAAAGGCCTGGAAACATACCGCAGCTATCGTTGCCGGCGCTTTCCCCCTTAATTATCCGAAAAAAGATACCTCACCCGCTTGTCTTGCGAACAACTCCTTCCATAGCTCGGCTTCCTCCGTCTCCGGTCTTCAGCACCCCCAACTCCACCTGCCTCAGAACACCCCCAACTCCACGATCTCTGAGTCCTCAACTAACCAACAATGGCGCTACTCGTAAACCCATTCGTCTGATATCTATCCTTAAAAAGCCTTCAAGTCGTGGAGACATTGAAATTAACAGTCGCAGCCCCCCCATAACTCCACTTCCTTCTCCGCCTCATTCTTCGAACTCATCCGGATTCGCACACGCGCATAAACCGTCGTTCTCTTCCCGGCCCTTGCGACTCACACAATCTGTTTCGCATCTCCCGGTCAACGCCGTTAAGTCGACTGCACACAGGGCTACAATGAGCGCCTCTGCCCGCTGGAGTTCTTCCACCAATGAAACGGCCAGGGGACCAACGTTACCGCATCCTGCAACCGACCCTGTCTTGAAAAGTGAGAGACAGCAATCGTATTTGGTGAGAACCTCTCTTACTCTGAGATTTCGAACTTTCCGTTATCACTCATGACAGCAGGTGAGAGGGCGAGCCGCACCGAGGTCTGCTTCCCCACCCGAGACCGAGACGCAGGTTCAGTGGGGGTATGCCGTTTGATCACTGTCAGATTCGGGACAGTCTTTGGAATGATCAGCGGTCTGAACTTTCTTTCTATGGATGAATATTCTTATGCTAACGAACGGTCAGAAGTACCTATCGTTTGTGCTAGAAACTTATTGTATTATGTGCAAAATTTTTATTGACAGGAGATGTGTAGATGCTGGGCCTTGCTCACCGACTGGGCGGAAAGTGTGAAGATAAAATGCAGGGTGTCACTCATCCATCCAATGGAAGCAATAGAATTGCAATGGGAGTAAATCAAAGTTTCATATTTCAAGCAATCAGAATCGAATCAGGAACCTAGCCAGGGAAAAGGGGAATACTTGGTGCAGAAATGGACCAGTGCTCGGGGCCAGATCCCCTATTTTCTTGCTGTAGGCCTAGCGTTCTTTCTTTGTTTCATCGGGCCTACTCTGTAGGGTAGGCTGGCTATCCTCCAGCAAGGATGTGATGATGTATGCGACTAGCACGAGGTTGGCAGCGATTACAGCCGTGATTGCTGCGTAGGTGGCATTCCCTGAGATACCGACGATAAATTTTGTGATATAGGAGAAGTGGGTCTTGCACACCGTTCCAGAAAAAATTTAGAGATGCGAAATAGGAAGCAATTGGAATAGTTCCAAGGGAGACACTGAATATGACAAGTTTTATGAGAGTTCCCCTAGACGACTCATCCTCAGTTTATTTAAATTTGAGATAGCGGAAAGTAAATTTTCTACGCACCCGGAAGCGGTTTTTGCTGAGAGATTCCCGATGGCGGCTTGGTCGCTCATGCCAGTGGTACTTTAGGTTCACCGTGACCAGTCACGGTGTCATAGATATGCACACTGCACGTGGCTGTCGATCTTCAGCTAGTACTAGTAGGTGTTACTTTATAGCTAGCGCTGGCAGCACCACCAGCTAACTTGAAGTTGCTTCACTCAGCGGCCTTTATATTCTTCACCTTTCCTGTTTGCACCTCTGGCACACACTCCAGAAATTTCCGAGACAAGTCATCCCAGGCTCATGCAACGAAAGACTTCATTGTCAAATCTTAGTTTCAATCCTCCCCCAATTCCGGAGCACTCGAGAGACGCGTCACCAAAACGGCCGTCTTGGTTTCGCTGGAACCTGGAAGCTTCAGAATGGGATATACTGTTCCTATCCACGGCTTTAAAACTCCTTTTATTCCCCGCATAGTGAGTAGCACATCTGGGAGTTTAGGAAAGCCCAAGTCATTGACACGTATGTCGACAGTCGGTCGACAGATTTTGAAGTCCATAGAAATTGGCTCGCAATTACATATTCACTTCCAATATCTAAATGGTACTACGACGTGAGTCGCTCGGCCATTCACCGATACCTCTGAATTTTACAAGCAACCAAACAGACAACATCTGAATGGAGTATGATCTTGCTTTTTCATGAAACTATTTATATCTCATTTCGTCTTCAGCGCTGGACTACCCTCCATTCTTTGCTTACTTTGAGAAACTCCTTTCAATTCCCGCCTCCTTCATCGACCCAAAAATCGTCGATCTAAAAAGCTTGAACTACAACGCCTGGTCCGTCATTGCATATCAGCGCTCCACAGTCATTCTCACAGAGTTAGTTCTTGGAGCTGCCCTTCTCAGGTGGGTAGTTACTATGCTCTACTTCGGTGAGTACGTTCTCGACAACATTCATCGAAATGCTACACTGCAGATTCATCCGAGGAGCCGTGGATCCCCCAACTCAACGAATTATTTCGGCCTCATTATTCCTTCACCCGGGGTTCCTCATTGTAGACCACATACATTTCCAGTACAATGGATTCATGTTCGGAATCCTCCTCTGGTCTATTCTGATGGCTCGTAATGTGAGTTTCAAGATCGGCCTGCAATACGGGTTGGAATAATCAAATTTGCGAGGGTCAGGGCAACAAACTGGCCAGTGGTATTCTCTTCGCTGTTTTACTCAATTTCAAACACATCTACATATATCTCGCAGTACGCTTCTTTTTCTCAAGATCCAGCTAGATATTTACATCTACATCTCTACAGCCTGCGTACTTCATCTATCTCCTGCGGTCATTTTGTCTTTCTCCTACTGGGCAACTCCAGATCCAAAATTTCCTCTCATTGGCAAATGCAGTCATAGCAGTCTTCGTCCTCTCGCTGGGCCCTTTCATCCTTATGGGTCAAATTCCGCAACTAGTGTCGCGATTATTCCCGTTCACTCGGGGTTTGAACCATGCGTATTGGGCACCGAATGCATGGGCTTTGACCACTGCTCTTGATAGAATTCTTCTCCGATGTGCGAAAGGGTCTCTTAACGGGCATATAGCTGTGTCAGAACTGAGACTTTATTCCATTTGATTTCAGATGTTAAAAGCACGGGTGCTAATCTTCCCGTCAACCTCTCCGGCGTCGCTTCCACTTCAAGAGGTTTAGTTGGCGACACAAATTATGCCATCCTACCGAACATCAAACCCATACACACCTTCATAATCACTGTATCTATACAATCTGTCAGTTCCCCCGACATCATGCTGCACACATTTAGTGTCCTAACACCGTCCGTGTAGCTTCTTCTCATCAAACTCTGGTTAAAGCCGACATACAAGTCGTTCCTAACAGTGTTGACACTTTGCGGGTATACATCTTTTTTGTTCGGCTGGCACGTACATGAGAAAGCAGTTTTGCTCGTCCTGGTTCCTCTGAGGTATGCCATGCATTTCCGCTTTCCACAACTTATGTTCACGAAAGTAATCATCTTCAGTCTGCTCGCAGCAGAGAGGCATGCATACTTCCGGACTTTCATACTCGCCAGTGTCGCAGGTATATTCTCCTTGTTTCCTCTACTTTTCACGCCGGCAGGTACCGTCCTTGCAACTAACTTGGGTAATATGACATCTGACATGACATAAACATCAGAATCATTCATCAAAATCGTATACTCTATCCTATGGATAGCCCTTGTATACGAACCTCTCACCCGACGTGTTTACGAGTAAGCTCGATTACAACCTTCAATCCCCATCGTAAAGATGACCTCATCATATCCTGCCTCAGATTCCCCAAGTCTCTATCCTACGTGATCATCGACACCCTCGAAAAGATCTATTTGGCTGGATTCCCACTCCTTCAACTGTTCGTCATGCTCTTTCCGACCATCATACACAGGCGTGCCACGGCGTCCATCGTCGTCATAGATGTGTGTATACCATCAGTCGGTTTCTCGTGTCCTGAGCCCGAGCACAAGCCCAAGGCAGGGACGGGGATAGAGGGGATGGAGTTTTTGCCGCTGATGTTGACCAGCGTATATTGCGCCGCCGGCTTGGTATGGGCGTTCTTGCGGTTGTTCTTTGTGTATATGAAAAGCGAGACCACTTATCAAGGACAGCTTAGTGGAATATAACGACGGCGGATTGATCTTCAGGGTGTAATGCTACAGATAGGTTCCGAGTAACAGTGTAAGAGGAATAAACAGTTACTTCTTAGAGATGTGAACAACTACGGAAGGAGTTCAAGCAGACATGCCAGATATTTAGAGTAGCTTGGAACGGAAGAATACTCACCATCTTCATCTTCGAGTATGTGGTCCAAGCCAACTTTTTGTCCACGCGAGTGCTTTGCACTCGCACCCCAGACGATCGCGCTACAGGAAATCGGAAGGCACATCAACACAAGGCGAGGAACAAGAACAACAATAACTCAGTGAAGATGAACGATCACGCACTATTTCATCTGCTTGGCGATCTCCTTATGTATAGAGTTACATAAGTCCTCAATGGAGCATTTCCCTCGGCGAAGGACAACGGGTTGGGAGTAATCTGGAGCGAGTCCGCGAGGTTTGGTGTATACGCGGACGAGGTCGAGGGTTGCCCACATTTTTTCAATGAGCTCGTCGATGTTAAGCCATTCGCGGGAGGATATGGGAACACTGTTGGGTATTTTGTAACTGGGTTTGGCGGAGAGTCAGGTGGACATTTGGTAGGGAAATGTCATGAGGACTGACAGGAGGTCAAGCTCTTCTATCGAGATTGCATCGATCTGGGGAATGGAGAATTTATTGAACGTCAGGTGTTAGATCTTGGTCGCATACTTTGTTTAAGATCTGGCCCGATGGTCTTAGGATGGCGTGGCTATTACACGTTAAAAAGAAATTAACGAGCTCACATAAAGCGCTGGAATGTATACTCTGAATATTTAAAATGTCAGCAGCAAAAATATCCGAGAGAGCAACTTGCAAACCTGTTTCCTTCGACAACATCCACCAAATCATCCGCTGTAGCACCCGGTTCCCGAATTGCAATATCCGCATTATTAATCTTATATTCGCCAAGGACCGCCTTGATCTCATCATGATCGATATTCGTAAGAGGGACGGTGTTTGTGATTGCAATACCGCCTTTTTCCTTTTTGCGCACGAGAATGGCTGGAGGTCGCTTGTTCAGTCGGATGCCGAAGCCTTCGAGTTCGGACTCGATGAGCTTCTTGTCACCAAGGGGTTTTAGGACGTCGAGGACAATAAAGATGAGGTTGCAAGTGCGGGCGACTGCAGAGTAAGGGATTATGGGGCGCGTCGTTGAGTTTTGGAATTCACGGTCGACAAGGGTGTATGGACGTCCGTACCGGCAATAACTTGAAGACACAACACATTGTACATTAGAGTATGTGCAAGGGATTTATGGAGGCATGGGCATACCTTGGCGCCCTCTACCGCGACCGTCGTTTGCACCCTCAATAATACCAGCTGAGAAAGTTTCTCAGAAATAGAAATGAAGGAATGTGTTGTGCAGCACTCACGTAAATCTAAAATCTGTATAGGTGCACCATGCACTTTCACTGTGCCAGGAACTGTCGTGAGTGTAGTAAAGTCGATTTCGGAGACCTCAGAGTGTGTTCCAGTGAGTTTTGACATTAATGTCGACTGGTAGGCCACTATGATCAACCCATTAAATAATAATGGTAGAAGAGACACACTTTTCCTACTGAAGGAAAGCCAACGAATCCAACGGACGCTATACCAGTCCTGGCGACATCAAATCCGAGTCCAGCTCCGCCTCCACCACCACCTGTCGGTGCGATGAGTTCACGCCTAAGCTTTGCAAGCTTGGCCTTTAGCTGGCCGAGATGATAACTAGTAGCCTTATTTTTCTGGGCTGTAGAAACCCACTGTCATTTGTTAACTTGCCAAGTGGAATTTTTATGGGCATACTTTTAGCCTGAGGTAGCAAGATAGTCAACACACAATAAATAATGGTAGCAATAGTCCTACCATCTCATCTTCGACTTCCTGAGAGACATTAGCTGACAGGTAGACAATACAATAGAGAAGACATATACTTTTATTTTCTGAACGGTAGTCATTGTTGCTGAACAGTATTGTCCGGCAAATGCCGTTGATGGTTCACTTTGGCAACGCCTCATTTCCTTCACTGTCAGCTACGACCACCAACTACTCGCTCTTTCAACAACGTTCAACCCCGTCGCTCTCTGTTTCGTTGCCCCAGAACTCTATGCGACTGGTTTGGCCCTGGTGTCCATCCTCGTATTTCACCTATCGAGTTCTAGGCTCTCGCACTCATACCTCTTGTCTGTCATTTCCATCCGTTTCATAGACAAAAATCATGTGTGGCGGTCCAAAATGGAAGAGAGAGAAGGTTCCGGACCACAAGGTTTGTCTTGCCACTTACTGGGCATGTTTATGAGCTTGGGGTTGACATTCCCTGCCATTGTTCATAGTTCGACTTTGTCGATACCCGAGAGTTCACCGACAATGGTTTTGCTATGCGAATGAAGTATGTATTTCTTTCTGATCGGATTTGCGAGGATAGCCTGCGAACTCAATCCCCGCCTATTACACTTATTATCCGTGACTTGCTACTGATTCTCTTTGATCATCCAGATACCTCTGGCTCTACCTTATTGTCCTCAAATCATTCCTTGTCTATCTCTCCGATATCTTCTCCGCCATTACCATGTTAACCACCAAGAGTTGGCACAATGAAATCTTCAACAATTGTGCACACATTGACGGTTGTGTGGCTATTCCATTTACAACTGGCAAGTGGTTGTTCGTCGGCTGCATCATTTTTGGCTTTTTGTTGGTACGTCACAAATTGTGTTCCAACAAACTTCGACTGGTATCCCTTACATGATCGCCTTTCGTAGCTGGGATACGAATCACGCAAGTCAAAAAAAATCATCGCCAGTCGAGATATCTCTTATGCTTTCACTAATGTCATGGCCAATCATTACTACTCTCTTCGTGCGTCTGTCATCTCCTTGTAGATCGTTCAATTCTTGACTGCTGTCTCTGTCACAGGATCGTATGATCACTTTTGCTTTTTCGACCATATCAGCAACTCGACAAAGACCAGTGATGACTTTGCCTTCTTTGTCTTCTTTGTCTTCAAGAGTGAGTTGCTTACCTCCTCGTTGGTGGCCGGGATACTTACTTACTTGCCTTTGCTGCTTAGGT
>Ga0210402_10006336_pt1 | contig 10491 bp, 9 predicted proteins | sample IncBWC7MmetaG_FD_161055 | JGI IMG/M metagenome (GOLD analysis project Ga0210402, IMG submission 161055) | Forest soil microbial communities from Barre Woods Harvard Forest LTER site, Petersham, Massachusetts, United States - Inc-BW-C-7-M | ecosystem: Environmental > Terrestrial > Soil >...
CAACACCGGCGGCGGTCAGCTGTCCGGTTACTATGTGTGGGCCTTCTCACCCTTGTCCGAGGCCGTGGTGCAGGTTCGCGGCCAAGGCGACGCGCGTCAGGTGCCACGCAACGATAACGCGCTGGTCAGCGGCCAGGGTGGCATTCTGAATTTTCACTCCACGCTGATCCTGCGTCGTCACCCATCAGGCTGACCGCGTCGCACAATTGCCGCCGGCACTTAGTCTGTGTTCCGGCGTCCAAGATCTGGACGCCGACCGAGGATCAATCCATCCCGCCATTGGCGGTTGCAAAAATTGAGTGATACTCCTCAAGCAATGCCGTCGTGGAAACCGCGCCGGTTAGCGCCCAGCATGTTTCGACGTGTACACGACCGGTCACGACACGCCTTACTCGACACCTCACTGCGTAAGGAGAAACCATCATGCCGTTCTACGAAAGAGGCGACGTCCGCATCCATTACGAAGAGGCCGGCTCCGGCTTCCCGTTGCTGGTCATCCCCGGCGGCGGGCTGAACTCCACGATCGCGGGCCTGGCGAGCCAGACCCACCCGTTCAACCCGTTCGACGCGTTCAAGGACGAATTCCGCGTGATCGCGGCGGATCTGCGCAACGCCAAGGGGGGCCAGTCCTCAGGTCCGCTCGAGACCGACCGGCCGTGGGACGCCTATACCGACGATCATCTCGGCCTGATGGATCACCTTGGCATCCGGGACTTCCTGGTGCTCGGTTTCTGCATCGGCGGCCCTTTCATCTGGAACCTGCTCACCCGCGCCAGCGACCGCGTGGTCGCGGCGGTGCCGGCACAGCCCAGCGGCTACCGCCCTGAGATGCCCAGCCTTTCCTACGACAACAACATGAAAGGCTGGGGTCCGGAACTGTGCGCCCGCCGGCCCGACATCACGATGGCAATGGTCGACACCTTCCTGACCAATATGTACCGTGTCCGCGCCGACTTCGTTTACACCGTGACGCGCGATTTCGTGCGCGGCTGCCAGACGCCGATCCTGGTATTGCCGGACGACGTGCCGGCGCATCCATATGCCGTCGCCATGGAAACCGTGCATCTCGCGCCGAACGCGCAAGTGAGCCTTTACCCGTGGAAGGACACCCCGGATAAGATCCCACTGGCGGTGCGCCATATTCGCACATTCCTGCGGGCGTATCGGCCGGCGGCGGGAGCGCGAACCATGGCGGCCGCCGCCCAGTAGCGCCGGATCAGATCAAGTTACAGTAATCTACCCGGCAATTCGAGATCTCCCAGCCTGACTTTGCCTTGCGCCGGGCATCCACGGAGCCCGGCGCGCCCATGGGAAGTCTCAACGGCCCCTAGGCACGTCCGTGCGCGGCGGCTGTTGGCGTGTTCGGAAGGGTGGAGATTCGTGCACCGTGTTTTAGCGCAGCCACCCCGAGCCCGTCGGCCCGCGGAGAAGCTGGCTCTTCGAACAGGGACGGTCAGCCTCGTAATATCGAAGTTGTACACGCGAGCGGTGTTGCCGCCGACGATCTTGGCCTGTTCGTGGTCAGGCACCCCTGCCAGGATCTCCGTCAGGATCTTCCTCGATTGGGGAAACGTCGACTCGCTGTGCGGATAGTCCGAGCCCCACATCATGTTGTCCACGCCGATGACGTCTCGCAGCCAAATGCCGATGGCGTCCTCCTGGAAGCCCAGTACGGGGTTCTCGTCCCCCGGCAGGGAACACGAACGCGCTGACGATCATAATCGTGGAGAAGGCTTCGGCATGATACTGGAGGACGCACGCACGATGGCGTGAACGTCGGACATCGCCTAATCCGGCAAAAATGCCGCTATTGACTACGGCCAAGGGCGACCCGCACCAAACGCCGCCATGCGCCTCATTCCACCCATAGCAGCCACGGCAGTCTAACGCCGAGGAACACGATCAAGCTGACGGCGGCGAAGGCCGCTCCCAGCCGCAGAAATCCCCCGCCGGCAAATAACCGCTGACGGCGTAGATTGGTCCCGGCCCGGTGGCATACGGGGTGATGATCCCCATCATCCCCGGCGTCATGCTCAATGCCAGGTCAGCCGCGGTCATGTTCATGCCAGGCAGATACACCTTGTAGGCGAGCCAGGCGTTCCAAACAGCGGAATGACACCTACCGGCAGGAAGCCCCAGAACCAGTCGCCCCAGGTGATCTGGACGTGCAGCGCCTTGCGGATCAGTTCGATCGTCAACTGGTTTGGCGCCACGACACCGTTGGGTGCAGGATACTCTCGATGCTCATCTTCATTGGGTAAATCGCGGTGGCCCCCTATCGCCGTAGGCCGCAAGTTCCGATAGCAAGCTCGCCAAACTATACTCGGGTCTGTAACCTAACCAACGAACCGTTTCAGAAATATCCAACCTGTTCGGCTTCAAGGCCGGATCAAGTCCGTAAGACAGCGCAAGATCGTAATATTGCGGATAGTGTTTCCTGAATGTGGAACCCACGCCATCGGCATCCCAATGATCCAGATCGGCTTCCGTGTATTCGTATGCGCTATCAAGCGTAAGTACGAGGTGCGGCCTGAGTTGTCGCCGGGAAATGAGATCCAAGGCCAGCATTACCGCAGCAGCGACGTCATCGATGTGCACAGCGCCCCTCCAAAACCATTTTGCCCAGTCGCTGTATTTCGTGTACACGCCACGGTTCCAAAAGGGGATAAATCCTCGTGGGCGGAGGGTGACCACGTTCATATTGTTGTACTTCGCATAATTCTCGGCGATATGCTCGCCCAGAAGCTTACTCCTCCCGTATAGTGTGTCCGGCCGGTAAACACTGGTCGTAGAAATGTATATGATCTTGTCGATCCCGACAGAAGCAGCCGCCTCAAAAACCTCGAACGCACCGCGCACATTCAGGTCGAAAAAGTCGTAGGCACTTTTCTCGCCACGAGCCTCGTGGATGCCGTGCCAAGCGGCTATGTGAACGATACAATCACAGCCGTGAAAATATTCCTTCAGTCGCGAGCGATCCAGAACAGACCCATGGAAAAACGTCACTTCCCGTTTCAAATTCAATGGGGCACGAATATCTAAGATCACAGGTATATCACCATTCTCGAGCAAACTCGGTATAAGAGCTTGGCCGAGATCCCCAACTCCACCTGTCAGAAGGACCTTCATTGTACCCTTTCGATTAGATCGTTCGTGGCGGACTGCTCCACACAAGCCACCGCTTGGAGTATAACCGAAGGCGGTCACGCAAGCGCAAGGGTTTGCTCGGTGCAACGCGCTGCCAGCAGTAGCGAACGATCCGACCGACCTGATGGCGGCGGCGTTCTCTGACCAACCGCTGCTAATAGTGGACAGCTGTCGCCGCCTAATTGGCAGCAGCGTCGCAGCTTCGCCGTGATGCAAGCCGGTTCTAGCGTTCTCACTGTACAAGTAGGGCCGGGCTCGACTCAATGGATATGGCGAGTGTTCCGGAGAATGTGCCTCAGTGAGCGGATCGGTGGCGCAACTGTAGCGAGCAAAGCCGCGTACTAAGCAAAGTTGCCGCCCCGCTTGGCGGCTTGCACCGTCTTCGCCTACTGCACCCACGTCAGAGCGGGCCGTGTCGTGATGTGCGGCGTACTTGCAGATGATGGCGGCAGCGTCTGCGGCCGTTGCGAACTAACTTCACCCCCTGGTCCCTGCGTGGACACCTGCTTGTAGGAGCAGAACTGATTGAATTAATTTTGTAATTGCCGCTGTCGGCGGATCATGTCGATCGAGGTGCGACCGCGGTCGTGCTGTTGCTCCAGCGGAACTCGGTGCCGTCGATCCACATGCGGTGCAGAACCACGGCGAGGCGCCTGGCGACAGCGACAATGGCGTGCCGCGTGCCCTACGCTTTCAGCCACGATCATTGGCCGGAGTGGGCAAGCAGCGACTGCGCGGCCTCGTAGAGCATCGTACGTAGCATGGTATCGCCTGACTTGGAGGCCCCGCCATCGTTAGTCGATCGCGCTCCACTGATGTCGCCGAGGGGTCAATCCGACATGTGCGCCGACCGCCCTGGAATGGACACGGGGCTGAGGTCGATCGGCGGTTGCCCGTTAGCCCCCAACGCGGTGTTTCAAGCGACTGCCCCGGATCAAGCGCCAATCAGACTGGCTTCAGCCGTTGCAGTATGCTCCAGAGGACCGTTATGCTGCCGTTCAGACGACCAGCTGGGCTGGCAATCGGGCGAATGTCGGTTCAAGGTGTCTGCGGTTAAAAACACCAAGAAACCGGGGGACCTGGCATGTTGAAGAGACGGACTTTGATGGCATCGGCCGCGGCGTTGCCGTTGACCTCGGCAATTCCGCCAGCCTGGGCCGCCACCCCGAAGGACACCGTGGTGATCGCGAGCCAGATCGACGACCTGATCACCTTCGATCCAGGCGAAGCCTACGAAATCTCGGCGCAGATCATCGTCTCCAACATCTATGACCGCCTCGTGCGCTACGAAGCCGAGGACATGACGAAGCTGGTCGGCGGCGTTGCTCAGAGCTGGACGGTCTCGCCCGATGCCAAGTCCTACACGTTCACGCTGCGGCCAAACCAGAAGTTCGAGAGCGGCGCTGTAGTGACCGCGGACGACATGGCCTTCTCGCTGCAGCGGGTCGTCGTCCTCGACAAGACCCCGGCCTTCCTGTTCACCCAGCTCGGCTGGAACAAGGACAACGTCAAGTCCCTGATCACCGCGCCCGACGCGTCGACCCTGAAGTTCACCATCACCGAAAACTTCGCCCCCTCGCTCGTGCTGAACCTGATGGCCACCGTGGCCGCCTCGGTCGTCGAGAAGAAGGTGGCCATGGCCAACGAGGCCAACGGCGATCTCGGCAACACCTGGCTGAAGACGCATTCCGCGACCTCGGGCCCTTACAGGCTGATCTCGTGGAAGGCCAACGAGTCGGTCGCGCTCGAGGCCAACACCGGCTACCACCTCGGCGCGCCGCACATGAAGCGCGTGATCGTCCGCCACGTTCCCGAGCCCGGCACCCAGCGCCTGCTGCTGGAGAAGGGCGACATCGACATCGCGCTGAGCCTGCTGCCGGATCAGCTTGCGCCGTTGGAAAAGAACAAGGACATCAAGATCGAATCGTTCCCCTATTCCGGCACCTGGTACATGCCGCTCAATCTAGCTGACGAGCGGCTGAAGAATCCGAAGGTCCGGCTGGCGATGAAATATCTGGTCGACTACCAGGGCATGGTGAACACGTTCCTCAAGGGGCGTTTCCTGGTGCAGCAGGCCTTCCTGCCGATCGGCATTTTCGGTGCCATTCCCTACAATCCGTACAAGCTCGACGTTGCCAAGGCAAAAGCTTTGCTGGCCGAGGCCGGCTATCCCAACGGCTTTGAGCTTCGGCTCGATGTGGGGAACACCTCGCCGCTGATCGATATCGCCCAGTCGGTGCAGCAGACCATGGGGCTCGGCGGCATCAAGGTAAACATCGTCTCGGCGGACGCCAAGCAGGTGATCGGGCTCTACCGCGGCCGCAAGCATCAGGCGGTCGTCATCAGCTGGACGCCGGACTATCTCGACCCGCACAGCAACGCCGACACCTTCGCGCATAACGACGATGACGCCGACGAGGCCAAGTCGCACCCGCTGGCGTGGCGCGCCCACTGGTTCATCCCCGACATCACCGCCAAGATGAAGGCGGCGGCTCAGGAGGTGGACACCGCCAATCGCAAGGCCGAGTACGAGGCGCTGCAGAAGCAGGTGACGGACGACGGGCCGTTCATCCTCATGTTCCAGCCGGCGAACCAGGTTGCCTCGCGGGTGAACGTGAGTGGCTACAAGCCCGGCATCATCGAAGATCTCTACTTCTACCGGACGATCACCAAGTCATGATCCGTCGCCCGTGACCGCCGCAGCCGCGGCAGTGTCTGCGGCTAACGAATGGGTCGGGCACATCGCCGGGCCCATTCGTCGCGTCATCAATCTGCTGTTCTCGGTGGCGCTCACCTTCCTCGGGCTGACCTGCGTCACCTTCTTCATCGGCCGCATCATCCCGATCGACCCGGTGCTCGCCATCGTGGGCGACAAGGCATCGCGCGCGACTTATAACCGGGTTGCAACCGAGATCGGCGTCAACCTACCGATCCCGGTCCAGTACTGGCGCTATCTGAACAAGGTGCTGCATGCCGATTTCGGCGTCTCGCTGATCACCGCGCACCCCGTGCTGGAAGACATGACCCGCGTCTTTCCCGCCACCATGGAACTGGCCCTCCTGGCGCTGTTCGTGGGCACGGTGTTCGGCGTGCCGCTCGGCGTGGTCGCCGCCACCCATCGCGGTCGCTGGCAGGACCAGCTGATCCGCTTCGGCTCGCTGCTCGGCTATTCGATGCCGGTCTTCTGGCTTGGGCTGGTCGGGCTCCTGCTGTTTTACGCCAGGCTCGGCTGGGTCGAGGGTCCGGGGCGCCTCGACGTGGCCTACGACGACATCGTGCCGACCATCACCGGCCTGATCACCATCGACAGCCTGATCGCTGGCGAGAGCGAAGTGTTCTGGAACGCGCTCAGCCATCTCGTGCTGCCCGCTTCCATCCTCGGCTATCTCTCGCTGGCCTATGTGGCGCGCATGACGCGCAGCTTCATGCTAGGTCAGCTCAGGCAGGAATACGTGCTTGCAACGCTGGCCAAGGGATTGTCGCCATTCCGCGTGGTGTGGGTTCATGCGCTCGGCAATGTCTGGGTGCAACTCATTACCGTCATCGCGCTGACGTTCGGCAGCCTGCTGGAGGGCGCGGTGCTGACCGAGACGGTGTTTGCCTGGCCCGGACTTGGACTTTACATGAAGAACTCGCTGTTCAACGCCGATCTCAACGCGGTGCTCGGCGGCACCATGGTGATCGGCGTCGTGTACATTTTCCTCAACATGCTCTCCGACGTCATCTACCCGCTCGTCGATCCGCGCGCCCGGAGCCGCAAATGAAGTGCCGCGGATGAGCGCGGCAGGATTACGCATTGACGCGCCGATGGGCTGGCGTGGCTGGCTGCTCGACCCCGCGCCGGCCAGCCGCCGCCAGGCCCGGCTCGGCCGCTGGTATCGTGCCTGGCTGGGCCTCTACCGCAACGGGCTCGCGATGACCGGGCTCTTTATCGTCCTGGCGCTGGTGCTGATAGCGATCTTCGCCCCGCTGTTCGCCAATCACGCCGCCGCCTTCACCCAGACGCTCGAGGACCGGCTGCAGCCGATGTCCTGGGCGCATCCCTTCGGCACCGACGAGTTGGGCCGCGACATCTATGCCCGTGTCATCTTCGGCAGCCGCATCACGTTGACCATCGTTGCTCTGGTGAGTGTCATCGTGGTGCCAGTCGGCCTCGGGATCGGTCTGCCGGCCGGATATTTCGGCGGCTGGATCGACGCCGTGCTGATGCGCATCACCGACATCTTCCTCGCCTTCCCACGCCTAGTGCTCGCGCTCGCCTTCGCCGCCGCACTCGGACCAGGCATCGAGAACGCGGTGATCGCGATTTCGCTTACCGCCTGGCCGCCATATGCCAGACTCGCACGTGCGGAGACACTGACGCGGCGGAACGCGGAGTTCATCGAGGCGGCCGAACTCCAAGGCGCCTCGCACCTGCGCATTTTGTTCACGCAGATCATACCGCTCAGCCTGCCCTCGGTCATCATCCGCCTTACGCTCGATATGGCCGGCATCATTCTTACCGCCGCCGGCCTCGGTTTCCTCGGTCTCGGCGCCCAGCCGCCTGCCCCCGAATGGGGCGCCATGGTGTCCTCCGGTCGGCAGTACCTGCTTGACCAGTGGTGGGTCGCTACCATCCCGGGCCTGGCGATCTTCATTGTCAGCCTTGGCTTCAACCTCCTGGGTGATGGCCTTCGCGATGTCTCGGACTCGCGCGCCGGATGAGCGATGGACCGCTTCTGACCATGCGCAATCTGCGCGTCATCTACCCCGGCGATGACGGTGATTTCCGTGCGGTGCGCAACGTATCTTTCTCCCTCGGTCGCGAACGCCTTGGGATTGTCGGCGAGTCGGGTTCGGGCAAATCGAGCACGGGCCGCGCCATCATGGGCCTGATCCCCTATCCGGGTCGCGTCGAGGCCGACGTGATGCGCGTCGGCGAGACCGATCTGACCGGTCTCGATGAGAAGGGATTTCGCCGCCTGCGCGGCAAGCGCATCGCCATGGTGCTCCAGGACCCAAAATTCTCGCTCGATCCGGTGATGACCGTGGGCAAGCAGATCGCCGAGACACACCGCTACCATTTTCGCAGCAGCAAACAGGCCGCCCGTGCCGCGGCGCTGGAAATGCTCCAGGCCGTCCACATCCGGGATCCCGCGCGCGTCTACAACCAATACGCCCACCAGGTTTCCGGCGGCATGGGCCAGCGCATCATGATCGCCATGATGCTGATCGCTGGCCCTGACATCCTGATCGCCGACGAACCCACCTCTGCGCTCGACGTGTCGGTCCAGCAACAGGTGCTCGCCATCATGGACGAGATGGTGAAAAGCCGCGGCATGGGGCTGATCCTCATCAGCCACAATCTTCATCTTGTCGCATCGTTTTGCGATCGGGTGCTGGTGATGTACGCCGGCCAGATCGTCGAGGTCTGCGATGCGCGTCGCCTGCACGAAGCGCGGCATCCCTATACGCGGGGTCTGCTCGACGCACTCCCCGAACTCGGCCATCGCCGCGCCGAGCTGCCACAGTTGCGGCGCGATCCCGAATGGCTGATCGATCTTCCCGCCGACGCGGGAGTCGCCGCTTGATCGAACTCGAAGGCGTCTCCGTTACTTACGGCGCCGGCCTCACGTTGGTGCGCGCCGCCCGCGATGTGTCGTTTGGAATTCCAGCCGGCGACGCGCTGGGCCTGGTCGGCGAATCCGGCTCCGGCAAATCCACCGTCCTTCGCGCCGTCGCCGGCCTGATCCCGCACGCCGAAGGACGCGTGGTGATCAACGGCCGCGAATTGTCCAACCGCCGTCCCCGGGAATCCCGAAAGATCATCCAGATGGTCTTCCAGGACCCCTACGGATCGCTCCATCCCAATCAGACGGTCGACCAGGCACTCAGCGCTCCCATCGCCATACACCGCCTCGGCAACGCCGAGAGCCGCATCATGGCCGCCCTCACCGAGGTCGGGCTTGGCCGCGAGCACCGATACCGCTACCCCCACCAACTCAGCGGTGGCCAGCGCCAGCGCGTGGCCGTCGCCCGCGCCCTTATTCTCGAGCCCAAAGTCCTGCTGCTCGATGAGCCCACCTCGGCACTCGACGTTTCCGTTCAGGCCGAGATTCTTAACCTCCTGACCCGCCTGCGTCGCGATCACGGCCTGACCATGCTGATGGTCAGCCACGACCTCGCCGTCATCGCGCATATCTGCGACCGTATCGGCGTCATGCACGGCGGTCGGCTGCTCGAAATGACTACCGCTGCCGCGCTCGCCGAGGGGCGCGTCACCGACCCCTATTCGCAACAGCTGCTGCGCGCCAACCAGGGCTTCGACGCCAGCGGCGTCGTCATTGACGTTGCCGCCTGACCACCGAGGACATCCCCATGGGCATCTGCCTCACTGGCAAAGTCGCCATCGTCACCGGCTCTGGCGAGGGCATCGGCCGCGCGATCGCCTTCGCGCGCGATGGCGCCGTGGTGTATGCCGATCAACCATGTCCTGAGATTAGCAAAGACGAGATGAATGATCGGCAGGAACTTGACGTGGACCCCATTCGTTGGACAGGAATCCAGGTGAGTCATAGTAAGAGTGAGTCCCGCCGGGTCCAAGTCCACCTACCCGTGCGACGGGCAACGACGTTATTGCGCTTTTTCTAATTCGAGGCGGTCTGCACCAGATCGACGTCCGTGTTGCCCATCAAACCGAGACGGCGAAGCGGACCGTGATATCGCGAACCGCCCCGGTTGCTCGATGGCCGTGGCGCAGTGGAATGCACGGAGGGAACAAACAGCCGAGACCAACGAAGAAGGTAGCGATTGCATGCCGATAGGCCGGTATGGTGGCGCGGCAAGCGCCAAAAACATACGACAGTGCGAAAATTCCGTTGGAGGCGACAGCAGTCTCCTTCAGACTGGCATCCCGCGAAATCGCTTTCGTTCACTGACGTCATGCGCCCATGGCCATGCTGTATCGCAGAATATTTCGACGTTCGGGACGAATGGGGTCGGATCGTCCAAGGCGCCGACCAGCCCAACGACCCTATCTGGATCACTGTCCCCTCCGTTTATCACCCCTGAACCACAGTTTGGGCAGAACTGCCGATAAACCGAGTTGCCGGAATCGACGGTCGAGACAAAAGAACGCAAGTCACCCCGTATGCGGACCGAGCTAGTGGAAAATATCATGAACGGCTCGAACGCTGAGCTAGTATAGTGCTGACAGTCTCAGCAGTGGCAAAGGCCGCCGCGAATGGGTTTGCCAAGGATTGTGTAATACCAATCCGCGCTGACGTTGACTCTCCAGGGTTCCGAATCGCTCGATTTTTCGACTCGATGTCCTGGTGGCGATTCTCGCCCCAGGAGGCATCGGAT
>Ga0210402_10006338_pt1 | contig 10490 bp, 8 predicted proteins | sample IncBWC7MmetaG_FD_161055 | JGI IMG/M metagenome (GOLD analysis project Ga0210402, IMG submission 161055) | Forest soil microbial communities from Barre Woods Harvard Forest LTER site, Petersham, Massachusetts, United States - Inc-BW-C-7-M | ecosystem: Environmental > Terrestrial > Soil >...
ACGAGCCATCGCTTCGCCACCGCGGTCGCCAGTCCGATCATGCCGGCGCCGGACCCGATGCCGACAAGCATGCCCCAGGTGGCATACAGCTCCCACGGCTCTCGGGCGAAGGCGCTGCCGCCAGCACCCAGCAGCAACAGGAGCAGCGACAGCAGCACGGTACGTCGGAGCCCTATCGTCTGGAGCAGCGCGGCGGCGAATGGCCCGATCAGGCCTCCCAGCAGGATGTTCAGCGAGATCGCGCCGGATATTGTCGTCGCGCTCCAGCCGAACGCGTGCTCCAGCGGGACGATCAGCACGCCCGGGGCGGCGCGCACGCCAACCGTCGCTAGGATCACGGTGAACATGACCCCGACGACGATCCAGCCATAGTGGACCCGGTTCACAAGCAGGCGGGCCAGCCTTTGGGACGCCGTCATGTTGCACTCCGCCGAGCTTGCCTTGACATGACGATCGTCATATCTTCGTCAGGTTGGCATATGACGATCGTCATGTCAAACGGAGACCGGATTTCATGCGCGAGGAACGCAAGGCCGAGACGCGGCAGAAGATCCTGGAGGTTGCCGGCGCGCTGTTCCGCAAGCGGGGAATCGATGCGGTCGGCGTGGACGCGATCATGCACGCGGCCGGCCTGACGCACGGCGGATTCTACGCGCATTTTGCCTCGAAGGAGGCTCTGGTGGCTGAGGTATCGGCCGCCTCGCTTGCCCGCGCGGCGGCGCGATGGGAAAGGGTCAGCCAGGAAGACGACGGCCCAACCGCGCTTGCGAAGATCGTCGAGGCCTATCTCGATCCTGCCCATGTTGCGGCGGTGGAGCAGGGCTGCATGCTGACCACCCTCGGCCCTGAGGTGGCGCGGCGGATCGGTCCGCGTTCGGCTATTACAGACTCGATTCGCAAGATGGCCGATGCGCTGGCACGGTGCCTGCCGGGGCAGCGCCGCCGCGACGCACTGGCCACGCTTTCCGGCATGGTCGGGGCCGTGGTGCTGGCGCGCCTGTCGGACGATCCGGAGCTTGCCGAGGAGCTGCTTGCTGCCACGAAGCAGGCGGCGTGCTCACGCTAAACACCCGGCGGCCCAGCGCATCACATTGGTGACATTGACCGCACCGGCACTCGGCTGCTCTGGGTAACGCGTGCGATAGCGCCAGATTATTACTCTGGCGCGCTGAAGAATCTCCGACTAAGAGAGCCTCTCACGCCAAGAGATTGATGGGCGATTAACGAAAAAGTCACATCCGGGGCAGGGTGGGGGAATCATGACGCCGATCGACCAGCACGTCGGACGCCGCATCCGAGGAAAGCGCCGCGCTCTTGGACTGACCGAGGACGATCTCGCCAAGGCGGTCGGCGTGGGACGCGATACGATCGAGGCCTATGAACGCGCCGGCACGCGCGTGCCGTCCGAACACCTGATCAAGCTGGCGGAACTCCTTGGCGTCTCGGTCAGCTATTTCTTTCCGACGACTCCCTGTCCCGGGCCCTAGCGTGCTCGCAGCCGGCCGCGCATAGGTCGAAGGCAAAGTACGCCCGAGCAATCAGGGTCTGCGCCCGATCACGATCGCCGTCCGCCAGAGCCTGATCCGCCTCGCGCACATAACGGAAAGGATCCAATAACGAGACGAGCACGGTGCTTCCGCTACGTTTCAAGGCCGGGGAGTGCGCCATCTCGCGGCTTCCTTCAGTCACCAGAATCTGCCGGGATGATAATGAGCGCGCGATAGGATGAGTCAACGCTGATCGCCCGGCCTTTTCGTGCTGGAGATTTGTGGTAAAGCCCGCGGCCCATGCGCCATTACCTCGATTTCGAAAAGCCGATCGCCGAGTTGGAAGGGAAGATCGAAGAGCTTCGGCGCATGTCGGAGCCGGGTGGCATCAATATCGCCGACGAGGTCGTTCGCCTCACCGCGGTGGCCGACCGGCAGTTGCGCGCCACCTACGCTCGGCTCACACCATGGCAGAAGACGCTGGTCGCGCGCCACCCGGAGCGTCCAAGGGCGCTGGACTACATCGGCACGCTGATCACCGACTTCACGCCGCTGGCAGGCGACCGCGCTTTCGCCGATGACGCGGCCGTGGTCGGCGGGCTCGGGCGATTCCGTGGCCGTTCAGTGATGGTGCTGGGGACGGAGAAGGGCTCCGATACCGACAGCCGCGTACAGCACAATTTCGGCATGGCGCGACCGGAGGGCTACCGCAAGACGCGGCGGCTGATCGAACTTGCGGGCAGGTTCGGCCTTCCGGTGCTGACCTTCGTGGACAGCTCGGGCGCGTTTCCCGGCATCGATGCCGAGGCACGCGGGCAGGCGGAGGCCATCGCGCGCTCGATCGAGGCGTGCCTGGAGGCGCCGGTGCCGTTCGTCGCCACGATCATCGGCGAGGGCGGCTCCGGCGGGGCGATCGCGCTGGCTGCCGGGGATCGCGTGTTGATGCTGGAGCATTCGATCTATTCGGTGATCTCGCCGGAAGGCTGTGCCTCCATCCTGTGGCGCGACGCGGCGCAGGCCACTGCGGCGGCCGAGGCGCTGCGGCTGACCGCGGAAGATCTGAAGCGGATGGCGCTGGTGGATGCGGTGATCCCCGAGCCCTTGGGGGGAGCGCAGCGGGACCCGCAAGCAGCAATCCAGGCGGTGGGCGAAGCGGTAGCGGAGGCGTTCGGTGCGCTGACGGCGTTTGATGGCGCGACGCTGAAGGCACGGCGAAGGGACAAGTATCTGGAGATGGGCCGCGAGGGGCTGGGTTGACTGCGCCTCCGCTGCCGCCTCAGGAGATCGGCACTGGCGACACGGTGGCGTTCATGGCCCTTGCCACCGGCGGCGCAGCCTCGATCTGAAGCGTGCGCGTCGGGAACGCGAACTCGACGCCAATCTCGTTCATCAGGTCCATGGTCCGCAGGAGTATTGCCTCGCGCTCCCTGATCTCGACGCTGTAGTCCTGCACGTCGAAATAGAACATGACCAGGATATCCAGGCTGCTCTCTGAGAAATTGTTGAAGCGCACCTGAAAGTTGGTCTTGTTGGTCAGCGAATGATCAACGATGAGGCGCCGGACTCCGGCGACCAGTGCCTCCAGCTTTTCACGCGAGGTGTCGTAGGTAACCTGCAGGAAGAAGCGCTGGCGGCGCATCGCGCGAAGACTGAGGTTCTCGACCGTCGTGTTCACCACCGCATTGTTCGGAATCGATATCAGCGAATTGTCCTGCGTACGGATGCGCGTGCTGCGGAAGCCGACGTCTTCGACCGTGCCTTCACTCCCGCCCACCCTGATATAGTGGCCGATACGGAAGGGCTTCTCGAACATGATCAGCAAGGAACCCAGAAGGTTTGCAAGGCTGTCGCGCGCCGCAAGCGCAACGGCCAGACCGCCGACGCCCAGCCCGGCGAGCACCGAATAGGCCGGAAAGCCCAGCTCGTCCGCGCCGCGGATCAGAAACAAGATGGCCAACACGATCCCAACAAGTCGCACGCCCAGCCTGATGAGCTGACTGTCCAGGCTGCTGCGTTTCAGATGCTCCGACGCTACAACGGCATCGCCGAGGATTATCAAGCCGACGATGGCGAGCCACGCTGCGCCGAGGTAAAATGCCATCGTCTCGGTAATGGCGATGACGACGCGCGTGATTCCGCCGATGTGCAACAGTGTGCACAGCAGCGGCACGAGGAAGGCCGCCACAAGGATGATCGCCAGGGGAACCGGCACCGCCCGCCATTGCGGGCTAGGATCGTCCTCGCCGCGAACAGCGAGGCGCCGCGCCAGGCGATGGCTGGCGTAAATGAACAGCGCACCGACGAGAAGTCCGACGCTTAGTCCCAGCCATTGCCATGCGGTCACACCAGCGAGCGGCACCTTGGCCCATCCTGGCAGACTGAGCAACCAACGGGGCGGGACAAGGCCAGCCATTCCGACGGGAGAACTCAGGAAGGCGTCGTAGATCGTGTCGGTATTGCCGGAGCTCAATGTCCGAAAGACCGCATTCAGTTGCTGTGCGGGGCCGGGCTTGTACGGCAGGTTCGCGACCTTCCGGTAGAATTCCGGAAGCCGATCCAAGGTTTCGGCCGACACCAGATACTCGCCCGCACGCGGCCCGTCCTTGACCAGAACGAAATCGATTTCCGTGCCCGGGAGCCGCCAACGCTTCAACCCAAGCCGCGCCATCGCCTCCGCGTCGGGAATATCCGTGCGAGCGGGAAGTTCGATGCGATCGAGGATCTCCTTGAGCTGGAGCAGACGCTCGATCGGGATGGTCTCCATGAGCACTGGCGAGACGTTGGATGTGTCCACGGCCCGGAGCGCCTTGGGTGCGTGCTGAAGGGTAGCTATTTGCTTCTTGCGCAGCCCGGAGCTCAGGTAGAGCTCATCGGAATTTGCATATGCCTCGAGCACGTCCGCCATACCCAGATAGATACCGTCGACGGTCTCGATGAACCCTTGCAGGGTCGCCCTGGGGCTGGACGTATCGAGGGGGCTGAGCGGATTTGGGTCAGCCGCCCTGGCAGCATGACAGAATCCAAACAGCAGGCCGACCAGAACGGCGAAGCGCAGGCAATTCGCAAGGCGGACAGCAGGATTGCAAGCCATATTCACGACGATCTCCCGATGCGCTCATTCGCCTGGGACCGGCCGTGCGGCGCGGCCCACTGGCTGCCAGGGCCGGCGCTATCGACCCCTGCCCCGGCGGGCGCCGTCCGACGCAGCCAGATTCCAGGTGCCAGCACGCGCCCTGCTCGATCTATTGGCACGCTCACCGGAGCGACCAGGGACGGCCGCTGGCTGACCGTCGCTGGCACCACACCGGCAACACTGGCCCCATGTTAACGGCGAAATCCTCCTGGCGACCGCCGCGACCGAGCGCGTGGATCAGCATCGCATCTGCCGCAGCATCCTCCCTGTACGCTGCAATGTGAAGCCCATCGACGGCATTGCCGCTTGCCGAATGCCTTCGTTGGCAAGTTGACGATTTTCAGCGTCGCCGCCAGTCATTACAAGGAGTTGGAGCAGGACAAGCGGCACCCGTCTAGATGATGCAGGACGCACGCGATGAAGAACGGTTTCTTCCTATATCGGTGGTTCAGGGATGTCTCCATCGCCCGCAAACTGTACTTCACAATTGGCACCATGGCCCTGCTGATAGGAGTTGAGCTTTTCGTCCTGTTGTTTTCGTTGAATACACTCTCCTCTCTGCGAGCTTATGTCGGCGGCGAAGGTCTGTGGTCCAAGGCGCAGAAGGATGCGGTCTTCCATTTGTACAAATATGGCGTTTCACGCACGGAGAAGGATTACCAGCTCTTTGAGAAATTTATGCAGGTTCCGATCGGCGATGCCAAGACGCGGCGCGAGCTGCTAGCGGAAAATGGGAATTTGGATAGGGCACGTGAAGGTTTCCTGCAGGGACGAAACCATCCTGACGATGTTGACGGTATGATAAGCCTATTTACCCGTTTCGGTGGCATTTTCTATATAAGAAAGGCGGTGAGCATATGGGGCAATGCACAAGCTATTGCCATGCAGCTGCTGCCTGTCGCGGAAGAATTGCGTGGAGAGATAAATTCTCCAAACCCATCTCAGGACAGAATCAACGAGTTGCTCGGCTCTGTCTATACCATAAATGAGGGACTCACCGCATTTGAGGATGAATTTTCATTCACCCTTGGCGAAGGCTCCCGCTGGCTGGAAAGAGTGGTGTTCAAACTACTCTTTATAACCGCGCTCTCCGTTGAAACCACGGGCTTGCTGCTGGCAATATCCGTAGGCAGAGGAATACAGAAGGGACTGAAGGACATAATTGGAGCGGCCAATTCGATTTCCGCGGGAGAGATGAGCGCGCGCGCCAGAGTGCTATCGAAAGACGAAATCGGCGTGGTTGCCAATTCATTCAATGAAATGGCGGATAGTCTGCAGACACGGGTGAGTGAACTCGCGCAGCTGAATCAACATCTTAGATATGAGATAGGTGAGCGCGAGCGCGCCGAGGCTGAATTACGGGGAGCCTTCGCTGAGTTGGAGGCGACACATCGCGAGTTGATGCGTCAGACCGCAGAGCGCCTGCGCGTCGAGGAAATGCTGCGCCAGTCGGAGAAGATGAAGGCGTTGGGGCAACTCACGGGTGGTATAGCGCATGATTTCAACAATTTGTTGGGCGTGATCATCGTCTGTTCGGAATTTCTGATCGAAGCGGTCCAGGATATGCCCGAGCAAGCCGGCCTGGCACGCGAGATCCTCAACAGCGCGCTGAGCGGATCGCTTTTGACCCGCCGGCTCTTGGCTGTCGCACGCAATCAACCATTACGACCGCAGCGCGTCGATCTGAACGCATTGCTGCAGGACCACGTGGAGATGCTGCGACGGACTCTCGGGGAAGCGATCCGCGTCAAGGTGATGCAGGCACCGAATCTCTGGTTTGTCAGCGCCGATCCATCCCAGATCGGGGACGCACTGCTTAACCTGGCACTCAATGCGCGCGATGCGATGCCGCAGGGTGGCGACCTCACGATCGAAGCTGCCAACGTCCATCTGGACGAGCGAAACGCACCCGCATGCGCCGACGACGACGGGGGCGACTATGTTTTGCTGACCGTGACGGATACCGGCACTGGGATGCCGGAAGATGTGGTCAAGCGGGCGGTCGAGCCATTCTTCACGACCAAGCCACCGTCCGCCGGCTCCGGGCTTGGCCTCAGCATGGCCTATGGCTTTGCCAAGCAGTCGAATGGACATCTCGATATTGAAAGCGTCGTTGGTGTCGGGACCAAGGTTAGGCTGTATCTGCCCCGTGTGAACGAAGACACCGTGGCGGCGCCGCATGCGCCGCAGGGGCAGTCGGCCGATCGCGGTGGACGCGAAGCCATACTGCTGGTTGACGACAATCAGACCCTGATGGCGGTGGCACGCCGTCACCTCGCGGCTTTGGGCTACAACGTGGTCTCGGCGACGAGCGGGCCATCGGCGTTGACCATCCTCGAGTCTGGCGAAGCTGTCGATCTGTTGTTCACTGACGTCGTCATGCCGGAAGGCATGAGCGGCCGTAAACTGGCCGAAGCAGCGCGGAGCTTGCGGCCTGGTCTGAAGGTTCTGTTCACAACCGGCTATGCTGCTGAGCTGTCTGAATATGCCGGGCAACACATGCTTCACAAGCCGTATGATCGCCGCGATCTGGCTCGGGCTGTGCGAGGAGTGCTGGATGGGCTGGCGGTGACGGCGTAACAGTGTCGACGTATCTTCGACAATCAAGGCACTTGAGCATGGGACTCGTTCTGCGCCCAGCGCTCGGGATCGCCGGTGCATATTTCCTGTGGCGGGTGCTGACCGGGATCCTCCTGGTCAATCCCGCGGCTGCAACAGCCGAACGCCTCGGCTTGGCGTGTGCCGCGCTACTGCCCGGGGTTCTTATGCTCAACCTGATGATCGCGTTCCAGATGCTGGTGCGGGCATGGAGCCGGGCGATCGATCCGTTGGCCGGCGTCGACAACCGCTTCCTGCAGGTGAACCAGCGCGCGCTGACCAACACCGTGGAGCAGCTTGCGGGATTCGTGCCGGCTCTCATGGCGCTTGCGGCCGGCGCGCCGCCCGGGTGGATGCCGGGCGTAGTGGCTTTGGGGTTGGTGTTCGGGGTAGCGCGGCTGGTCTTCTGGGGCGGCTACCTGATGGGACCGCTGCTGCGCGCGCCGGGGATGGCGGCTACATTTGGAGTGAACGTTGCGACGTTCGCCGCGGCGGTGCGGGTGTGGTGGCCATAGGCACGCCGGACAGGCATTGCGCACCGCGTCCCAACTGGTCGAAGCTGCGGCAGGCAGGAGGGAAACGCACATGCACTGGACCGATCGACGCCAACGTTTTCGCGCAGTCCTGGCTGGGGATCGCTGTGTTCATCCGGGATCGGTGTTCGACCCGATCTCGGCACGCATCGCCGAGGAACTGGGCTTTGAGGTGGGCATGTTCGCCGGCTCCATCGCATCGTTCACAGTGCTTGGCGCGCCGGATCTCATCGTCCTCACACTTACCGAATTCGCCGAGCAGGCTTATCGGATCAACCGCGCCGGCAAGCTGCCGCTGCTGGTCGATGCCGATCACGGCTACGGCAATGCGCTCAACGTGATGCGCACGGTGCAGGAGCTGGAGACCGCCGGGGTGGCGGCGATGTGCATCGAAGATACGCTGCTGCCGAAGACCTTCGGCGAAAAGACGCTAGGCCTGATCTCGCTCGAGGAAGGCGTGGGCAAGATGCGCGCCGCGCTTGCCGCGCGCGAGGACCCGTCGTTTGTCATTGTTGGCCGCACCAGTGCGGCTGCCACGACGGGGACCGAAGATGCCATCGCGCGCGCCAAGGCCTACGCCGATGCCGGTGTCGATGCGCTGTTCTTCGCCGGCGGCATGACGCGCGAGCAGCTGGACGCGATATCCGGCGCGGTGAAGGTGCCGCTGATGCTCGGTGGTTCGGGGCGCGAGCTGCAGGATTCCGACTATCTCGCCAGCCGCCGCGTGCGGGTTGCGCTGCAGGGGCATCAGCCGTTCTCGGCCGCGGTGCAGGCGGTTTACAACACGCTGAAGGCGCTGCGCGAAGGAACCAAACCGGGCGATCTGCAGGGCATCGCATCGGCCGAGACGATGCGCCGGGTCACGCGCGGGGGTGACTACAAGAGCTGGATGGAGAAGTTCCTCGGGGGCTGAAAAAGAAAATTCACCACAAAGACACGAAGGCACGAAGATGAGCTGACTTCGTGTCTTTGTGTCTTTGTGTCTTTGTGGTGAACCTTATTTATCCAGGCATCGCGATGCGTCGTCCGACGCCGATCGGCAGCGCCCTGCTGGCGCGCTCCTTTACCATCGCCTGTATCCTCACCTGCAGGTCAGGCGGGAACGGTGCGACGCGACGCGCGGCCATGTCGATATGGAGCGCCATAAGCTCCTGCGCAGCGACACGGTGGCCGCCCTCGGCATGAAACATCTCGTGGAAGTAGTGCAGGCGTTTGGCATCCGCGCCGAGCAGATGTGCTGTCACGCGCACCCGCTCGCCCACCCGCACCTCGCGTTCATACAGCGTGTGCGTCTCCGCTGTGAACGTCGAGTTGCCGGTGACGTTGCGATACGCCTGTCCTACCCCAAGCGCGTCGTACAGCAGGTCCGTCGCCTGATCGAACAACACGACATAATAGGCCAGGTTCATATGGCCGTTGGCATCGATCCATTCGGGCAGGACCTCGCCTTCCAACTGCAGAAAGTCCATTGCGGTTCCGTGCACCTCCGTTGCACGCCAGCTTGTTGACGAAGCGGCACGGGGTCAAGCACACACGGGGCTGCATGCGCTGGATACGGGCAAGCGATATGGAGGTAGCCGATGGGCTGCCGCCGAATGAACGATGGCGTGCCATGCTCGCCGTCGCCATCGCGGTCGCCATGTCGGTGCTGGTGACCTCGATCGCCAACATCGCGCTGCCAACCATCGCACGCGATATGGGCGCTACGCCCGGGGCGTCGATCTGGGTGGTGAACGCCTATCAGCTCGCGGTGACCGTGACGCTGCTGCCGTTTGCCTCGATGGGAGACATCTATGGTCACCGCCGGATCTATATCTGGGGTCTGGTGGTTTACACCGCGGCATCGTTGCTCTGTGCGCTGGCGCCATCGCTGCCGGTTCTGGTGATCGGGCGCGTGGTGCAAGGCTTCGGCGGCGCCGGCATCATGAGCGTGAACGGCGCGCTGGTACGCTTCATCTATCCGCGCGAAGCACTCGGGCGCGGGATCGGTTTCAACGCGTTGGTGGTCGCCGGATCGTCCGCGGCGGGGCCGTCGGTGGCCGCTGCGATCATGTCGGTGCTGTCGTGGCCCTGGCTGTTCGCGCTGCAGGTACCGGCCGGAGTGGTGGCACTCCTGTTGGCGTACTGCTTCCTGCCGAGGACGCCGCTCGCGGGGCATCCGTTCGATCCGCTGAGCGCGGTACTCAACGCCGTCACGTTCGGCCTGTTCATCACCGCGCTTGACGGCATCGGACGCGGTCAGGGGGCCACCATTGTGCTGCTGGAACTTGCGGTCAGCATCGCCGTCGGCTGGTTCTTCGTGCACCGGCAGTACACGCTGGCCGCGCCCATGCTGCCGGTGGACCTGTTCCGGCGTCCGGCGTTCGCGCTTTCGGTGGCCACCGCAATCTGTGCACACGCTGCACAGCTTATCGCATTTGTAACACTGCCATTTTACTTTCAGTACGTCGGCGGCATGTCGCCGATTGAGATCGGTGTACTGATTACGCCGTGGCCGGCCGCGCTGGTGATCATGGCGCCGATTGCCGGACGCCTGGCGGATCGGCACTCGGCTGGTCTGCTCGGGGGATTCGGTCTTGCGGTGATGACCGCCGGTCTGCTGCTCGTGCTGTTCATGCCGGAACCGCCCGCGCGGATCGACGTGGCGTGGCGGCTAGCCGTTTGCGGCATCGGCTTCGGTTTCTTCCAATCGCCGAACAACCGGCTGATGATTGCCAGCGCACCGCGGGATAGTGCCGG
>Ga0210402_10006339_pt1 | contig 10490 bp, 11 predicted proteins | sample IncBWC7MmetaG_FD_161055 | JGI IMG/M metagenome (GOLD analysis project Ga0210402, IMG submission 161055) | Forest soil microbial communities from Barre Woods Harvard Forest LTER site, Petersham, Massachusetts, United States - Inc-BW-C-7-M | ecosystem: Environmental > Terrestrial > Soil >...
GGTTACGCCATCAATGTTCCTTTGAAGGACGGTATCACAGACGAATCGTTCAAGAGTGTTTTCGAACCGGTGCGTAACATTGCGATATCCCCTACGTTCAACGCCGGTGTCCAACTGAGTTCATCTATTACGCTTACAGGTCGTCACCAAGATACTTGACGTATACCGGCCATCCGCAGTGGTGCTGCAATGCGGCGCCGACTCTCTGGCCGGTGACAAACTCGGCTGCTTCAACTTGACCATGCACGGGCACGCCCATTGTGTGCAGTTCCTCCGAAAACAGAACATCCCTCTCATCCTGCTTGGGGGAGGAGGGTATACCGTCAAGAACGTCGCACGCGCGTGGACGTACGAGACTGCGTGTGCCCTTGGAATTGAGGATAGCATTGATCCGAATTTGCCGTGGAATGAGTACTTTGAGTGGTTCGGGCCGAGGTACCGGTTGGAGGTGGCAGAAAATAATATGGAAGATTTCAACGTGAAGGATGGGTCGCTTGAGAAAGTTAGGTAGGTCGAGACAGAGTGATGAATGCTCCAGGGCTCGGGTAACACACTCTTTCAGGATTACGGCGTTGGAACAGCTACAGGAGTTGACATGTGCGCCGTCGGTCGGGATGCACGATGTTCCGAGACAAAGCGTGCGCGAACATCTTGGCTTCGGGAAGGACGAAGAGGAGGGGAGAGATGAGCTGGACGAACGCCTCGCTCGTAAGCATTCCCTGTCAAGTTCGTTCATACCCCCTAACCATCACCTCTCGGAAACAGAACACGTGCGATACATCTATAATCTACAAGAATCCGACACCCCCGAGATCTCAGACGACCAGGACTCCTCCCGCTGGGACTCGGACGAGTCCACGTCCAGCCGACGACACGCCACGCACCGCTACGTCCGTAAAGCTTCCAAGAAACGCATGAGCATCCTGGCTGGGCAGTACTTCGATGTGCCCACGCACGAGCATGGGTTCAGCCACTACGAGTGCGGCGCTGCCCCGGGGAAGACGGGGAAGCGGCGGTTTTTCCAGAGTGCAGTGAGGTGGGATGAGGCGTATGAGAGGGTGCTTCTTGGGAGGGATGGGGTTTTTGCGGCACCGCGGTCGTTTGGCGTTGGAGATGCGGGGGAGAGGGGTGGTGGGGATGAGGGCGGGGATGATGTGGATGATGGATGGGATGATATGGAGTCGTGAAGAGGAATAACCTCGGTTGGGATGTATTTTTATTCGAGATATGTATTCCCGGTTTTACGGTGTCACGACCATGAAGAGTTTTTTCACTGAGGTTTCTAAGAGGCGGCGAGGATATGTTTTCCTCTACAGAGGGTGGTAGGGGTGCTCAGCGGAATATATTTAAAATCGGGGTACATTTTACTACCAACCCTCCCCAAAGACCTCGCCATACTCCCCCACCATTATAATGATTATATATTACCTCCTCCACTGTGGACTCGTTTCCGCTCCACCCTCCCATGTGTAGTTCACATTTCTCGCACGCAACGTCATCAAAATGTGTCCACTGCAACGTAACTGGTGGGTTGCTGGTGGTTCCTCATCGGTGCATCCTTGACGCCATTTCGAGGTTTCCCGGGCCAGTAATCTGCTCACGCTCTCTGTCAGTGACCACGGTCACAGGTACCTGTCACTTGAATAAGTAGTTGATTCGGAACTTCAAGTTGTGGCACTGCACAGAGAACAGGCGCCTGCTGCACTTGTTTGCCTCAGCCCATCACGGCCCTCATCGGAGAACACAGCAATCCTTTTGACGACCAGGTCAGAGTGCTCAGGGCAACTGCCACTGTCAACACCTCGCCTCCATCACCAATGGCATACAACATTCGAGAACCCTATCCCATTCCAAGCGATAATCCCGCTAGTCAGTACACTCTGCTGAAAAATGTCGGAAAGGGCAGCTTTTCAACGGTGTACAAGGCCATGCACAATGATACGAAGAAAATTGTTGCAATCAAGCAAATAGGTATCGTACAGCTTTCTTTTTCACTTTGTCTTTGAATTGTCCTTCAACGATCCTCTAATGGGACAGATTTGGAAGAGTTAGGGGATGAAATTGATGACGTTCATCGAGAGGTTGCCCTCCTTGCACACTGTGGGTCCGAATATGTCACAAGATACTACGGCTCCTTCGTTTTCTCGTACAAGCTCTGGATAGTCATGGAATATCTTGACGGCGGTTCTTGCTTCGATCTCCTGAAGCCTGGTGTTTTCCCTGAGGCCCACATAGCTGTCATCTGCCGCGAGCTCCTGTTAGGCCTCGATTACACCCATAGTGGTGGGTCGATTCATCGTGATGTCAAAGCTTCCAATGTTCTCTTGTCCTCCTCTGGGAGAGTAAAACTTGCAGACTTTGGAGTAGGGTCACAGTTTACTGGCACACTTAGACACACATTTGTTGGAACACCGTACTGGATGGCGCCAGAACTCATCAGGCAATCAGGGTACGACTCGAAGGTGGACATATGGAGCTTGGGTATTACTGCTATTGAGATGGCGACGAGAATGCCACCATTTTCGGAACATCATCCTAAGCGAGCTTTGTTCCTGATACCAAAGTCCAAGCCCCCAGTACTTGATGGCCCCTTTTCTGCGGTTTTCAAAGACTTTGTGGCACAATGTTTAACAAAAGATCCCAATGCTGTAAGCACATCTTTGTCTGTGGTGCCTTTAAATCTCATAAATCCACATGGTTAGCGGCCAAATACTATTGATCTTCTCCAGCACAGATTTATAAGCAGTGCGGGCCAAACTTCTGATCTAACTCAGCTCATTGAGCGGTATCAGGACTACTGTATGCGGTTCCCTCCAAAAGAACAGCTGTCCCTTCCCTCAGTGAGAAATAGTATGGCACAGGATAGCAATAGAGGAAGCGATTGGAACTTTGACGTCATCAAATCGATTGAAACTATGGAGCGTATCGCGAAAGACGAGGTGACGACCGGTATGGAGCTTGGGGAGGGTGAGACACCGGGGATAATGCATCATTCTTGGTGCTGTCCATCGGACGTACCCGATGTTATCGAATATCTTAATAGCGTGAAAACGGAGTTCGCTCATGATCTTGAGGCATATAAATGCTTCTTAATTCTTATAAAGAATTATTGGTACAATGTAGACCAAAATTTCGTAGACTCAAAGTGAGTGCAACTGACTCCCGTGCATGACTTTGTACTTCATACACTCTATCTTTGATCTATAGCGAGAAGATCGAGAAATTGATTGAAGGAGTCTCCGGGTTTTTGAGGAGGACTCCCAGGCTGCTTCGGAATTTCAATGCACTACTTCCCACAGACTATTTCCGAATTGAATGCCCTACTGATTTGCAGGAGGTTCAGCACATTACTGTAATAACGCCATCTGGGGCTCGGATACAGCACACTTCCGGGATACCTCTAGTCCTTCCACCACCTCCAGCCCCCCAGGTCACCAATACAGTTGAGCTTCGCCAAGTTCTTTTGTCAGATCATCCGTGGGAAATCTTTTCATCTCCACTTGAATCCGGTTGGACAAGCTGTCTGTTGCAGCTTTTACAAACAGTACGTACAAGCTAAAATGCATAAACATTTAACTAAACTTTCAAATGCCTACCAGGAACTAGATCGTGAGCACAATGATGAACACTACAGGCGGCGGTGTTTGCGGTGTCTCCGAAAGCTTGTCCAGAATTCTGGAACCTTACCACCTTCTTTTTTTCTGTGCAACATTGTGCGGCAAGGCAACATTGATCCCATATGGGGTGGTGGTTTTGCGGTACACTTTTGCAACTATCAATTTATTTGGGAATCTCATATGCCTGTTGTGGAAACTGCAGGATATCTGGAAAGGAAGATTCAACAAAGAAACTGTTTGTCTCAAAGTCTTGCGGCTTTTCCAGACAAACCACAACAGGGAGAAGATGCTGAAGGTAAAGTGTATGTACATACAGAATGAAATCATTGCTCACATACCATTCAGTCATTCTGTCATGAGGCATTGATTTGGCGACAACTGCACCATCCTAATGTACTTCCCTTCTATGGGATAAGTACTAAGCTCTTCGAAAATAGACTTTGTCTTATTTCACCATGGATGGAGAATGGGCACATCATGAATTATTTGGAGAAACATCCAGATCATGATCGGTTGACATTGGTTTAGCCTTTTATTTTAGCCCAATGACCACACATATTGACATCTTGTTGTAGATAATTCAGATTGCAGAGGGCCTGCGGTATCTTCATGAACTCAGCCCAAAGATTGTACATGGGGACATCAAAGGAGTTTAGTCACTATTTCTGCTTGAATATGGATGTTCTGCAATTAAGCACTAACTGACTTACCTGTACAGACCAATGTGCTTGTAACAGATGATCTGCGCTGCTGTCTAGGTGACTTTGGGCTTGCTTCAGTCATTGAATCCCAATTTGCAACCACAGCCACATCAGGGTTTACCCAAGGGACTGTGCGCTGGATGGCTCCAGAGCTTCTTGACCACAGCCAGCTTTCTGCAAATGATTCCCAAAAACACACTGCTGGTGACATCTATGCCTTTGGATGCACAGTATTTGAGGTATGCTTCTGTTGGTTGCCTCTGGTTGAAAAATTTTAACAGTGGGAGTCATGCTCAAAGATTCTGACAGGAAAGCCCCCATTTTCTGAGCTAAGAAAGGACCCAGCAGTTATAAATGCTGTCTTGGCTGGTGAGCGGCCTGCCCGCCCATCACCTGACATATATTTTCCAGATCAAGTCTGGCTTCTGGTAAATGCATGCTGGTCACAGACAATTCCAGATCGACCAAATGCAACCAATGTCTGTGAAGAATTGGAAAGACTATCCAATCACCAAAAAACATTGTGTGTGCCTGGAAATGGTCATACAGCCCTTTCCCCCACCAAAGAAAGTTCAAATCAGTTGAAAGGATTGCAATGCCATCTCAGTGATCTCACAATGCGATCAGCAGCCTGGTTGACTCAGGAGATGATTACCATTGGTGCCAGTAACCCTGAGCTCTTCATGTCCACAGGTGCCCATAGACGTCCTATTCCTATCAAGATGTAAGTTAAATCTACTCCTGATCCCAATGATTCTACTCATACAATAAATCCCATTTCTGCCCCAGTGCCCCCTCACCTAGAAAAGTCACTGGTATGGCTGCTCAACATAATAAGCAGCTGGGGCTCCCTAGAGGATCTACAAACCGTGTCCTACCAGGTGGTGACAGTTCTGGTCAGGTGTACAGGGATCTTATACATCGTGAATTGGGTCTAAAAAATGGACAATCTTCATCTGGTCATAGACGGAATGTTGTCTTGACTCCACAAGGCACCAATGAGGAACACCGACCTCCCCACAACACTTTCATACCACTCCCTCGACCACCCTCAGCTGATTCTGCATCTTCAGCTTCATTATCTGACAGTCTTATAGTCCATCTAGGTATAACCAAGCATGTAACTCGGTCTTGGCCTGCAGAGAGGTCCATTGTTAGGCAGAACCTCATTGTTAGAGAAGAAATGAAAGAGCCAACACATTTTGTGAGTTTACTAATTCTGAAATGTTGCAGACTGCGACTGATTCCTCAATTCTCACTTTAGAAATTGGGAAGCTGCATTGGTCGTGGTCAATTCGGTTCTGTCTACGAGGCTTTGAACTTAGACACTGGCCAGAAAGTTGCTGTGAAGCGCATCCTGCTTGATGGGCTGCAGGAAGTAGAAGTCACAAAGTTGATCAGGGAGGTTGATCTGATGAAGGATTTTTCCCATCCATACATTGTCAAGTGTGAAGGCATGGTAAAAGATGCTGTTACCCTCAACATTGTCCTTGAGTGCATCTACCCTTTTTTCCTTTCATGAACTTGCTCTAATTCATTTTTAGGTACGCAGAAAGTGGCTCTCTCAGGCTAGGGCAGAGTTTAAATGCCTTCGGTAAACTCCGAGTCGATGAGCACATCGTAGCCAGTTATGTTGTGCAGATCCTCGAAGGGCTTCGCTACCTTCATGAAAACGATGCTATGCACTGCGACCTCAAGGCTGCAAATATCCTGATGGCCAAGAACGGAAATGTCAAGCTTTCCGATTGTGGAATTTCCCTCCACCTTTGTACAATAGAGCGCGAAATAGACGGTGTCACCATTGCCCCCAACTGGATGGCTCCGGAGGTGATTGAGCTGAAAGGGGCTTCGGCCAAGTCAGATATCTGGTCTTTGGCATGCACTGTCATTGAACTATTAACTGGACACCCTCCATACGCTGAGATCAATGCCATGTCGGGTCCGTTGCTACACTTTCTCTTATGTCTTTCTGTCTCTAAATCTTTGATCACCTAGTCATGTACCAGATCGTCGAAGACAACATGCCCCCTATTCCCGAAGGATGCTCTGAGTTGCTGCAAGATTTCCTTGTCCAATGCTTCCACAAAGATCCTGCGCAAAGACCCAGCGCTGACATATTGTGCAAACACCCTTGGCTGAAGAATGACCGGGTTCATGACAAGGTGTGTACAAATTTAACTTTGCTTCTCTCGTTACTTAGTATTGCTGTGTAGCCACCGGAATTCCGCTCACAGGGCAGCAGTCAATCTCCTCAAGCCCTCTCTTCTCAAGGATCGCTTGTGCATACTCCTACTGTTTTCAGATTCCCGGAGATATTCAAGCGCTGGCGATTGAATCTTAAGCGGAAGTAACCCAAGAGTGTCCCAGTTCTCAATACTGCGACAGAGAGCTCTCCAGCAAACAGGATACTGGGACGACAATTGAGGTTAGAGATGAAGTGAAAGCAAGAGGTCCCAGCGGGGGATGACATAAGCCGGCGAAGTCAATACATACCTTCATGGGTACAGGTACATAATGACCCGTTTTCACCCCGATATGTGCACATAACTGTGGGTTTGATAGTATTCATACATTTTTTTTTGTTCTAATACCTATTATTCATGTAACTTTTTATACTACGAGATAACACACCGTAACGAATGTGGCACTCGAGCCAATTGATTAAACTTGCCCAAGCATGAGATATCAGGGGTACAGCGCATTGCATTTGGTATTCCGCTCCGTGATGAGATTGAACTATCATTGTGGCTTCATTCTTCGTCTTCTGTGTAATCGTCGACCTTTCTATTGGCCTGTCTTCCGAATTGGGGCAATCGAGCACAGTATGTAGGCGGACAGGTTGGGAGGAGTCAACGTCAAAGAGGGACATAGCGAGGCGGGGGCTGGCGCAACGCTTCAGTTTCCGAGAGAGCATGGAGCGAGGATATATATACCCACCAAAATAATAAAATGAGTGTCCAGGAAAACGGGATCTGTAATGAAGGTGGGCCGGATTGATGCAGCAATGAAGGGACTCGTTAAAGGTCAGTTCTATGGAACGGAATAGCTTACCCAACGGCACCATCAGTCTGAGTCCTCTAGCTCCCACTCTTCATTCCCCCTCTCAGTCACACTCATCTTCCCGCCTCCATTCCATGGTGTAGTCGCTTTCTGTGCGAGGCTCACGCTGATGCACGATTTGCCTTAGCGGACGGGAGGTTGGTTCGGGCATGTGACCGGATTAGGCGTCGTTCGCAGTGGCTGTTGTAGGGCCCACCGTTCCATTAGCCATATCCTGGTATCCCCGGTGAATATCGTAACTCGTCCTAACGGCGAACGAATTTCTCTGAGGTAGATCTTGTGGCATGTGGGAATGTCTCTCGTGTACGGGTGAAGACTGTTTGAAGTAGCCTAGGGCATACGCGTACCCGGGATGGGTGGTTGGGTATTTGCAGTAGAGTATGTAGTCGTCATAATTAGTGGGGATTGATCGATAGTGTTGCAAGTGGGCTGCTTAAGTCTGTCGTCGGCGTCTCCATCGGAATGAACATTAAAAAACCACATACATGTATACGCATTTGCGTCTGCATCCTCATCCCACCCACTCCCTCCCTGTTCCACCTCGTTGATGGTGCGGCGACGGTGAAGCCTAGTAGGAGCCACGAAACGTGGAAACATCCTTCCCATCTCGCATCGGTGTGCGAGAGAGGTGGTGGTCAATCAAAACGAAGTAATATAAGTAGTCATCAAATACAACTTCAACTTCAACTTCAAGTTGAAGTTGAAGTTGCCTTTGTGACCAGATGAGGACAGGCACGAGACTGTGTCCCTGCGTGACATCACTTCCGAGTCTCAAGTTGAAAACTCAAGTTGAACCTGACATTATCTCGGGAAAAATATATACCTCTTCGCGATCGCCCACTGGCACCAGCTGCCAAGCCACCAGTGTCAGTGGCTGCCCTGGAGAATCCCTTTCACCTAAGCTCTCAAGGAGTCAAGTAAGCATCTCACCTCCACTCCGGAACTTGAATAACCTCCACTTCGTAGCTGTTCCCGAGATGCCGCACTGGTGGTGGGCCGGTGGCTGAACCCATATTCACGTATTACACGTATCAACATCCTCAGCCTGGGGGTTGTCAGAAAGTGATTTGAAGCTTCTCCTAGACTCCTCTCATTCCGGAGAGGGAAAATCACCATATTCTAAATTCCAGTCGTCAGTGACATAGGATTTAAAGGATAGTTTTTGTAGTGGTGTAATTTTTTTTGGCGTTTCAGGTCGTCTCCGAGTCACCAGTAGCCTGAGATTGGTGGATGTGCTCGTCCACCTGGCTCTCTACTTCATCATCGATCTCAGACGACTCGACGCCGTCGACGGCAACGCACATCGATAATGCATTGATAATGGCTGGCAATATGTCCGAATCTCGGAGAGGAACGTGCGATTTAGGGTTTGATTAGAGAACAACCGTAGTCCGTCATTCATATTACAATGCTAGTATGTCCTCGCATCACTCATCTTCTACATGATCGCCTTAAGATCTTCTTTCGTTGTTATTTTCACAGCCACCCACAAACCGCCGCTACTTGTGCATTCTATCACAGCCAAATAGTATATCGCCTGAAGAAACTCGGCGTTCCTGTCTTACCTGAAACCGCGGTTCTCACATCCTGAATCTTGCGATCTGTTTCCAACGCAGAGGTTAGGCGCCTTTGTCCTCCACTGTCCTAGCGACTTCACAGTTGAAGCTCTCGCTGCGCTGTCAAGCAATATGCCATGCTTTCTACTACGATCTCGCTTCTGGAGTCTTCACCCATCCAAAGCTCTTTACACGTTGTCCGACTGCCACATCGGATGCATGCAATATCCTGCCTGCCTGCTCTGTTTAATGCCGCCCAGTGATCTAAATTTGGGCTCGAATTCTGCTGCCTGACGTTTTCCTCCCAATATCCTGCAGATACATTTCTGACTTTTTTGTGACACTGCGGGACGAAAATAAAAGACAGGTGTGGTTTGTACTCAAGAGGTCCACTTGAAATGGGCAAGCAGCTCCTCGTCCTCGCAGTTCTCGTTCATGGCTCTGGAATCTACTCACTGCGGCATCATCAAGCACAAGGGATTGGCTTCCTTGGAGCCGTAAGTTGTTTTTTTGGAGTCATCACCGTTCAAGCACCTCTCGGTAACAATGGGGCTTTCCGTGACTTGAGGTATGAAGCTTCACTGGCCCCTCTTCTCGTACCCATCTCCTTTATCAGACTGGTTTCGCCAACTCAGCCATGCCGCAGCCGAAGTTCGGTAAGTCACCTACCATTGAACGGAGAGCATCTCACTCACCCAATATGCAGTTATGCATGTACGGACGTGTTTTCTCTTCTTGAGCCACAGCTTCGACTGCCTGAACTCTGGTGCTGACCCAGTATCAATTACCGTCTTTAGAGGTCAACTAAGTTTCTTGTTCGTGAGATGAGGAGTTTGATAACTTGTACAAAAAGTGGATACATATACACATCTGTTCCTCTGCCAATTTCTTTTGCCTTTTCATCCTTGTGATTCACCTAAGTGACTAGGCCACAGTCCGTGATAACCGCACGGGTGTCTATTGGAAGACTAAGTATGATTTCCAGTCCACTCACAATCTCACCTGCAGAAGGAAGTGTCGAATGCGTCAATTGTGATAGTGTGTACAACAAAGATAACCAGTCTCACCGAACGGCATATAGGACGAACTATATGAAGATAGATTGGTGATGAAGATATACCAGTAGTGGCTTCCGGGTATTTTCGACCTTGAAAGAAGACTAGGCTTCGAGAGGCTGTATAAATTATTTATTTCTATTGAATAGAAAGATCAAAGTGGTCGTCGTATTAGAGTTATATCGATGGAACCGAGAGCAGCGTTCGCACCATTTTCCCATTTAACCGTATTCGAACTCTGCCAGTAAGCTCCATACAACATCGTTTCACTCCCTTTGAACCCAGAACCATCCAAGTCCCCGCCAGCTACAAGCTTGCGGAATTGCATTGCTGTGAAAGGCAGGGCATCATCATAGAGTTTACATATGATACGGCCAAGACGTCTGCCGTTGACGGCAAACTCGAACTGTGCCAAAGAGAGGCCACGTAGCATAATAGTAATTCAGAGAAGCAGACCGTCAGCCTCGGGAGGAGAAGGTAAAACTATAGATATCAAGACTC
>Ga0210402_10006340_pt1 | contig 10489 bp, 9 predicted proteins | sample IncBWC7MmetaG_FD_161055 | JGI IMG/M metagenome (GOLD analysis project Ga0210402, IMG submission 161055) | Forest soil microbial communities from Barre Woods Harvard Forest LTER site, Petersham, Massachusetts, United States - Inc-BW-C-7-M | ecosystem: Environmental > Terrestrial > Soil >...
GGCGCCGCCACGCGATTGGCCGTACCAGCGTGAACTCCCAACACACTGTTGGATGTGGGTGCGACCGTTGCTCTGGCATTTATCGGCGCGGAGGCAATATCCCTTGCGTTCACCGCGACCGCCGAGCGTGCAACCGGCTGTCCGCTCGAGAATGCCTGCTGCGGAACGGCTGTGACCGCTCCTGAAACGTTTCGGTTCACATACGTGACGTTATTGATGGTCGTCGTTTTATTGACGATGGTTGTGTTGTAAACGTTCGTCACCGTGGTGTTATTCACGGTCGTGTTGCTGACGTTGACGCGATTGACATACCCGCGACTCACTGGATAAGACGGCACGTAAACTTCGCGCGGAGCTAACGGGAACCATCCCATGTTGCCGCTGAACCCGCCCCCACCGCCCACGAAAACAACCAGAGCGGGCGCGTAAACCGGCCGCACTTCCGGTGGTCCCGGCACCCAGCCCCAGCGTCCTCGAATCGACAGCCACCGGCCATAATGAAAGGGAGCGTAGCCCCAGGGTTCGTCATCCACCCAAGTCCATCCCCAGGGATCGATCCACGCCCAGTGACCCTCGCGATAAGGGGCCCAACCTGCGGCCACATGCGGGTACCAGACGTTTCCGTTGCCTGGATCCGGACTCCAATCGCCGTTGTCATCCAAATCCTCGTATCCCACTACGTCGTGAGAGACGTATCGTGCCGAGCGCGAATTCTCATAGCGGCGCTCACGGCCACCGCTCCAGTTATCGAAATCGTCGGGCGCGTCGATATCTTGAACCTGGGCATTCAGGGTGTCGGTCCCCTCAAAAGTGGCGCGTTGTCCGGCACGCAGGGTATAAGTCTGCCCGTTGCCCGTCGATTCGCCTTGTCCGTCGCGAATGCTGACCACGCTGTAACTACCGTCGTCGCTGGCCTCTATGCGGTACTGCCCAGGCTGAAAAATGGAGAATGCCTGGTTCGGCGTGTCGACCTCAAACACATCGTCGCGGTCCAAATGCCGGACGCGGACGCTGATCGATCCCGAACTGAGCTGGATTTGCGCCGTGTGGTCGTCCAGATTGAGAAAGGACACGCCGGTGTTGCTGTTCAAATAGATCACCGCCGCTCCCAACGAGAGCTCGGCGCGGGAATCTTTGTCAGCCCACAATTGATCACCCGTTGTCAGCGGCCGGTTCGGAGCCGCTTCCACCCACTCCGATTCGCCCGCAGGCTGAAATGAAACCGAACCCTGGATGTACCCTAGGCGGGCGACTCGGCTCGGCGGATCATCTTGGTCCGATTGGTCTTGTGCCACGGCCTTCTCTAATAGCGCGGTGCTCATCAGCGCCATCGCGAACAGGGCCAGGATCCGAGGCAGGTTCTTGGCAAGTTTTTTCATAAGTGATGTCATCCTTTGAAAGGCGTCGCTTCCCACCGCTCGCCCGCACTTCAGGCGATTGTGGGGTAACCCAAGTCCGGGGCGCATTCCTTTGCGCGAACTTCGGACGCAGACCCCAAGTTAAGATGCGTTTGGAGAAGAGCGCGCCCCTACAGCGAAACCCCGATAGATCCATTGTCAATCGTCCTCGCGGCATGCGCAAGACCAAAAGGGCTTCTGGCCACTGGCCGTTTCGAGGAAGCAACGAGTGTTTAGAAGGCTTTGGCGGAATCCACCAGGATGGTGACCGGCCCTTCATTCACCAATTCCACTTGCATCATTTCCTGGAAGCGGCCGGTTTCACAGCGTAGGCCGGTCGCGCGGATGCACTCAACAAAAAGCTCATAGAGCTGCCGGGCACTGTCGGGCGGGGCCGCAGCGTCGAACGATGGGCGCTTCCCGCGGCGCACGTCGCCGTACAAAGTGAACTGCGAGACCGCGAGCACGCTCCCGCCTACATCCAGTACGCTGCGGTTCATCTTTCCCTCGTGGTCTTCGAAGATGCGGAGGCCCGCAATCTTTTCGGCCAGATAGGTTGCATCGCTCTCGCTATCGTCGTGGCCGACGCCCAGAAGAACCAGCAAGCCCATGCCGATCTCTCCCGTCGTCCACGCGTTGACGGTAACTTTGGCACGGCTGACGCGTTGCACGACGGCCCGCATAAGACTTCCCTCGCCTTTCAGCGACCTGATTCGTTCACCATCGATTCATGTCCGGCAAGACAATTCCAGCGCCCGTCGCGGTACGCGTAAACATCGGTGAAGCGTATCTTCGCCACGACTTTCCCCTGTGGATTCACGGCCGTCGCCAGTCCGCGAATGTAGCCGAAGTCGCCCTGCACTTGCGCGCGCAGATGCGAGAGTTCGTGATGCAGCGCAGGATGTTCGGCGGCCTTCGCCAGCGTGGTTGCGCGATCCGTCAGCTTGCCATCCGGTCCGGCGTCCTCAAACTCCTGCGCTAGGATGCACCCGAGGGCTGCTGTGTCCCTTTGCTCCAGAGCCCGGGCCCATGTCTGCTCAATCTGGATCAAAGCATTGCCGTCCTTCGCCTGACCCGTGGGACACGGAGCCGCAACCGCCAGCCGACAGAGTAGCAACATCCACAATGCGTGTTTCACTCGAGACTCCTCACGGATTCGACCCAACCGACCCATCTTATGCCGGGACAACACCCGGCCGGCGCCGGGCAAAGGTTTGACCCCGGCAACGCCCTGCCTTTAGGATTCAAGAATGCAATCCCCAGTCAGCCGAGGCTTTGCCGGAAGTGGCACCGGCCTTCCTTTACACTAATTCACCGGGACCATTACACTACACACTCGCCTTTTTTCGTATCGCAGCGCGTGAGAGTACCAGAGTTGTGGAAGGCCGAAGCCCGACATCGGAAAAGAAGGGCTGCGATTGCGCAACCCAAGAACCGAATTCAAATCTAATCGAGGCAAGCGAGGAGAAACAATGGCAGCCGTTGACGAAAAGGTTAAGCAGATCATCGTGGAGCAGTTGGGTGTGGACGAGGGTGAAGTCACATCGAGCGCGTCGTTCGTGGACGACCTGGGCGCGGACTCCCTGGACACCGTCGAATTGGTCATGGCTTTCGAAGAAGCCTTCGACATCGAGATCCCCGACGAGGATGCCGAGAAGATTCGCACCGTGCAGGACGCAGTGGACTACATCGGCAAGCACGCGAAAGCGGGGAAATAGTTGGGACGCAGGGTCGTAGTTACAGGCCTCGGCTTGATCTGCGGCGTGGGCAATTCCACCGATGTGGTGTGGAAAGCCCTGCTTGCTGGGCAGAGCGGTGTCGCCCGCATCACCGGTTTTGATCCCACCGCCTTTGCCTGCCAGATTGCCGCCGAAGTAAAAAACTTCGACCCCCTGAATTTCATCGAGAAAAAAGAAGTCAAGAAAATGGGGCGCTTCATTCATGTGGCGATTGCCGCCGCCGATGAAGCGCTGAAGATGTCGGAACTGAAGATCACGCCGGAGAACGACGAGCGCGTTGGGGTTCACATCGGCTCGGGAATCGGCGGGTTCGACATAATCGAACGGGAACACCTTGCGCTCATGGAGGGCGGCCCGCGCAAGATCTCTCCGTTCTTCATTCCCGCCGCCATCATCAACCTTGCCGCGGGGCAGGTTTCGATGCGTTGCGGGGCCAAGGGACCGAACGAGGCGACCGCGACCGCCTGCACCACCAGCGCGCATTCTATCGGCGATTCGTTCCGTATTATCCAGCACAACGATGCCGATGTAATGATTGCCGGCGGCGCGGAAGCGGCCATCACTCCCATGGGCGTGGGCGGATTCGCCGCCATGCGCGCCCTCTCCACCCGCAACGACGATCCCGAGAAGGCCAGCCGCCCCTGGGATCGCGACCGCGATGGCTTTGTGATCGGCGAAGGCGCGGGCATCCTCATCCTCGAAGAATTGGAATTCGCCCGCAAGCGCGGCGCCCACATCCTTGCCGAGATCGCAGGCTACGGCATGAGCGGCGATGCTTACCACATGACCCAGCCTGCCCCGGAACACGAAGGCGGCTTCCGCGTCATGCGCAACGCGGTGCGCGATGCCGCCGTGACTCCTGAGGTTGTGGGATACGTCAACGCCCACGGCACCTCGACTCCCATCGGCGACACGCTCGAGGCGCACGCGATCCGCAATTTCTTTGGCGACCGCAAGATTGCAGTGAGTTCCACGAAATCGATGACCGGGCACCTGCTCGGCGGCGCCGGGGGTCTCGAGGCCGGAATCACGGTGCTCGCCTTGCGCGACCAGATCTTGCCCCCAACCATCAATCTGCAGAATCCTGACCCCGATACCGCTGGCATGGATTTGATTCCCAACCATGCCCGCAAGGCTGAACTCGAGTACGCCATGTCGAACTCCTTCGGCTTCGGCGGGACCAACGGCGCTCTTCTGTTCCGGCGGTGGAGCGAATAAAACCGTTTTCGCGTTCTCCATCCTCCACAAAGCTTCCTCCAAACCCCTGATTTGACGCGGGTTCTGCTCGTAATGTCCTCTCTCACACAGGCGCGGAAAAAGTAACGCGACTTTGGTGCTTCGTGCGTTGACCCTTTGTGTCTTTTCAACCACGGCCTCCGCGCTCACAATGGGTTTCGTAAGTCGAATCTCCCCACGACTATGGATAACCCTTTCGCGACGACACTTGCCCCAGCCCCTCTTACACGAAAAGCAGCCGCACGCACCGCGCTCGTGGGCCTCTCTGAGCCAGCCCGCGCGTTGCTGGCGGAAGGTTTTCGCCAGTTCGGCATTGAAACCGTGGTCGTTACTGCAAACGCTGCCGAGCGCTTGAAGAAGGAAAAGTTTGAGGCTTGCGTGATGAGCCTTGGAGACGGAGCCGACTCCGTCATGGAAGCGGCCCGCTCGTCACCGTCGAACAGCCGCTGCATCCTGTACGGCGTGGGCGGCAATGCGCAAGAAACCATGCGCTACTCCAAGTACGGCATCAACGCCATGTTCAGCGACCCTCTGGAGCGGCCCGCCGCGCTGAAGCTGATCCGCGCCACCCGCATGCTCGTGCTGCACGAATTTCGCCGCTACGTGCGCATCCCGGTGATCACCGAGGTCTCGATCGTGGGCGATGGCCGGCGGATCAGCGCCAGCAGCATCGAAATCAGCAGCGGCGGCATGTCCGTCAAGACTTCCGAAGACTTTTCCATCGGAACCAACGTCGAAATTTCTTTTGCCCTGATGACCTTGCCCCGCGTCAATCTTAAAGCGGTCGTGAGCTGGCGAAAGCCCAAGTCGCTCGGCGTGCGCTTCCAAGCCGCCGACGAACGGCGCCACCGGGTCAAGACCTGGATCGATTCCTACCTCGAAAACTGAGCCGCGGCCAGCCAGTACAATAGCTGCGTGCCCGAAGCCAGCACTCGCGACGCGACCGCGCCGGCGCAGCCGGCCACCGGCCTCCGCCGCTTTACGCTTCGTCAACGCATTGTCTTGCGAATCATCATCGGGCTGGGATACGGGGTGATTCGGCTGATCGGCCCCACGTTGCGCGTCTGCATTTCCCGCGAAGAGGGCGCACAACAAACGCTCGAGCAACGCCCCCTGATTGCTTCCTTCTGGCATTCCTGCATGATCCCGGCGACGTATATCTGCCGCAACTTGGGCGTGCGCGTGATGAGCAGCAACAGCTACGACGGCGAGTACATGGGCCGGATCATTCACCGGTTCGGCTTTGTCGCCGTGAAGGGATCAAGCAGTCGCAACGCCGTGCGGGCCTTGCTGGGCCTGCGGCGCGCTCTTCGAGAAGGATGGACGGTAGCATTTACCCTCGATGGTCCCCGCGGCCCCCGTCACAAAGTGAAGCCCGGACCGGTGGCCCTGGCGCGATCCTCCGGCGTGGCCCTGACCATGTTCCACGCAGCCGTGGATCGGGCCTGGGTGCTCAATTCCTGGGATCGCATGATGATTCCGATGCCCTTCTCGCGGGTACTGGTGCGCTTCGGAAAGCTGATCGATGTGCCCGCCACGGCCACCGATGAGGATCTCGAGCGGTGCACCGCAGAATTGCAGGCTTCGCTCGATCGGGTTTGCCAATTTGCCGAGGCCAATGTCAGGCAGGCCGGAACAAGCGAATTCCCCTACTACCAGCCCTGAGCGAAATTTCAGATTGCAGATTGCTGATTGCTGATTGAAGATTAAAACCGCATTGAATCGGACATCGGCCAATGATCTAAAATCTGCAGTCCGAGATCGGAAATCTTCCGTCTAAAATTGATTCTCTATTCTCTATTCTCTATTCTCTATTCGAGGGTCGATCCCAGTGCCTGGTACTTGTACTTCTTCCCGTCCCAGAATACGACCGAAGACGTCGCCTCGCCCTCACCTTTTTCTTCCATGTAGATCCCCAGGATGGTTTTCTTCCTCAGGGCGAACCGTTTCACAGTCAAGGTCTTGAAGGGCAGATTAATGAGGAGGAATTTGGCCTTGGGCTTTTCGGCCAGCCAGGCGTCTTTCTCCTCGCCGTGAATAATGAGCAGGCTGATGCCGCGGCGTTCCGGTTCGTCGGAGGCAAACGTCGACGTGACCTTTACGTCGCTGTACCCGAGAAAGCTGTCATAGGGATCGGCGACGACGAAGCTGTATTCGTCCTTGTCGGCCATGGGATTCTTGCATTTGGCGGCGACCACCAGGTCCTCAATGCCGTCGTCATCCATGTCGGCGACAAACTGCGGTGGTCCGGCGAGCAGCGAGCAATTATCGCCAAACTGTTTGTGGATGAGCTCGTCGGTTACCGCGGGCGACGGCGCCTTCGCGTGAGCCGGGGGCGGAGGGGGTTGCTTCTTCTCGGCGCCGGCGGCGACGGCGAGCAGTAGAGCAAGTACTGGGAGGAGGAGAAATTTACGGGACGACATACTTTTTACTCTAGCCCCGTTTGGCGTGCAACGATAGAGGCCGGTGGTGACGGAGGTAACGACAATGATGGCGGGCACAATCGAAACGCGAGCCGCACGACTTTACGATCGGCTGAAAAAAAGCTTCCGGGTAACAGAGCGCTTTCACCGCTGCGTTAAAGCTTTTCTTCCTGGCGGATTCAGCGCTGGAAATATTGCCACCCGCGCGGCTCAAGTTCGTAGGCGATGCCCTTGAGATCGCGGAGGAGGATGAGTCGCTGGCGCGTGACCTGGCCAATACGGGTCAGAGCGACTCCGGCAATCCGGGCTGGAACGCGCTTGCCCGGCCGAGCCGTGAACAACAGTTCGTAGTCTTCGCCACCGTGCAGGGCCAGGTCGAGGTCCACCTCACGCGCCGGCTTTCCGACCCTGGCGCGCGGGATGAGTGCGGCGTCGAGTTCGGCTCCGACGCCGCTCTGTTCACACAGGTGCGCCAGATCCGTAGAGAGGCCGTCGCTGGTGTCGATCATGGCGGTGGCCAGACCTTTCTCCCGGAGAATGCGTCCCACCTCGATCCGAGGTTCGGGATAAAAGTGGCGGCGATAGTCGCGCGGATTCAGCTTGTTCTTCGGCTTGCTCTTCATCTGCTTGGTTCTCATCTCGAAGACGGCGGCCGCCGACCCACCAAGCTCTCCACTGACGAAGATGCGGTCTCCCGGTCTCGCTCCGGAACGCAGCACAGCTTTGCCTTTGGGTGCCGAGCCGACCGCGATGATGTCGGCGAGGATGCCGTTGGGAGATTCGGCGGTATCGCCCCCCGCCAGGGTCACGCCAAACTTCTCTCCGAGACGGATCAGGCTTCGGGCGAAGCCTCCGACCCAAGCCTGGGAGAGATCCCGCGGCAGCGCCAGCGAGAGGAACGCCGCCACCGGTTCCCCTCCCATGGCGGCAATATCGCTTAGCCCGCGAGCGAGGCACCGGTGGCCCACCGATTCGGGCGGATGCCAGTCGCGCCGGAAGTGAATGCCTTCCAGCGTAAAGTCGGTGGTGACCAGGGATTCTTGTCCCGGCGGGAGGCGCAGCACGGCGCAGTCGTCTCCAATTTCGGTGAGGACCACGCGTCGTGTAGGGCGGACACTCCGGTCCGCTTGCCTTCGCCTATGGGGTTTCGCCAGGCGGCGAATCTGGGCAATCAGCGCTTTTTCAGGAAGCGGCACGGCTTGATCACTATACCGCCGACCATGGGTCGGTGACTTGGCGATGCCGGACTCGCGAAAGAGGTTGGCAGCTGGTTGCAGAGGGCGGCGCTGGAGACGTTTTGGAATCGTCGTCACCGCAGAACCCGCGTCGCAATGCCCGGAATGCTCCGGTTACCGTCCTAGGGTGACCGCCGGTTCCCGGGTCTTCGGTAACCGGAAATGCCCGTACGGCTCGTTGACAGGGGGAACCCAGTTTGTTAACGTTAACCAGTCATTCACAATGACTTTGGCCGAGCTAAGTTCTGCAACGAGTTGGCATTGCGGACGAGCACAAATTTAGGGCTCCGGTCGCAGTTCCGGTAGGTTCAGGGCGCGAGAAAGTTTCCATTCCCAAGATGGGAGCGTAGCCCGCAAAAAGTCAGGTGGTCCGAACAGGCGTTTCTGCAACTAAGAAACTGGGCCTGGAGTTCCGGACCTGATGCTTCAAAACCTGGTACTCAGGCTCTAGAGGAGTGATTTGCAGAAACGCTTCTACATTCTTTTTGTGGCCCGCGGGGACGACGGCCAATTGCGCAAAATCTCCATCCCCGTGCATTACCTCTACGTATTCGTAGTAGGGGCCGCGATCGGATTCCTCAGCCTGACCGGCATTGCCAGCTCCTATACCCGCATGCTGTTGAAGGTCTCCCGCTACAACCAATTGCGGACGGAAAAAGACCAGCTCAAAGACAACTATTCCCGCCTGGAGCAGGTCGCCAAAGAGCGCGACGTGCAGGTAGCCTCGCTGGGATCGATCGCCGGAGAAGTTTCGGCCCTCTATGGCCTTAAAGCTCAGCCTACCTTGGTAACGGCGACCTCGGAGCAGATTCAGGATGCCGATGTAACTTCTTCCCTCGACCAGTTGCACGCTTTGCGGATGTCGGCTTTGAGCGGGGCGACCATGGTCGGCCTGACCCTCGGCCTGACCCGCAACGCCACGACCGCCGACTGGATCAAGGCGAACTCGGCTCCCAACCTTTGGCCGGTGGAAGGCCAGGTCACGGGCAGCTTTGGAGAGCGCATCGATCCATTTAATGGAGAAGGCGCATTCCATAGCGGCGTGGACATCGGCAGCAGTTATGGCGCCGCGATTATTGCTCCGGCCGATGGGGTTGTTGTCTTCAGCGACATCCTCGGCGGATACGGCAAGGCGATCATGATCAACCACGGCAACGGCATCAGCACCCGCTACGGTCACCTTTCCGGCTTCGCCGTGACGGCGGGACAGTCGGTGCACCGCGGTGACGTCATAGGCTTCGTGGGAGAGAGTGGACGCTCGACCGGCCCGCATCTTCATTATGAGGTTCGCATCAACGATACCCCGGTGAATCCGTACAAATACCTCCGTATGACCGTTGCCCACAACGGCGGCTTCACTTCGGGAAGCTAGAGCCTCGCCTTCAGCCTTCAGCATTTCAGCCGCTGGTGCTCGAATTACGCGCTTTCTCGTCCCACGCCGCACCGCCACGCCTGCCGTTACCGAGGTAATGCAGCAATCCAAACAGGCTGCCGGATCTCAGCACTCAGGGCGCTACCATAGTAGGAATCCTCCGTGGTTGCACTGCGGCTCAAGGCCGACTCCATGCAGAATCCCGAGATCAGACGGTTTGGCCGTTACGAGGTCGTGGCGGAATTGGGCCGGGGAGCCATGGGTGTCGTCTATCAGGCCCGCGATCCCCAGATCGACCGCCTCGTCGCCGTGAAAACGGTTTCTCTCTCGGGACAGGAACCCGATGCGGAAAAAGAATTTCGCTTGCGGTTCATGCACGAGGCGCAAGCGGCCGGGCGTCTTCACCACGCCGGCATCGTTTCTATCTTCGACGTGGGAGAGAATCCGGAGAACAACGACCCTTACATCGTCCTCGAGCACGTTGCCGGCGAGTCCCTGAACCGGATCCTGGCACGCGAGAAGAAACTTCCCCTGGAAACAGCCTTACAACTGACAGAAGAAATCGCCGAAGCGCTGGACTATGCCCACGCCCAGGGCGTGATCCATCGCGACATCAAGCCCGGAAACATTCTTATCACCGAGACTGGCCATGCCAAGATTGCCGACTTCGGCATTGCGAAACTGAATCTCGCCCATTTCACCCTGCCTGGCCGGGTGCTGGGAACTCCCGCCTACATGGCGCCAGAACAGCTGAGCGGCGAAGGAGCGGACGGGCGTTCCGATCTGTTCTCGCTGGGCGTGATTCTGTATGCCATGACGACCGGTCATTCGCCCTTCCACGGGAACAGCGCGACCACCGTGTGCTTCAAGGTGGCCAACCGCGAGCCTTTGGCGGCGAGCGCTCTCGACCTCGACTTGCCCGGGGAACTGGACGAAGTCATCTCACGGGCGATGGCGAAGGATCCAGAGCAACGCTACCAGCGGGGCGCGGAATTCGCCGCAGATGTGCGCCAGTTGCAGCAACTGTTCAGACCGGGCGCGACCACGACTTCTCTCCAGACCTTTTCTTCGACGGGATCCTGGACAG
>Ga0210402_10006341_pt1 | contig 10489 bp, 14 predicted proteins | sample IncBWC7MmetaG_FD_161055 | JGI IMG/M metagenome (GOLD analysis project Ga0210402, IMG submission 161055) | Forest soil microbial communities from Barre Woods Harvard Forest LTER site, Petersham, Massachusetts, United States - Inc-BW-C-7-M | ecosystem: Environmental > Terrestrial > Soil >...
CACGAGAAACGCTCTAATAATTACGCCCATTTTGGGAATCAGATTAAACCGGATTTGTTTTAAAGAAGAAATGGAATTTTATAAAATTAAGACGGGGATCTTTTAAAGCCATCGGAGAAATGGCTATCATAAATTAAAGCCGTTCAGATCCCGAACAACGCTTTTAAAAAGGCGCCGGCAAGCACCATAAATAATGCGGCAAAAAACCAGGCTGCGACATCAGAATCAATCCTGTCTTTTCCCATTTGCCAATTGTGATAAATTTTAACCGCGCCGTTAAGTCCTAAAAGTGTGGCTATAACGAGGGAGCAGTCAAAAGCGGAAAAGAAATCTGAAGATAAGTCTTGTTGGGCCTTTTGCATTTCAGCTATGCCAGGTTGCGCGAGTACAACCACTGTTAACAGGCAGCAACAAATGGTAGAAATAATTTTCATCTTAAAAACTTACCCCCCGGGTAAATTCTATAGCCTCTTCGCGGCAGAGGCTGAACATCTGTTTTAGATTAACCCCGCCGGAGCCTACCATCGCTGAAGGAGGGTAAGTTTTAACCTGTTCGATTTCGGGTTTAGCGGGTTCTGTGTGTTCTACGAATGTTAATTCATTTGATTCATTTTTTACGGGTGAACCCCCGTTGCGAATAAGGTCCCAGGCGATGATGGCAGTATAATAAAAAGCATAAATGCTACATAGCCAAAGGATAAATTTGATCCAGTTCATAATTCTGTGTTTTGTATAAATTGTTTAATTATTTGTTTGAGTTCGGGGTAGGTTTCAAAAAGGTGCTTTACAGAAAAAGCCACCAATTTGGTGACGTCAATATTGGTGGCCATCTTAAATTGGTTCATCAGTTTTACTGTTTTTTCGTCAAACCTCGCATGAACCATGCTTTTGTTTAAGCTGTTATCATAGGCCATCAGGGCTGTCAGCAGATCGGATTCTACCGTTTTCGGCTTTGTTTTCTTTACGGAGGGCTCGCTCTTTTCATTTTTAGCGCTTGGATTTTTAAGTTCTTCACGAATCTGGTCGGCCAGTGATTTAATATTTCCCATCGATATAGTCTGTGTAGATTTTTTCAAAAACCGGGATGATTACCGGGTAAAGTGATGCGGGCGTTTGAAAGGTAGTGGCCCGCTGAAAGTCTATGCGGTCCGGTAGCAGTCCGGTTATAGTCCCCAAACGTGAAAGTTGTTCATCAACTTCCTGCATAATTTCAAACTTGGCGTTGGCCTTTATGCGGTTTGGAACAAACACCATTGGCAACCCTGGCTTTAATTTTCTAAGAACAAGGGTAAAGTGTACAGTTGAAACAAACGTAAATTCATCATAAGCAAACGGACAGATGAACAAATCGGAAGCGTTAAAAACATCAAATAATGCATCGTCATCCAATTTACCGGGGAGATCAATTAATGCGATATCTTTCGCATTTCTCGTCAGTATATTTTTCAATACCGGGAAGCTTTCCAATGTTGCCGACACTACCTGGTAGGGTTCGTCATTTTCCAGTAGTTTGGCTTTATCAAATTTTTGCATGAGAGATTGCTGATAGTCCATGTCTATTACTGTGACCTTTCGCTGTTTTTCCATTGATAGGAAGTTCGCCAGCATAAGTGTGAGCGTACTTTTCCCAGCGCCGCCCTTTTGGTTGCCGATTGTTATGTTCATAATATTTTCCGATTGTTTACCTTGTATTGGTCCTTGCTTTCTTTTGTCGCCTGCGTCGCATGCCATGAATTTGCTGATCATCCACATCATCCGCAATCCATATGGATTGGATGTGCACATTTGAAAATGATTCTGCTTCAGTTTGATCTTTTGATTTTTCAACCATCATTAATGCAGAAGTGCCTAAGAGTTCTTTTAGCGACCATACCTCACTACCCTTAAAAACCCGTTTACTTTCATGATCGATGATTGAATACCCATACGGCTTTTTGCCCTCGGCTGCGTGAAAAATCAGGTCAATACGATATTGCTGTTTTAATATTTCCTGAAAATTTTCCTGTCCTTTGACATTTTCCAAGATTAGTTTTATAGCTGCCGCCCTATCCTTATCAAGATTGTATTTGCCGATACGTTCATTGATTCTTTTTTCATCAGGATCAATTCCGGGGTAACCGTGGTTTTCCAGCAGCATAAAAAATTGTGCCCTGGTGCTGAATTGGTATTGCATTGCAAACTCGTAACCAAGTATCCTTTCAAGGTTTTTAATGGCCCTTATTTTTTCAAATGCACTGTCAATCTTTTTTCCATTTCTGTCCACCCGGCTTGTGACCATATGTACATGGTTATGATCAGTATCCTTATGGAAAACGATTAGGTAAGGCTGATTCCCATAGCCCATTTCCTTTAACCAGCTTTCTGCAATTTGTGACAAGGCTTGTTTATCATATAGTTTACCTTTTGCTGAAATTACCGCATGAAATTGTGGCTTCTTTACGTTCGGGTTAAGGGACGACAGCGTTTTTAGGTAATTGATATAATCTGTGGGGCGCACGTTTGCAATACCTTGCCAAATACCAAAGTTGGCCACTTTCATCAAATCACCTTTATTCTTGTCAACCTTGTTTGTATTGTAGCTTACTCCAAAAAAACTTGCCCCGGGTTTTCGGTTGTAAAAAATCTTAACAATCATTCTTGTGCTTATATCAGGCTATCAGTATAGCTGCTGGCCGGGGTAGCTAATGAGCATTATAACAAGGTATCTGGGGAATTATATAACTGTGTAACTATATTGTGGTATAATTCTATGTCATTATATCAAGAGAATTATGTCTCTCTATATCTGCATCCCGCAATAACTACGGTCATGGGTAATACTGTAACGAAGTGACATTATAACAGTGTATCGGAAAAACTTAATTTCAATAGTGCTTAATTTCGGTATCACAATATATCGATGTAAACAAAGATCAGGCGATCTCGATATCCTTGTAACAAAGCTGGTGAATAGCACTATACCATCATAACTTTATATCATTGTAACAATGTTTCACGACACCTGCTTATTTAAGTAACCCTATAACTCAATGTCATTTTCCCATTGCCCGGACGATCTTACGCAGGGCAGCCTCAAGGGTTTGCTGAATGCCGATATAATCCTCCAATAATCCATTAAACTCCGTAACAACGGAAGGAGATAAAGCGTTCTTTAGCTTTAAAGTGTTGGCATGTTTGGCAAGCTGGTTGATATTATTGCCGGCACGGCCCATTTCAGCTCCTATGCTATCCAGGTATTTAAAAAGTTCCTTTGCATTCACAACGATTTTTTCAGCATCGTTGAGAACCCGCATCCTGATTATTTCAGTTTTACTGATCCCAAATTGTTTTTCCAGTTTAGCTATCAATTCATACTCGTCGTCCGTGAACCTCGCGTCAATTTTCTTTGAGCGTTTTCCGCTCTTTAATTTTGGCCTCCCGCTCATTTTTTTAAACTCATCCATACAAAAAAGGAGTTGCGACTTTTGCCAATTGACCCCGTAGGGCAAGATTCTTTTTGTTATGATGAAAATTCCGAATGGAATTTTTGTCGGACAAAAAGACATCTTGCGCTTACAAAAACAATAAGGTTTTTGCTTATCTATCGGGTGGAAAAGAAGTTAATTGCCGTTGGGTTATCTCGAAAAAGGAACCTTCAGGTTCTTGAAAATATTTGGCGGGGGGTCTGCTACCTGACGTGTCATTGTGGTTTTTATTTTATCATTGTAATCATTAAACCCCGCATAAATTATGGAGCGGTCAGTTGCATAAGGCAATGCCTTGATAAATTCCCGTGTGGCTGAATGTCCTGATTGGTCGCGGTCAAAAAAAAGATCAATTGAAGAATAGGTTTTGGCTTTTTCAATTCCCACCGGCAGCAATGCCAATGTATTCAGGACCAAAATGCTCTGTTTTGCTTCAGGGTTTTCAATTTTCCAGCTCAGGTAATTTATAAAACCCTCGAACACCGCTACTTTTTTTTCGTGGCCTGGTATTGTTGTCACAGCTTTATGGCCCAGGCATCCTTTAAAATACCGGTTCCGTACTTCCCATCCGTTGTTTTCATTTTGCCAACCGGCTGCAAAAAAATGTTTCCTAACTCCATCCTCGGCTTCTACATAATAATAAACTTCGTTCAAGTTTGATTTTGCCACTTGAAAAACCCCTCTGCTTTTAAGATAATCAGTAATGGCCGGGTGTGTACCCAGGTCCCTAATTTCCTCGATGATATAATGAGGTATTTTAATGGGCTTGCGCGGCCTGATTGTCTTTTGAGTCGTTACCGGAAAAAGGCAGACGTCCTGTATTTTCTCAACGACTTCGTTAAAACTAAGGGACTTCCAATAGGCCAGGCCAAAATCAATAATGTTCCCGCCTTTCTGGGTACCATGATCGAACCATACGCCCATCTCATCGTTTACGCTAAAAGAGGGGGATGTGTCGTTATCTCTTAACATACTGATATAGAATTTTTCCCTGCCATGTTTAGGAACAGGTTCATAACCAAGCCTGCTTAACAAATCAACTATTGAAGCTTGTTCCTTGAGTTCTCTTGCATTTAAAATATTTGACATAAAAAAGGTATTAATTAGCGTTAGTATTGTATTGCATGTCTATAAGGGTTAATTGAAATGATTTGGATAATATCCCTGGTACCGGCAGCGGGTAACGAACCCGTGAATACGTTTCTGCCGGTAATATTTTTTCGGAACTACTCACGTCATATCCTACGATATGGGCTATTGGCCTGCCAATGTGTTTTCGGTTATTGATATTATCTCCCCTTCACAAAATTTCCAGCTTCTTGGCCGGATAATGCTTTGTTCCCGTATGTCAAAGACCGCATGGAAAAGCCAGTGGCTAATTCCATCTTTCTGCAGCTGCAGAATTTGCCGGTTAATAAAATGCGTGCGGCTCCCGGCAGCCGGCGCATGGGTTAATAAAAAGTTTGTGATGATTTTACTGGCCAGAACCGGCCGGTATATGAAGAGTTATACCTAATTTCAAACGGAGTCAAAACTGCTTTTTCAGCGCTTTGAAAGGCTCCGTATGGTAAAGTAGGAAATAACTGTTTCAGCTTCATCGGGATCAAAATTGAAGCTATCGGGGAAGTGCTTATCAGGAGCTTTTCTGTACTACAGATAAATAATTTTAAAAATTATTTCGGTAGCAGTGAGTTTTGCCTTCCTATTATTGGGCTGTAAATAATTGATTTCAAATCATTTAAATGAATAGGTAGAGGATTATTCATTATTTGACTCGATTTTCTTTAGGATCGCATTTTTCATCTGGTCAATGAACTTGGTAATGCTCAGCCGTTTCCTTCGTTCAATTTCGGCAAAACGTCTTTGGATGATGCCGATGGTTACACTCAGATTCGTTTCCAGCCAGCGAACTATTTGACTAAGGCTTGCATTACCATTGTTCATCTGGCCCGTTAACCATATACCGTAGGCCAGCTCAACAAGGTTAATAATATCCCCTGTCCATTTAAGTTCAATATTTTCATCCGGCGCTATTGGTGTGCCTGGTAAATCACGGGCTTGTAGAAAAGAAATCTGTTTTATAATAAAGTATTGAATACGTTCATAGGCTATAAATTTTGCAAATAGGTATGACATAGGAGTTGAAAAATCGTCATCAGCATCAGGGGTTTCGGGTACCGGAATTGACAAAGGCCCCGAGTTTCTGATAAAATACAAATGGTCAAGTTCTTTATATTCGTTTTTAAAGTATTGGTAATGGAAGGCGTTTAACCGCAAAAAGCTTTGTAAGGCTTTCAACTCTTCTTCAAAATATTTAGCCTGGCCTTTATTTGTTCCAATTGGTTTATTAACGATAAGATTATACCGAAGACCATGTTCGATCCTTAAAGAAACCATTTCCGGTTTGATCTTCTTAAAAAACTCAATTTCATCTTCCTTCTTTTCGAAATGATGGGTTTCAATAAAATCTTTCAACTCTGCTAAAGCGTCCTCAACAATTTTGTTTGCATTGTTGTAAGATTCAAGGGGATTTGTGTATTCGATTTCATCATTTAAGGATAGCTTTTGTTTCAATTCTGAAGCAACTTTTTCAATTTTTGGATTCATTTTTTTTAGGTGAAGTATATAAATTGTTATTTTTCTTTTAATCGTGATTGATTTTTGGGCATAGGAATAGCTACAGGGATATTAGCCGCTGGAATTAATTAGTAATAATTTTTTAAATGGATTAACCTATGCTGATCGCGTAGTGCTTGTGTTGGACCTGTACTGGATGCAAGCATTAATGCCTTCGGAAAATACCCATAACCCATTGGTTATCTTTGGGACTAAAGCCGTTAAAAAATAACTTAAGATAATGATGACCATGAATGAACTATAATCTATCATATCTCCCTGTACCTTATTTATGCTTAAAGCCAGAACTACTATCACGTTAATGGTGCCCAAACATTCATAGAAAAGGCTCATCCTCCCAATTTTAAGACCAAATAGCCTGGTAAGTCGTATGTATCGTTTATGACCACTGGTCAAGTTATCCAGATTGTAAATATTTGGTTTAATAGCTTCATTATGAGAACGATTATTAAAATAAGTCTCCGTGGAGGCTAATGATTCCATTATTCTAGCATTGTTATAACTTAAATCGGGAAGGTTACGGATGTTTAAATATCCGGCTATAACCAAATAAAGAAGGTTTATTAATCCCGCCAGCGGAAATTCGTAAAAAATGGCTGACAACATTAATACGAGCAATGCCCCGTCGGACAGAAATGTACCGACAAATACGGAAACTGCACTTTGTATTTTTTGCATTTCGGTAACGCTGTTACGGGAAACAGGCAAACTGAAGCCGACTCCCTTTTTATTTCCGTCCGAAACCGAATCCATTCTTATAAAATAGCCGTCCATCAATGTTTTATTTACGGTCAAGTTGATATTCATTATAATAAAATGCCGCAAAAAAGAAAAGACACTTTTGAATAAGCTAATAACCAACAATAAAATAATTATAGCAATGGCGATAGTCCCCTTTTTGAACAACATTGGGTTATTTAAACCCCTCTGTAAAAACCAGGAAATAGCAACGCCAAAAAAGGCTGAAGAAACAGACAGTATGGGGATAATAAGCCATATTACTCCGGGTAAAAAATCAGCAGACAAAAGGAACAACCAATATGGCTTATTAAAACCGGATAAATCTTCTTTTAAGTTATCAAAATACAAGGCTGCTTTTGAAACCCATAATCTCTCTAAATCGCTATCTGACAGGTAATAGACATAAGTAGCCGGGTCCGCCATTAAATAAAACACTTCTTTGCCTTTTTTAATACTACCATAACAAACCTGGAAGTGATCATCACCATTATCGTTTATCATGTGTAAAACGCACGCTGATTTTAGTTCCTTCAGAAAAGATAACTCCATCTCGACACAGCGGCACGGTACATTTAAATTTGCTGCAAAATTTCTCAGATCAAGTAAAGAGGCACCTTCTTCATTTATGAAGGCATTGGAGCGGAATTCCGGCACATCGTCTTTACGGCCGGAGAAGTTAAGGATCATTGCCAGACACGCCGGGCCACAATCATTCCGGCTTGACTGGCGCACAAAAGACCTCCTTATTAAATTTATACGGGACATTTATATATGTTTTGGATGTGAAAATTAAAAATGAAAAGCAGGGTTATCCATTATTGGGGAACATCATTATGGTACAGAATGCAACTGTGGCTATCCATATGAAAAGGGAGGGTACATAACTAAATAGAACCAGGCGTAAAGAAGTGTCATAATCCATCTTTGTAACCTTGTAAATCCCAAATGCAAGTAAAAACCAATATATGATCTCAAAAACATTCAGCGTTTGTAACGGATAATACCAATCTGCAGGCGCCGATTCAAATAACGAAAGCGCTGAAAGTACATACATCCTGTGCCAATCCAGGATTGTTCCGTTTGGGTAACCATGATGGAACCAAATAATCTTTAAGACAGCCGGTATTATAAAAACAAATTCTGCAAGCACCGTAATATTAAAAATCTTGCCAAAGGAAACTGCTTGATCTGACAGGTAAAGCGCTGTATATAACACAAGTGCGATCAAGAATAGCTTAACTATTAGATAACTAGCGGTACCTATATATACCCATTTTTGAAGGCTTTCATACACAGCACTTTCCTGATCAGGTATCCCGGAAAATAAATCGCCGCTGTTATTATAAAAATTTATTGTAAGGATATAGTGATTAGTGATACTAATAAGTGCAAAGGACAAACCTAATAATGCCCCTAAACCGATAATATTTGATTTTAATAGTGATTTCATACCTAAGAATTTTAGGTAAAATTCGGTTTGTGCAGGGCCATCCACAATTACCAGGGCTTATAAATTATAAGTTAAAGTAATGGTTAACTGCAAAATATATAATATGAACATAAACCTATCTTCGATCACACATGCTAACGATCCTGTGACCTTATCATTAATGTTTTTGATTTTTGTCTTTGGTTGTTACTCCTTTTATAGCAACCGGTTTTTTCTAAAAATGCTTCTTCATCCATATAGTATTATAAAACAAAAGGAATACTACAGGTTGATTACCTCAGATTTAGTACATAATGATTTTACCCACTTACTTTTAAATGAAGTGATGATTTTTACCTACTGCGGGAGGCTGGAGCAATTCCTTAATAAGCGGGGTAACACGGGAAGTGAAAAGTTTCTTTTGATATATGTTGTAAGTTGTCTGACTGGCGCCATTATTGTTTCATTCAGGAATTACAAGGATTTCGGGTATTCAAGTGCAGGTGCGTCTGGCAGCGTATTCGGATGTATGTTCAGTTATGTCATTCTTCAGCCGACGGTTACCGCATTCTATTTACCGGCAGTAGGCGCGGTGAACAATTTATTTTTTGGCTTAATATGTATTTTGGGCTTTGTTGTATACCAAAGAAAAAGTAATAATACCGCCCTAAACCACGAAGTGCATTTTTTTAGCGCGTTAGGCGGTATTGCTATAACATTAATATTGTTTCCATCACTAATAATAAAATGACCGGGGATTTACCCCGGCCATCTTCATTTACCAAAGACCTAAACATCCTGGCCCTGTCGCAGCTGCTACGGCTCCGATGATAGCCCCTGCGCCACCAAATAATCCACCAACCACAGCTGATGAAACGATCTGGTAACCACATGCACTGCTGCCGCCCTTTAACTCGACGGCTTGTTCGTCTGAAAGCGTTTTCATGGTATTATTATTAGTCTCTTCTCAATATTAAGAATTGGCTAAAGGTCACTCTGCTTAAAGTCAGAAGCTAAAAGGTTAATTTTTAATTTATTACTTTTGCTTATAGGATTAATAAAATCTTTTATGCAAGAAACATTGGGTAGTAAAATTAGAATTCAGCGTTTGATAAAGAATTACAGCCAGGAGTATATGGCGTTTATGCTAGAAATTTCCCAACCGGCTTATTCAAAGATTGAGCGCGATGAAACCAAACCCAGTTTCGATAGGGTTTATGACATTGCTGAAATTCTTGAAATATCTCCCTTTATACTTTTGCCAAAGCCGAAATATGGAACCGGGATAAACGGGGATCTTATACAACGCACTTTGTATAAATTAAAAAGGTTTTGGACCCGAAAAATAGAAAAGAGAAAAGCGGAGGCCATCAAACGCAAAATCCCTCAGAGTGACAAATCATATATCGAAAAATAATAATTTATAATACTGGGTTATAGCTAATTGCCTGATTAAATATCAACTTCATTTTGAATAAATCAAGGAATGAAGGGCAGTTATTATGGATTACAGGTCTTACCAAAAAAGGCTGGAATATGTATTAGAATTAATCCAGAAAAATAGATTTCTATCAATAGAAGCGACCGCCAAACGCTTCCAATGCAGTACCCGGTCGGTGAAGCGGATGCTTAACCATCTACGGGATCAGGGTCATGATATCCATTATGACCGCCAGCAAAAAAAATATTTCATCAAAAAAGAAGAGTGACATTTTCTGTCACTGGGGCAAGCCTACCTTTATCTGTTTATTAATTCTATGAAAAATACACCTAAATATTTCGTCCAATTCTGTGTTTTCCTGCTAATTGTATTATGGGTATATGCAGCTGTGGGTAAATTAGTTGACTTTCCAAGATTTCGGCGGGAAATGCACAATCAGCAACTCTGGCCTTTTATCAAGGAAATACTGATTTATCTTTTGCCGCCAATAGAGATTGCTACCGCGGGTATGCTCGCGTTTTCGCAGACCCTACTTAGAGGGTTATACACTTCTTTGACAATGCTAATAACATTCACAGCTTATATCGTATTGGCCCTTTTACATTTTTTCAAACATGTACCCTGTCCATGCGGTGGAATCATGACGAATATGACATGGGCGAATCATCTTATTCTTAATATAACTTTCCTTTTCCTAAATATTATCCCAATAGTAACAATTAAAAGAAAGGAGCCGGCGTGACATTAAAAAAAGGTTGATCGAATTGTTGCTAATAT
>Ga0210402_10006342_pt1 | contig 10488 bp, 12 predicted proteins | sample IncBWC7MmetaG_FD_161055 | JGI IMG/M metagenome (GOLD analysis project Ga0210402, IMG submission 161055) | Forest soil microbial communities from Barre Woods Harvard Forest LTER site, Petersham, Massachusetts, United States - Inc-BW-C-7-M | ecosystem: Environmental > Terrestrial > Soil >...
GATGGCCTATCTAGACGGAAGGTCCTCGCGATGTACCGGCAACTTGGCGGCAGACGCCACCACTGTCCATGAGCGAACCGGGCGCACGGATCGGCGATCGGATCAGGGAACGTCGCACCGAGGCAAAGCTGTCCATCAGCGCTCTTGCCGACCGTGCAAAAGTCTCTAAGGGCTACCTCTGGAGCCTTGAGAAGGGGGTAACAGACGCACGGCCTTCGGGGCGAACGCTTTACAAAATCGCAGAGGCTCTTGGTACGACGATGTCGGATCTCCTCGGCGAGGAACTCCTTGCCGACCCGGCACCGGCCGAAGAGATCCCGCCTGAGCTCGCCGCCTTCGCAAAAAGCGAAGGTCTTACCAGGCGAGACGTCAGGATGTTGGCAGCGATCAACTTTCGCGGCCAACGCCCGCAAGATGCCGACGGGTGGCGGCTCGTCTGGGGAGCGATTAAGGCTAGCGTGCGCTGACCCGGCCAGCAACAGCGCGTCCACGCACGCGACTACATCGAGCCGACCTTCCGCGTGCCAGCAGTTCGCATTGACTGCGGTTACATGGAGTCAACCGAAGTCAATACGAACCACCTTGCACCGATAGCCGGTGGGCGGATGTCGCTCGACGAAGTCGACGAGAACGCTCCTGTGCTCCTTTGGGCCGGCGTGCTGGACGTCCGAGGGCTCCGTTGGCATGCTCTGGCTATGAGCACGGAGCAACACCCGGCGCAGTTCGGGCACGAGGATGACCATGACACGATCCGCCTCGCCCTAAATGAGCCGCGCGACAACGCCCGGATCACTCTCACTGGAGCGGGATCCGGCGCGCGCTGGCGACGCGCTTGACCGGGAGATCAGGAGCGCGAGGTGGGCAAGGCCGCGAGGATCCGCCGCGAACGCGCGGCGAAAGCGCAAGCCGCGCCCGCTGAGGATGAGCAGCTCCTAAGTGTGTTCGACATCGCGGACCTTGACGGGCTCGAACGCCACTTCGAGCAGCATCCGCGCCTCACTAACGCCGCCACGATCGCGCAGCTCTCACGCTACGCCCGCGACTCTGGGCTAGGTGCGCCCTTCCGGGACCTCGCCGACCTTCTCGCGGCAGACGCCGCCGACCGGCCGGCGGCCTGGCGGCGCTTCCGGGCCACCGTGGAGAGCCGCGACACGCTCCTCGCACAGCTCAACGAGGAGGCCCAGGCGATCAGAACGCTCCTCGTCGGAGGCCACACCGGTCAAGCGTTCACCCGCTCGGAGGCGGCAATCACTGCAGCACGGGACGCCGGGCTACCCTTGTCCGCGGGCGAGTTCCACGCTCTTCACGCGCGGGCCATCACCCAGAAGCCCGACCTGGATCGCGCGGGTCTTATGAACGTTGCGATTGCGGAGTACGAGCAAGCACTCACGCTCACGCAGCACCCTGGTCGGGCCGCGGAGATCCGGATGCAGATCGCGCTTGCGAACGCACAGAACCCGACAGGGGACGCGAGCGAGCGTATTGCTGCCTCCCTCTCGATGCTCCGAGACACCCTGGAAACGCTTGACCCGCGACGCCACCCAGCACCGTTGCCTTGATCCAGACGAACCTCGCGCACGCACTGCTGAACCACCACCACGGACCCGACCGCATAGGCGAACTCCAAGAGGCACGCAGACTATGCGTTGCGGCGCTCACGCAACGCTCACCCCGACGTGACCCCTACGACTGGGCGCACACACAGCTGAACCTCGCCGGAGCGCTCGAGCAACTCGCCGAACTCGGCCACAGAACACCGCAGGAAGCCGTCAACGCCTACAGCGAAATCCTCAACGAGGGCGAACACCTCCCCGAGCGCTGGCTTGTCGGGTTCGCGCACTTCTCCCTCGGGCGCCTCTACAACCACGCCGCCAACCCGAACCCCCAACAGATCGTCCGCGCCTCGGAAACCAAAGTACCCACACCGGAGCCCAAGGAGATGCTCCCCCTCGCCCTTGAGCACCTACGTGAGGCGCTACCCGACACCGCGCAAGCCCCCGAACCGCTGCATCACGCCCACACACTCGCCGAGCTCGCAAACGTCGAGGACCAGCTCGGCGAAAGGCGGCACGCCATCGCCCACGGGCGCGAAGCCCTCCAGATCATGACGATCGACAGCGACCCGTCCGGATGCGCGCGCGCCGCCGGACAGGTCGCCGGCACGTTCGCCGCGGAGGGCGACTGGCACGAGGCGGCCAACAGCTACCGGCTCGCCATCCGCGCGCGCGAACTCATCTTCCACGCGCGCCTAGAGACCAGCACCCGCGAGGCTGACATCAGAAACCAAGGAAACCTAGCCCGCTGGGCTGCGTTTGCGCTTGCGAAGACCGGCGCCCTCGCCGAGGCCGCGCTGATCCTAGAGAACGGCAAGACCCGTGAGCTACGCAGGCGCTTTGCCTTCCAAGAGGACAGCGAGCAGTCGCTCGCCGGGCTGCCACGAGAGCTCGCCGACGAATACCGCGAACTCATGAAAGACATCGCCGCCGCGCCGCTCGGCGCCCCGGCGGCGGGCACCATGCGCGGCCTCCAGCAGCTCCTCGCCACGATCCGCGCGCACCCCGGCTTCGAGAACTTCGCTACCGCCGCCTCACGTGTGGACCTCGAACGGGCTGTCGAGCCCGGATGGCCTGTCCTCTACATCAACCCCGCACCCCAAGGCACCATGCTGCTACTGCTCAACAAGACCGAGACCGGCATCAGCGAGCACCTTCGGATCCTCGACGCACCCACCAGCTCTGGCGTCTTCGCGCGGCTCATGATGGGCTCAACCACCGGCGCGCTCGACGAAACCATCGACGTGTCCCGGGCGCTGCTTTTCATCGCCGCCGGGGTGGGCGACGCCGCGCACATGGACATCACCCCCGCCCTCGACTACGCCCTGCCATGGCTCGGAGACGCCCTCATGCGCCCCGCGCAAGAGATGCTCAGCGAGCAGGGCGCGGAAGGTGTCAGCCTCATCGTCTCCGGGAACCTCGCGGGCGCGCCCCTTCACGCCGCGCCATTCGGACCCAAAGGCCAGTGCCTTATCGACAAGCTCGACGTCCGCTACGCCCCATCCGCCGTGGTCCTCGGCGTCTCGCTCAAACGTGCGGCGCGGCCAGAGTCGAAGCAAGCGAACCTCGTGGCGCTCGCCGACCCAGAACGCGACGTCCCCGGCGGACACCTCCCCGCCGCCGAGGCCGAGATCATCGAAATCGCCAGAAACTTCAACAGCGCCAACGTCTTCCAAGCCGCCGGTCGCGGAGCGAACAGCAAGTTTCTCGCACGGCACGCTGCGGACGCCGACTACCTGCACCTCGCCTGCCACGCCACTGGCGGCATGCTCGACTCGAGCGAGACGGCACTCGCGCTCGCCGACCGTTCGCTCAGCCCGTTCGAGCTGACCGAGATCGCGAAGCTCCACACCCGCCTGGCCGTCGCTTCTGCCTGTGAGACCGCGCACTCCGAGCTCACCGGGCTCGCCGAGGAGGTCCACTCCATCGCCGTGATCCTGCTCGCCGCCGGCAGCGCCTGCGCGATCGCGACACGTGGGCCGTCAACGACGCGTCCACCGCGATGCTCATGACCCGTCTCTACGACCTCATGATCACACAGCGGCTGCGCCCACCCGAGGCGCTGCGCGCGGCGCAGCTTTGGATGCGCGACCTAGATGCGACGGGAGAACAGGAGTTCCTGTGCGCCCACCCCGCGCTTGCGCGCGACATCGGATCGCGCCGCGCGCTAGGAGAGCTCATCGGCGCGCCGGTGGAGGCACTCGACGCCACCGGCAGGTTCAGCGATCCCGTCTACTGGGCGCCGTTCGTCGCGATCGGCGCGTGAACACGGCGGCCTTGAGGCGCCGGAACCGCACGGCTCGAAACCCCGTCAAGCTCCACGGTCTGACCCTACATCTCGACGCTGCGAACCGGTGACCTTCCCGTGCCATCGCGGCTCAGAGGAACCTTGGAGTTGACACCGACCGCCGAAGTCTGCCGCGGCCGAGTTTTGGCACTCAGTGTCGAAATATCCGCGCAGATCCCGGAAAATGCGGGTATATTCCGGCAGTCGTCCTCGGCACACGAGCGCCGAGTCTAGGAAGAAAATCTCTGCAAACGCGAGGATTTCTAGTCCGCTCCCAAGTATCCCGCGGGATCCTTTGCAAGCAGGAGGTCGCCGGTTCGATCCCGGCTGGCTCCACCATTTGCAGGAAGGTCGAACCGGCAGTCGTGCGGTTCGACTGTCTGCCGCCCTCGTCCATTTCGGTCCCGAAGATCGAACCAGCGGTGCATCGGTTCGGCCTTCGTCCGGCGCCGTCCATTCGCCGGAGGCTTGGTGCCGCGTGTGAACCGTCAATAGCAGCGGCCTCGCCGATGCGGGATATGCCAGCACGGTGATCTGCGCTAGGTCGCTCGGCGGCTGTAGGTAGGCTGTTCTCGTCATGACTACCCAGGAGTTGGTCCAGCTTGCAGGGCAGCGACTCGCAGACGCTGCGGCTTCGCCTGCTCGGGTGATCCTGTTCGGGTCCGCTGCCCGGGGAGAGATGACACGTGACAGTGATCTGGACTTCTTGGTGATCGAGCGGAATGTCGAGAACCGCGTCGCGGAGGCTGTTCGCCTGCGCGACGCCGTCGGACGGATCGGCTATCCAGTCGATGTGATCGTTATGGACGAAGAGCTGGCAGCGCGACGGGCAAAAGTGCGCGGGACGATGGTCCACCATGCGCTACGGGAGGGCAGGGTCGTTGCACGTTCCGACTCCTGAGCAGCGTGAGTACGCAGAGCTGCTGCTAGAACGAGCCAGGAGCGACCTTGCTGCACTCCGGGTGCTCTTGGCGAACGGCGACATGCTTGATGATGTCGTGGGCTTCCACGCTCAGCAGGCGGTCGAGAAGGCACTGAAGGTCGCTCTCGTGTTGGCAGACATCGACTTCCCGCGCTCCCACGATCTTCGCGAGCTGGCAGATATCGCCATCGACAACAGGCTCAAAGTCTCCGACTCGATTCGCGAGGTCCGCTGGCTCACACCCTGGGCCGCACAGTTGCGGTACGAGATGCTGGAACCACTTGATCGCGACGCCGCCCTCTCCATCGCCGCTGAGGCTGTTGAGTGGGCGAGCAATCAGCTCACTGTCTAGCAGCAGGCCGGATGAGGCGTAGCGCCGTCGGTGCCGCTCCACATTGGGTCGAACCAAGCCTCAGCACGCATGTCCGCCTTGCCCATCTGGCGACTAATCTGATCGTGCCCATGAACAGCGGCATCGGCAGGCTCCTCCATATCATCGAGGTCTAGGACATCGTTGTCTTCGCAAATTTCGAAGACGCCACGTAGGGCGTGGATGGATGGCTCGCCGGTGTCGGACTCCTCGAGCAAGTCGGCCGCAAAACGCCTGATGACCTCAAGAGCCAGCTCCTCCGCCAAGCACCCGGGCCGGATGGCGGGGTCCTGCGCAAGCTTGTAGCCCACCACGACCAAACAGATGCGAAAACACTCGAGAAACCGCTCGTCGTATGCAGGGATGAACCCCGCGGGAAGATAGTCCTGTACAAAGTCGGTATCCCCGACTGGGGTGCCGTGTTGCACTTCGTGAAGCGCCTCGTCAAGCTCATCAAGGATCTGCATTGCCGCGCGCTTGAGAGCGCCCTGCGCAAGAGGGTTATCGACGCACCAACCACGAGGGTAATCCTCATCTGGCTCTACGATCACGGCAGCGTTACCGTCTTCGTGAGCGGAATACTCAAGGCCGTGCTCTGCATCGGGCTCATCGTGCTCGCCGATTGCGCTGAGAGCGATACTTACTGGGCCTGCGTCGATGTCCGCCTCTGCCAGAGCGGCGTCGGCAAGATCGGCAGAGACGCGCAAGGCGGCACCCCGATCCTCTGCGACGACCAGAAATGAGGTCTCGGCATAGGCATCGTCGCTGCGAACGATCTGCGTTGGCCAAGGGCCATCGTTGAAGCCTGCCGAGCTTGTAGCGCAGCGTATAGTCGTTGTGAGCGAGCGCTCTCCGGCATCTCGACATCATCACCTTCCTCGTCATCCGGGCCCGGATCGGGATTGCGGATCTCCACGGCCAGGCGGACTTCCCAAAGGTGTCGCTGATCAGCGTTGGTGGCAGACTCGTCGTCGCTCCTCGCCGCAAAATTCTATGACAAGACGTGACAGGGCAGCGTCGCCGTCCTCACCCTCGCTGCCAGGACACGAATCCGCGCTCGTTGCCGACTAGCCACGAGCGCCTGCCGCAAAGCCTCGACCCGGGCTTTACGGTTTAGTCTTGACCCGCTAGCGTCCATCGAACCGCGGGTACGCGGAAGGTTGGCTCGATGCAGTCGCGGCCGTCCACGCGGATGCCGTCGATGAGGGCCTGAAGCACGGTCTTGATGCGGATAGGCGCGGCGTTGCGGAGCACCCGTGAGAAGTTTGTCGCGGAGCTTGTCGAGGTCGGCTGCGGTTGTGCGCTTGGGCTGCTCGATGCCATCGAGCGTGGCAAGCTCGGCGGACGACATGGTCGTCTTAGTACTGCTTTGTTAGGTTTGGGGTAGGGTTTTTTGGGTTCGCCGCGAATCCTTCTGGCGTCAACTGATTCGACGTGGGAGGATGATGATGGAGGTGATCGAGGCAGCGGGAGCGGATTGCGCGGTGGCGGTCAAGGAGCGGCTTGAGCAGTTCGGCGGCGAGGTGCTCGCCGAGGCGATGAACCGGCCGGCGCAGACGGCTAATGGTGGTTTGTATCTGCGCGGGCTGGTTCAGGAGGGCAAACGTAAGTCGCTTGAGCCGATGGTCGAGCGGCTGGGTGAGGAGGCGGACTACCAGTCTATGCAGCAGTTTCTGACCGATAGCCCGTGGGATCCGGCGCTCGTGGTCAAGGCTGTCGCTGAGCGAGTGGCGGGCGAGATCGACGTGGAGGCATGGGTACTCGACGACACCGGTTTTCCCAAGCAGGGGGAGCGTTCTCCCGGTGTCAAGCGCCAGTACTCGGGGACGCTGGGGAAGATCGGCAACTGTCAGATCGGTGTCTCGGTGCACGCGGTCGGGGTGAGGGGAACGGTCCCGCTGGGCTGGGCTTTGTATCTGCCCGAGGAGTGGTGCGAGGACCCGCAGCGCAGAGCAAAGGCGAAGATCCCCGATGAGGTCCGGTTCAAGACGAAGCTCGAGCTCGGCTGGGAGCTCGTGCAACGCGCCGGTGGCTGGAGCATCAAGCGGGCGCCGGTCTTGGGGGATGAGGCTTACGGCAAGAACACCGATCTTCGCCAGGGTCTCGATGAGGCTGGTTTCCAGTACCTGTTCTCGGTCGACAAGAAGGCGAGCGTGTTTGCACCCGAGACGACCTTCTCGCTGCCCGAGCGGGCAGGCCAGACCGGCCGGTCTCGGACACGGCTGCGTCCTGATCGCAAGCCCGAGCCAGTGCACAAGCTCGTCGAGCGCCTCGCCAGCGAGCATCTGCAGACCGTGACCTTCAGGGACGCACCTGACGATGGTGAGCCGCTCACCTCACGGTTCCTCTTCACCAGGGTGAAGGCGCTCAAGCGTTGGGGAAACGGGGCCGAAGATCAGCCGCGTGAAGAGTGGCTGATCTGCGAGTGGCCCGACGGGCAGCAAAAGCCAACCGACTACTGGATTTCAAACCTCCCCGCCGACACCCCGCCCGAGCAGCTCGCACGCCTAGCCCGAATGCGCTGGAAGATCGAGCTCGACTACAAGCAGCTCAAGGGTGAACTGGGCCTAGACCACTACGAGGGTCGCTCATACGTGGGGTGGTACCACCACACCGCTCTGGTCACCGCCGCGCATGGCTTCCTCACCTTGGAGCAGCTTCACCCTTTTCACCAGCGGCCGGCCTGACACTGCCACGAGCAGTGCTCCACCTGCAGCCAGTCTTCAAGTGTTGGACCGGCCGCTGCCAAACCTGCCAACAACCAGTCGACCTTCATCAGCTACTCGCTCGTCACCACCAACAAGACGAGCAAACCTAACAAAGCAGTACTAAGTTGCAACTCGAACGGCGTTCTCCCCGTGCATGCGCCGCTGGAACGCACTGCGCCGTCCGGGCAGCAGCTCGGCCTCGACACCCTAATCGAGATCAGCTCGCTGATGTGAGCCCACAGTTGCAACTCGAACGGCGTTCTCCCCATGCATGTGCCGCTGGAACGCACTGCGCCGTCCAGGCGGCAGCTCGGCCTCGGCACCGCGCTCGCCGAGGGCTTGTAGGTAATCGAGATCCTCCTCGAGCACGGCGAGCGCGCGAGCGGCGTCGAGCACAGGCCCGTGGCCGGGCACAATGTGGTGGGCACTTTCAACCAGCGGCCGCAGGCGCTCGAGTGTTGCGGTGCACGCGTGCAATGCCCCCTGAGTGTCGCCCAGCAGAGTCGGGATCTCAACGCTCGACAGATAGTCCCCCACGAGCAGTACGCGTGCCCACGGAACCCACACGGCCATCCCGTCCTCGGTGTGGCCCGCGGTGGGGTGCAGCTCGAGCTCGAGCTCGCCGATCCCGCAGCGCCCGGGGACAGGCAGCGCCTGGATCGATCCGAGCGTCAGTGGCCGGGGGCGCTCGATCAGGTACTCCTCGTCAAAAGCCCGCAACTCGCGCTGGGCCTCACCCGGCTTGGCGCGCATCCGCTCTGCCGTGCTCTGCGCGCATCCCAGCGCCACCCCCGGGAAGGCGAGGCGCCCCAACAGATGATCCCAATCCCCATGGGTGGCGAGCAGGCCACTGGGAGCGGGGAACCGCGCCTGTTCGAGCAGCGGGGGTAGCGCGTCGAGCTCGTCCGGGAGGACGGGGGAGTCGATCAGGAAGGTCTCGCTCCTCACCCCCTCGCCGCCGACACGCTCCTCCTCCTCCTCCTCCTCGGCGACCCGCGCTCCGCGTGCTTCGGTCTTCGCCGGAGACTCCCCTGCTCCTACGCTCAGCTCTCCCCGCACAACCGCACAGTTGGTCTGCCAGATCGCGCTGGTGGCGAGGAGCACGTCCGGGTGCAAGGCGAGCACCCGCACGGTGGGTCAGGCGATACCCAGGAGCTTGGCGGCCTCGCGCAGGTTGGGGACCTCGGCGGTGGGCTTTTTCTGGGAGGGGTCGAGGGTCTCCTTGTTGCGGTTGACCCAGATCACCGGGACGCGCTGCTTGAGGCAGGGCTCGACATCGTGGTGGTGGCTGGAGGCGACGTGCACCCACCCCTTCTTGCTGCCAATCCGCCGGGCGCACTCGGTGAAGTGGGCGAGATCGGGCTTATATGAGCGCACCTGCTGTGCGGTGACGACGAGGTCGAAGTCGATCGGGATGTGGCGGCGGGTCTGGCCCAGCAGCTTGTCGTCGATGTTGGAGAGCAGACCGAGCTTGTGCTTTTTGGAGAGCTTCTGAAGCTGGGTAGCGGTTTCCTTGAAGGGCTTCCAGCGCTGCACAGAGTCGGGCAGGAAGCCCGAGCGCGAAGTTTCCAAGGGCCAATCGAGGCGTTTGGCGATCTCGAGCGCCGTACGCCGCAGGACCTCGGCGTAGAGCTCGTAGGAGCCCGCCTCGATCTCGCGGGATATCTCGTGGAAGAGGGCAAGCAGCTCGGCGCGGTCGAGCGTGACCCCGTCGCGCACAGCCTCCTTGGCGAAGGCGTCGTAGATGCCGGTCTCCCAATCAATCAGTGTGCCGTACACATCGAATGTGACAAAGGTGACGTTCTTCGGGAGGGGCATCGCGCGGCCATTATGCCCTGCGCAGGGATTGCGGCGCGGTCAGCCCCGATTCGCCACTCCGATCACGCGGGGTAAAGAGCAGATCGTCGTGGGGTTATCGCGCAGTTCATCGCCCTAACGACGGCGGGTCCACGCAGGATCGCCACGCGACCGGCTCGCTTGCATTAGAGTCCCGCGCCGCCGATGGACCTACTCGAGTATCAAGGCAAGCAGCTGTTTGAGCTGGGGGAAGGCAGGCCCTCCCCCAGTACCCCCTCCCCTTCCCGCTAAAGGACCGGCGCCGCCGATGGATCTACTGGAGTATCAAGGCAAGCAGCTGTTCGCCCGCCACGGGTTGGCGGTTTCGCCCGGAAGGGTCGTTACGACCGTGGACGATGCGCTGGCTGCCGCCGGTGAGGTGGGCTACCCAGTGGTGGTCAAGGCCCAGGTGCTAATCGGGGGACGCGGCAAGGCGGGCGGGGTCAAGCTGGCCGCGGACGAGGGCGAGGCGCGGGAGCACGCGAGCAACATCCTGGGTATGGACATCCACGGGCACACCGTGCGCAAGCTGTGGATCGAGCACGCAAGCGACATCGCCACGGAGTACTACGCATCGGTGCTGCTCGACCGCTCGGCCAAGCAGCCATTGGTGATGTTCAGCACGGAGGGTGGTGTGGACATCGAAGAGGTCGCCGAGGAGAGCCCTGAGAAGCTGGTGCGCCATCACGTCGACGCACTCGAGGGTCTGTCTAGAACTCAGGCGCTCGAGATCGCGACCACCGGCGGAGCTGATGCGGATGTGGTCGAGGGCGTCGCGGACGCGCTGGTGGCGCTGTATGAGGTGTGGCTGG
>Ga0210402_10006343_pt1 | contig 10487 bp, 9 predicted proteins | sample IncBWC7MmetaG_FD_161055 | JGI IMG/M metagenome (GOLD analysis project Ga0210402, IMG submission 161055) | Forest soil microbial communities from Barre Woods Harvard Forest LTER site, Petersham, Massachusetts, United States - Inc-BW-C-7-M | ecosystem: Environmental > Terrestrial > Soil >...
GATCGAGCGCACGCCCCTGCGCGGCAGCTATCGCAGCTACGACGTGGTGGCCATGCCGCCGTCTTCATCGGGTGGCGTCGTTCTGCTCGAAATGCTGAACATCCTCGAAGGCTATCAGCATCTCGCCGCGGACGAAGCCTTGCGCCTGCACCTCGGGATTGAGGCGATGAAGCTTGCCTATGCCGATCGCGCCGCCTTTCTGGGCGATCCCGCAATGGTCGAGGCGCCGCTCGCCCGATTGCTGTCGAAGAGCTACGCCGCGCAATTGCGCCGGCACATCGATCCCGAGCACGCGCGGCCGGCAGCGGACATCCGTGGCATCACCGAGCGCGCACGCGAGGGCAGCAACACCACGCATTTTTCTGTGGTCGACCGCTTCGGCAATGCGGTGGCCAACACCACCACGCTCAATTTCAGCTACGGCGTCGGGCTTATCGCGGATGGCACCGGGGTTCTGCTCAATAACGAGCTCGATGATTTCGCGGCCAAGCCTGACACCCCCAATGCGTTCGGCCTTACCGGCGGAGAGGCAAACGCGCCCGGACCGGCCAAACGTCCTCTCTCGTCGATGTCGCCGACCATCCTGCTCAAGGAGGGACGACCGTTCCTTGTCACCGGCTCGCCCGGCGGCAGCCGCATCATCACGACGGTACTGCAAGTGATCTGTAACGTGGTCGACCGGGGATTGCCGATCGCCGCCGCGGTGGCAGCGCCGCGGCTGCATAGCCAATGGCTGCCCGACGAGGTCATGCTCGAGCGCGGATTCTCCCCCGACCTGATCGAGGCGCTTGAAGCCCGAGGCCATCACCTGGTGGCAGCCCCGCCAGGCACGTCGGCCAATTCGATCCTGGTGACGCCCGAAGGCTTCGCGGGGGCCGCGGACCCTCGTACCAATGGGGGGCTGGCGGCAGGATATTAGGCGGAATCATGCTGACGGAGACGAGACATGCCGGCGATGGATGATGACGATCGCCCCAAGAAGAAGATCGTGCATGAGATCGGCCAGGATCTGACGCTCCTCTCGGTCAGGGAGCTGCAGGAGAGGATCGCGCTTCTCAAAGAGGAGATCGGGCGCCTGGAGGCGGACATTGCGAAGAAGCAGAGCTCGCGCAACGTGGCGGACCAGTTCTTCAAGAGATAGCGTCGCCTGCGCGCAGGCAAAATCCGGGCGTGCTGCGTTAACCATGACCTGCCGGTCGAGCGCGAAGTTGAGGTGGCGGGCTTTTGGTGAAAAATTAATTCAAATCTTAAGCACTTGTTAAGCTTTCTCGACCATTACTATGCGTGTCCATCTTCTGGACGTTGAGTGGCTCCTGTCCACTCTGTTTGACGCCTCCCTGTTAAAACTTAGAGCCGCCGGCAACGGCGGCTCTTTTTTCACATTGGCCGGTTGCGCGAGCGCCCTTCGAGACCTGAGGGTCAGCCGCGCCGGCGCCGGCGCGCGCGCGTCTGGCAACTATGTCGCGAAGCTGTGGCGGCGAGGTGCTGGACAGGAGATTACGGCCGGGTAATGTGTTCATTCGATCCCAACGGGCCGCAACAGCAAGAAGCTGGGAGTAGCGTGAGGGCGTGCCGATGCCGGAGAAATTGTTGAATGGAGCAGTGTCCTTTGGCGAGAGGCTGGCGAGTTCCCAGGTTTTTGCGGACCTCTTCCGTGAGGGCATGACGCTGGTGGAAGAGACCGCAACCTACCTCGATGGGCCGGGACGCCAGGATTCCAAGAAGCTCGTACGCACCGCAGCGCTGGCCTACGCCACGGAAAGCATGCGGCTGACCACGCGGCTGATGCAGCTCGCCTCCTGGCTTCTGCTGCACCGGGCCGTCAAGGAAGGGGAGATGTCGCTCGCCCAGGCCAACAAGGAAAAGGCCAAGGTAAAACTCTCATCGGGCGAGCATACCGATGAGCAGAACATCAAGCTCGTGCCGGAGCGCCTTCAGGTTCTGATCGCGCGGTCAAAATCGCTACAGGCCTCGGTCTGCCGCCTCGATGCCACGATCCATGCTGCGCCCGCGCGGATCGACCGCGCCAATCCGGTCGAGCGCCAGCTGGGGCTCCTGAGGGCCGCTTTCGAGCAGCACTGATCGTCTATTACTTCTTCATTCCGATGCCGGCAAATTTCTTTTGGAAGCGCGAGAGCCGACCGCCGCGATCGACGAGCTGCTGCTGCCCACCGGTCCACGCCGGATGCGATTTCGGATCGATGTCGAGGTGCAGCGTATCGCCTGGCTTGCCCCAGGTGGTACGGGTGGTGAACTCGGTTCCATCGGTCATGACGACCTTGATGGTGTGATAATGGGGATGAATGCCTGGTTTCATCGGCCTGCTCCGCCGCGCGCACTTGAATAAGCGAAAAGTCGCGGCTCTATAACGGACCATAACGCACAAAACAAGCCGCACCAGGCGCAGTTTGGACCCCGGACCGGGCGCCGCGCGCCGGAATGGCACGAACGTTTGCACCTGCGCAGCGATTGCCCGCGGGCGTGTGCGGCGGCATTGTCGCGCGTTGCTGTAGCATTGATCAGGCCCTATAGGGCCGGACGAGATGAATATCGTCGAGCGGAAGCGCACCTCAACCGCGGAAGACGCGGCACAAGCGAACGCAGCTGATAATCCGCCCGCGCCGGCGCCAGCGAGAGCGGGCCGGCTGCGACCCCTTCGGTCATTGGTACCTTACCTGCGCCGCTATCCCTTGCAGGTGAGCGCAGCCTTGCTGGCGCTCTTGGCCGCAGCCATTACCACTCTGATCGTGCCGATTGCGATCCGGCGCATGATCGACTTTGGCTTCTCGCAGCAAAGCGCAAATCTGATCGACAGCTATTTCGCGGTGATGATCGCAGTTGCGGCCGTGCTCGCAGCCGCGAGCGCCGCGCGGTTCTTCTTCGTCACCGGGCTCGGAGAACGCATTGTTGCGGATCTGCGCGAGGAGGTGTTCGGACATCTCGTTTCGTTATCGCCGGCGTATTTCGATGTGGCGAGAAGCGGGGAGCTGATCTCCCGCCTCACTGCGGACACGACGCAGATCAAGGCGGCGGTCGGCACCGCGCTCTCGGTTGCCCTGCGCAACCTGGTCCTGTTCGGGGGCGCGGCTACCATGATGGTGGTAACCAGCGCGCGGCTGTCGCTGTTCGTGCTCGCCGCCATTCCGGTCATCGTGCTGCCGCTCTACGGCTTCGGCCGCGCCGTGCGGCGGCGCTCGCGCGCAGCCCAGGATACGCTTGCCGACGCTTCCGCCTATGCCTCGGAATTGATCGGGGCGACCCGCGTGCTGCAGGCCTTCACCAACGAGGACCTCGCGCGCAGCCGTTTCGCTAGTGCGGTCGAGCGGGCATTCGCGGCAGCGCGCGCGTCCATCCGGGCACGCGCGATTCTCACCGCCATTGCCATCTTCCTCGTCTCCGCCAGCGTGGTCGTGGTACTTTGGGTGGGCGCTCAGGATGTAATTGTGGAGCGCATCACCGCGGGAAGACTTTCGCAGTTCGTGCTCTATGCCGTGCTGGCCGCGGCCGGGTTGGGCCAGCTCTCGGAAATGTGGGGCGAAGTCTCGCAGGCATCCGGAGCGGCGGAGAGGCTGTTCGAGATCCTCGCCGTCCGACCCATCATCGTTGCGCCCGCCCAGCCGACCGCCCTGGCACAGCCGGCCCGCGGGGAGGTGTCGTTTTCAGACGTGCATTTTGCCTATCCCGGGCGTCCGGAAAATGCGGTGCTTGACCGCGTCACCTTCACTGTCGCTCCCGGGGAAAAGGTCGCCATCGTCGGCCCGTCCGGCGCGGGCAAGAGCACAATCTTCCATCTCATCCTGCGCTTTTACGATCCGCTCTCCGGCCACATCAGCTTCGACGGCCTGCCGCTGCGCAAGCTCGATCCCCTTGCCCTGCGCCGTGAGATCGCATTGGTCCCGCAAGAAGCGGTCGTCTTCGCCGCTTCAGCTCGAGAGAACATTCGCTTCGGCCGGTCGGACGCGAGCGATGCCGAGGTCGAGCGGGCTGCCGATCTCGCGCTCTCCCGGGAATTCATCGACCGGCTGCCGCGAGGGTTCGATACGCCGATGGGTGAGCGCGGCGTGACCATCTCGGGCGGCCAGCGCCAGCGCCTGGCGATTGCCCGCGCCATCCTGCGCAACGCTCCGCTCCTTCTCCTCGATGAGGCCACCTCGTCGCTCGATGCGGAAAGCGAAATGCTGGTCAAGGCTGCGCTCGAGCACCTGATGCAACATCGCACCACGCTGGTGATTGCACACCGGCTTGCGACCGTACTCTCATGTGATCGCATTCTCGTGATGGAGGCCGGCCGCATTGTCGAGGAGGGCAGCCATGAGCAGCTGGTCGCACGCAGCGGCCTTTACGCGCGTCTCGCCAAATTGCAGTTTCAGACCTGATCGCCTGCGGCAAGATGCTTCCCGGATATCGTCAGCCGGCCGTGCCGCAACCTTGCCCGCGCGAGCGCTGCCATGCGGGCCAGACTTCGAGGGAAACGGGAGGCTGAATCCCATGCTGAAAACCATCTCGTTCACAGTGGAACCATTGTCCGAAGCGCTGGGCGCCGAGATCGTCGGCCTCGATCTGCGCCAGGATCTGCCGCCGCAGACGGTCGGGGATATCATCTCGGCCTGGCACGAGCACCTCGTGCTTCTCTTCCGCAACCAGTCGCTGTCGGAGGAGGACCAAATTCGATTCGCCCGCCACTTCGGCGCTTTGCAGCAGCGTACCCGGCCGCCGGAAGCGCGCAACGAAGCGTGCCTGATCAAACACCCCGAGCTCACGATGCTGGTTTCAAACATCCGGGAAAATGGCAAGCTGATCGGCTCGCTGCCTGATGGCGAGATGCACTTTCATTCCGACCAGTGTTATCTGGAAAAGCCCGCCAAAGGCACCTTCCTCTACGCCATTGAAATTCCGTCCGAGGGCGGCGATACGCTGTTTCTCAACATGTACCAGGCATACGAGATGCTGCCTGAAGGCCTCAAAGGCCGCGTGGACGGACGGAAGGCGCGCAATGCCTACCTCTATGATTCAACCACGCGGGAGCGCAACGCCGCTAAGATCGACCTCTCGGTCCATCCACATTTCGTGCAGCCGATCGTGCGCACCCATCCCGATACCGGGCGCAAGGCACTTTACGTCAACCGGCTGATGACTCGCAGCATCGAAGATATGGGGGAGGACGAAGGGGGCGCGCTCCTCGACGCGCTCTTCGCCCATATCGAGCAGGACCGGTTCATCTATGCCCATCACTGGCGGGTGGGCGACCTCGTTTTATGGGACAACCGATGCACCTTGCACGCACGCACGGATTTCAGCGACCAGGAACGACGTCTGTTGCGTCGTGTGGTCGTTGCCGGGGACCGCGCCTACTAAGGTGCCTGCCGCCCGTTCGTGAGCAACAAAAAGAACATCATGGACCGCAAGTCTGCAACCGCCGTGTGGTCGCGTCCGCTTCTTCTGGCGCTTCTGGTGATCGCTCTCCTTGCCGGGCTGCCGCTGGCGGTATGGCTGGATTTAAGCAATCTGTCCGAGAGCGCGCTGCATCGCCAGGCCAGCGACGTGAATGCCATGATCAGCAGCGTGCGGGATTACTACGGCAGCAATGTCGTGGGCCGCGCGCTGGAGTCATCCGGGCCGATCCAGGTATTGCCCAATTACAGGGAAGTGCCCGGCGCGATCCCGATCCCTGCGGAAATGTCGATCGAGCTTGGTCACGTCCTCACCGAGCAGCAGCACAACATTACCTATCGTTTCATCTCCGACTATCCCTTTCGCAATCGCGCGGCGCACTATTTTGACGAGTTCGAGAAGCGTGCGCTTTCCGCCTTGCGCGTAAATCCAAATCAGCAACTCAGCGATGCCAGCCGCACAATTCTAACCGACCGCGTCCGGCTGATTACGCCGGTAATGATGGAAGAAAATTGCGTCGCCTGCCACAACACCCACCCCGACAGCCCGAAGCGGGACTGGAAAGTCGGCGACGTCCGCGGCATCCAGGAATTGACTGTTAGTCAGCCGCTCGCGGCCAACTTGTTCTCGTTCAAGTATCTGCTGGCCTATTTCGCCGTGATGGCAACGGCTGGTTTCGGCTTTCTGGCTGTCCAGCAACGCCAGACCGCGATGATCGAGGCCATGAATCGGCAGCTGACGGAAGCGAGTCAGCACAAGTCGCAATTCCTTGCCAACATGAGCCACGAGCTGCGCACGCCGCTCAATGCCATTCTGGGTTATACCGAGCTCGTCCTCGATCGTGTCTACGGCGACACCCCCGACAAGATGCGCGGCGTGCTTCAACGCATTGAGCGCAATGGCAAGCATCTCCTCGGTCTGATCAACGATGTGCTTGACCTGTCGAAGATCGAGGCCGGCCAACTCGTGCTCTCGCTTTCGGACTATTCGATGAAGAGCGTTGTTCAGACCGTCTTCACTGCGGTCGAACCGTTGGCCGTCGAAAAGCGTCTCGGCTTCACCATCGACGTTGCCCCGAACCTGCCGCAGGGTCATGGGGACGAGCGCCGGCTCACACAGGTGCTGCTCAACCTCGTCGGCAACGCGATCAAGTTCACCGACACGGGCGAAGTGGCCATTACGGCCTCTGCGGCGGACGGGGCGTTTCATGTGGCCGTCCGCGACACCGGCCCGGGGATTCCCGCGGGGGACCAGGCCAAGCTGTTCCAGGAGTTCGTGCAGGCGGACACCACGGTCGCGCAACAGAAGGGGGGGACCGGCCTGGGGCTCGCGATCTCGAAGCGGATCATCGAGATGCATGGAGGAAAGATCTGGATCGAGTCGGTCCTCGGCCAGGGCTCCACCTTTTCCTTCACGGTCCCGGTCAGGGTGGAGCAGCGAGCTGAAGCAGCCGCCAGCGTCGTCGCCGCATAGTCACGCGGCTATGCGCTGCCGGACTACGGCCTCCAGCTCATCTTGAGCACCGGCGCGCCGGAGCGCCAGTTCATGGCTTCGGCGCACACGGTGAACCCCTGCTTTTCATAGAAGCGAATGGCACGGGAATTGTCACTGTTGACGTGCAGATCCAGTCCTCTGGGCGAGACACGCTTCGCCTCCGCCAGCAAAGCCGAGGCGACCCCGGTCCCCCAGGCTTCGGTTGCCACGACGATCTGATCGAGATCGAGGCTCTCGGGATCGACGGTAACAAATCCGACGACCCGTTCCTGTGCTTCGGCCATGATGATCGTGGCCGATGGAACAAGCTCATCGCGCCAGCGTCGGCGCCACCAGTCCAGGCGCACGGAGAAATCGATGGCGGGGTACACGAGCTGCCATGTCCGCCGCCACAGCTCGATGGCGGCGTCTTCATCGGCCGCGCGATAGCGCCGCAGGGTGAAACTCGGCTCAGGCATTCCGGTGGGAGCGATGGCGGTACTTGAGCGCAAGGCGACAATTTCCTCTTAGCGCTCGGTGAGCTTGAGCTCGATGCGACGGTTGCGGGTGAAGGCCTCTTCTGTCTTCTCGGTTTCGATCGGCTGGAATTCGCCAAAACCTGCCGCCACCAGGTGCTGCGGCGAGACTCCCTTGGCGATGAGGTATTGCACCACGGAGATTGCACGCGCCGCCGAAAGCTCCCAGTTGTTCTTGTATAGCGGGCTGTTGATCGGCCGCACATCGGTGTGCCCGTCGACGCGCAGTACCCAGGGGATTTCGCCCGGGATCTTCTTCTCCAGATCGAGCAGCGCGCCGGCGAGCCCGTCAAGCTCGGTGCGGCCTTCCGGCTTATCGAGCGTGGCCTTTCCCGTATCGAAGAATACTTCGGACTGGAACACGAAGCGGTCGCCGACGATGCGAATATCCGGGCGGTTGCCAAGGATCGCCCGCAGCCTTCCGAAAAAGTCGGACCGGTAGCGTGACAATTCCTGCACCCGCTGCGCCAAGGCGACGTTCAGCCGTTGCCCCAGATCGGCGATGCGGGCCTGGGACTCCTTGTCCTTCTTCTCGGTCGCATCGAGTGCCTCCTCGAGGGCGGCGAGCTGGCGGCGCAGCGCGGCAATCTGCTGGTTGAGAATCTCCACTTGCGCCAGCGCGCGGGAGCTGAGCTTTTTCTCCGCATCGAGCTGACCGCTGAGCTCAGTAACCTTGCCCTGAGCGCTCGCCGCCCCGCTGCCGATGCCCTCATAGAGGCCGCGATAGCGGTCGCGATCGCCTTCCGCCGTGGAGAGGCTCGAGCGAATCTGCGCGAGCTGCTCCTCGAGACTGAGCTTGCCGGTTTTTTCCAGGGAGAGAAGCTCAGTGAGCTGCGCGATCTGTGCGTTGAGACGGGTCAGCGCCGTATCTTTTCCCGAGACTTCCTGGGTGAGATAAAACTGCAGGAGCACAAACACCGTGAGCAGGAACATGATGCCGAGAATGAAGGTCGAGAGCGCATCGACGAAGCCCGGCCAATAATTCAGGCCGCCGTCCCGGCGTGCGCGTGCAAGGGCCATCGAGCTCACCTATTTGTTCACGTTTTCCCGCACGAGGATTTCCAAGAGTCGGCGGATATCGCGATGCTGCTGGGCCTGGGAGTCCACCCAATCGCGAATCATCTGCTGCTCCGTGCGCATGTGCTGGACCAGCCCCTGAATGGCTTCCGCGAGATTGGCCATGGCAGTTGTGGTCGCCCGGCTCGATCCGCCTTCTGCGACCACATCCCGTAGGCGGTCGATCGCGCTTTTGAGATCCCCCGAAAACGCGCCCGCCGGCGCGCCTGCCGGGCCCTCACGGTCGACGACGAGATCGCGCACCGTGGTGGACAACCAATCCTCGAGATCGGTGTAGAACCGGTTTTGCGCCTGGCTCGTCTGGAGATCGAGAAACCCGAGGACCAGCGAGCCGGCCAGCCCGAACAGCGAGGAGGAGAAGGCTATGCCCATTCCGCCCAGCGGGGCGGCAAGGCCCTCCTTGAGCGAATCAAAAATCGCCGCGGCATCGCCTCCGGGCTTGAGCGTGTTGATCACGTTGCCTATGGAGCCCATCGTCTCGATGAGGCCCCAGAACGTGCCGAGCAGTCCTAAAAAGACGAGAAGACCGGTCATGTAGCGGGACATGTCGCGGGCTTCGTCGAGCCGTGTGGCAATCGAATCGAGAATGCCGCGCATCAGCTGGGATGAGATCGCCATCCGGCCGATGCGATCGCCGAGCAGAACCGCCATAGGAGCCAGCAGCACCGGCGGGCGCTCGACCGCAATGCCGGGATCGGCAAGACGAAATCCGTTCACCCAGCTCACTTCCGGGAACAACCGAATGACCTGACGGAACGCAAGCGCAATGCCGATCACGAGCACGCCGATGATCAGCGCATTCAGCCCTGGATTGGCGAGGAAAGCCGTCCAGATCTGCTTGTAGAGAATGAGGACGACCAGTGCGCAGATGATGAGGAACACCAGCATCCGCACAAGAAAAATCCGAGGTGAAGAAAGCTTGAAAGGATCGATATCTTGGGCCATGGCGTGCAATTCTTCGCCGCTGCTCTCAATCTACGTCACAATACGGCACTGCCGCGACGGAAGGAAGAACCCGCGAGGCGCTCAGCAGCGGTGTTTCTCGCCCACCAAGTGAAACAACCCGCTGGAATTGAGGTGTGCGCCGTCGCGCATCTCTCTCTTACAATGCACGACAAAACCGCAGGTCATCCTGCCGCAGCTGCCGCGGGCCGCGCCGAGGGACCGAGCAGGCGTAGGAGATCCCGGTGCAACGGCTCGTTGCCGGCAAGGATGCTGTCGGACGTCAAAGCAATCTCTCGTCCCGACAGGTCGGTGACGAACCCGCCGGCCTCACGCACCAGCCCGATCCCAGCGGCCATGTCCCAGGGAGCAAGACCCCGTTCCCAGTAGCCATCGACGCGGCCCGCGGCAACCCACGCCAAGTCGAGCGCAGCGGCGCCAAATCGCCGCAGCCCAGCCACTCTTTCCTGCACGGCCGAGTGCTCGTGCCGCGCAAGTACCGCATCGCCCCGACTGGGATGGGGCAGCGCGCAGGCAATGACTGAGTCCGCCAGGCGTTTGCGGGACGCCACCCGGATGCGGCGGTCATTGAGGAATGCCCCCTTGCCGCGCTCCGCTGTGAACAGCTCGTCGGTGACGGGATTGTAGACAATCCCCGCCACGATGGCGCTTTCGCGCTCAAGCGCGATCGAGATTGCGAAATGGGGAATACTATGCAGGAAATTCAGCGTGCCATCCAGCGGATCGACGATCCAGCAGTGGGTTTTATCGGTGCCTTCGTACCGCCCACCTTCCTCGCCGAGAAAACTGTAGCCCGGCCGCGCACGCTCAAGTTCCTCGCGCAGGGTCTGCTCGGCACGGTGATCGGCAGCGCTGACGAAGTTCGCGGGTCCTTTCAGCGACACCTGAAGGTGCTCGACCTCGCCGAAGTCCCGCTTGAGCGCGCGAGCCGCCTTCTGCGCGGCTTTGATCATGACGTTGAGCAGGGCGGAGCGGAGCATGACCGGGAGGGAAGGGCCGAAGAATTGCTTTGCTGCGGCCGGGATGTGGGCGCATGAGCGCGAGCGG
>Ga0210402_10006345_pt1 | contig 10487 bp, 8 predicted proteins | sample IncBWC7MmetaG_FD_161055 | JGI IMG/M metagenome (GOLD analysis project Ga0210402, IMG submission 161055) | Forest soil microbial communities from Barre Woods Harvard Forest LTER site, Petersham, Massachusetts, United States - Inc-BW-C-7-M | ecosystem: Environmental > Terrestrial > Soil >...
AAGCCCAAAACAAGCCTTAAATGGAAGTGTATCATTGACCCGTCTGGGTCCATATTCACCAAGCTGAGGCAAATCATAGGCAGTTCGTAACCTAACCCTTAGAGAGTTTGTACATAGCATGTTCAGGTATATTCTGAGCTTTCTATCAACTTGGATTTTCTCTTACATAAGGAAATTTTATTTATGGGACGTGACAAGAAAAAGTGTATCATTGAGCCATTGATGACTGTAGAATAAAGTCTCTATAAAAGATGTATGCAGCTACTAGAAGTAGTTTGTCAAGTCTTAAAGTGGTTTGACAAGCCCTCACCATCGATTTCATCCATGTTGAATGAAAATTATGAAATAAATATGTTTCTCAAAAAGGAAATGAAGAACTTGGGTTGGGTGGCGAACAGACCCTCATCACATGTTACATAACTGCCCTACTACTAGTAACTATATGAAACGATAGGAAACGATATATGATCTTCTGTCCATACACCATTAAAATGTTACTTGCCTATTTGGCACTGTACCATTTCGACCAAGTGGGGAGCTACGGCCCAGGATCGTAGTTGTATATCATATTCTTGTTGCGAGACTGTGCTACGGCTAGTACCAAGTTGCGAGAAATGGTGACATGGTGCGCGGCACAAGATGGGTACGTGTAGGTACGTATTCGAATTCAGGCCATCATTAATGCCATCTGCCAGTATACGTATACGGACCATTACTACCGTACGCAGAGAACACCGCGACAAGTACATCAACAAAATAGATCATTGTTCTACCGTGACGGTGACCTCCTTTCTCTTCCCCTCAGGCTTCCGCTCACGTTCCTTACGCACACTCCTTTCAATTTTCATCCCGAAAAATGCGCTTTATCACGCCTACATCTGTCCTCGCCCTTCTCGCTACTCTCACAACAGCACAAACTCCCGCGTACGTGTTTGATAATATGACCAGACATGACATCTCATCTTTGGCATCCAGTTACCTCGGAGCTCTCCTGATTGAACCCGGTCGCAACAATGGTATGCGCGACCTGAGATCCCTCCGACCAAAATCGCTGACTTGGCCCTGTAGGCAAATGCCTAACCGCCGCTTTTAATAGCAACGGAGCCGCCGTTACCATCCAAGCTTGCACTGGCGCAGATGCCCAGAAATGGACATTCAACAGTGGTAGTGTCAAGGTTTTTGGTAATAAGTGCTTGGACGTCACTAGCGGTAGCACCGCTGACGGCACAAAGCTGCAAATCTGGACCTGCACCGCCAACAATCCCAATCAACAATTCTACTATACTGTGTGTTTTTTCATTGTTTTTGTCTAGGTCCTGTTTGTTCAACACTTTTTGGAATTGCAGGGTGATTATCACCTCTCCTGGACAAATCAAGGCAAATGCATGGATTTGTCTGGTGGAAGTCAAACTGACGGCACCCACGTAAGTAATTTGCCCCTGTTTATATGCTGAACAGTTTTGGAGTGTCCGTTCTTCCTAGATCCAAATCTGGGGATGCAGCGGCTCCAACGCAAACCAAATCTGGAACACTGGCTACTCTGCGTCCTCTCTTCCTCAAACATCTGAGAATGGACAAAGTGGGACCAACGCCTGCGATACCGGTTCCAGCCAGAGCTCCATGTGCCAAACCGCTTGGATCAAGTAAGACTTGTTATCTTGTCCTCTTATTTCACTCCTCACAACTTGTCACAGTGACGTCGACGACTTCTGCCTCTGGGCGCCGCCTTATAAGGGTACAATCGGCGATACGGAGCGCGTTGAAGTAGCGTGGTGCACAAAGTCTGGACGCGGCAGCCGAACGATTCCTGATGACACACTCAAGGGTGTCCATTTTGTCAAGACTCCTGATTATGTGCAGATTACTGGTGTTGGTGATTTCACCAAAATCAATATCCCCGGAGGCGATGAGTGAGCTCGCAGACATGTTTTCGATGGCTTTAAATGTGGACTGATGAATAATCCTTCATGGTATCATAGAAGGGGTGAACTTGACCCTCACGGGGCAGACGGTATGATTCCTACACATTCTTAAAACACATGACCTTGTAATGCTTGTTTCGTCATTCCACTCAGGAAATGGCAACCCAGGTAAACTCCTTTTCTACTTCTAGCTCCTTTTTAGAACTGACCGGAATTGCAGTTGGCGGCCTCGTATTCGGCAACTCGTTTGGCAACTCCCTGCAATACCACGAATGGACGAGCTTCATTTCCAGCGGCGAGTTCTGTTTCCGTGCCTGCGTCGGTCCGAACGCTGCCAGGAACTGTCAACATATCTACGATGTCATGGGATGCTACTGGGTGAGTCCATATTTACCTCATTGCTCATCATTGTTGTCTGGCCCCCCTCTAAATGGACACCATCCTTCAGAACATGCCTGCCAACTATGATGCTGGTGTCTTCGAATCCTGCTCCGCAGACGACGAGTGAGCTTCTTCCCCCCCCTCATCTAATTCAAACTCCTTTCTCATTCATCCTAGCCTACCAATGGGTGTATACGGTACCTCAACTTGGCATCAGGGTGTCTCCCCAACCCCTCCCCCGCACCCCACCGCATCATCCTCAAACTGCCGCACCATCCCGACCGTTACTGTCGGTGCAGCCAAACACAGGCGTGATGGCTTCTCGACGTCGTATGTTGGCGCTTTCCCTACTCCTCCTCCCAGGGCCTAAGTGTTGTTGAGTGGACTTTACGGACATGGTTTTTCCTTCTGATTGTGTTTAATCGTCATGTTATTTACACAATATTTACATCCAATGTCATCCATACCTTGATATCACATAATTTTCGGATCCAGCCCCTCCAAACGACTTGGCGAGATTCATAAGCTTTCACATCAAGTTTTAAAAGCTAGAAATTGTGTTTTTTGTGTGTGAAACTGTGGATCTTGCAAAAGAGTATATTTACTTCTAGGTTTCTCCGTCGTTCCGTGGCCCGAGACCCGAGTCAAGTGTAATACCCAGAACGGAAAGTCTTCACGTGGCCACTGCCTCCAATTCACCCGGTCCTTCAAGTCGCTGAGCACATCGAAATTCATGAATATCTTGCTTGCTGCTACGGGTGTTTCGTTTTCCTCTTGAATGTGCTTTTCCTAGTCTCCACGCTTTCCTTTTAATAAACCTGCAATCTCCATCGCATTACTTCTTGCTTGCCCCTGCTTTTCACCTATTTATCCTGCTTCGTTATATCTCTTTTGCTTTCAGTTAGGGCCTTTCAAGGCCTTAACAATTGACCATGGCATCACAAACAAGGCCCGAACCGATGAATGCTTCACCGCACCATTCTAAAGTCAAAGTCTCCTTGACACTGGCCAATCCGATTTTTGTGGCAGGCAGCCATGTATCTGGAAAGATGGAGATGGAGTGTAGAGCGGATAGTGGTCTTGGAATCAATGTCATGATGGTAGAACTCTTTGCGATACAAGGTCAGTCATATCCCAGTGGTGCAATGTTATTATCTGAGAAAGCTATTCAGAGCTCACGTCTCGAGATCATTCTGCGACGTCTACATTCTTGCATAGCCGCCGTTTATTTCAAGGTCCAGGTCTTCCGCCTTCGAATGCTGTTCATGTTCATCCACTTCCTGGAAACCCTCCTGTTCCCCCAAACTATCACCAAGCTCGCCGTGGTCTATCTACATTTCTATTCCGTTTCCCCATCCCTTCCTCGTCGCCTTCATCAATTATTTTTGGCTCAGGTCTTGCACGGGTGAAGTACGAGGTACGAGCGAGCGTCGGGGTTGCTTGGAAAGGGGAGAAGCGACTCGTGACGGATAAGAAGGAACTGGACGTAGTGGAAAGTTTTGAGGAGGACTTTACGAGGATTGAACCCGAGGGCGTGGTCGTGGGTGAGTACGGTAAGATTTGGGTTCACGGGAGGGTCGTCGGCGGAATTGTTGTGGCGGGTGAGAGCGCCTGCGTTGAATTGCAGGTTAAGAACCACTCCCATAGGAAGGTGGGCTTACGATTTGAAACATTTCATGATCCCGTCACTCAATGGCTGTAAATCATAGAACACTGGACTCACGATTACATTAACACGGACGCTTATTCTCCCAGCGACACCTGCGTCACAGAAGTCTCCGATGCAGATTTCAGATACTTTGACCACTGTTGCCTTCCGTGGACCAGAGTATACCATACCATCTGGTGCTGAGGGTGTGGCGAGCCTTGTATTTGATGTTCCGAGTCACGCCAGAGGTGTCAAAGGGGGGCCGCTGGAGGGAGACAATTCCGATACTGTTACTACGGAGGCTCTGTTCGAGGTAAGATGTATTGTCGGGATTAAGATGGGTATGGGTATCGGGAGGTGTGTTGTTCGATGATTTACTATCAGTCTTATTTTTTCTGAGATGTGCCTACAGTAAAGACATCCACCTCGATCTCCCAGTGACGGTTGTGCATTCATCTGCACTGCCAGAGCTGCCCGCCCCACAGATCTACCCATACCCCCCCACTCCTCCAGATCCCATGCCTACCTCACATCCAATACAGTACCTAGACCGTGTCCAGAGTCCACATGCCTACCCTGCCCTCCCAATGTCTCCTATCCACCCTTACATCGATCAAAGTCATGTGTGGCTCCCCCCACCCGCACCCCAAACTCCGCATTCATATCCACACTTCTCCCCTCCGATCCAAGGTCAACCATATTATTTTCCTCCGTCCCCCTCCACACCAATATACATCTCCCCGCCACGGCCCTCGAGTGTTGGACCTAGCAGCGCATCCCACGCCTTCTCCTCTGGTTTACCTGCCGCAGCTGGACCCCAGCCTCTTCTTCCGCTCGAACTCGGTGCACATCAACCAGTCACACCAGAAGAAGGCAAAGGCGAACGCGCATCACGCATCACGCACCACCTCCGGCTGTCTTCTCGACATCGCTCTGTCTCCCCTCAATCCCATCGGTTTCCCCTACCTACATCTAACCCTGTGCCCATTCCTCCGGCAAGGACCACTCTACAAAACTTTCCTCACGCTGCTATCGTCACAACCAATATATCCGGTTCATCACCCACTTTGCAAGCTGTGGTGCATTCCCCGCGACCCCTGCTTTCCCCTAAGCAATCATACGCCGTTGATCCCATCACACACAACTCACTTCCGAAAAGCGAGAGAGTCGAGGAGCTCGAGAGGATGGCAGCTGAAGTCGACGCACGGAACAAGGATTTGTCTGCCGATATTCCAAAGGCTCCGGCAGAATCGAATCTGAACAAGACGCTCCCCGGCCCGCCTGTACCTACTGGAAAGGATATACTACTTTCACCTCCAATTGTTACCAGAACTCGCGTAGATACCTACTTCGCTGCCATTCCCGAGGTCGAGCCCGTGCCCGTTTCTGTCCCTTCGGAGAAGACACCTGCCACCCCTATGTTGACTGCTGTCACACCTGCGAAGCTCTCGCGACCTGATCTGTTGGGTGGTCTAGGATCAAGTCGGACGGAGAGCGGTCTGGATGCATTGGAACGTCGGCTTCTCGCTGAGGTGGGCACACGAAAACTGGACCTGAATGAGAAGCGCCCAGATGTCAGAAGTGTGTTACCTATACCTATTCCCCAGCCTAATAAAGGCCCGGAGACTTTGAATGATTCGGCCATCTCAAGTCTAACGTTGGCTGACCACGATTCGGATGGGAGGACACATAAGGCCGGGAAGTCGAGTCTCTCCGGAGATGACAGGGAGGTTGGTCAGGATCGAGAGAAGGAGTCAGGAAAGACAACGGCACTGTCTGGTCGTGAAGGAGACAGGAAGAATGGCAAGAAGAAAGAGCGTGTTAAGGATGGGGAAGCACACAGATTTAGGAAATCTGCGAAAGGGAGGGTAGCTGCTTGGTTAGGTGGAATCGATCCCGATATTCCTCCCCTTGACATCCTGCCATCCCCAAGTCCAGATATGGTAGTCGAGCCTCCTGCATCCTCAGCAGTCGAGGTCAAGGCCGTCGCCCCAACTCCTGGAGACATTTCTGATAAGAAAGATGTCCTGTCTGCCCCAAACCCCCGGTCATCGGGTTTCGTTCCCATACGAACACTCAAGAGGGATGCTCTCCAGAGGAACACTGCCCTCAAGGAAGCACCTTTAAGTAGTAATGTAGTGGAAAAGAGTGTCACTCAACCCTGGTCGCCCTCGCTAGTCGTCGAAGAGAACTCTCCCATTTCCTCCCGTGTCTCACCGAGTTGGACATCCCACTCTGTGGAAGCGATCTCTCCATCTCTACCGGGTACTGACGGCATGGGAAAGGTGCCATGGCAGGCGCTGAAATCTTCGGCTTTGCACCAGAAGGTTGCACACCTTTCACCCCGCCTGCCGGCCTTCCCTCCCCCACGCCTAGATCCCGAAGTCAAGTACGACGTCCGATCTGCTCGTGGCGGTCGAGGAGGAAAGGTCGCAGCGGTGGCTTCCATTTGGGCTTCTGGGGCCATCCAGTCCAAGGACGCTCAGACACGTGCTTTACTCTCGACCGCCAAGACTCCGCCATCCAACAATACCCCGTCTACTAGCCCGGAACCCAATTTAGTTGATTTTCCTGGCAAACGCGGGCGGCCGATTAACAAATCACCTTCTCTACCGGCTGTGATTTCTTCCTCTCACGCTATACCCACGCTGTCCTCCACTGCTTCTCTCGCTAGGCCTACCCCAACTCCCAACAAGGTCAGGTCGCCCCTTAAAGTCCAACCAACAATCTCCGAAACCGATTCAGAAGTCGGGAAGGCTCAAACTACCCCTAAAGTCACCCCCGCAAAGCCGGCTCTGACTGGGGACCTTGCATTTGGCCAAGCTAGACTGAGGGACCTGATTAAGAAATATCAAGGGCAAACCTCCTAATTGATTTATCACATCACCACTTAGCCGTTCTGACCGGATACTGCGATTCTCTTATCCATGCATGGACTTGCCCTCTGACTTATTTACCTGGTTACGCACCTAGTTTCTTGCATTCTTCGAATTCTTTTCGGCTCCTGTTGTGATATGATGTAACGAATTTCACGAGAAATTAACGACGAATCTTCGACTGTGGTGACTGCCATTCCGGATCATGTCTCATGTCACGCTCAGTGAAGTTGTGTGAAGTTGTGTAAAGTCTTATGAAAGTCATTAGTTTCCAGTAGTCATGGAATTGAATAAGTACCAAGCAAGGCACAACATCAATTTTGATCTTGGCCACTAGTGAGTGCTGTTCCAACCTAAGGTGCTTTCTGAAATCCCAGGCCAAGCTGTGGGTCATGGCTACAGCTCAACTTCAGCTTGACCATGGCTTGGTTTGGCCTAGGCCACAGCCTTTACAGTACTACTAGTACACTGGGGGGATGGGTGGTGGGGTGGGGTCTACTGCCACTGAGCATGCTACATCACCTCCATTAGGCAGTCCTGGGAAGGCCTACATGCCTGGGATGCACTCATGTCCATTCATCCATCCATGAGATGTACCCTTCATTTGTAATATATGATATTATTAGTGATGTTCAGGCCTGGCTTGGGCTTTTCAAAACCTCAGGCCAGGCCCTCATGCAGAGCTTGGCCTTGACCTCAGCCTGGCCCAGCCTAAGCCCTGGCCTGGTAGCATTATTTTTCTCAAAAAATTTCCTGGCATAACAAAGATGAAATTCAGGTGTATACATTAATGAAATTATAAAAACTGAGGTACTCATAATAGAGGTTTTCACAAACAAACTGCATAAGTGCAAAAGATTGTCAATCAAGATCCAAGCAGCTTTGAAGACCTTTTGTCATGTGGTGGCTTTCAGATTCCTTTCACCAAGACTCAATTCAAGTTGCCAATTTTGTGGTTAAGTGTAAAACATGGTGGTCACAAGAAAAAAATGTCACAGACTGTTTGCATGAGGGTAGGTGATTTTCCCTACAAAAAAAATAAACTACTGAGGCCAGGGCCTGAGGGCTTGGCTCAGGCCTCACCAAACTTGAGCCAGGCCATGCTGCAGGGCCTGGCCTGGCCTGGGGCTTCAGGCTGAGCCTGGCACATCACTAGATATTATATATCCTTTCATCATCTGTGTGATGTTTGTGCTGTTTGTCTAGGGAATGGTGTGGGTTTCCACAACCCGTGCAGGTTGCAGGTATGGGTACAGGTATGGATTTTCCTCCTGTGAGTTTCAAAATGAACCCTTGAGCATCCAAAATGCTGATATGCACCTCATCACTCTGGATCCAGCAAGTCAACATTTGACACATTCTAACCATGTCTACATTGATAACAAACCTGACAACACATCTCCAACATCATTATAACTATTCCAACATGTCTGACCATCTCTGACTTTTGATCTCAACATCAGATGTTGTTTGGTGTTGTACCCAATTCTAAACCATTTAATAACTTTGATCTGTCATTTTCATTATTCATCAACCCATTTTTTGTACTTATTTCTGGTTGCATCAAAGAATCATATGGAATATTCTCCATTACTTGGACCATTTGATTTATATTTCTCCTTGATTCATAAATTTTCACTCATTCCTTTTAGTTTAGCTTTTTTCTCGTCATATAAAAACCCTGTATTTAGCACACAAAAACAAGGAATTGAACTCCTCACTTTATTGTTACATCTTAAGCTCTTGTTACATCATCTTTCTGTCCTCCAGAACTTAGTTTTGACCTTGTCTTCATCTCATACATTGTTCCAACTGTGTTCTAACCTTCTGACTTTCCAACTTTTCATTATGAAAATCATACAATATCTGGCCCAGAAGCAGGTCATCCATAGTATTGGGTCAAATAAAGATTTCTTGATGAGTATGAGAGTTATTCAAAAATGATCTTTTGCATCAACAATATATGAGGTAGTGCTATATTAAACCACAATCCTGAGCTCACTTATGCCAGGAATTCTTGTGCCAGACACTCGTATTTCAAGCAATGGCTTGGACTAATTCTTAAGCCTACATCATGAGGTAGCACTGAGCACCACAGGAGGTGAACATAATGTATGGATGCCATGGCCAATTGGTATTGCAAGACCTGCCTTGTAAGGGCAACCCTAATACTGAGGATATCACTCAGGCTAGAAAGGGGAATCTGAAGCATAAGTAAATGGGCCTAGATACATGATGTACCCTACACCTAGAAAGGGGAACCCAAAGAGATAAACCTAAGGAGACCCCCAACTAGGGTGAATGATGTATATAAGTAATAACTGTACAGTACCAAGCCACCAAGCTAGCTGTCAGGTATAAGCAATGATGATGAGAAAGAGTAGTAGACTGCTGAGAAAATATAAAATAAATCCTCAAACAGATAAACCACAAACAATTTCTAAGTACTGTAGTATTTTGATTAGATGCTCGTCATGTGTCACAGGGGGCTGCGAGCTGAGCCACCAGAAGCATGATGTCACGGCCATTTTCAAGGGCTCAAGCTGGGACTCAGGAGGTGTGACATTGCCAAAAAGGCTTCAAAAATGACCAAAAATGCTCAAAAAATCACAAAAAATAATCCACTCTATTCATGCTGTATTTAGAAGTGTGAAATTTTGATGTCATTGAGCTGATGCAAAACTAATACATCAAAAAATCCTGATTTGATCCTGATGTGGCATTTGGGTCTGATCACAGGTGTGGAATTGAGTGGGTTAGACATCTGGGATCATATCATTGTTGTGGCTTAGAATAATTACAATGAGTGCAGTGTTTAACAGGACCCTGGCCTCAGCCGCGAGCTAAACTATGGACAAGTGTCACACCTCATCCCAAGTCGCAAGCTGGGGGAATAGTGTGACACATCACGTGATCATGAGCATCTAATCGAAATAACTACAGTAATAGTAAAGGTGAGAGTAGGTCAAAAGGTTCTGAAATGAATAAGACTAAGGATGAATGATGGTGCACCAACAATGAAGGGTGCAATGAAACTAGATCACAGATTGCATGATTGTACATTCTGTAATGCAATCAGAATGATATCAGAGATGAGGACAATGTTGAAATTAAGTTTTTAAGATGTGAGGATGATGATAAAAATTATGAGAATGCACAAGATGAATCTAAGACAATGGGGAACTTGATTGCTTATTTTTGTGCTAAGTACATGAGTTTTTATAGAAAAAGGATGAGTAAATAAGGAAATAAGACTAAACTAAAAGGAATAAGTAAATCTAGGGTATATGTGACCCATGTGAATAAAAGGTAGTAAAGATGTCATAAAGATCAAAATAATACTTAAAGGAGGTGTACATATGATCTCTTTTGGTGAAGTTGGAAATAAGTGATAAAAATCATTGGAGTAAATGATAAAATGGTTGGAGACAAGCCATAAAAGATTTAGAATGAGGTATAATCACTGTGACAACAAAACAGTATCATAGAAACAATGTCTGATGCACAGATAATAATTTTGATCCAATCAGATGCTCTAGAGTGTGTTGTAACTGTTGCAACAAGATCCAAATGCGAGATAAAACACAATCCATGTGTTATTGATAAAGGGAAAATACTGACAATGGTATTTATACAACGGGAGATGAGCATGATTTAATG
>Ga0210402_10006346_pt1 | contig 10486 bp, 8 predicted proteins | sample IncBWC7MmetaG_FD_161055 | JGI IMG/M metagenome (GOLD analysis project Ga0210402, IMG submission 161055) | Forest soil microbial communities from Barre Woods Harvard Forest LTER site, Petersham, Massachusetts, United States - Inc-BW-C-7-M | ecosystem: Environmental > Terrestrial > Soil >...
CGTCCCGGTGAGCACGACCGCCCCGACGGCGACCATCGAGGCAGTGAGGAGCGGAAAAGAGCCCAGGAGCACGCACGCAATTGCTGCGACGAAGACCGCGAACAGGTGCCACGCCGGCACCGTGAGGCCCGCTGGCACCGGGCTGAACCAGATGCCGATCGCGATCGCGAAGGGCGCCGCACGCTTCAGGAGCAAACCGGGCGCGATCATTCGCGTGCGATCATTTAGGCAAGCCTCCCGCGGCCGGCTGGCCGGGGCGAACGCGACCCTTCAGCTCGACGGCGCGCCCCTGGATCGAGCCATCCTCCGCTTCCGTCACGGACTGCCATGAGAACTCGTAGGAACCGGTCGCTCCGGCGTACCGGCCCGTACCGCCCAGAAACGTCCCCGCGATGCGGTTTCGCGCCGCCGTGCCTTCACCCTTGAGATCGCTGAAGATCTGGTCGCCGCGGTCGTCCGTCCAGACGCTTCGGCCGACAAGACCCGTTTCGCTATCGACGAGGGCGATCGCCTCCGAAAGGAATCCGACGTCGGGACGCTCCGGCCCCGTAAGCAGCATCGTTCCCCTCAGGTCGATGATCGAGCCGCGGCGATCCGCCCCGAGGGGAATGGTGTGGCGGGTGCCGGCCGCGTTCCAGGAGCCCTCGAACGCACGCCATTCACCGGATGCAGCAGCGGGCTTTGGCGACTCCGTTGGCGCGCCGCAGGCGGACGCCGCGAGCGCGATGGCGACCACGAGGAAGCGCCCCGAATCGCGCTGCCGCCTCCCTACGAGGAAGTCCACGTTTCGCAACCGCCGAGATCGCGCCGCCAAATACTGCGCACCATCATGGCAAGCTAGCGTTTCGCAGCGGCTGCTTTCTTCGCGCCGGCCGGCCCGACGCTCTTGCCGGTGGCTGCCTCATAGCTTTGTCTGTAGCCACGCGCAATGGCGCGCACCGCCCGGCCGATGTCGTCATAGACGTGATCGTCGAGGTTCGCAAACGATATGCGCACAGACCAGTCCGGAGCGGCGAAGCCGCTGCCGTTGAGCAGCACGATGCCGTGGTCCTCGGCCAGCCGGAACACGATGTCGAGCGGATGCACGTTCGCTTTCATCCACTTCACGATGTCCTCGCCCAGGTGCTTGCGGGCGAAGAACTCGAAATCGATCAGGCCGTAGTAGTAGTCGAAGTGCTCGTTCGGCCCAACCTCGATGCCGAGTCCCTCGATCGTTGCCTCGACCCGCTTCTTGACGATGCCGATGCAGGCCTTCTGATAGTCCTTCTTTACGTCCATAAGCTCGGCGAGCGAGAACAGCGTCATCATCACCTGTTGCGGAAGCGACAGGCCCGCCGTGTGATTGAGCGCGACGTCGCGGCTGTCGGCCACGATGCGGTCGATGAATGCCAGCTTGCGGGGCTCGAGCGTGAGCCCTCCGTAGCGCTTGTCCAGCTTCTTCTTGATGGGCTCGGGATGCTTGGCGATCATTTCGTCGAAGATGTTGTCCTCGTGGACCGCGATCGTGCCCAGCCGCCAGCCGGTGCAGCCGAAGTACTTGCTGTAGGAGTAGACGCCAATCGTGTTCTTCGGGAACTCGCCCATCAAAGAACGGAACCCTGGAACGAAGGTGCCGTAGACATCGTCGGTGAGCAGGATCAGATCCGGCCGCTTCTTGAGCACGGCCCCGATCTTCTTGATCGTGTCCGGATCAATCGCGATGGCGTACGGATTGCCCGGGTTGACGATGAAGAAGGCCTTGATCTTCGGGTCGAGGAGCTTCTTGATCTCCTCATCCGGATACTGAAACTTGTGCTCCTGCTTCGCGTGCACTTCGACGAAATTCAGGTCGTAGTCTTCCAGGTGCGCCATCTCGAGATACGGCGTGAAGATCGGCACGCCCAATGCGATCGTGTCACCCGGATTGAGGATCCGATTGCTCTTGAGCGACTTGAAGATGTAGCACATCGCTGCGGTGCCGCCCTCGACCGCGTAGATCTTGAACTTGCCCTTGGGATGCGGGGTGCCGCACATCGCCCACTCGAGGTACTCGTGGACGATCTGCTCGTTGTGCACCAGCATGCGGTCCGGCACAGGATAGTGGTCGCCGATGATGGAATCCACGAGCTCGTGCACGAACTTGTCGGAGTCGAAGCCGAACTTCTTCACGGCCCACGGCACCATGCGCTGCAGGAACGGTGCACCCGGCATGTCGGCGTGCTTGCCGAGCCAAGCGTCAAGCCTGGCGGCGATGCCCGATGCCTTGGGCATGCCGCCTACGCCGGGCGGAAGGTCGAGCACGCGCTTGCACTCGGTGACGGCGAACTGCCCGAGCAGGAAGAACGCTTCGCGCGGCTCGGTGGCGACCCAGTTCGGGTTGCCCCGGCCGGCGTTGAGGTAGCTGACGGAGGCTTCCTGCGCGGCCTTCGATGCCACCTTGGCGAGAAAATCCTTGATCTCGAAGGGTCCTAGCTTTTCGTATTTCGTGAGGTTCAGGTCGTCCATGGAGTTCTCCTTGCGGTTCAGATAGAAAACACGGGTCTCACGACATGACCATGATGATGACCATTCCCCAGATCGTGAGCAGCGTGTTGCCGACGGCGTAGGTCACGGTGTAGCCGAGCGCCGGGATCTGGCTCTTCGCCTGGTCGCAAACCAGTCCGAGCGATGCCGTCGTGGTGCGCGAACCGGAAACGATGCCGAGCGTAAGCGCGTCGTGGAAGCGGAACAGGTATTTGGAAATGAACATGCCGAGGACCAGCGGGATCGTCGTCGCGAGAGCGCCCCACAGGAACAGACCGATGCCCTGCGTCTTCAGGCCATTGATGAAACCCGGGCCGGCGGAGATTCCGACGATGGCGATGAAGATGTTGAGGCCCACCGAGTTCATGAACCAGACGGTCGGCGTCGGGATGCGTCCGAAGGCCGGGCGCACCGAGCGCAGCCATCCGCCGACGATGCCGGCGATCAGTGCGCCGCCGGCGGTCGACAGCGTCAGGGGCACGCCGGCCACCTTGAACAGCACTGCGCCGATCAGACCGCCGACCACGATCGCCGCACCGACGAAAGCCATGTCGGTGACGTCGGTCGGACGGTCGGCGACGCCGAGCAGCTTGGTGGCAGCGGCAGTGTCCTGCGTGCGGCCGACGACGGTCAGCAGGTCGCCGCGGTTGATCTGCGTATTCGGCAGGATGGGAATGTCGGTGGCAGTCGCGCCGCGCGTGATCTTGCGCAGGAATACGCCGCGCGCACCAGGGCGCTGCGCCAGCTCGGCGAGTGTCTTGCCGTCGACCTCCTTGTTCGTTACCAGGACGTCGACGCCCTCCACCGGCACCGCGAGCAACTCCTTGTCCTCGACTTCGACCGCCTCCCGCAGCACCTTCACCAGCACTTCGCGCTCGCCCGCGACCGCAATCACGTCGCCTTCCTTCAGGACGGTGTCGGCGGTCGCATCGATGATCTGACCGTCGCGGCGGATGCGCTGGACGAAGACGCGCGCATCGGGCACCAGCGACTCGGCCTCGGCGGCGCGCAGGCCGGCGGCCTTGCCGCCGGGCTGCACCTTGTACGCGCGAAGCGCCCAGCGGTGCCAGGCAAAACCTGCCCCGCCGATTTCCTTCTTGCCGCCGCCAAACTTCTCCTCGTAGTCTTTGCAAGCGGCGACGAGGTCGATGCCGAGGAGCTTCGGGCCGAGGACGGCGATCACGATCGCCGAGCCCATGGTGCCGAACATGTAAGTCACGGCGTAGGCCACCGGCATCGAGTCGAGCAACGCCTTCGCTTGATCGGGGGGCAGGCCCAGCCGGTTGATGGCGTCGGTCGAAAGGCCCATCGCGGCGGAGATTGTTTGCGACCCGGAGTAGAGACCGGCCGCGTAGCCGAGGTCGTAGCCGGCGACCTTCGCGATGACGACACAGGCCGCCAGGCAGAGCACGCACTGGACGACAGAGAAGATCGCCTGCGGCACGCCGTCCCTGGCGATGCCGCGCACGAACTGCGGCCCGACGGCGTAGCCGACGGCGAACAGGAACATCAGGAAGGAAAATGCCTTGAGCGGCTGGTTGATCGTGATCCCGATCTGCCCGATCACGACACCGGCGATCAGCGTGGCGGTCACCGAACCCAGCCCGATGCCCTTGAAGGTGAATTTGCCGAAGTAGTACCCGAGCGCGAGCGCGAGAAAGATCGCGATCTCGGGATACTGTTTAAGCGCAGCGAAGAACCAGTCAATCATGTCGTCCTCCCTTTGACTTTGGCTCCGTTGACGCGGCTATCGTGAGTTCGTCAATCGGAATCTGCTTGGGCACGAAACTCGCGACAGCCACGCCGACGCCCGGACCGGCGAGTCCCTGAAAAAATGCTTCCATGATCTAGGCCTCGCTCTTTGTGGCCGTCTTGCCTTTGGGCGGCGCGGTGCGCGCCTTCGCGCCCTGTCCACCGGGCGGCGCCTTGCCGATGGCCGCCAGCTTGATCAGCTTGAGGCCGCGCGTGCCGTTGTAGCCGTGGATTTCCTTGACGTCGAGCTTGCGCATGTAGTCGATCGTGTCGGACGCGATCACCTGCCCTGGCACCATGATCGGGAAGCCGGGCGGGTACGGGATCACGAAGTTGGCCGACACCAGCTCCGGGCCGCTCTTCAGGCGCTCGTCGATCTTGGGGCTCATCAGCGGCAGGTACTCGCAGTCGTTCTCTTCATAGGCGGCAAAGAAGGCGTCGCGCATGTTCCCCTCGAGCGTGACACTGCCCGGGTCGTCGCGGTAACCGTCGTGGAAGCGGCTGAAGTTCGGCAGATCGGGAACGTCTTCCATGAGGCTTTTCACGCGCGCCGCGAACGCGGCGCGCGCGGACTCGCCGCCCTCGGCGAGTTCGGCGTCGATCTGCTGCGAGATCTCGAGCAACACCTTGATCAGGAGCGCGACGTCGCTGCGCGTGTTGTTGATGTTGCTCTGGAACAGCACGCTGTTGCGCGAGGTCTTGTTGAGCTGAACGTTGTATTTCGCGGCAAGCAGGTTCTTGAACGACGTGCCGTCAAAGCCGGCGGAGCCGCACACCAGCGTCATGCGCGTGGGGTCGAGGAAGAACTCGTCCTCCCGAACTGCCTTTAGAGCCGTGACCCAGTTGGTGCCGGGAGCGAGGAAATCGCGGAAACCCGAGGCGCGGAACTCGGCCGGGATCATGGCATCGGCGCCGAGCACGTGGAAGTACTTCGAGATGATCGGGTGCTCCGCCACCGCGCGGCGGATCGTCAGCGCAATCTCGATCGAGCGCATGACCAGCTCGTAGCCTTCCAATTCCATCTGGCGACGGGCGACATCCAGCGACGCGATGATCTGCGCGTTGGGCGAGGTCGAGGCGTGGATGAAAACGGCTTCGCGGAAGGCAGAGACGTGGTGGTTGTAGTCCTCGTCGCGCACCGCCACGATCGAGCCCTGGCGCAGGCACGACATGGACTTGTGCACCGAGTCGGTCTCGTACACGCGGATGCGGATCTTGCGCGGATCGGGCACCAGGCGCCGATCCAGCAGACGTTTATCCTTCGGATCGAGCTCCTCGCCGAGCTCGGCGGCTTGCGCCTTCCACGCCGCCAACGCCTCGGGCGTGCTGCGCCACTCTTCCAGGGCGGCGGCCGCGCCGAGGCCCGTGCGCGGACGCAGGAACGGCGACCAGCGCGCAAAACCGAACCATGCCTCGTCCCACAGGAAAATAAGGTCCGGCTTGATCGCCAGGCACTCCTCCATCACCCGGCGCGTGTTGTACACGTGCCCGTCGAAGGTGCAGTTGGTGAGCGTCACCATCTTCACGCGATCGAGCCGTCCCTCGGCCTTCAGATTGAGCAGCGCCTGCTTGATGGTGCGCAGCGGCACCGCGCCGTACATCGAGTACTCGGTCATCGGGAACGCCTCGACGTACAGCGGCTGCGCGCCCGACAGCACCATCCCGTAGTGGTGCGATTTGTGGCAATTGCGGTCGGCGATCACGATGTCGCCCGGCTTGGTCACCGCCTGGTAGACCATCTTGTTGGACGTCGACGTGCCGTTGGTCACGAAGAAGACATGGTCCGCCCCGACGGCGCGCGCGAATTTCTCCTGGGCGATCTTGATGTTGCCCGTCGGCTCGAGCATGCTGTCCAGCCCGCCCGCGGTGGACGAGCTTTCCGCGAGGAACAGGTTCTGGCCGTAGAACTCGCCCATGTCGCGGATCCAGTTCGACTTCATGATCGATTTGCCGCGCGCGATCGGCAGGGCGTGGAAGGTGGCGATCGGCCGCGCGGCGTACTTCTTTAGGTTGTCGAAATGGGGCGAGGAGAACCGGTCGCCGACGCCTTCGAGGATGTTGAGGTGAACCTCGGTCAGCTCCTCGACTTCGTAGAACACGCGCCGGATCATCGAGGCCGCAGGGTCGCCGGCCAGCTTCTCCACCTCCCGATCCGTCAGCAGGTAGAGGTCGAGCTCGGGGCGCACGCGCTTGATCATCTGCGCCAGCGTGACGCCGACATCACGCGGCGCGAGGCTCGACGTGTCGAGCTGGTGGTGAACGTTGAGAAAGTCGCGCAGCAGCGGCACGTCATGCTGCGAGGGCACCGGAATGCCGTCATAGATGACCACGGCTTCGATCTTGCCGTTCATGATGATGCCCATCATCGCGTCCTCGAAGCTGCCGACGAGCACGGGCTCATAGATCATCGGATCCTCGACGCGGCGCAGCCGCCGCAGCTCCTGGGCGATCTGCGGAAAGTTGGCGGTGGGCGCTCCCGTGACGAACAGGGTTTCGAAGTACGGTCGGCGCGTTTCGCCGCCGCCGGGAGCGAGCGGCATGCGATCCGGTACGCTACCGGCGCTGTCGTCGGAGCTCTCCCATTCGCCGGCGTCGTTGCGGTAGCTGCCCGAGAGCAACGCGCCGCTCATCCGTTGCACCATTCGCCCGGTCCCGAGCGCGTCACTGCTCGCGATGCGCTCGGCCAGCGTCTTCATCAGGCGGTGACCAGGAAACGCGAAAAAGTCTTCGAGGGGTCGCACTTCCGCCAGCGCGGCCTCCACCGCGCCGCGCCCACTGCCGGATTTGCCGCCGCGCGCGTCTGCCGCCCACGCTTGCGCCTTCGCATTCAGCGCGCGCCAGCGGTCGAGCCTCGCTGCCGAGCTCGAAAAGAAATGATCCAGGTTCTGGACGCCGGGGGATGTGGTGGTCATGGTGTTTTCTCCTGTAGTCGATGCGCGCGCCATCTCGTGCCCATCGTTGCCTGTCTGTCGGTGGCGAACTTGAGGTATGACCGAATCTGCCCGCGCTGCGTGCGTTCTGCGATAGCGGGACGATCTCCCAATTAGCCTTCCTCAATTGCCCTGCGTAACGGCTGCTCCGGGTCCTCGAATGCTCGGCGAGATATATGACTCACCCCGGAGCACCGCTCCGATCGCATCGAGCATGTCCGTCGCGATTGCACGTTTGAGCACAAATCCATTCACGCCTGCACCCATCGCCGCACGCACGACGGAAAGCTCGTCGTACATGCTGAGCACGATCAGTTTGGAGGCGGGCGAGCCCTCCCGCAGCGTCCGCAACAGCTGTAACCAATTGCCGCCTGCGAGGGCGAGGTCGACGACGGTCACCGAGGGCTCCAACCGCTTCACTCCGTCGATCAACGAAGCTTCGTCGCCCACCATGAAAACCGTGCCAAAAGCCGTTTTCAGAAGCCCGCGCACGCCTTCGACCAACCCATGATGCTTGTCCGCCAATAGCATGCATCTCATCGACCCGTTGCTCATCGTCCGACTCTCATTGATCGGTTTATCTGCTTTCGGCCAGCAAGGAAGATTGATCGCCTTGCCGATGAGACTAATGGGTCGGAGGTATTTCGTGACCTCGCAAACTTACGAGGTTGATACGCGGAAATTACGGGCGAGACCTCGTCTCGCGCCCAAGCATGGAGCGCAAGCCGAACCACTGGATCCGCGGGAGACCCGCCGATGCGACGTGCCGCTCAGATCGCGACGATGCCGTTCTTGATGGCGAAATGGATCAGCTCTGCGCTGCCTTGCAGTTTGAGCGAATCCATCATTTGATATTTGTGGTACTCGACGGTTCGCGGTGAAATGTCGAGCTTGGAAGCGATGTCCTTGGTTGAACAGCCTTCCGCGAAGAGTTGGAGAATTTCGCGCTGGCGCGGGGTCAGCACAGCGACAGGGTCGCTCGGACGCGTCGGACTGACCTTCAGGTCATGGAAAACTTCGCCGGCAAGCGTTGGCGAAATAAACGTTTTGCCATCGAGCGCGGCACGAACTGCAAGGAAGAGCTCCGCCTGCGCCGAATGCTTCAACACATACCCAAGAGCGCCCGCTTCCAACGCGCGTCGCGCGTACGCAGCATCCTTGTGCATGGTCAGGAAAACGACACGGACCTCGGGATCGTCGTGCTTCAATTGCACGAGGGCCTCTATCCCGTTGAGGTGCGGCATGGCGATGTCGGCGACGATTACATCCGGCCGCAAGCGCCGCGCAGTCTCCACCAGCTGCCGGCCGTCCTCGACAACCGCGATCAACTCGAACTCCTCCTCCAGCAGGCGCTTGACGCCTTCAGCGACCATGCGATGGTCATCGGCCAGCAACACGCGCGGGCGATTCATGGCGAAGCCGCTACCAGTGGCACCCATGCCGATACGGTCGTTCCTTGTCCAGCTGCGCTCTCGATGCCCAAGCGTCCTCCGAGCAGCCTTACCCTTTCGCCCATGCTCGCACACCCCAGGCTGGGTCGCGATCGAGTCGCCTCGGTGTCAAAACCGATGCCATTGTCGCGTACCGCAAGCAATAGCCCGCCATCATCGGGCGCGAGGGTTACCGTTGCGACGCTCGCCTTGGCGTGACGCGCGACGTTGCGTAACGCCTCCTGCGCAATGCGAAAGATGCACAAAGCGATATCGTGAGGCAGGGCATCGGGCACTTGCTGCACGTCGACGTCGACACGGACGGGCTCATGCCGAGAAATCTGCTCGCATTCTGCTTTCAACGCCTCAGCCAATCCCAAATCGTCGAGGATCGACGGATGAAGTCGATAAGAAAGCGCGTGCATATCTTCGCTCAAGCGGACCAGCTCGCCGTGGACGGATTGCGAAGGTCCGTCATGGGTGTGCGACTCAAGGGATTCGAATCGGGCTGCGTCGATTGCCAGCCGCGCCAAGCGCTGCGTGACATCGTCGTGCAGTTCGCGAGCGAGTCTTCGCCGCTCGTCCTCGTGCGCCGTCAGCAACCGCCAGTTCAGCGTGAACGATTCGCGCTCGGCGCGACGGCGACGGGCGCGTTGCACGAGTAGCGCTGCGATCAACGCCGCTTGCAACAAAAGCACGCCGACGCTGACCAGAACCGCGATTTTGTGCCCGGCCCAAAGGGAAGGTGGCCGAAACAGCACCACGCTGTCCGGCGGAAGGCGGTTCTCGTCAATGTGCCAGCGCTGCAGCTCTCGCCAATCAAACTGAGATGGCGCCGGGCCGAGGAACGTCGTCAAGACCTCGCGGCCAGCCTCGCCGCGCAGCAGACGGCTCGCAACTTTCGCACCGGCGACACTCTGCTCCGTATTGGAAATTAGCGCTCCGCCAACGATGCCCTTCCCCATGTCGTAACTCAAAAACCCAAAGATCGGCACGCTGGATGCAACGTGCAACTGCGTTATTGCGTAATCCCCCTCATAGGGTATGCCTGCCGCGTCTGCCAGGAACAGGCCGTACAGCACGACTGTTCCTGGCGGCAAGGTGGCGACTCGCTCGCGGATGTCCGGGAGCGTCAGCTTGTTGAGCCAGAGGAACGTAAGATTCTCGAAGGGCGCGAATTCAGCGCGGAGCTCATTGATCCAAATTCGTTCGCCCGGAGAGTCGCCGAAGACCACGGCAACGGTAGTCGTGTCGGGCAGCAGGGCGAGGATGTCGTTGAGAAGCCGAGTGGGTGACAATTTGATCCCGACGGCGGCATCGCCCGGCTGGAGGTACTGGACTGGCGCGATTCGCTGGTCCATCGAGAGCATCAGCAAGGGTACCGAGGGAAATAGTGCCTCGCGATACTTTCCGTAGAAGCGCGAGGCCGGCGGGCCAACCGCGACGACCAGGTCCAGCTTCACGTTGGCAAAGCGGGAGCGTAATACTTCTATGATGCTTGCGTCATTATCGGCGACGGGTCGCCCCGACTCCAACGCGAAATCGTAGAATGCCACTTGGCCCGGCCACGCGTCGAGCATGTCGTGGCGAAATGTCGAAGAGGTCAAATCATAAGGCGACGTGGCGCGCCCGAACGAGTGCAGCATTAGAATTCTTTTCGGCTCCGCTGCATGCGAGCTCAGTGTGGCTAACACAAACAGCAGGAGACCCACCCGAATAAGGGCCGCGACGACGCGCGAGGAAGGGGCCGGAGTCATTGCGCGAATGGTGATCCTGATCACGGCACTGCAAGCGTACCAAGTCGCGCTACGCAGCGCTTTGACTTGCGTCTGATCGACGATCGCATTTTACCAGCGTTCGGTTTCTCCCTGG
>Ga0210402_10006347_pt1 | contig 10485 bp, 3 predicted proteins | sample IncBWC7MmetaG_FD_161055 | JGI IMG/M metagenome (GOLD analysis project Ga0210402, IMG submission 161055) | Forest soil microbial communities from Barre Woods Harvard Forest LTER site, Petersham, Massachusetts, United States - Inc-BW-C-7-M | ecosystem: Environmental > Terrestrial > Soil >...
TTGCCGTTGTCCTGCGCGCCGGCTGAGGGCACGACTGTGCAGACGATGGCTGCCAGGGCTAGAGAGAGTAAACAGTGTTTCAGCATGAGATGTCCTCCGAGTTCGATTGAGTCTGTATGCAGTAACCAGATTATGAGCCTAAAGTTGTGAAGGTGCCTCCGCTTTTACGAATCTTTACTCGATCGTTACGCAGGAAGGGCATTTATCGACAAAACAGAACGAAATGCCTTCGCATCATCCGGAGGGAGGATTTGGCCGCGGCTCTTGGCTGCACGTTCCGCCGAGATCGACAGCAAAAGACAAAAGTTTACGCTGGCTTTGATGGGCCCGGATTATGATCGCTTCACAGGCGGGAATATTCCGACCTCAGGGAATGGTTCATGATCGCAACGGGAAAGCTCGTCTTCCGATGTCTGCTTTTGGGGGTAATTCCGTTGCTCGTCTGGGATCACGCTGCCTCCCAGGATCAGCGTGCGCAATCTCAAAACAACCAACCCGCAGCCAGAACAATTCACGGCATGGTCAAATCCGGCAGCATGCCGATTCCCGGCGCAGCTGTTTCCATCTCTCTTTCATCGTCCGACCAGAGATTCTCCGCCTGGACCGAGGTCGACGGCAGCTATTCCGTGGCGGTTCCATCCGATGGTCCCTACACCGTGCGTGTTCAGATGGTCGCGTTCGCAAACAACACGCAGAAGATTGTGATTGATGCTTCTCACCAGAGTGTGCTCGCGAATTTTGAATTGACGCTCTTGTCCCGCACCCGCGAAGCCAGTCCTCCTCCCGGACGGCCTAGTCGCCCGGCGGTTGCTCAGCGTGGCTTTCAAACCCTTTCGGCAATGCCGAACATGGCTACCCAGGATTCGGGCGGTAATACGATGAGCGACGTCGTGCCCTCGTTTATGCCCGTTCCGGGGATTGATCCGAACAGTGCAACCGAATCGATCGCCGTCTCCGGGAACAGTTCCAGTCCTCTCAATACGATGAGTGGAGACGAACTTCAGCAACGCATGAATGACGTTCGTCAGCAAGGTGCTGGCTTTGGAGGATCCGGCGGACTCGGGGGCACCGGAGGTTTTGGCGGCGGAGGGCCCGGACGCGCGATGACGATCACCGGGCGCCGCGGCTTTGATGTGAATCACCCTCATGGGTCGATCTACTATGGAGTGGGCGATTCATCTCTCAATTCCGCGCCTTATGCGCTCGCCGGCGAACCTGCGACCAATCCGGCATATTCGCAGAACAGTTTCGGCGGCTCCATCGGTGGCCCTCTCAATATTCCAAAGGTCTATCACGGTGGAACCAAGACGTTCTTCTTCGTCAATTACAACGGCAAACGCGGAGAGAATCCGTTCGATCAGTTTTCTACTGTTCCTACACCGCTGGAGCGGCAAGGCGACTTTTCGCGGGCATGTTATACCTCCTGCGCAGCGGGTGGGAGGCCGGTCGAGATCTTCAATCCCGCGACCAACACGCCCTACCGGAACAACGCGATCCCGCAGATCAACCCGGTCGCGGCCGGATTGTTGCAATACATTCCCACTCCGAATCTGCCGGGAGATTATCAGAATTTTCATTTCGTCACGTCCGCGTCAAGCGCCAGCGACGACCTGAACGTGCGGATCAATCACACGTTCGGGGCGGCGCCGACCGCCGGGCGCCGCGGGGGACGAGGCGGTCCTCGTAACAACCTGACTTTCGGTCTTCACTACCACGGCTCGAGCGCTACCATCACCAATCCATTTCCAAGCATCGGCGGCAACACGAACGTTCGCAGCTTTGACGTTCCTGTCGGCTATGTTCGCAGCATCGGCAAGCTGACGAATAGCGTTCGATTCGATTTCAACCGCAGCCGCACGCGCACGCAGAATCTTTACGCGTTTAACGATGACCTGGCCAGTACATTGGGAATCACAGCGGTCTCACAGAATCCGTTCGATTGGGGCTTGCCCAATCTTTCCTTCGCTGACCTCGCCGGTCTTCAGGACGTCAATCCCCAGCTCCTTCGGAACCAGACCTACACATTTTCGGACAATGTCGTTTGGACTCACGGGAAGCACAGCTGGCGGTGGGGAGGTGATTTCCGGCGTGTCCAGCTCAATACTGCAACCAGCAGCAACGCCCGCGGATCATTCGTCTTCAGCGGCTACAACACTTCCCAGCTGCTTCCTTGCCAGCCATGCCAGCCCGGTCAGTCCATGGCGCAAGTCCTCGGAACGGGATACGACTTTGCCGATTTCCTGCTCGGCCTTCCCCAGACGACCTCCGTGCAATACGGGCAAGACAGCTACCATTTTCACGGCAATTATTGGGATCTGTATGCGCAGGATGAGTGGAAAGTCCGCGGAAATCTGACGCTGAACCTCGGGGTTCGTTACGAATACGTTTCTCCGCTCACCGAGGAAAACAATCGGCTGGCGAACCTGGACCTCTCACCAGCCGTACTGAACCCCGCGCTGGGCACGCCGGCGGTCGCTGCTGTTTTGCCCGGCCAAGAAGCGCCCTATAGTGGACGCTTGCCTGACAGCCTGATACGCCCGGACCGCAATAATTTTGCTCCGCGCATGGGGTTTGCGTGGAAGCCACTTTCCAAAACCGTGGTGCGCGGCGGATACGGCATCAACTACAACACCGGCGCATATCAAGGAATGGCGCAGCAGCTGGCTTTCCAGCCTCCATTTTCGACGACGCAGACCAATATCCAGACCGTCGCCGGAGATCTTACGCTGCACAGCGGCTTTCCCGCTGGTTCCACCGGCGGCATCACCAACAATTACGCCGTGAATCCGAACTATCGGCTGGGTTACGTGCAGATTCGCAATCTGGATATCCAGCAGCAGATCCGTCCGACTCTATTGCTTAACATTGATTACACCGGAACCAAGGGGACGGACCTCGATATTCTGGAAGCTCCCAACCGGACTGCGACCGGCATTCTGATTCCGACGGCACAGGCATTCACTTACGAAAATTCCGCCGGCGACTCGGAGGCCAATGCAGCATCCCTGCGCCTGCGCAAGCGCCTGTCCAACGGCTTCTCCATCGGTGGAATCTACACGTTTTCCAAGTCGCTGGATGACGCGTCCTCCATCGGAGCCGGAGCCACTTCGGGGTCGGGACGTGCGGGACTCGGATCAGGCGGTACTGCCGCCGGCGGGGGAGGCGGTTCGTCGAGCAGCGGCGCGTCATCGGTCGCGCAAAATGCGCTGGACCTGTCGGCGGAGCGTGGTCTTTCCAGCTTTAATCAGACGCATAAGTTCACTGCGGATTACTTGTTGGAGCTGCCATTTGGACACGACAAGCGCTGGCTCACGGGCAATACTCCGCTCCGAGCCATTTTCGGCGATTGGCAGTGGAGCGGAGACTGGACCATCGCTTCCGGATTACCCTTTACGCCGCACGTTTTAGGAAGCGCTGCCGAGATCAATCGCGGTACGAACGGCACCCTACGGCCCGACCTAGTTCGAGGACAGTCTGTCAGCCTCTCGAATCCATCGATTGGAGAGTGGTTCAATACTGCTGCCTTTGCTTTGCCCGCGGGACCATATGGCGATGCTCGCCGAAACAGCATCATCGGACCCGGGACGCTACTGTTCGATATGGCCTTCACCAAGGTCGTCCCGCTGAACGAATCGCGCGTTTTGGAGTTTCGGGCGCAGGCCAGCAATGTCTTCAACACACCCAATTACACGTCGATTGATCCATCCGTCACTTCGCTGAGTTTCGGCCGGGTCACGGCGGTTGGCGCGATGCGGCAAATTACGCTGACCGCGCGGTTGCGCTTTTGAGGAAGACAAGAGGATGATTTCCATGGCGAACCGAGGGGCGAACAGGATCTTGACCGGGTTGCTGCAACTCTGCCTGCTGAGTTCTTTCATGCCCGCACAGCAACAGGCGGACTATACCTTTCGCGTTCAGACTGATCTGGTGTTGGTTAACGTGACCGTGAGAGACAAGAGCGGAAATATTGTCCGCGGCCTCAAGTCTGAGGACTTCACGATTGTTGAGGACAACAAGCCCCAGAAAGTCGTCTCGTTTGATGTGGAAAACATCGATGCCGTAGCCAATCAGGATCTAACCCAAGCCAAGCCACTGGTAAGCCCGCTGTCTCAGCCATCAAACGCGTCTGCGGGAGCGGCTGATATTGCAGGTTCGCCGAATCAGTTTAAGGATCGCCGTCTTATTGTTCTTTTCTTCGATCTCTCTGCGATGGAACCTGACGAAATCGATCGCGCGGTGACCGCTGCCGAGCACTATGTCGACACTCAGATGGCTCCTGCGGATCTGGTCTCGATTGTTTCTCTGGGAAGCGCGTTGCTGGTGAATCAGGATTTCACATCCGATCATGATCTGCTGAAGAAGCAATTGCAGGCTTTCGGCACAGGCAGCGGCCAAGGCTTCGAAGAAGGCACCACGGGCACGACCGAAGGCACGCCCGACTCCGGCCAGCCATTCACAGCCGATGACACGGAATACAACATCTTTAACACGGACCGGCGTTTGGAAGCGTTGCGTTCGGTCGCTGCAAAACTTTCTCATCTGCAACAGAAAAAGTCGCTGATCTATTTCTCCAGCGGCATGGATCGAACCGGCATCGAGAATCAGTCGGAACTGCGGGCGGCCATCAACGCAGCCGTACGCTCCAACTTGGCTATCTACACCATGGATTTACGCGGCTTGCAGGCGATTGTCACAGGTGGAGAGGCCCAAAACGCCAGCCTGCGTGGCACTTCTGCATATTCCGGACAGTCTACGATCAACGCACTGAACTCGAACTTCACAACGCAAGAAACGCTGGTCACTCTGGCGAGCGACACCGGAGGGCGAGCCTTTCTCGATTCCAATGATTTCACCCAGGTCTTCAAAGGAGTGCAACAGGATACGTCGACCTACTATCTCCTCGGCTATCGCAGCGACAATCCGGCCAGGGACGGGCGATACCGCCGCATCGCAGTAAAAGTAAGGGTGCCAGGCGTGAAGATTGACTACCGCCGAGGCTACTACGCGCCCGCAGACTACCGGCATTCCACGAAGGAGGATAAGGAGCTTCAGCTTCAGGAAGAACTCGCCTCCCAGTTGCCCACGACAGATCTGCCGCTTTATTTGAGCGCCGCTTACTTTCGCCTGGAGGTCAATAAGTTCTTCATTCCTATCTCGCTGGTGGTGCCGGGCTCGGAAATCCCCTTCACGCGCAGCGGTGATCGGGATAAGGCAACTCTGGATGTCATTGGTCTGGCCCTCGACAACGAGGAACACCCGGTGTCTAGAATTCGCGACACCGTCAAGCTCGCGCTCGACGCGACGTCACAGGTTCGAAAGAAGAATGTCCAGTACGACACGGGATTGAGCCTGCCGCCCGGCAAATATCATCTCAAGTTTGTGGTGAGGGAAAACCAGACCGGCCGCATGGGTTCGTTCGAAACCGACCTCAACATTCCAGATCTCAAATCGCAACCCCTGAAGATGAGTTCGATCATCTTAGCCAATCAGCTTCAGTCCGCTAAGAAGGGCGCCACAGCCAGCCCGCTTATTCGCGACGGCTCCGAGATCATTCCGAACGTGACCCACGTCTTCTCGTCCGAGCAGCACTTGCGACTTTACTATGAGGTGTACGACCCGGCACGAGCGAAGACGTTGGGCGCGCCAGAGCCGGGACAAGCCAAATCCGGCATTCATCTCCTTACGAACGTTGCTCTGTTCAGCGGCAAAGCAAAGGTATTCGAGAGTTCTCTGGTCGAACTGACCGAGTTGAATGCTCGCGACCGCAAGGCCGGTGTCTTCCAACTCGATCTGCCGCTCAGCACTCTGAAGCCTGGGTTCTACACGTGCCAAGTGAATGTCATCGATGACGCGGCTGGCCTTTTTCTCTTCCCCAGGCTTGCATTGCTGATTCGGCCCGAAAATTCCTCCGGTCCGCGCTAGGAATCCTTACGAAGGCAGCACAGCTGGGTTCGGAGAGCTATCAAGCCGAGAACAATTTCGGATCTGTCGTCGGCCGACCGGGCGCGGGGTAGCAACCGCTTACCCGACCGGCAACGTTAAGGATTGCCTCTCGAATATTGTCAGCAGGGAATCTGTGCAGAAACCATTTCAAGCAGTGGATCCTGGAAGGCCCAGGCACATGGCTGAGCGGAGAACATCGGGAGGACGCTACGATGTTCTCCGCCAGTGTGTTTGTCAGCCCAGTTGAACCTGCGAATGGTATCGGATCATTCAAGAGTACAACAGCGGCCCGGCGGACCAAGCTTTGGAAGATACCAATATAGACTCTAATAGATCTCCCCCTGACGGACCGACGACCCACTCGGCTGATTCTTTTCCTTCGATCTCGGCAACGCCGAACACATTCGGCAAAGCACACAGCCGGTATTCTCTTCACAGAGCACAGGGGTGATCATGCTGATCTCGCGAATATAATCACCAAATCTAGACAATGGCCTCCTCAGGGGAAACAAGAAGCCGACAAAGTAAGATCAAAACTCCCCGGTTCGTTATGTTCTGAAAGCAGTGCGGAGCATAACCTGCCATCCCATGCCGACCTTCCTTGAGATCGTGCTCCTAATCCTCATGGTCGAGCGCTCCGCCGTCCGGCACGTCTTCGGACTGTGGTTTCGGTCGCCGGTTCATCTCGTGGTAGAGCTCTTCCACTCGGTCTTTCGCTTGCTTGATCTCCTGTGACAGATGCATTTCCTTCTGCGCCAGCTCTTTCATTTGAAGACGCCGATATGCGGTGCCCAACTGATAATGCGCCGCGCGGTTAAGAGGATCGGATTGCACTGCCATGCGGAGATATTGGACCGCCTCTTGCGGCTTTTCCTGCATCATCAGGAGCTTCGCAAGGCCCATCTGGGCCTGCACCTCATTGGGGCTGAGCTCGTAGGCGCGTCGGTAGTGCGCGAACGCCTGATCCATCTGGGACTGCGACAACGCGATGCTGCCGAATTCGCATTCCGTCTTGGCCGTATCGCCATCAATGGTCACTGCGGCTTCGAGTTCTTTTTGCGCTTCCGACAGCATTGCAGCGTCGACAGGAGATGACTCCAGGATGGCTTCGCCCAATTCGAAATGCACACCGGGTAGACGCGGCTCGATCTGTAGCGCCTTTCGATAGTGTTCGATTGCGCCTTTGAGGTCTCCCTCATTCACCAGATGCTCGGCGATCACTTGTTGCATGCGCCCGGAACCGGGTGCAAGGATCGCCAACTTGTTCAGGGTGTCATTTGCCAATTCGGAGTAGACCCGCTGCGCCATGAACAGAACGTTCACGTTGTCGGGATCGAGATCCACCAGCGACCGCATGACGGCGGCCGTCCCGCCGGGATCGCCTTGCTGGTCGTAGAGGGCGGCCAACTCCATGCCGATCTGCAAGCGCAACTGCTTATCCTTCAAGGTTGAAAACGACTTCTCCAACATCGCGCGGGCAGACGGGTCCCCCAGTCTCTGCTGGCTAATTCCTAGGAGAGCCTGCGTTTTCGTCAACGACGGGTCAATCGTAAGAGCTTTGCGAAAATTCTGTGACGCGTTCCGATAATCATTTCGAGAGTACGCAAGTACGCCTAAGTTGGCATAGGCTTCTGCGTTCTTGGGATCGAGGGTCAGGACGACGTCGAACTCTTGAGCCGCGGAGTCAGGATCCTTCGACCTTAGATAGTCCTCCGCTTTGCGGAGGTGGTCGTGGACCTCGCTGGCCCGCGAAGTTTTGGTTTGTGCCGCCAGCGTAAAAGCACTCGCTAGAATCATGAGCAGCAAAACCAGCGGTGTACCGCATATCCGACCGACCCGGTCCGCGTTCTCGTAGAGACGGAAAAAACCTTGCAAAAGAAATGTTCGATCCGGCTGCCGCCAGCCAGCGCCCGTCTTGGCTAACATTTTTGTGCCCTCGCCCTCACCATATCAAAGCATGACGACTGGGCGTTCAACATTCCAGGCATAGTCGTCCGCGGAAGAAATGTTCGGATCCTACGGTTCCCCGCGAGCCCGCGAAAGACGCAGGCACTGACCACTCTGCTGACGCCGGCGCAGGCCAAGCGCTCAGAATCTTAAATGAGCGCCTAGCTGTATGATGCGCAGGTTCCCGTTTCCGCCTGCCGGGCCAGTGATGGTGCCGGCAGTCGTATCGGCCAGTGTGCCACCCACGTATCCGACGTTTGCATCCGGGTTGCCATAGTTAATATGGTTGAAGGCGTTGTACGCATCCGCCTTAATCTCGAGAGCGACCGACTCGTGAATCGGGAACTCTTTTGCAAGACTGAGCGCCACGGTCGCGAACCCCGGCCCAATGAGTGTGTTGCGTCCGGAATTGCCAAAGGTTCCTGCAGCGGGGTTGGCGAAGGCCGCCGGATTGAACCAGTTGTGGATCGTTGGATTCGATACTTTGGGGTCGCCCACTCGATCGGGATACAACGTTGAACCAGCGCTGAGCGATGGAGCCAGCCCCGGATCGATGCCGTCCGCCACCGAACCCTGAATCACAGGAGTGAACGGTACGCCTCCGTGCCACTGGAAAATGCTCGAGATACGCCAACCACCGGCAATCTGGTCAAGCGGCCCGCGCAACGCAAAATGGCGCCCGTGACCGAACGGAAACTCATAGATAATTTGCCCCACCAGAGTGTTCGCCGCGTTGAAATCCGAGAGCCCATAGTTGGCGGCAGGGTGATAGGCGTTTTGATAGATATCAATACCCGATCCGTGACCGTTCCCAGTTCCGGTGTCAAGCGATTTCGACCACGCGTAATTGGCCTGTACACTCAAGCCATACGACATCCTCTTCTGAACCCGCAGTTGGAGTGCATTGTAGTTGGAGTATCCGTCGTAGATTTGAGCCGCAATGCTGTTGAATACCGGGTTGGGATTCCCGCAATTGAAGCCGCTGCATCCTAACGCGCTTACGGGAGCCTGGTTGATATCAGTTGCAAAATTAAGGTTTCTCCCTCGGGTGTAGACGTAGCTTGTGTCCAGCAGGATACCGTGCGCAAACTCATGTTGAACGCTAAACAGCAACTGCTGCACGTAGACGGTGGGCATATTCCTCGGGTAGTACTCCACGCTGCTGAAGTTCGAAATTTCAGGCGAAAGAGTTTGCAATGTCGGGAATACGACCGTGCCGGCCGGCGGTCCAACCGCCAGTTGCCATGGAGAGCTGCCAAAAACGTACCCTCCGTTGCCGTTGTTGTGCGGATTGAAGCCGAGACCAAGCGCGCCGTCGGTGTAGTTCTCGGCGTCGCGGGGCGCGTCAAAAATACCGTAGCTGGCGCGGAAGGACCACTTGTCACGAGGTGACCAGGCGACGCCAATTCGCGGCGCAAATTCCTTGTAGTCGCCGTTTTGAATGGTGGACAGCTTTCCCCCGAAGGCTTTATCAGTCTGCCCGCCAAACAGAATAGCTCCGCTGTAGATGCCGCCATCGGCGGAATTGGGCAGAAACGGGTCATAGGTGCCGAACATGTTGTTCTTCACGCCCCAGCCGGATTGCATTTGCCAGCGGAGGCCGAGATTCAGCGTCAGGTGTGACGAGACCTTAAAGTCGTCACTGGCAAACAATGCAGAACTCCACATGTGAGCGCTGGTCGGGTTGGCCTCGAAGACGTACCATCCATAAACATCGCCGGCGAGAAAGTCGGCGTACGGGATGCCGGTGACGCCTCCGTTGAACTCGAAGTGTCCCGAGTCGATGTCTCCCCAGCTCGTATAGTTTTGGTAAAACCTGTCGTATTCGCCGCCAACCTTGATCGTGTGTTTGCCTCGGATGAGCGTCAGCACGTCGGAGACGTTGTAGATTCCCTGGCCCAGAGTGGCATCAATGTTCCCGTTGCCACCGATTCCGGCTCCCAGATTCGACTGTCCAACTCCTGATCCCTGATCAACGGTGATTCTGGGAAATACGTTGGCCGGAGCATTGGTGCCGTAAGCCGGCTCCAGACCGAGTTTCGTGGGATCGTTCTTTCCAAGGGACGGCGGTTTGTACTTATCGAGTTCGCGGCTTGCTCCGACACGAAACTCGTTCACTACGGTCGAGGTGATTGTGAAGATATGCGAGAGTTGTGCGGTCAGATTGTCGGTCTTTCCCTGCTCAAACGCGGTGGCGTCGTTGGGATAGAGAGGATCCGCAGGGACGTAGGACGACACAGTGGGGAAATAGTTGAAGCTGAACGAGAGTCTTTGTTTCGTGGAAATATTGTAGTCGGCCTTGCCGGTATACCAGGTACTCGTATTCGGACTGCTGCCGTTGAACACGTAGTTGTTGGTAGTGGGGCAGGTTTGCGGAGTGCCGGCCGACACGTTTACCGGACCGGGGCATCCCGCGACCCATCCCGGGGCGGTTGCGGCAGGGAAGTAACTCTGCAACTTCAACGCAATCGGATCATACGTTCCGAGAAGTGTGCCAGAGGCGTCAAAAGCTGGACCCGTGGCTCCTGTTACTCCGTAGAAATTCCCCGCTTCCATGGCAGCCGTGGGGTATGTGTACAGCCCAGAGGTTGGAGC
>Ga0210402_10006349_pt1 | contig 10484 bp, 4 predicted proteins | sample IncBWC7MmetaG_FD_161055 | JGI IMG/M metagenome (GOLD analysis project Ga0210402, IMG submission 161055) | Forest soil microbial communities from Barre Woods Harvard Forest LTER site, Petersham, Massachusetts, United States - Inc-BW-C-7-M | ecosystem: Environmental > Terrestrial > Soil >...
CGATTCGGAACGCGCGTGGAACGTCTTAATCACGCCGCCCCTCCGAACGTCCAAGGAACTGCGTAACTCGGAATATGCCGTAATCCACTCGCGCCCTCGACTGAACACGCTTGAAGATTTACCGGTGGAAGCGATTCCAACTCCCAGCCGTGGCGGGTTGTCGCCAGCCGTGACGCGCCGCGTCTGCGACTATATTGCAGGGCATCTCGATGAAAAGATCCGCCTCGATGGACTGGCAACCCTGGCTGGGCTTTCCACCGACCATTTTGCTCGAGCATTCCACCAGTCAGTGGGGGTGCCGCCGCACGCGTATCTGTTGCGGCGGCGCTTGGAACATGTCGAACACATGCTGCGGAAGACACATGCTTCGTTGTCGGAAATAGCTCTGGCGACCGGCTTTTCCGACCAAAGCCATCTCGCCCGGCACTTCCGGCGGTGGGCTGGAATGTCCCCACGTCAGGTCCGCTGGACGGAAGGTAACTCCTCCGCACAACGTAACCCTATGCAAAAAAGTAACTTAGCGACCCAAGGTCGCTGACCAAGGCAGAAACGCCTCTCCGGAACCTCCGTCGACCCCCGCGCACCTGAGATGCAGCCAAATTGTGACCCGGATCACGATTCAAGGTGATCCAGGTCACGGAAACATTCCAAACACGCCAAGTTTGTTCAAGACGACAGGATTCCGGCAGCGCCACAATCGGCCCAGATCATCCAAAGGAGGGCAAAGCCAATGGAGAATGCCAAGGCCATTCACCTTCAACCAAACTCACGTGCAAGAATGGGGCCGGCCACCATATGCAGGTTCCCCGGGTGTATCATGCCCGCCATGGCCTCCCCAGGACAGGGATCCGAGCGTTTGAATGCCCAACTCCTGGTCGACTCGATTCCCGCGCTGATTCACACCGCCAGGCCCGACGGTTATCTCGATTATTTCAATAAGCCTTGGCTGGAATACCTTGGCGTGACTTTGGACAAAGTGGCCGGCTGGAATTGGACGGCTTTCGTTCACCCTGAAGACGTTGAAGGGATTGTAGCCCAGTGGCGAGCCTGTCTCGCAACAGGAGAAATCTTCGAGTACGAAACTCGCGTCCGCAGAGCGGATGGAGAATATCGCTGGATGTTCCACCGGAAAGTACCCCTTCGCGATGCAAACGGCAACATCGTCAAGTGGTGTGGATCGAGTCTCGATATTGAGGAACGCAAAACGGCGGAAGCACAACTCCGCCGCAACGCCCAGGAGCTGCAAAAAAGCGAGTTTTATCTTGCCGAAGGGCAGCGTCTTGCCCACATGGGAAGCTGGGCCTTCGATCCCGACGGCTTCTATTATTGGTCTCCCGAATTATTTCGGATGCACGGACTCGATCCGTCCAGCAAGCCGCCTAGTGCTCAGGAATACCTGGATTGTGTGCACCCACAGGACCGCGAGTCCATGGCAGACCTGGTCAAGGGAGTCTTGGCGAAAGCTTCCCCCTTCGATGCGACAAAGCGCATCGTGCGTCCCAATGGTGACGTCCGGTACATTCGCTGCGTCGGTGCTCCTGTTCTAGAAGACGAAAGCCCGAAAAAGTATGTTGGCAGCGCGCTAGACGTTACGGAGCACGAGCTCCTAACTCAAGAACTCCGACACCGCGAAGCTTACCTGGCCGAAGCCCAAAGACTCAGTCATACAGGCAGCTTTGGATGGAAGCCTGACACTGGCGAGATTGTTTGGTCGGATGAAACCTACCGTATCTTCGAGTACGACGGCTCGGTTAAGCCAACAATAGATTCAGTGATGCAGCGCGTCCATCCCCAGGACCGGGCCGAGTTTCAGAAGGTCATCGACGGTGCCTCTCGGGGAGCGACAGATTTCGAGCATACTTATCGCTTGCTACTGCCTGATGAGCGAGTCAAGCACGTCCACGCGATAGCTCATGCGACACGAAACGAGGCTGGTCGGCTGGAGTACGTCGGCGCGGCTCAGGACGTGACACGGCACCGACTAGCGGAAGACCAACGCAAAGAGGCTGCAGAAGCGCTGCAGGCGAGTGAACGCGATCTGCGCTCGATCATCCGCACGATCCCAACGATGGTATGGTCGACTGCTCCGGACGGCTCTATCGACTTCTTCAACCCGCGTTGGCTCGATTATACCGGCCTCTCGCCGGATCAGTCGCGGGATTGGAGATGGACTGCCGCAATTCACCCTGACGACTTGAGCGGGCTCACAGATGCCTGGCAAGCAATTCTCGTTAGTGGAGAACCAGGAGAGACTGAAGCACGCCTTCGTCGTTTTGACGGCGCATATCGCTGGTTTCTGTTTCGTGCCAACCCGTTGCGAGACGAATCGGGGAGCATCGTCAAGTGGTACGGAATCAATTTCGACATCGAGGACCGAAAACGGGCGGAGGAGTCCCTCCGGAGCAGTGAAGCGTACCTGGCGGAAGCGCAGAGGCTGAGCCAAACCGGCAGTTGGGCATGGAGTCCAGACACCGACGTCAGGCATTGGTCGGAGGAATGCTACCGCGTTCTGGGCTTTGATCCACGGGATGGTTTGCCCCGAACCGAAGAACTCATCCAGCGAATTCATCCTGACGATCAACTGGCGTTCCGGGAATCTACCAACAGGGCCAAGCCTCAAAAGTCCGACGAAGAAGTGGATTATCGCATTGTGCATCCGGGTGGCGCCGTCAGGGACATTCACAGCATTGGTCATCCTGTTTTCAGCCCCTCTGGCGATCTCATCGAATTCACAGGAACTGTAATCGACATCACTGATCGCAAGCGAGCCGAGGAAGCCCTCCGGAACAGTGAAGCGTACCTGGCGGAAGCGCAGAGGCTGAGCCACACGGGCAGTTGTGCCATAGATGGCACAAGCCGCGAGATCCGGTACTGGTCGGAGGAAATGTTCCGACTTTTCGGCTTTGATCCACAACAAGGCTTACCCACGTGGGACCAATGGCTACAGCGAATACACCCAGAGGACCGCGACAAGTTCAGGATGGCAGGTGATAGGGCGTTCCTCGAGAAAGTACATTGCGACGTCGAGTTCAGAACCGTGAAATCCGATGGAACAGTTAAACAGATTCATGGCATCGGCCATCCAATTTTGAGTCCCAATGGAGATCTTGTTCAAGTGGTTGGCACGATGGTCGATGTCACAGAGCGCAGGCGTGCCGAAGAAAAGATCCGGCAAAGCGAAAAGGAGCTCCGGCAGATGTTAGACCTCACGCCGCAGTACCTCGGTGTGAATGGGCCTGATGGAAGCCCGATCTATGCCAACCGAGCATCGCTCGATTACCTTGGAATGAGCCTGGATGAGTGGCGGCAGAGACCTATGGACAGTCACGTTCATCCTGAAGATGTGGAGCAGCTCAACCGAGCTTCATCGAGTGGCTCTGCTTGCGAATTGGAGTTGCGGGTGCGAAACGGTGATGGAAAGTTTCGTTGGATTCTGGCTCGTTTCAACCCGCTACGCGACGAAAAGGGACAGATCACGCGTTGGTATACCGCGAGTACGGATATTGACGACCGCAAGAGAGCTGAGGACAGACTGCAGCATGAGAACGTCGCTCTGCGTGAGGAAATCGACAAAGCCTCGATGTTTGAAGAGATCGTTGGAACATCCCCTGCTTTGAAAAGTGTTCTCTCGCGCATCTCCAAAGTGGCACCGAGTGATTCTACCGTCCTCATCACGGGTGAAACGGGAACAGGCAAAGAGCTAGTTGCACGCGCCATACATCGACGGTCTGGTCGTGCCTCGCGCACATTCGTTAGTGTGAACTGTGCCGCAATCCCACGTGATCTTATCGCTTCTGAGTTGTTCGGCCATGAGAAGGGCGCCTTCACGGGCGCGACTCAGCAGCGCTTGGGTAGGTTTGAATTAGCAAATGGAGGCACGATTTTCCTCGACGAAATCGGAGAGCTTCCAGCCGAGACTCAGATTGCTCTGCTCCGTGTTTTGCAGGAGCACGAGTTTGAGCGCGTCGGAGGAAGTCGTCGAATCCGCGCTGACGTTAGGGTGATTGCAGCCACCAATCGTGAGTTGCTGGCCGCCATCAGTGTTGGGGCCTTCCGTAGTGATTTGTTTTATCGGCTGCATGTCTTCCCGATTGAGATGCCCTCTCTTCTAGAACGAACAGAGGATATCCCTCTTCTGGTGGAATACTTTATCGATCGCTATGCGCGAAAAGCTGGCAAGCACTTCAAGAAAGTCGAGAAGAGAACGCTCCAAGTACTTCAGTCGTATCCTTGGCCCGGAAACATACGCGAATTACAGAACGTTATCGAACGTTCCGTGATCCTCTGCGAATCGGAGATTTTCTCGATCGACGAAAGCTGGTTACCCTTACCGCTTCCGGCAACAGAATCGAAGCGCCATATCGAGCTTCCCCGACGACTCGAGGCGCAAGAGAAGAACATCATTGAGGAAGCTCTAAAAGCAAGCCGTGGACGTGTGTTTGGACCCGCCGGGGCCGCCGCAAAGCTGGGCGTTCCCCGGACAACGCTAGAATCTAAGATTAAGGCGCTGAAAATCGACAGGAATCGCTTCAAGATGGATCCAGAAAGTTGAGGGCTTTCGCCTGTCCGGCAAAGGATCAAATGACTGAAAAGCCGCGACAATCTCGCAGAAAAGTTTTTGCACAATCGTTGCGCAACAGTTTCCCAATAGGGGCGTTTTTCGCCCCAATAGAGCAATTCTCCCGGCCATAAGTGTTTCGTTCCCGAACACCAGGCTGTGGAATCGGGAAATTGCTGGACCGATTAGGGAATAACACGCTACCCGGGGTTCGAATCCCCCTCTCCGCCAGAAATCTCCATTACGTCCCAATGCAGATGTTCGGTTCTACTTTCCTATGCTGTCGCTGCGCGACTTCGCTCGCCTTGCTCAAGAGACTGCTTCTGATAAAGCTGGAAGAACCAGCTGGTGAAGCGGTGCTCAGGATCGACGCGGTGCTTTTCCCGGAAGAACATGTCGACGGCTGGATAGGCGCTTTGCAGGTCGGCGAAGCTTATGTCTCGAGCGTAGGTTAGGTAGAAGGTGCCTTCGTGCTGGACGGCCAGGCGATTCATCCGCTGGATGAGGTCGTGCGCTTTGGTGCGGCCTTCAGCGGAGAGCGATTCGTTGATGTAGATGATTACGGCGAAGGCTTCTTCTTTGGGTGCGTAGGAGAGTAGCGATTCGGCGTCTGATTTTACGTAACGGATGGTCACGCCGAGCAGGTTGGTCTGCGATTCGCGGAACAGCGCGCTTATGGCTTGCATGAATTGCAGAAAGCGTGGGACGGGGATGAAGAATTCGTGAATGCTGTCGGTGTCTGTGGGGGAATTGTGCTCGAACATTTTTACTGCTGAGACTGGGGGACGCATGGCATTGTTGCGGGAGACCAGCTCGCCCGGACCGGAAGTTCTGGAGAGGTACTTCTCGGCGTGCCACCGGAGTCTTTTGCCCCAGGGGTACTTTCGCGACAGGTCGAATAGGAAGCGGTCGCGACGGATGTTTCTTTCGCGATCGAGAGGAAGCGCGTTGACGGTGACTGGCTGAGCGTTGCGCCAGACAGTGACGATGGTGTCGTCTAGAAAATGGGTTGGGGAGATCGAAGGGCGGGCGAGGAAGAGCGCTGCGTTGCTATCCTGAAGGACTCTTTGGCGGAAATAGTTCGGCAAGTCATGGATCGAGACGACTTCAGATTTCTGTTTGTAGAGGCAATTGTCGACCAGCGCGAGGTCGACATCGAGAATGATTCCGAATAGGCCGTAGCCTCCGATGACCAGGCGGAACAAATCGGGATTTTCGGTTCGACTCGCGGAAACGATGGAGCCGTCGGCGTGCATCAGGCGAAATCCTATAACACTCTGAATCAGCGTGGTGAAACGCACGTCGCGGCCGTGGGCGTTCGCTGAGAGCGAACCGCCTACGGTGAAGATGTTGTCCGATTGCATGGCCATCACGGCGAGGCCAGCTGGGTTAGCTACTTTTTGGATCTTGTCCCAGGTGATCCCGCTTTGCACGGTGATGCGCTTTTTTCCTACGTCGAGAGACAAGACGCGTTGAAAACTCTTTAAATCGAGACAGATCGAGCCGTCGGTGAAGGCGTGGCCGCCGAGATTGTGGCCGGCGCCCATCATGCAGATGGTTGCGTTGGTACTTTTTGCGCGGCACAGAATGTCTCGGATGTCGGCAATCGTGCGAGGAGACTCGACGGTTTGTACATGGGCTGAATATATACGGCGAGCGTCGATCAGTTGAAGGTGGGGAGCGCTACTCTGAATTCCAGCTAAAGCTTCTCGGAGCCTGGCGCGGGCGCGACGTGGCACTTTCGGATAAACGGGCAGATAGATCAGCTTTTGGTAGGCTGCGCGCAACTTTGCAGCGACAGGGAAGGTCGCGTTTGCCGGAGGGTCGATCACGGATAGTGCTGAGCCGGCAGTCGTAGCATCGAAACCATATGAGCGAAGTGCGGAAGCGAATCGTTCCGGAGCTTCCACAAGAACAGGAAAGACCCAAAAACTGTGGGACGCTCCGTTACCTCCAAGACAAGAAAGTCCCGGTGGCAGAGACTTTGCGAATTCGCTTCCGATTTCGGTCCGCTTGCGAAACCCGGCGGCGTCAAACGTCCGCAGGCGGCGCGCGAGCAGAGCGACTAACGAGCCTGAAGGCTGCTTTCGTATTTCGTCGAGACTTTGCTCTTCTTCCTCCTCGGGAAGACCGCGGACGGCGTTGATGACTTGATCGAAATCTTTTTCCATTGCGGCACAGGCGCGGTAAAACAAGCCGTAGATCAGCGGTACGGTGAACAGCTTCACACAGACGTGCGTGAAAACCGCCTTCAGGTGTTCGTCGCGAGACTGTAATGGGTAGCTCGCCTGAATCGCGCGCATCTTGTGCAGGAATTGTGGATCCTTGGCGCGAACCAGCGCGCCGCCCAGCGCCGTCGAAGTCTTGATCGAGCCGAAGCTGAACATGGCCAGATCGCCTTGCGGATGGCCAGTGTATTCGCGCCCGGTGAATGCTTGCGCGCAGTCTTCGATCACGAATAGGTTGTTGCGCTTCGCTAGCTCGACGATCGGGTCCATCGGTACGCGAGTGCCAAAGAGATGTGCGACGATGATTGCGCGAGTTTTTGGAGTGATCGCGGACTCGACGGTGGAGAGCGCGGGAGCTAGGGTTTCGAGTTCGAGATCTAGCGGAATGGGAACCAGTCCATTTTTTCGAACAATATCCGCCATTTCTCGAATCGTTAGCGCGGTCATCAGCACTTCGCTGCCGCGCGGCAATGCGAGCGCTTGCAGACACAGGTCGAGACTACTGCGCACTGAAAACGTGACGAGGACGGCTTCACCGGGAGCGAAAGATTGTTCGATTGCGGAAACGTGGCTCTTCAAGTCGCCGGGAGATATGCAACCGACAAATCCCGCGGCGAGGTCGCTCCAGCGAATGTCTAGCTGTTTTCGCGGGTAAAGCGAAATCCGGCGACGTGGCGTGGCTGACAAGTTAGCGGCACTCTACACCAGTAATTTCTCGTTGACCAACAATCAAATTCTCGCAGCCGGTCATTGACAATCATTCGCAAACCAGCGTCAACTACCTTGCCGAAAGGATGCCCACCGCGCCATGAAAACTTCCCAGCCTCCCGGAATGCACTGCAAAATCGACGGCCCGCTCGCCTACATCACGCTGAACCGGCCAGAGGTTCTGAACGCCATGAACCTCGCTTGGCCGCGGGAGTTGCTAGCAATTACCAAAGCACTGGCACGGAACAAGAGAGTCAAAGTAGTGGTCATTTCGGGAGCGGGCCGCGCGTTTTGCTCAGGCATCGATCTGAAAGCGCTGTCGGGCGGCGCTATTCCGATGCGTTGGTTCCGCGAGACCGAACTGGCTTTTCGTTCCGTCGAACTCCTGCCGCAGTTTGTGATCTGCGCAGCGCACCGATATTGCATTGGTGGAGGCTTACAGCTCGCTCTGGCCAGCGATCTACGCATCGTCACGGACAGCACGCAATTCGCGCTGACCGCGGTGAAGGAATGCTTGATTCCTGGCATGGGTACGTTTCGCCTGGCCCGCTACATCGGACTCGGCCGCGCCAAGCGCATCGCTTTGTCCGGCGAATATATCGGCGCACAGGAAGCGCAGGCGATCGGTTTGGTCGATCACGTGGTGCCGGAAGCGGATTTCGATCGCGTAGTGAAAGAGCTGATTCAAAGCTATTTGAAGATCGCCTCCGAGGGCCAAAGACAAGCAAAACATCTCCTGGACCTGGCTTTCGACGTCAATTGGAATGATTTTCTCAAGGAATATATGGCCAGCCAGAAAAAGACGCTGGCCTCCAGCGAGCATCGCGAAGCGATGAGCGCCTACCGCGAAAAACGCGAGCCGCGATTCCTGTAATTCCGGTGATTCTCGTGTGCTAGAGTTTCCGCGCCATGAGAACACCACGTCTCTTCCTCGCTGCTCTGTTTTGCCTGAGTTTACTCGGGACCAACGCTTCCTTCGCGCAAACCAAGCGCGGTGTCACGCCCGAAGATTACTTCGCCTTCAAATTCATCGGTGACCCGCGCCTTTCCCCGGACGGAAAGTCAGTCGTCTATGTCCAGACCACAATCGACCAGAAGAAGAATCGGCGAGACTCAGCGATCTGGCTGGTCGCGGCCGATGGCTCTGCCGCTCCGCGAAGATTGAGCGCCGAGGGCTTCGGTTCCAATTCGCCGCGTTGGAGTCCGGACGGCAAGACGCTGGCTTTTCTCTCCGCGCGCAATGCGGATTCGTCGTCCACGGAAACGCCCAAGCCGCAAATTTATTTGCTGTGGATGAGCGGCGGCGGCGAGGGAATTTCCCTCACCAAACTAAAGAATGGCGTGCAGAGCTATCAGTGGTCGCCTGACGGCACGCGTATCGTGGCCGTCGGCTCGTCCGGGCCGATGGACGGAATCGCGCCGGCTGACCGCAAGAGCGACGTACGGCATTACACGCACATCCAGTACAAGTTCAACGACACCGGCTGGTACGACGACAAACGCCGGCACTTGTGGGTCATCAACGCGGCGAGCGGAGACGCCAAACAAATCACCGACGGCCCGGACTGGAACGACACCGACCCGCAATGGTCGCCCGATGGCACCCGCATCGCCTTCGTTTCCGATCGCACCGGCAAGGCTTTCGACGACAGCCACAACACTGACGTTTGGACCATCTCTGCGGCTGGCGGAGAACTCACCAAGATCTCCGATCACGCTTTCGATGACGAGAGCCCGCGCTGGTCGCCCGACGGCAAACAGATTCTCTTTGCCGGGCAGACCGCGCTGCATCAATTCCCTAAACTCTACGTCGCAAATTCTTCGGGCGGTTCACCGTCGCAGCTTGCAGTCAAAGATCTCGACCTGATTCCCGGGGAACTGCATTGGACGGCACCCGGATCAGTGCTCTTCGCTGCGGGGATCAAGGGCGAAACCCAAATCTTTCGCGCCGATCTGGCAGCGCACACGTTCGCTCCAGTCACTTCCGGCGAACGCGGGCTGCGCTCCATCGACGTCAACACGACGCCCGGAAAAATGGTCTACCTGGCCAATGATTTCCAGCATATTGACGATCTTTATATCTCGAATCTCGACGGCACCAGCGAGCGGCAGCTCACGCATATCAACGGCGACCTGTGGCCGCAGCTGGAACTCCAGACCGTCGAACGCCTGCCGTACAAAAGCACCGACGGCTGGGCCGTCGAAGGATTCTTCGTCAAACCGGTCGGATGGCAGGCTGGAAAAAAATATCCCATGATCCTAGTGATTCACGGCGGCCCGGAAGGCATGTTTGGCGTCGATTGGTATCACGAGTTTCAGGTCTATGCCGCGAAAGGCTGGGCAGTATTCTTCTGCAACCCGCGCGGCTCGACCGGCTACGGCGAGAAATTCGAGCGCGGCGAAATCAACAATTGGGGCGGCATGGATTATCAGGATGTGATGGCAGGAGTAGACGCAGCGCTGAAGCAATATCCCTGGATCGATGCGCAGAAGCTCGGCGTGACCGGCGGCAGTTACGGCGGCTACCTCACCAACTGGATCGTCGGCCACACCAATCGCTTCAAAGCCGCGGTGACGCTCCGCTCCGTTGCGAATTTCATCAGCGACGAAGGCACCCGCGACGGCGCGTACGGCCATGAAGAATATTTCAAGGGCATCCTCTTCGATGACTTCGAGCAATACTGGGAAGCGTCGCCACTGAAATACGCGCGCAACGTGAAGACGCCTACCCTGGTGCTCCACTCCGACAACGATTTCCGCGTGCCCATCGAGCAAGGCGAGCAATGGTTCCGAGCGCTGCAACACTATGGCGTTCCGTCTGAACTGGTGCTGTTCCCGCGGGAAAACCACAATCTCACACGCACCGGCGAACCAAAGCATTTAGTCGAAAGCCTGAATTGGCAGCTCTACTGGTTCGATCGCTATCTCAACGGCAACGCCGGCGCAAAGCCGCCCGACGCTCAATAACCTCAAAAAACAAGGCAGGCACA
>Ga0210402_10006350_pt1 | contig 10483 bp, 16 predicted proteins | sample IncBWC7MmetaG_FD_161055 | JGI IMG/M metagenome (GOLD analysis project Ga0210402, IMG submission 161055) | Forest soil microbial communities from Barre Woods Harvard Forest LTER site, Petersham, Massachusetts, United States - Inc-BW-C-7-M | ecosystem: Environmental > Terrestrial > Soil >...
CCCCCGAATCGATTCAATGCCGCCAGACTCGCTCATTGACAACTCTTTGGGAATCCTCCCCGATTCAATCCGAGCGGAAAATGCTCTAGTCGAGACAATCGTAAGGGATCCACTATTCGAGCTCGACTTCGCCATCAAGAACAAGGATGAAGCCAAGTTTGCCGAGTACTATGGCCACTGACCGATGCCTGCAATGCCTGCCATCAGGCCGCGCTGCAGACTCCGGTGGTCATCCAGGAGCCCAAGGAATCGATGTTTCCGGACCAGGACTTTCGGCCGAAGCCCTGAGAACGGCGGCTTTGCCAATCTCATTCGACCGCGAAACAGAGGGTGGGCGCAGCTTCGCCTTCGCAATCGACTTCCGCTTGTGGCCCATCTCTTCCGTCACCGGCATCCCCCCAGCACGGCAGCTATCTGGGGATAAGCCGCCGTCAGCGGCGATCGTGCACGACGGTCGATGATGACCCGGAGCAGAAGTTCTGGTGTCTTGAGCGAATGTTCGACCAGTGGCCAATTGCGTTCTCATCCATGCGTGTTGAAGTTGCCCAAGATCACACTCGCAGGAGCGAACATTCCTTGTAGGGAATATTCTCATGCGCTACACTGATCGAAAATGAGGATCAGGATTTAGATGGCCTCTATCGACCATACGATTGTTAGAGCCGCTCGCGTTGGTGATGCCGACGTAGGTCGAGTCGTCGGGTTGTCGCTAAAGGCGCTGAGGCAGGCAGCGGGCTTGACCCAAGTGCAAATGGCCGAGCGTTTAGGGGTTGGCCAAGCGGCCGTCTCCAAGATCGAACAGCGCGGCGACGTGCAGATTTCCTCGTTGCAGCGTTATGTCGAGGCACTCGGGGCACGCTTGCGGATCGACGCCGCATTCCCGCCTGACGCTGGATTCGCCGCGTCGATCTACCAAGTCCTCGGCGGCCGCATTGATGACAACGATCAGTACATGCTGCCGATCTTTGGCGATGAACGCTCCTTGCGTCGAGAGATAATCCTCAGTATCAAGCCGACGTACTCGGAGAAAATCCTTGAGGGGGTCAAGACTGTTGAACTGCGCCGGCGGTTCCCCATGTCGGCCGGGCAAGGTGCTACCGCCTACATCTATTCGACATCACCTGTTCGGGCTTTGGTTGGCTTGGCCGAAATCATTGATGTCGAGCGACTTCCTATCGCGGCGTTGTGGCGGCAGCACGGTGGATCGGCCTCGATCCGAAAGCGTGATTTTGACGCTTACTTTAGCGGCCTCCGAGAGGGCTACGCACTGAAGATCTCCAACGCACGCCCCCTCTTGCGGCCTCTCGATCTTGCCGAACTAAAGGAGCGATTTGGGTTCAAGGCTCCGCAATCCTTCCTGTACGCGAAGCCGAGCCTCCAAAGGGCGCTCCAAGATGAGCACTCAAACTTATCTGATTGATACGAATGTTATTATTCATCTCGAAGACAATCGAGCCGTCGAGCCGCTTTTTCCGCGCTCACAAGTCTCGCTGCAAAACACAAGGTGGACATCTTCGTCCACGAGGCAGCCCGTGACGACATTGGACGCGACAACAACGCCGAACGCCGTCGGATTTCGCTCAGCAAGCTGAGCAAGTTCCAACTAATAACGAAGGTCCGAGGCCTGACCCCGGCCAACCTCGAAGCCGAATTCGGACTTCTGTCAAAGCCGAACGACGTCGTCGACGCGACGCTGCTGCATGCGCTCAAGATCGGAGCCGCAGACTTCCTCGTCACGCAAGACCGGCGGCTCCACGACCGCGCACGGCGCCATTCCGCTGAGATCGGACGTCGTGTGCTCTATGTTGCCGACGCGGTTCAACTTCTTCGAACGACATTCGAACCAATTGAAGCTCCAATCCGGTTCGTCGAAGAGGTCCAGACCCATTCCATTCCGTTAACGGACACGATCTTCGATAGCCTGCGAGAGGACTATGTGGGCTTCGATGGCTGGTGGACGGATAAGTGTGTGAAGCAACGGCGCCCCTGCTGGATCGTTGAGGACGACGGGGTCGCCGGTCTCCTCGTTCGCAAGGACGAGACAGGCGGCAGACACAGATGCCACTCAAAAGCTCAGCAAGATACTCAAGATCTGTACGTTCAAGGTTCGCCCAGAAAGGCGGGGGATCAAGATTGGCGAGCTACTCCTGAAGAAGGTATTTTGGTTCGCCCAACGCAACCGGTACGATCTGATCTACGTCACGACGTTCGAGGGGCAGACATCCCTTATAGATCTTCTTGAATATTTCGGGTTCAGGCAAACCGGCACCAAGGTGGACGGTGAACGTATTTACGAAAAGCAGATGTCGGCGGCAGCACTGAGCCCCATTGGCGATCAGAGCAGGTTCGACACGCATCGCTTGAACTACCCACGTTTCGTCGTGGCGCCGGACACGATGGCGTTCGGGATTCCCATCAAGGAGAGCTACCACGACGTCTTGTATCCTGATCTACGGCAGCAGGCCCAGCTCGATCTGTTTGACCCTCATGGACGCGGTAGTGGCCCTCGCCGCCCGGGAAACACCATTCGGAAAGTCTATCTGTGCCGCGCTCCCTCCAACCTCGGGCCGCCAGGCTCGCTTCTGTTCTTCTACAAAGGCAAATCGCAGTCGCCGCCATCACAGGCGATGTCTGCGATCGGAGTCCTGGAGGATGTCCAGCTCGCGTATTTCACCAGGGAACTCCTTCAAATGACTGGCGGACGGTCTGTTTACAGCGAGCAAGATCTCGAAGATTGGGGGGCTTCGAAGAGCTCGCCCGTGAAGGTCATCAATTATTTATTGGCGGCCTATATCGATCCGATCATCGATCTGAGGCAACTCAAAGCGATGGGCGTTATCAGCGCGCATCCACCTCAATCGATCTACCGGATCGATTCATCTAAGCTCCGTGTGTTGCTCTCGCATGTCGATCTCGGGTTCACGCCATGAACAGGCCGCAAGTGGTTGCTGTAGTCGGGCTTTCTGGGGTTGGGAAATCAACGGCTCTTGAAGCTGCTCACGCGTCCCTCGCGTTCGAGCACCTTCAAGCAAGCGCGTTGATCAAGGCTGAGCGCGAGCGTTGGCGGCAAGCGAAGATTGATCACGATGCCTTGCGAGAGGCGAATATCAACGACAATCAGGCTTTGCTGGTGGGAGGATTTCGCCACACAGCGCCGAAAGCCGGGTTGGTTATCCTGGACGGGCATACCGTCATCGATACACCGGACGGTTTGGTTGAAATAGAGCCGAAGGTGTTTCGGATGCTCGGTGTGTCACGCTTTGTCGTGCTGACCGAGGAACCGGAGGAGATTTATCGTCGGCGGTCAGCGGACCCGGGCCGGAAGCGGCCGATGCGTTCAGTCGACGAATTGCGCCAACAACAGGAGCGCTCCATACTCGTCGCTCATCGTGCCGCCTTGGACCTACGCGTTCCATTGGTCGTGCTCGTTTGCCAAGGAGTGCAGGACTTCGTTGAGGCGCTTCAGCGGGAGCCTTAGAAAGGAAATTTAACCAAGGAGCGGCGAGCGATTTCATTCGCTTAGGGCGCTACTCAGCAAAGAATGTCTCCAATCAGGCCAAGACTGCCGTCCATGCGTCATGATCTCGACGACCGCAATTGGCCCATACCAGAAATGATGACGGGCGGCCGCGGCGTCCGGTTGCTGGGGTGCACCTGCCGCGGCGGTCGCGAAGCGCGGCGGCCCTTGATGACCCCGCAGAGGACATCCATGAGCGACGACCGCAAGCAGCCTCCGTGCAGGTCGGTCGGGCTACATCCTCCCGACCGATGTTGTCCCTGCCAACAGTGACCAAAGACCCACCGGGGTCTTCTGGTCACAAGGTCTTTTGTTTATGGCCGCATTCCTTGCAGGCGTATTCCACCCGGCCATGGTCCACCTCCGCGCTAACGCGATTGGGCGCACCACACCTGCTGCATTTCACGTCCAGCCGGGTCTTGCCCTGCGTGATGGTCACGTTCCGTGTCATCGCCTCTCTTACCAAGCGTTCGGACTCCTGGCGCATAGCTTCCTTTGACATCGCAGGCGCTCGCGGTTTCCGCACCATCAATTCCCCTCCTCCGAAGAACTCGGTCTCTAGCCTACTTTTCCACCGCGCCCAAATCGCTTCCTTTCCCCTCCGCTTGGGGTCGAACGTCTCACCCGCGAATCGCCGGATAAACAGATCGAGCGTGCTCATGCATCCACGATGCAATAAACCGCCTATCACTGGGTGTTGTGCTCCCCGCGGGCAAAACGACAGTGCGGCAAGCCCGACGCGATCGGGGGTGAATCGGACATGCCATCCGCCTTGACCTGACGCTTTTGACCCGTTGCAGACGCCGGAGGGCCCTCCCAAGTCTTCAGAACGAACGTCGGCGCAGTTGCCGAGGATCGTCGCTGGTGTCAGATTCACGCCGCCTGATCGGTCGCCAGACTCAAGCACGGCTCAGTCAAGATGTATATCCTTGTTCTTGTAATTTTCCTTGCTGTTGGCGCCGCTATAGCTGCCGTGAAGGGGTATCGGCACTGGCGAGCATCAACGACTAATTTTTTAGGAAAACTTGCAATCTGCATTATCACAGTGGGCGTACTTGGCTTTTTTGAACCGTTCTGGATCCGGTTGTTTCCTCGCGAGCTTCTCGATCACTTTGAACTACCCAATATGTTGCAGGCGGTTCGCCTCGCCGCTCCAGATGGGCGTGTATTCATCGTGAGTTCACCAATTCTCCGTGTGCAACGTTACGGTCCCGAAGGCTTCGAGAAAGGCTTCATGGTTGGGCGCAAAGTCTCCTGGTCCAAGATTTCGGCGTCTGGCAAGGTCTTGATTTGCTCTCCAAGCGGTGAACTGCTCACATACACTCCAGATGGAGATGAGTTGCCACCTCGCGGATCGTGCCGGGATAGATTTTTTGAAGGCTCGTCATTCTCTTACCTTACCCGCGCAAAGTTTCCGGAAATTGCTTTCAACTGGTTTTCGGCGCTGGCCATGCCGCTGTGGCATCCAATTATAGGATGGGTCATAGCTGTCTTTGGCTATCTCCTTTTCAAGCTTTCTTCGCCTCCAAAGTCGGATATGCCTTGAGACCAATTCTGGCGCGAGGGTTTCGAGCGCAGCGCATCGACCATCAATTTGTAAACAGAACAGACAGCGACATCATCAATCTGGAGGTCGGTGAGCCGAATCCACTGCCGCCCGCGACGGCGGCCGGTTTCGGGGGAGCACCTGCCGCGGCCGAGGATCATAGGACCCTCGTAGCGGCCAATAGGAGCAAGATCGCGGCCGGATCCAACAACAACGAAATTGCCAAAATGAACCATCGAAGGACATCCTGATCGCCGGCGCCGATCAGCGCCTCATTCCCCACCGAGCTTTCGAGAATTGATATGCCGGCGCTGGCCGGGTTTAAGCCATTGTGGCCGAATCCGGCAGTGGCCGGCCTTGATTAGCTTGCATCTGCACCAAGCTTTGCTCGGCGGTGCGGGCCATCCGGTCATATTCGACCGCGACCCTAAGCATGGCGGCGTTCATGTCCGGGTGGCTGACGAGCCTTGCTGTGGTGCGGGCTTCGTCCGCGCGCTCTCGCCAATACTGTGGATCATCATAGACGTATTGCATGGCCTCACCGCATTCCCCCCCTTACTATGACGGACCGCGGCACGATGGTCCAACTAGGTCAGCTACCTAGGAAGTTCGCCCCAGGGCATCGTCCCGACGACACTGCGCTTCGAACGTTCCGTATGATCGGGCCCGTGATAAGCTATCGGAAACATCGGGCACTCGAAATGCTAGCTGCCGCAGGACAGCGCGGCCGCGCCGATCCGTGGTTCCTTGCCTGGTTCACGCTCGAACTGCTCGACCTTGTGGATGACGGGCTCGCGACGGTGTGGCCCGAAACCATGAGGGCGCGCGGCCGAACGGTCGAGGTCGCTCGCGTTAGGATCACCAACGCCGGCCGGACGGCAATCGAAGGCCCGGCTCGCTTTACTTGGCATTGAGCCATGACGCTTGACCAGGCCGTCGCGCTGTTCACGAAGGAGTTGCCTGGTTGGTGGTGGTCGGTCGGAAATTCAGATATCGCGGCGCATGCCTCATGCGGTCCAAATCGCAGCGGCCCCGATGGCAACCTCATCGATATCGAAAGCACGGTCTTCGACAGCGGGTTCCATGTCGACCTGCGCCAGCCTTCCGCCCCAGCTCAAGCGCTGCTTAATGTTTTAGAACAGGCGAAAGCCTGCAAAGCCGCATACAACAAGGGACCCCAGGCATTCGATGCGTTCTTGGCCAACGGCCAGAGAAGCTTCACCGGCGACCATTCCGGGCAAGATCGGCCGCGCAACAGCGGGATAGTGTGACGCCCCTGACCGGGCTTTCTCGAATGGGCGCACGTCGCCATCTCGGCCAAGATGGTTCGGTTTGCGGACGCCTTAGTAGCCGTCCAGAATTGATATTCGAGGAAACTGTCGCCTCGCGCGCGGGAAGCCGGCGCCTGCACCCAGCAACGACGCCCCCGCCGGGTTCGATCTATGAGGCACCAACTTTCCCGTTGGTCCATTCCGGTCACCCACCTAGGGCGATGCCCGGAGGTTCCTCACTTCGCATGTCCTGTATGACTGGCGGTAGCCTGACTCATTTTGTCGACCCGATGAGTGCCGGTGAGGTCCGCCGGGGCATCACACCACACCACGGCGGACCGCAATAGGTCCTGTACTGGGGCATACAAAAGCCACCGACCAGGGCCAGCGTGGCAGGGGATTATAGCAATGCGAGGGGTGTCATCATGGGCTCAGGTGCCGTAGTGGCGTCCGCGTGGTCGCTCAATGTGCCCCGTTTTCTTGCGGCGGCCCTGCTCACTGTGGTTTGTCTTGGAACGAGCAGCGTCTCGGCAGCGGAGGGCGATCGCAATGCGGATAGCCGTGTTCACCCGAGCCAATACACCGACCCACGCTGCGAATCGCGCAGGATTGGCCCGAATCTCGAAAGGGTCGAAACACGATGTGATTTGCGAGAACCACGGCGAAAGGCCGTTCAACATGCCCCGGTCACGTCGCCCCCCATCCCCCCAGTAGGGCAGGCACCCGTTACCAGCGCGAGTGACCCGAGCCGGCAACAGCCGCGCAGCGTCGACCGGGATGTCGGGTTCGACGATGCCTTCACCACGCAGGGAAATGCCGCGCCAGGAGGCGGGGCGGCTGGTGCAAACGCCAACGCTGGCGCCGGTGCAAACCCAGGTGGTGCCGCCGCTAACGCGAATGCTGAGGCCCACAGGGCGCCAGCATCACGCCGATGATCGAGCGTTTGGATCGCGCACCGAGGGGCCAGCTTCCGAGAATAGCGGTTATGGGAAGCTGGCCCCTTATCAGGGGCCGAGTTGTTCGCGAAGGCGATCGGCGAGACGCTCATTCTGAGACTTGCCTTGCGGCATGCCGACGACGTCGAGGCTAAAGGTCCGACAGCACTTCTCCGACAATTTGTTTTCTCGGACAGCATGAAGTAGATACCAGAAGGCATGACCGAGAACGGCGGCGAGGTTCGGCATATCTCTCGGATGTTCCGGTTCTCGGTTTGCCATAACCGCTTGGCCATAGCCGGCGAACTATTGAAAGTTGTCAGCCTTCCTTTCGTTTAAATATCGCAGAGCGAGAAGACGTGTGTCCGGTGGTACGGAGACCATCAGGGTTTCGATCACAGTCAGGCTCAGCCAAACAGCGGCTTACATTTCTGGCGTCTTCGCTTTTCGGAATTCGTTGATTCTATCCTTGAGCGGACGGATAAGGCTTTTGAGTTCAGGCACCGATATCAGGATAGCGTGAACCTCAACGGTTACCTCGGTGCGATACTTGATGCCGCCAAACATGTGAGCATCTCCCCTGCCTGCAAGATTGCCCCCGATGACGCCCGTGAACGCCACAGACGGCAATCCTTCGGTCGATACCGGCCAAAGATCGAGCCTCCCAGAATAGCGCTTGTGTCGAGTTACCGCCGGGCCGAAGCCGCGGCGGTCACTGCGATCGCCAATGGATCGCAGCACAGCACCATGAGTGCAATCAACCACCGTATAGCCCGCTTGCTGTCCGTGTCGGCGCCCACGAGCTCGGCCACGTACCGGATCGGTGCGGCTTCAGTTTCGATCCGGCGGCCGGTTGAGACCAGGGCGGCGCGCTCCGCCTTGAGGTCGGCAAGGGTTGCTCCGTCCTGCCGACGTTGGTTATGTCAGGAACTGGGGTATCAAGAGGCGTGCGGCGTCAGTGCTCATCGCGGCCGCTTTTGACCCAAAGCGGGCTTCATCGGGCGGCAAAGTGGATCTCGCGCAAGACAACAGAACAACAGACGTCAAGGTTGGTGAGCCGACGCCTTGATGAAGTCGATGAACGCCCGCAACGGCGCCGGCACCAGACGCCGCCCGGGGTAGTACAGAAACGGCCCCTGGAAGCGCTGCCACCAAGGTTCGAGGACCGGTTCGAGGACGCCGCTCTCGAAATGCGGGCGCAGCCAGTCCTCGAACAAAGCGACGATGCCGGTGCCGGCAATCGCGGCATCGACGAGGAGATCGGTGGCACCGCCGATGCTCACGATTAGCGGCCCGGTCGGTTCGACCTTCACGACTTCGCCGTCGCGCTCGAACTCCCAGGTTGGCGTCGCTCCGCTCGGGAACCGGCCTCGCAGGTAGCGATGAGTCAGCAGATCGCGCGGGTGCTTTGGCCGGCCGTGCCGATCGAGGTAGGCCGGGGCGGCGCCGACGGCAAACCGTTGGTGACGCGGCCCGATCGGCACCGCGATCATGTCCTGCTCCAGCCGCTCGCCGTAGCGGATGCCGGCGTCGCAACCCGCCGCGAGCACATCGACGAAACTCTCCTCGACGATCACCTCCAGGCGAATGTCCGGATAGGCGGCAAGGAACGCCGGAACGATGGCCGGCAGCACCAGCCGCGCCGCGCTGACCGGAACGTTGAGCTTGAGCGTGCCAGCCGGCCGGTCGCGAAAACGGTTCACCTCGTCGAGGGCGGCTTCCACTTCAGTCAGCGCCGGACCGAGCCGCTCCAGCAGGCGTGCGCCCGCCTCGGTCGGAACCACACTGCGCGTAGTGCGGTTGAGCAGCCTCACGCCGAGTTGCGTTTCCAAGCGTCGCACGGCCTCGCTCAGCCCGGAGGCGCTGCCGCCGCTGGCGCGAGCGCCATCGCGAAAGCCCTTGGCGCGGGCTACCGCCGCGAAGGCGTCCAGATCGCTCAAATCCATTTTCACTGTTCTCTATTCCGCACAGCCTGTGCGGATCATACACGATTATCGAACAGGCCGGCGACACCTATACCTGAATCACGTCAGAAGGAGATCAAATATGTCCAATATCGACCAAGCCGGCACGTTCACCCTCGGCGACCGTAGCGTGAAGCGTCTTGGCTACGGCGCCATGCAACTCGCTGGACCCGGGGTGTTCGGTCCGCCGAAGGACCATGCCGGGGCGCTGGCCGTGCTTCGCGAGGCCGTCGCGCGCGGGGTGAACCACATCGACACCAGCGACTTCTACGGTCCGCACGTTACCAACCAGATCATTCGCGAAGCGCTTCACCCTTATCCGGACGATCTCGTCATCGTCACCAAGATCGGCGCCAAGCGCGGCAAGGATGGCTCGTGGCTGCCGGCCTTCTCCCGCGAAGAACTGACGCAAGCCGTGCACGACAATCTGCGCAATCTCCGGGTTGACGTGCTCGAGGTGGCCAACCTTCGCAGCATGCTCGACCCTCATCATCCGGTTGAGGGGGCGCTCGAGGCGCCGCTAACGGTGCTGGCGGACCTGCAGCGGCAGGGCCTGGTACGTCACATCGGGTTGAGCAACGTCACGGCAAAACAAGTCGCGGACGGACGGCGTATTGCTCCGATTGTCTGCGTTCAGAACTACTACAACCTCGCGCACCGCGAGGACGACGCCCTGATTGACGACCTTGCCCGCGACGGCACCGCCTATGTCCCATTCTTTCCGCTCGGTGGTTTTACGCCGCTGCAGTCATCCTCCTTGTCCGAGGTTGCCGCGCGGCTCGGCGCCACGCCGATGCAGGTCGCGCTGGCCTGGCTGCTACGCCGCGCCCCCAATATCCTGCTGATCCCAGGCACCTCATCCGTCGCCCACATTCGGGAGAACCTCGCCGCGGCCGAGTGCGTGCTGGCGGACGATGCAATCAAGGAGTTGGACTCCATGGCGAGTATCGGGTCCGCCTGACGCAGTGCGAAAGTCGCTGGCAACACGCCTCCCTGTCAACGTCATCCCTCGCGGCGCGCGGGCCGACAATCGCGCGCCCCGAATTTGACCGTCTGCTCTTGGCCCTCAACGTCGGTTCGCTGCTTTGCCGCAATCTTTCCGGAGTCGGAGGTAGACCGGACTCGCCGCGGACATGGCGAAAACGGCGCTCATGGTGCGGCGGGCACTGACGGTCGGCCACGCCTTGACATTATCTCTAGCTAGAGCTATTTTGTCTCTAGTTAGAGAGATACAAGATGACGACCGTCGA
>Ga0210402_10006351_pt1 | contig 10482 bp, 9 predicted proteins | sample IncBWC7MmetaG_FD_161055 | JGI IMG/M metagenome (GOLD analysis project Ga0210402, IMG submission 161055) | Forest soil microbial communities from Barre Woods Harvard Forest LTER site, Petersham, Massachusetts, United States - Inc-BW-C-7-M | ecosystem: Environmental > Terrestrial > Soil >...
TCGATGAAGAAGGTCAGCGGCGGGGCGAACCGGTCCTCGCGGGGGGCCAGCGCCACGATGACCAGGACCAGGAGCGACAGGCCGGCGTAGCCGAGGAGCATCCCGCGAAAATCCGCGAGCCGATGGCGCAGCAGGATCCCGAGACACGTCAGGACGGCCAGCGCGATGAGGTTGATGGTTTCGGTCGGGCGGATTCGCACGCGCATTTATAACACCGACGGTCGGCGTCGCCCGCCGCGGGAGCACGGCCGCTGCCTTCTCCGGGGCCGCTGCTACACTTGCGTCCCGTGAGCGAGCCGCGAACGCACTACCAGATCTCGTTGACCGCGCGGCAGGCGGTCGGGCTCTTCGCGGGACTCCTTCTCGCCCTCGGCCTCGCCTTTTTCTTCGGACTGATGACCGGGTACTCGGGTCGCGACGCCCGCGCGGCCGAGAAGTCCGCCGCCTCGCGCGTGGCCGCCGAAAGCACGCCGGCCCCGGGATCGGAGGCCCCTCCGCCGGTCGAGACGGGCGTGGCGGTCGCCGAGCCGAAGGCCGACACCGCCGCCGCGACGACGCCGTCTCCGGAGCCGACCACGCCGGCGACCATCCATCCCTTCGAAGATTCCACCGAGGACGAAGCCGCCGCGGCACAGGCCTCCGGCAGCCGGACCTCCGTGTCCGGCGCCCCCGCTGCGCCCGTCGGGACTCCCGCACCGGGCGTCCGAGCGCCTTCTCCGTCCGCGCGAGTCGCCGCGGCGCCCGCGGCCGGCAAGGTCTGGGTCCAGGCCGCCTCGCTGTCGTCCCACGACGAGGCCAATGCCCTTGGCGTGCGCCTTTCGAAACATGGGTTCCACTCGATCGTGCTGGCCGCGTCCGGGCCCCGGGGCAAGGTCTACCGCGTTCGCGTGGGGCCCTACCGCAGCGAGGACGAGGCGACGCGGGCCATGGCGAAGCTCACGAAGCAGGAAAAGATCCGCCAGCCCTGGATCGTCCCGGACGGCAAGTGAGCACGCTCCCGATCGCGCGCGCCCCCGAGTGGATCCGGGAGCGCAAGTTGAAGCTCTCCGACCTCCACGGCGTCAAGAGCGTCATGCGCTCCAACGGGCTCCACACCGTGTGCGAGGAGGCCCGCTGTCCCAACCGCGGCGAGTGCTTCGCGCGGGGCACGGCCACGTTCCTGCTGCTCGGGGACGTCTGCACGCGGGCCTGCGGCTTCTGCGACATCAAGACGGGCCGGCCCCTGGCGGTGGATCCGCTGGAGCCATGGCGCGTGAAAGCCGCGGCCGAGCAGATGAAGCTCTCCTTCGTCGTCCTGACGTCGGTCGATCGCGACGACCTTCCCGATGGCGGCGCGGCGCACTTCGTCGAGACGATCCGAGCCCTCCGGACGCTCGATCTCGCGCCGGGGATCGAGGTGCTCACGCCTGACTTTTTGGGCCGCTTCGACTCGCTGCGGGTCGTCGTCGACGCAAAGCCCGACGTGTTCAACCATAACGTCGAGACCGTGCCCAGGCTCTACCGCCGGGTTCGGCGCGGGGCGCGCCTGGACCGGTCGCTGGGGCTGCTCTCGGCAGCGAAGACCCTCGACCCGTCGGTCACGACGAAGTCCGGCCTCATGCTCGGCCTCGGCGAGCGCGAGGAGGAAGTGCGCGAGCTGCTCGAGGCGCTGCGCGGGGCGAGCGTGGACATCGTCACGATCGGCCAGTACCTCCGGCCCTCGAGCGAGAACCTGCCGGTCGTCGAGTACGTGCGGCCCGAGGTCTTCGACCGCCACCGGGAGTTCGGAGAGAGCCTCGGCTTTCGAAACGTCTTCGCCGGGCCGTTCGTCCGCTCGTCGTACCGGGCAGAGGAGGCCCTGCTCGCCGCTTCGGGACGCGCGTGACGCGGCGCCTGCGGACGCCGCTCGCCGGCGTTCTCTCGGGCCTGCTCCTCGCCCTCGCGTTTCCGCCCTTCGAGTGGGTCGTCCTCCTCCCGCTCGCGCTGGTCCCCTGGCTGATCGCGCTCGATAGGGAAGAGAGCCCCGGCCGGGCCCTCTGGTCGGGTGTGCTCTTCGGTCTCGCCTACTGGTGCGTTTCGATCTCCTGGATCTTCTACGTCGTGACGCACTATGGAGGGCAGAACGGCGTGATGGGAGGCATCTGCCTCGCCATCCTCGCGCTCATCCTTGCGGAGTGGCCGGCGATCGTGGCCTGGGGCATGGTGGCGGCGGCGCCCGCCGGCTCGGGCTGGAGGATGGCGGCCTTTCCCTTGATCTGGGTGGCCACCGAGCACGTGCGGACCGTCGCATACAAGGGCTTCCCCTGGAACCTGACGGGCCACGCCCTCTATCGCCACCCGGTCTGGCTGCAGACTGCCGCCGTTTGGGGCGTCTTCGGCGTCGGCGCTCTTGTGATCGGATTGTCGGCTCTCCTGGCCTGGGCCCTCGCCCGACGGAGGATCCGGGCGTTCGCGGCGGCGGCGCTGCTCGTCCTCGTGGTCGGGGGATGGGGGGCCCTTCGCCTCGGAGCCCGCCGCGAGGATCGGCCCGAGCTCCCGGTGGCCTTGCTGCAGCCGAACCTGACCGAGGAATCCCGGGCGACGCCGCAGGGGGCGGCGGAAAGCTATCGCGCCGTCCTGTCGCAGGCGAGCGAGGCCGCCGACGGACTGCCGGCCCTGATCGTGATCCCGGAGTCGGCGCTGCCCGCGTACTGGCAGAACAGCGATTGGTTGCGCCAGGATCTGGCGACGGTCGCGCATGCGGGGCCGAGCCTCCTTTTCAACGATGTCGAGGAGGACCCCGACGGCCGCTACTACAACTCCGCGCGCCTGCTCGGGCCGCAGGGCCTGTCGGGCCCTTCCTACCGAAAAGTCCATCTCGTGCCCTTCGGCGAGTACGTTCCGCTCCCGCGGATCTTCTTCTTCGTCCGACAGATCTCGACGGAGATCGGAGCGTTCACGCCGGCACCCCGGCCGGCACTCCTGCGGTCTGGGGCCCTCGTGATCGGTACGGCCATCTGCTACGAAGCCATCTATCCCTCGCTCGCCCGCGAGGAGACGGCGGACGGCGCGAACCTGCTCGCCACCGTCTCCAACGATTCCTGGTACGGCCGCGGCGGCGCGCAGCAGCAGCACTTCGCGGGCGCCGTGCTCCGGTCGGTCGAGAACGAGCGATACCTCGTCCGCGCCGCCATCACCGGAATCTCGGGGATCGTGGACGAGCGGGGCCGGATCCTCGCCCAGACGCGTCCCGACGTGAGGGGGCTGGTGCGCGGAACGGTGCGCCTCGAGCAGGCGAGCACGGCCTGGACCCGCTGGGGCTACCGGCTTCCGCTCGTCGCGGACGCCCTCGCCGCGGGCGTGTTACTCTTCGCCCTCGCCCGCCGGGCCGGGCCAGGGCGGTCGCCCAAACACGGTTCCCGGCTCACGGCGCCACGATGACCGAACGCGACGATCTCCTCGCCGCCCTCATAGCCGCCTCGGAGCGCCTCGGCGCGCTCCGGGGCTACCTTTGATCTCGACGCTGCGCGGAGCGCGCTCGAAGGTCTGAGGGGAAAAGCCTCGGCGCCCGATTTCTGGTCGCGGCCCGAGGAGGCGCAGGAGGTCCAGAGGCAGACGCGCGCCTTCGAGAAGAAGTTCGAGACGGCCAAGCGCCTCGACGCCTGGAAGGGCGAGCTCGACACGTTCGCCGAGCTGCTGCGCGAAGGCGAGCCTGCCGACACGGATGCTCGCGAGGCGCTCGGGGCGGCGAACGCGTTTGGCGACGACCTCGAGCTCGCCGTCAAGATGAGCGCGCCGGAAGATGCCAACAACGCCTGGTTCTCGATCCATGCCGGCGCTGGCGGGACCGAGTCGCAGGACTGGGCCGAGATGCTCCTGCGCATGTACATGCGGTTTGCCGAACAGCGCGGCTGGAAGGCCGAGCTCATCGACCGGCAGGATGGTGAGGAGGCGGGCCTGAAGAGCGCCACGCTCCACGTCGTGGGCGACCACGCCTACGGATACCTCAAGGGGGAGATGGGCGTGCACCGCCTCGTGCGGATCTCGCCCTTCGACTCCGCCAAGCGCCGCCACACCTCCTTCGCGTCGGTCTACGTGGCGCCCGAGATCGACGAGACCATCGAGATCGACATCGCCGACAAGGATCTTCGCATCGACACCTATCGGTCGAGCGGAGCCGGCGGCCAGCACGTCAACGTCACGGACTCGGCCGTGCGCATCACGCACATTCCGACCAACATCGTCGTGACCTGTCAGAACGAGCGCAGCCAGGGCCGCAACCGCGAGATGGCGATGCGGGTGCTGCGCGCCCGCCTCTACCAGAAGGCGCTCGACGAGCGGCGGGCGGAAGAAGAACGGCGGGTGGGGGAGAAGAAGGCGATCGAGTGGGGCAGCCAGATCCGCTCCTACGTGCTCCACCCCTACCGCATGGTCAAGGATCACCGAACCGGCCAGGAGAGCGGGGACACGGACCGCGTCCTCGACGGCGGACTGACGCCCTTCGTCGACGCGTTCCTGCGATGGGCGGCCGATGGGAGCCCGGCGCGTGCCTCCTGAGCCCGACGCCGAGGTCCGGCGGCTCTCCTGGATGGACGAGATCGCCGCGCGCCTGGCCGCTCGCGAGCGGGAGTCCCCCGAGCCTCTGGAAGGCCAGCGCCGCGCCTCCGTGCTCGTGCCACTCTTCGTCGCGAACGGGGCCCTGCGGGTCTTGTTCACCCGCCGCACCGAGACCGTCGAGCACCACCGGGGCCAGATTTCCTTCCCCGGCGGCGTCGAGGAGGAGTCCGACGAAACGGCCTTCGCGACGGCGGTGCGCGAGACCGAGGAGGAGCTCGGCATCCCCGCCGGGGCCGTGCAGCTGATCGGATCGCTCTCGGCGCTGACGACCATCACGGACTTCTACGTCGAGCCGTTCGTCGGAGCGATCCCCTATCCGCACGTCCTCAAGCCGGCCGAGGCCGAGATCGCCGAGGTGATCGAGGCTCCGCTCGCGGCGCTCCTCGACCCGAAGGCGCTCGAGACGAAGGTGCTGCCCGGCCGGGAGGAGCCGACCCTCTTCTACCATTACGGCGAGCACGTCATCTGGGGCGCCACCGCCCGGATGTTGAAGGAGCTGCTGGACACCATCGCGTCCTGACGGTCGTTGCCGACGACCGTCAGGGAACGCCTGAGCCGGGCGCGGAAGCTAGGAGGAGGCTTTTTCGAGGGACGCGAGCTCGTTCGCTCGGGCGAGGTTGGCCTTCGCGGCTTCCAGGCTGGCGTCGATCGCCAGCGCCTTTTGGAACGCCTCGACGGCGGCGGGGTAGGCGCCGCGATCCACGCGAACCACGCCGAGGTTGTTCCAGAGGACCGGTGACTTCGTGTTGCTCTCGATCGACCTGACGAGCGCCGTTTCCGCCTCGGCGAGCTTGCCCTCGGCGCGCAGCGTGGCTCCCAGCCCGGCGGCCGCCTCCTCGTCGAGCGGATCGAGCGCGAGAGCGGTCGTGTAGGCTGCCGCGGCCTCGTCCAGCTTCTTCTGGGCGGCGCGGGTCTGCCCGAGCGCGATCCAGACCGCGGTGTCGCCGGGAGCGAGGCGGGCCGTCTCGGAGAGCTCGCGCTCGGCTTCTTTCCACATGGATTTCTTGCGGAAGGCGAGCCCCAGGTTCTCGTGGTACAGCGCGGAGGCGGCGTCGAGCCGGACGGCCTCCATCAGCTCCTCGATCGCGCGGTCGGTCTCATCGGAGCGGTAGAGGAAGACGCCGAAATCGTTGCGCGCGTTGGCCGAGGCGGGATCGATCTCGATGGCGCGGCCGAAGGCGATCCGTGCGGCGCTCTTGTCGCCGAGCTCGCTCATGGACCGGCCGAGACCGCGCGCTGCGGCGACACTCTTCGGATTGAGCTCGAGCGCTCGGCGGTAGTGGCTCGCGGCCGTGTTCCATTTCTTCTGGCGCTCCGCGACCACGCCCAGCCCGAGCTCGGCGTTCGCGCTCGCCGATTCGAGGACGATCGCGGCCGTGAACTCGCGCTCGGCATCGGCGTTCTGACCGAGGGCGAGCGCCGAGTCACCCAGGATGCGGTGGGCGTCGGCGTTCCTGGGGTCGGCCTCGGAGGCCTGACGCGCGAACGACGCGGCGGCGCGGAAATCGCCCGTCCCGAGCGCCCGCTCGGCGGATTCGAGCAGCGGGCCCGCGGCCGCGGCCGGCGCGGGCGATCCGGGCGGGACGAGGCCCGTGCCGCCTTCGGCCGTCTGCGCGCCGATCGGAACGGAGCTGACGGTGGCCTTCTCGGCCTCGGCCGCTTTGCGGCGGGCCGCGTCGGCATCGGCCGATTTGCCGAGCTTGTCGTCGGCCTCCGCGATGAGCCGGTAGACCTCGGGGTCGGTCGAATTGCCGGCCCGCTTGAGGTCGAAGAGAGCGTCTTCGGCCTTTCCATCAGCGAGCTTGGCCTTCGCGGACCGCTTCAGCTCGTCGATGTCGATCGGAGGGATGTTCGCTCCGGCGACCTCGGCGCGGACGGTGGCGGCGAGGTTGGCGAAGTCCGGGCTGTAGAAGTCGGGGATCACACGGAGGTCGGGCCGCGCGACGAGCGCCGCCTTCAACTCTTCCCGGGCGCTCTTGGAATTGCCGGCGATGTAGTACGCCCACGCGCTCTGGAGGTGCAGGTCGCCCTTGCGGTCCGTCGGGACGCCGGCCGTCTCGGCGGCCTTCGCGTATTTCTCCCCGGCTTCCTTGAAGCGGCCGGAGTCGAATGCCTTCTTCGCATCGGACTCGAGGCGGGCCGCGTCCTGCGCGAACGCGAGCGCGGCGAAGAGGACGCCGAAGATCAGGGCGAGGGCGCGGCGCATCAGTTGCCCCCCGGGGGAGCGGGCGCGGGCGGTGCGGGAGTCCACGTCTTTGGCGAACCGTCGGCGACCGTGACCTTCTCGGTGAGCGGGTTCATGCCCTCCCGGGAGAGGGTGACGGTGTACGTCCCGGGAGCCAGCTGCAGGTGCGCGGCGTCCGGAAGCCGGCCGCGAAACTTGCCGTCCACCAGGACGTTCGCGCCGTTCCACTGCGGTGCCTCGATGACGAGCATCGAGACCGGGAACTGGTAGTGGATGCGGTCCTCGGACCGGGGCCCGACCTGGAACTTCTTCTCGTGCACCGGATAGCCCTTCGCCTCGAAGCGCACCGTGTGCTCACCGGCATCGAGTTGGAGCGTGCGGGCCGGAACGGACGGGCCGATCACTTTTCCATCGATCGAGAGCGTGGCAACCGGCACGGAGGAGAACTGTATCTTGAATTTGCGAGCGGGCTCGGCCTTGGCGGGGATGCTCGGCGCCGCCGGGGGAGCCGCGGGGACGGCGGCCGGTGCCGCGGTCGCAACGGGGGGTGGGGCCTTCGCGGCCTCCCCCTCGCCGAGCTTCGGCTCCGGAAACTCGATTGCCGCCGTCGTCGCCGGCGCGGGCGCGCGGGTCGCGGCCGGGGCGGGTGCGGGCTTGGCGGCCTCGGGCTCCCTGTTGAGGACCCGGTAGATCTCGGCGCCCGCCACGCCCAGAACGAGGATCGCGGCGAGGATCGTCAGGCGAGTCTTTCGCACCGCGGCCACAGCCCCCGTCGTCTCGGTCGTGATGCGGGGTCCGCCCGACGACGAGGCCTGCTGGGTCGCGGTCTGCTCGCCGGCCGCCTCGGCGTTCGGATCCCGGAAGTTGACCAGCTCGAGGGGAGGACGGGCGCCGGAGATGGATCCCGACGTCGGGGTGGCATCCGGCGCGGCCACCCGCGCCAGCGCACCGGAGGGCGGCCGGACGTGCATCGGGCTCACGCCGCTCGACGGGGTCGCGAGCGTCGGGTCTTCGTCGGCGACCTCGGGCCGCAACGTCCGCACCGTGTCCGGAAGAACCTGCGTCACCGGGTATCGGCCCGAGGCTCCCGTGAGCTCGCGGTGGATGTCCTGCAGATCGCGGCGCATCTCTTCCATCGTGGGGTAGCGATCGGCCGGGCTCTTCGCGAGCGCGCGGTTGACGGCGGCGACGAGTGCCGGTGGGGCATCCTGCGCCAGGGTCTGAAGGGCCTCGGGGCTCTCGTTCAGGATCTTGTAGAGAATCGTGGACAGGTGCTCGCCGCGAAAGGGCTTGCGGTAAGCGAGCAGCTCGTACGCGAGGACCCCCATCGCGAACACGTCGGTGCGGCGGTCGATCGCTTCGCCCCGGATCTGTTCGGGAGCCAGGTACGCCGACGTCCCGAGCGTGATGCCCGTCTGGGTCAGGTTGGACTCGGTCTGCAGCGACTTGGCGATCCCGAAGTCCATGACCTTGACCGTTCCGTCCTCGAGGATGCGGATGTTGGCGGGCTTGACGTCCCGGTGGATGATGCTGGCGCTGTGGGCGTAGCCGAGCCCCTCGGCGATCGCCATGAGGATCTCGATCTTGCGCGAGACCGGAATCGGGTCGCCCCGCTTGATTTTCTTGTCGAGGTCCTCGCCGGTCAGGAACTCCTGGACGATGTAGGGGATCCCGTTTTCGACGCCGAAGTCGTAGATCGTCGTGATGTTCTTGTGGTGGAGATTCCCGGCCAGCTCCGCCTCCCGGAAGAACCTGTGCTTGATCTCGTCGTCGTTGACTTGACAGGTCTTGATGGCGACGGTGCGCTTGATGAACGGGTCGCGGCCCCGGTAGACGGCGCCGAAGCCGCCCACACCGATCTGCTCGGAGACTTCGTATTTTCCGATTTTTTCGAGCATTCCCCCGCCGCCCAGGTCCCTAAGTGTAAACGAAGCCGCGAGCACCCGAAACCTCTGTCCGACAAGGGCTTCCCCTCGGTAGACTCTGCCCGGTGAAGCGAGGACAACTGGCGCTGCTCCTGGCGGCCGGCCTGGCCGCGCTGCCGGCGTGCCGCAAGCTCGAGACGCAGCAGCGCGGTGCGGTGGAGGCCCTTCGGGCGCGCGTTCGACCCCAGTTCCAGCCTCCCGCGGATGGTCTGCTGACGGACGCTCAGATCGACATGTTTCTCAAGGTCCGGCAGGCGGCGGGGCGACGGCCCCCTTCGGACGCCGCGGCGGAGGCGGGGGCGGACCCGGTCGAGTTCGCGTGGGTCCGAGCGCGGATCACGGAGGCGCTCCTCGCGCTCGACGCCAGGCAGGTGGCCGATTCCGCGTCCGAGGCCTATGCAGCCGCTCTCGCGAGGCTCAAGGAAACGCGGCGCGCGACGCGCGACGCGAAGTCGGCCTCGCGGCTCGACGGCGAGATTGTGGCGCTCGAGCGCGAGCGCGCGGCCCTGCGGCGCGGCGAGGCGGGCAGCCCGGCGAGCCGGAACGCCGCGCGCGTTGCGCCGAGGCGCGCCGACCTCGAACGGGTCGGCCCATGACGCCGCTCGAAGACTTCCTCGCATCGGAGATCGAGGCGGGATTCTTTCCGGGGGCCGTCGCGCTGGTCGGGACGGCCGAGCGCGTGCTCGCGGAATCCGTGGCGGGCGACGCCGCCATCGAGCCGTCGCGCGCCGCCGCCGACGTCGACACCCTGTACGACCTCGCCAGCCTGACCAAGCCCCTTTGCACGGCGGCGCTCCTCGCCGCCAACGCCGACGCCCTGCCGCTCGACCCCCTTCCCGGCAGATACCTCGCGGAATGGAAGAAGACGCGCTATGCCGGCATCACGCTCGAGCACCTCCTCACGCACACGTCCGGCCTCGCGGCGTGGTACCCGCTCTACGTGCGCGGCGAAGGCGTCCAGGCGTACCGGCGCACCCTGGGGGAAATGGAGCCGGAGGCGGCGCCCGGCGCGCGCGTGATGTACAGCGACCTCAACTTTCTGGTGCTCGGCGAAATCCTGGAGCAAGTGCTCGGAGGGCCCTTCGACGCGGCGTTCGATGTCCTGGTCGCGCGGCCCGCCGGCTCGAGGGCGCGGTTCCTGCCGCCGGAGGCCGCGGCCACGGCGGCCACCGAGAGGGACGACCGCTTCGAGCGCGCCATGACGGAGGTCCGCGGCCTCTCGTACACGCGGTTTCGGACCGGCGTCGTCCGCGGAGAAGTTCACGACGGCAACGCCTTTCGCCGCGGCCAGGTGGCCGGGCACGCGGGCCTCTTCGGTTCCGCGCGCGACGTCTGGGCACTCGCGCGCGCGTGGCTCGAGCCCGGCCGCGTGGACTTTGGCCGCGACCGCACGCCGGCGCTTTCGGAGGCCCGGGGTCTGGCGTGGCAGGGCCGCCGGGGCGCCGGGTCTGCGATCGCAGCGATGTCGGAGCGGGCGTTCGGCCACACCGGTTTCACGGGCACCTCGGTCTGGATCGACCCGGACGCCGGACTGATCAGCGTGCTGCTGACCAACCGCATCCATCCCGAGGTGCGCGAAGTGCCGTTCAACGAGGCGCGCCAGCGCTTCCACGCCTCGGTGTACGCCGCGTTTGCCTGAGGTAGACTCCCGCTTCCTATGGCGTCCAACGCTTCGGACATCGTCATCCTCGAAGGCGCCCGGACCCCGATGGCGGAGTACAACGGCAGCTTCTCCGACGTTTCGGCGATCGATCTCGGGGTCCTGGCGGCCGGGGAGGCCCTGCGCCGGTCGGGGAC
>Ga0210402_10006352_pt1 | contig 10479 bp, 9 predicted proteins | sample IncBWC7MmetaG_FD_161055 | JGI IMG/M metagenome (GOLD analysis project Ga0210402, IMG submission 161055) | Forest soil microbial communities from Barre Woods Harvard Forest LTER site, Petersham, Massachusetts, United States - Inc-BW-C-7-M | ecosystem: Environmental > Terrestrial > Soil >...
TCACGTCATAACCCGCGACATTGGGCGCGCTATCGCCTTCATTGCCGCCGACGATCGAGAAGTGAATTTTCGGGAAACGCTTGGCGATCTTGTAGACGGACGCCTGCGTCTGCCCGCCGACGCCGATCACAAGCTCGTTCTTGCTGGCAAGATTGGTCAGCGCCTGATCCATGTCGGCGTAGTTGATGTTCTCGATCATCTGCACCTGGATCTTGTCGCCGTATTTCTTCTCGGCGGCCATCAGGCCATCATAGGAGGACTCCATCCATCCCTTGTCGGATTTCGAGCCCGGGATCAGGATGCCGACCTTGAGCGGATCGGCGTAAGCCAGAGTGGTGGAAAGCGCCAAGGCGCCGGTTAACAGCGCAGCCTGCAAAACCAAACGGCGTGACCTCATGGAATACCCCTCGCACAGTGGTGAAAATCGTCCGGCGACGTTTCTGCAGCAAGCCGTATGCCAGAGAGTCATAACATTGAAATCATTTGATATTTTTGCCGCGCAGGCCTGCCGTAACAAACAAATGCTTACTTTTTATCCAGATCGCGCGGACGTTTGTCGGATTCATGTGCAGGTGCGTTTCTCGCAGTGTCCGTGAGTGTTGAATCTGTTCGCGAATTGACGTTGGCAGCGAACTTGCAGTTGCACGGCCTGCATTCGTGATGGCCGCGCGAGCGGTATTTTCACGCGCGGCGTAAGCGATGTTCGCGCAGAAGGAGGAAGCCATGAAGGCAACTGAAAAACGCGTGCAGCCGGCGCAAGGCGGGCAGCTGGGCCTTGGCCGGCAATTCGCCTGGTGGGCGACCGAGACCGAAGTCAACATGGCGATGCCGCAGCCCACGCCGGTTCCGATCACGATCGCCTGCACGCCGCAAAACGTCACCGTCGATCTCGAGCGCACCGCGATCATCGTGATCGACATGCAGAATGATTTCTGCGCGCCCGGCGGCTGGGTCGATCATATCGGCGCCGATTTCCGTCCCGACCGCAAGCCGATCGAGCCGCTGCAGCGGTTGTTGCCGGCGCTGCGCAAGGCGGGCGTGCCCGTAATCTGGGTGAACTGGGGCAACCGGCCCGACCTCGCCAACATGCCGCCGAACCAGATCCATCTCTACAAGCCTGTTGGAACCGGCACCGGCCTCGGAGATCCCCTGCCCGGCAGCGGCGCGCGTGTGCTGGAAAAGGACTCCTGGGCCGCGGCTGTGGTCGACGAACTGACGCAGGAGACGCAGGACATCAAGGTCGACAAATATCGCATCAGCGGCTTCTGGGACACGCCGCTCGACAGCATCCTGCGCAATCTCGGCGTCCGCTCGATTCTGTTCACCGGCGTCAACACCGACCAATGCGTGCTGCACTCGCTGACGGACGCGAATTTCCTCGGCTATGGCTGCATTCTGGTCGAGGATTGCTGCGCCACCAGCTCGCCCGATTTCTGCACGGAGGCCACGGTGTGGAACGTGAAGAAGTGTTTTGGCTTTGTCACGGATTCCGCTGCCGTGATCAGCGCGCTCGGCAAGCGCGCCGCGGGATAACGTGATTTCGGCTGCGACGAGCACGATGGCGCCGGCTCCCGCCGAGGCGAGCGCCTTTGTCCCCGGACCGCGCCTAACGCTGAAGCCGCTGGCTTCAGGCCGGCTGAGCGGGATGTCCTTTGCGGTAAAGGACCTGATCGATGTTGCGGGCAGCGTCACCGGCGGCGGCAATCCGGACTGGCTGAGGACGCATGAACCGGCAGCGCGATCGGCGCCCGCGGTGGAAAAATTGTTGGCTGCGGGAGCGACGCTGAACGGCAAGACCATCACCGACGAACTCGCCTTCAGCCTCGAAGGCGTGAACGCGCATTACGGTACGCCGCTCAATCCGGCCTGCCCCGACCACATTCCCGGTGGTTCCTCGAGCGGGTCAGTGTCGGCAGTCGCGGCAGGGTTGGTGGATTTTGCGCTGGGCACCGACACCGGCGGCTCAGTGCGGGTGCCAGCAAGCTTCTGCGGCCTGTTCGGCTTTCGGCCAACGCACAATGCCATTCCGCTGACCGGCGTTCTTCCGTTCGCGCCGTCCTACGACACGATCGGATGGTTCGCCCGCGATATCGCCACGCTAAGCGCTGTCGGTGATGTACTGCTGCCAAAGGCACAGACGGCGCAAATTCGAAAGCTCGTAATCGTCAGCGACGCCTTTGCGCTGGCGGACGCGACGGTGGCGGCGGCGCTACGTAGGGTCTGCGACGCCCTTGGCATTGACGACGAGATCACCGTGTACGACGGCCGCGAAAGCGACTGGGTCGAGTGCTACCGCGTACTACAGGGCGCGGAAATCCAGCGCGAGCTGGGCTCCTGGATCGCAACGGCTCATCCGAAATTCGGCGACGCCATCGCGCCGCGCTTTGCGGACGCTTCCACGATCGGCGCCGAGGATGTCGCACGCTGGGCGCCTGTGCGCGCCGCGTTGACCGCCCGTGCTCGCGCGGCGCTTGCCGACGGCGTGGGTCTGGTGCTTCCGACCGCGCCGACCGTCGCGCTCCGCAAGGATGCCGGGGGCGCCGAGATCGGCGCGTTCTATCCCCGCGCGCTGACCCTGACCTCGATCGCCGGTCATGCCGGCCTGCCGCAGCTCACGCTGCCGGCCGGCCTGGTCGACGGCTGCCCGATCGGTCTGTCGATCATCGCACCCGAAAACCACGACCGGGCGTTGCTCGACCTCGAAAGCCCCTGGGCATCATTTTGCGAGACCAAGAAGCCGACATGACCTACCGAGAAGGCGCCATCGCCACCGCCGAGTCCAAGCCGCATCCGACCCCGCGCCGGCGGCCGCGCCGCTCCGCCGAGCAGAACCGGCAGGAGATTTTGCGCGCCGCCACGACCGAGTTCGCGACGCATGGGTTTGCCGGCGGGCGCATCACCCGCATCGTCAAGAAATCCGGCTCCAATCCGCGCCTGATCTACGAGCAGTTCGGCAGCAAGTCGGAGCTTTATGTCGCGACGCTGGAAAGCGCGCTCGGCGCGCTGCGCACCGACGAACTCACGCTCGACGTCGAGCATCTCGATCCGCTCGAAGGGCTGTTGACACTGTTCGAGTTCATGAACGGACATTTCGAGCGAAACGGCCATCTCGTCAGCCTGCTGCGTTCGGAGAATATGATGAAGGCGCGCTACATGAAGAAGTCGCCGCGCATCCATGAGATGTCCTCGCCGGTGCTGTCGATGACGACGCGGCTGCTCAAGCGCGGCATTGCCGAAGGCAAGCTCGCCGCCGACATCGATCCGCTGCGGCTTTACGTGATGATCGCCGCGCTGAGCCAGTTCCACCTTGCCAACGCCCATACCCTGTCGGCCGAGTTCAATAAGGACCTGAGCGCTTCGGAGTGGCGGGAGAGACGCCGCGGCGACGCGCGACACATGCTGGCTGCCTATCTGGTGCGCCCGCAGATAAGCTAACCCTTCAACGCAAGTGGCAGGCGACCCAATGGCCGTCGGCGCTCTGCTTCAGCTTCGGCACTTCCTGGCTGCACAGCGGCTGCGCGATCGGACAGCGGGTGTGGAAGTGGCAGCCTGATGGCGGGTTAATCGGGCTTGGCACCTCGCCGCCGAGCCGGATGCGCTGGCGCTTCACTTTGGGATCGGGGATCGGGACCGCCGACAGCAAGGCTTCGGTGTAGGGGTGCTTTGGCGCCGCGTAGAGTTCGCGGCTCGCGGCCATCTCGACGATGCGGCCGAGATACATCACGGCCACGCGCCGGCTGATATGCTCGACGACGGACAGATCATGCGCAATGAACAGAAAGGCGAGCCCGAATTTCTGCTGCAAATCTTCCAGCAGATTGATCACCTGAGCCTGGATCGAAACATCCAGCGCCGACACCGGCTCGTCGCAGATGATCAGTTTTGGTTCGACCGCGAGCGCGCGCGCAATCCCGATGCGCTGACGCTGTCCGCCGGAGAATTCGTGGGGATAGCGGCTGGCGTGATCGGCCTGCAGACCGACTGTTTCGAGCAGCTCGACAATGCGCTCCTCAAACGCGTGGCGGCTCTTCGTGAGCCGATGGATGATCAGGGCTTCGCCGATGATGGCGCCGACGCTCATGCGCGGATTGAGCGAGGCATAGGGGTCCTGGAAGATGATCTGGATGTCACGGCGGAGCACGCGAAGCTCCTCGCCATCGAGCGCGCGCACGTCCTTGCCGTCGAAACGGATTTCGCCCGAGCTCGGCTCGATCAGGCGGATCACGCAACGGCCCGTGGTCGACTTGCCGCAACCGGATTCGCCGACCAGCCCGAGCGTCTCACCGGCCTCGACGTGAAAATCGACGCCGTCAACCGCATGAACGCTTCCGGTCTGACGCTGCAACAGCCCGCCGCGGATCGGAAAGGCTTTGGTGAGGTTGCGCACGCTGAGGAGCGGCTCGCTCATGCGATCATCGTCTCCTCGGCGCGGATGCAGGCGACCCGATGCCCGGCCTCGATTTCGCGCAGCTCCGGTTGAGCACGGCGGCATTCGTCGACGGCGAAGCGACAGCGCGCGGCAAACCGGCAGCCGACCGGCGGATCGATCAGCTTTGGCACCGTGCCCGCGATGGTCTCGAGCCGCTGCTTGCGGGCGGCGGCGAGATCGATCCGGGGAATGGAACGGATCAGGCCTTGGGTGTAGGGATGGCGCGGATTCGCAAAGAGCCGATCGACATTCGCCTCCTCCACCACCTTGCCCGCATACATCACCGCGACGCGCTGCGCGACTTCGGCGACGACGCCCATGGCATGGGTGATCAGCATGATCGACATGCCCAGCCGCGATTTCATGTCCTGCAGGAGATCGAGGATCTGCGCCTGGATGGTGACGTCGAGCGCGGTCGTCGGCTCGTCCGCGATCAGAAGCTTCGGATTGCAGGACAGCGCCATGGCGATCATCACCCGCTGCCGCATGCCGCCAGAGAAGTGATGGGGATAATCATGGACGCGGCGCGACGGATTGGGAATCTGGACCAGCGCCAGCATCTCGATTGCGCGCACCAGCGCCGCGCGGCGAGAAAGCTTCTGATGGAGCTGGATCACCTCGGCAATCTGGTCGCCGACCGTATAGACCGGATTGAGCGAGGTCATCGGCTCCTGGAATACGAATGCGATCTCGCTGGCGCGGATGCGATTGATCTCATTGGCGCCGAGAGGAACGAGGTCCCTGCCTTGCCAGAGTATCCGGCCGCCGGCGATGCGGCCGGGCGGCATCGCGATCAGCTTCAGGACCGACAGCGCGGTCACGGTCTTGCCGCAACCGGATTCGCCGACCACACACACGGTCTCGCCGTGGCCGATGGCGAGATCGACGCCGTCGACTGCCTGCACCAGACCATCGTCGGTGTCGAAATAGGTCTTCAAACCCTTGATCTCGAGGAGCGCGCCGTTCGGCACAGCCTGCGCCTGATCCATCACATCACCTTCCGCGGATCGAGCGCATCGCGCAGGCCATCGCCGATGAAGTTGATTGATATGACGGTGAGGAAAATGGCGCCGCCGGCAAACAGCGCCCAGTGCGGGGCGATATCGAGATAGTCCTTGGCGTCGAACAGCAGACGGCCCCAGGTCGGAATGTCGGGCGGGAAGCCGAGGCCGAGAAACGACAGCGTCGATTCGGCGATGATCGCCGCCGCGACGTCGATGGTACCGGCGACGATGACAGGTCCTAGCGCATTCGGCAGGATATGCCTGACAACAAGCCGCAGATTGGATGCGCCAAGGGCGCGGGCGGCCTCGACGAATTCCTTTTCGCGCAGCGACAGGAATTGCGCCCGTACCAGCCGCGCCACCGGCATCCAGCGAAAGCCGCCGATCACCAGCACGATCAGGATGAACACGCCGCCCTCGGGGCCGACCAGGCCTTTGAGGATGTCGCGGAACAGATAGATCACGAGCAGCAGCAGCGGCAGTTGCGGCAGCGACAGGAACAGGTCGGTGACCCACATCAGCGCGGCATCGATGCTGCCGCGGGAAATGCCGGCGACGGCGCCGATGAGGGTGCCGACAAACATCGCGACCGCCATCGCGGCAAAGCCGACTGCGAGCGAGATACGCCCGCCATAGAGCATTCGCGCCAGCAGGTCCTGGCCGAGATCATCGGTGCCGAACGGATGCTCCCAGGATGGCGGGCTGAGGCGGGCGGTGAAGTCGATGTCGTTGATCGCCACGCGCCAGAGCAACGGTCCCACTAAAATCGACAGCGCAAGCAGCGCCAGCACGACCACGCTGATCGCGGCCATGCGATGGCGCCGGAAACGCCGCCAGGCTTCGCGCCACGGCGAAAAGCGCCGCTCGCGGCGGGCCGCGGGGCGCGCTGCCTCAACGGTAGGAGATGCGTGGGTCAAGCCAACCATAGATGATATCGGCCAACAGGTTGAAGAGGACGACGAGACAGGCGAACACGAAGGTCACCGCCATGATGACGGGCGTGTCATTGGCGAGGATGGCGCTGATGAGAAGCGAACCGATCCCGGGAATGCGAAAAATCTGCTCGGTGATGATGGCGCCGCCGAACACGGTCGGCATCTGCAGCGCGACCAGCGTCACCACCGGGATCAGCGCATTGCGCACCACGTGCTTGACGATGACCTTGCTTTCGTCGAGCCCCTTGGAGCGGGCGGTGGTGACATAGTCGAGCCGGATCACGTCCAGCACCGCGGAGCGGACATAGCGTGTATAGGACGCGGCCTGGAACAGGCCGAGCACGGTGATCGGCATGATCGCCTGCTTGATATTCTCCCAGTACCAGTGCCAGCCGGTCGCAGCGATATCGACGCGATAGACAAAGGGCAGCCAACCCAGATTGACGCTGAAGATCAGGATCAGCAGCAGGCCGGTGAAGAAGGTCGGCAGCGAGAAGCCGATGAAGGCAAAAGTATTGGCGAGCTGGTCGAAGATCGAATAGGGCCGCATCGCCGCATAGGTGCCGACCGGCAGCGCGACCGCGAGCGCGAGCAGCTGCGCGGTGCCGACGACATAGAGCGTGGTCGGGATGCGCTGCAGGATCAGGCGGTCGACGTCGATGCGGCTTGCGAAGGAGAACCCCCAGTCGCCGTGCAGCATCGCCACCAGCCAGCGCAGATAGCGCACCAGGATCGGATCATCGATCCCGAACTTCATCCGCAGCGCCTCGCGCACCTCGGGCGGGATGTTGGGATTGGTCGCGAGCTCTCCGAAGGGATCGCCGGGCGCCAGCGCGAGCAGGACGAATAGAATGAGGCTGATGCCGAGCAGGCTAGGGAGAGCCAATATGAGCCGCCTGAGAAGGTAGTTTCCCATCACTCCTCCCTACGGTTGGCGGGTCATCGAGATGTGTCGCGCAGGCCGTCAGCCCTCCCGGTACCAGTTGGCGATTTGCCAGAGATCGTTGTCCCAGCCGCTCTGATGCGTCATCATCCCGTTCTTCAGCGCGGTGGCCCGCGGCCGGTTGTTTTCCGGCAGGACATAGTGATCCGCACAGACGATGTCGTTGAGCTGGATGAACATCGCCGCGCGTTTGACCGCGTCGAGCTCGTGCTGGGCCTTGGCATACAGCTCGTCAAATTCCTTGTTCTGCCAGCGCGAGAAATTGCGGCCCTGCCACTTGTTGGCCTTGGTCGCCACTTCTGACGATACGAACTGATTCATGAAGAACCCGGGATCGGGCTGGGTCATGGTGGTCTGGAACATCTCGGCGTCGCAGTAGAAATGCGGATAGGTGTCGGGATTGGCGGCGTCGGATGAGAAGAACACCGAAGCGACGACCGACTTGAGCTCGACCTCGATGCCGGCCTTCTGGCAGGCCTGCTTGACGATGGCCTGGTTCTTCTGCCGCGGCGAGTTGATCGAGGTCTGGTACTGGAATTTCAGCTGCTTGCCGTCCTTGGCGCGGACGCCGTCCGAGCCCTTCTTCCAGCCGGCGGCTTCCAGTATCTGGTTGGCCTTCTCGATGTTGAACTCAAAACCCGTTTTCTTGGTCCTGAAGCGCTCGGGATTGTTGAGGAAGGCCCCCGTGGCAACGCCAATGCGCCCGTAGATGTATTTCTGAATCGATGCACGATCGATCAACAGGTTGATCGCCTCGCGCACGGCCGGATCGGAGAATAGCGGATGCCTGGTCTTGATGCTGGAGCGTTCGCCATCCACCTCGACATTGGGATCGGTGAAATTGAGCGCGATGAATTCGATATTGCCGGTCGGAACGATCGAGACCTTGCCCTGTCCGCCGTTTTCCAGCTTCAGCAGGATCTCGTCCTCGACCTGCATGTTCCAGCCGTAATCATACTCGCCGGTCTGCAGCACCGCACGCGCCGCGGAGACGGCGTCGCCGCCGCCCTTGATCTCGATCGTGTCGAAATACGGCCTGCCCTCGACGTGATAGTCACCGTTGCGCTTGCCGAGCACGCTGTCGCCGGGCTTGAAGTCGACAAATTGGTAAGGGCCGGTGCCCACCGGCTTCAGATTGGCCGGCGCCTCGCGGGATTTGCCGCCGGCATAATCGGCATACAGATGCTTCGGAATGATCAACCCATAGGAGCCGACAAAGGCATCGGCCCAGAACGGCGTCGGCTGCGCAAAAGTCAGGCGAACCGTGTAGTCGTCGACCTTCTCGACCAGCTTGACGTCCTTGTAGCTGCCGATCGAGACCGCCGCGGTCTCGGGATTTTTGGCATATTCCCAATTGAAGACGACATCGTCGGCGGTGAAGGGTTTTCCGTCATGCCATTTCACGCCCTTCTTCAGTTTCCAGACGACCGAGAGGCCGTCTTCCTTGAGGCCGTCATTGTCCGTGCCGGGAATCTCGGCGGCAAGGATCGGAACGAGATTGCCCTCCTGGTCCCACCCGGCCAGCGGTTCATAAAAAAGGCGACAGGCTTCCTGGTCCTTGGTCCCGACCGCGAAATGCGGATTGAGCAGCGTCGGCGCCTGCCAGAGCAGCAGTTTCACCGGACCGCCACTGCCGGCCTTTGGCGGCGTGTAGGGGAACGCGGTTGCAGCCTGGGCAACTCCGGCCTGGCTCAGCATCATGCCGGCCATCGGCGCGGTGAGGCCTATTGCCACCATGCCTTGCATGAATTTTCGCCGCGAGAGGCGCCCGGCCTTGACGTCTGCGACCAGGTTTCGAAGTTCCCGCTCGTTCATCGGATACGCTCCGCGGTGTTACCGAATGCCCCAACGTCACCTCTCCATGCGCGCAGCCTGGAGCCGTCGAAGAAATTGGATCAGCTTGGACCCGCCCTGTCAAAGCAGATTCCGGGCCAACCTTGGCCGCCACGACGATATGTCTAGCTGTTCAAAACCGGGGCCTAGTGATCCGCTTTCGCCTGCGCGTCGGCGGGCGCTTGCGGCGGCGCGGCAGGCAGGCCGCAATATTGCTTCACGGCCGTCGTCACCGCGGCCGCGGTCTTGTCCTGACGTTCGGCCGAAACCATCTCCAGCTCTTCATCGCGGTTGATGATCGAGCCGGCCTCCAGGAGGGCGGCCGGCATCTGGGTCTTCATCAGCACGATGAGATGGTCGTAGCGATAGACGCCCGCGTCCTTGTCGAGCAGGTCATGCCGGTATTTGCCCATGATCGGCAGCGTATATTGACTGGCGAATTTGATGCCCTGTGCCCGCATCCCGTTGCCGATCAGCTTGCCGAATTGAAAGCTCTCCTCGAAATACGGATTGCTCTTGGAGACGAACACGCCGTAGCCGGAAAAGCGGTCGCTGAAATGGCTCTTCTTCCCCTCGAACTCCCAATTCTCCATCATCTTGTCGGGCACGGAATCATGATGGATCGCCAGGAACAGATCGGCGTGCCAGTTGTTGGCGGCCGCGACGCGCGTCCCGAGGCTCGGCCTTGCCTTGCCTTCCGTCACGAGCAGCCTGGTCAGCGCAAAACCTTCCGCTTTCAACTTCGCCACGATCCGCTGGGAGAGGTGAAGGTTGAAATCGAATTCGGGAACGTTGCGCGCGCTGAGCGCGCCTTCCGACTTGGCGGTGTGGCCGACATCCACGAGCAGGCGGAATTTCGCCGGATCGCATTTCTGCGCGCCGGCGCCAGGTTTTGACAGCCTGGCTTCCTCGCTGCGTTGCGACTTCGGCGCGGCCGCCTGCACCGACGACGCAGCGTGCTTTGGCGGAGCGGTGTGTCTTGTCGGCGCGGCGTGCTTCGGTGTCGCGGACTTTGGCGAGTCGCTCTTTTTCGGCGAGCCTTTGAGAAAATCGAGGAAGGCATGGCTCGGCGCCACCGGCAGTAACGCCAGGGCCACGACGGCAACGATGATCGCGCAGCCGCGGAGGGGAACGTCAAAGCGCGAGGTGGCGCGTGTGTGGAAAGGGGACAACGATCGCTACTCCGCCGCTGCGATGCGCGGCCGGCCAACAAAGCCCGCGGCATCGCCGAAGCGCTCGACCATCACGGCCGGCAAATCCTTGGCCTTGCTGGTGACGCAGGCACCCGACCGCACGGCGTAGCGGTCCTGATGGTTGACGTGTGGCGGCGCCGTG
>Ga0210402_10006353_pt1 | contig 10479 bp, 10 predicted proteins | sample IncBWC7MmetaG_FD_161055 | JGI IMG/M metagenome (GOLD analysis project Ga0210402, IMG submission 161055) | Forest soil microbial communities from Barre Woods Harvard Forest LTER site, Petersham, Massachusetts, United States - Inc-BW-C-7-M | ecosystem: Environmental > Terrestrial > Soil >...
TGTGAAGGTGATCCAGGGCGACACCACCATGACATCGAAGACGCTGGTGGTATTCTACGAATCAAGCCAGGGGCAGACCACGTCCCAGGGGCAGAGCACGTCGCCACCCGCGGCGAACGCGAAGCCTGCGGCGAAATCGGCGTCGGCCATGCCGGCGGCGACCCCCGGTCCCGGTGGCGCGTCGTCGATCAAGCGTCTTGAAGCGCGCGGCAATGTAGTGGTGACCCAGAAGGATCAGGTGGTGACCGGCGAAACCGCGGTCTTTGACACCAAAACCAACTTGATTACGATGGTCGGAGGCGTCGTTTTGACGCAATGCAAGAATGTGCTGCGCGGCGATCGCCTGTTTGTCGACATGACGACAGGCGTCTCGAGGGTGGAATCGGACAGCGGAAAGGTGCAAGGCCTGTTTGCCCAGTCCTCCGGGCCGGGATGTAGTTCCTCTGGACCAGTCACGGGCTCGCCTCTACTGGGCGGGGGCGCTGCTAAACAGAAATAGTTTCAATCACTTGTTCGCTAAGCCAGGGTCGGCATGTTGAAGCCCGGCGCGCCAGCCTGTATCTACCCGGCCTGGGGTGTTCCGCTGGGGCATCCATTCATTCATGCTGAGCGCACGAATCAGGCCGCCGCGGCGGTCTGCGGAACTAGCTTCAAGAGGGCTGAGCGAAGCGGGGATGGTGGACTTACTCAGCATGTTCCGTCGACGGCCCGCGAAACGCGGGAAGGGCGGCTTTGCGCGCCCGCGCGACGACATAACCGCGGTTGACGACCCTCTTACCATGCTGGCCAACACGGTCCGCGATGCTCCGCCGATCGCCCGCGAGGCCGCGGTCTCCGGCGTCAGCGGCGCGCGGCAGCCGCCGCCGGGTGCCGAATTACCCAGGGATTTTCCCAAGGAGCCAGCCAAGGAACTGCCTAGGGCTGAGAAGCCGCGTCCGCCGCGTCCGAAACTGGTCAAGCCCGCCCAACCGGCCAAGGAAAGCAGTGCGGCCGGCCCGCAACTCTTGCGACGGCCGGGACTTCTGGCTGTGCATAGTGTGGAGAAGAGCTTCGGCTCCCGCCAGGTCGTGCGCGGCGTCAGCATCCACGTGCGCCGCGGCGAAGCCGTCGGCTTGCTGGGCCCGAATGGCGCCGGAAAGACCACGGTCTTTTACATGATCACGGGCCTGATCAAGGCCGACCGCGGCGCCATCGAGCTCGATGGCCACGACGTCACCCAACTGCCGATGTATCAGCGTGCCCGGCTGGGGATCGGCTATCTGCCCCAGGAGGCCTCGATCTTCCGCGGACTGACGGTGGAGCAGAATATCCGGGCCGTGTTGGAGGTCGTCGAACCCAACAAGAAGAAGCGCGAGGCGGAACTCAATTCGCTGCTTGATGAATTCAACATTACCCGGCTGCGCAAATCACCATCGATCGCGCTTTCCGGCGGTGAACGGCGGCGCGTCGAGATCGCCCGCGCGCTGGCGACCCGTCCGAACTACATGCTGCTTGACGAACCCTTTGCCGGCATCGACCCGATCGCGGTCGGCGATATTCAGGACCTCGTCCGTCACCTCACCAACCGTGGCATCGGCGTGCTGATTACCGACCACAACGTCCGCGAGACGCTCGGCCTGACGGATCGCGCCTATATCGTTTACGCGGGGGAGATCTTGACGGAGGGAAGCCCGGAGGAAATAGTCAGCGATCCGGATGTGCGCCGCCTTTACCTTGGTGAGGAATTCCGCCTCTAGCCTATTTTTTGCATCCGTCAAGCCGTGTACATCGGCCCTGGACTACGCTAAGCAAGAATCGGACCAATTTTAGGGATCGTTCTTGCCTCCATGGCGCTGACGCAGAGATTAGAGTTCCGCCAGTCCCAGTCGCTGGTGATGACGCCGCAATTGATGCAGGCGATCAAGCTGCTGCAGTTGTCCAATCTGGATTTGTCGGCCTTTGTCGAAGAGGAGCTGGAGCGCAACCCCCTGCTTGAGCGGGCGAGCGATGGCCCGGAAGCGCCGGTCGTGGGGGAAGCCGCGCAGGATCGCCCCGAATTAGGGAGCGCCGACGAATCCGGTGCAGCCTTCGGCGAGGACTCTCCATCCGGCCAATCGGAGAGCGGCGTCGATGGCTTCGAGCCGGCCCAGGAAGAATGGTTGAGCCGGGATCTGGGAAGCCGTGCGGAAATCGAGCAGACGCTCGATACCGGACTGGACAATGTGTTTTCGGAGGAGCCGGCCGAGGCGGCGGCGCGCAACGCGCAGGACGCGGCCCCCACCACCTACACCGAATGGGGCGGCGGCGCCTCCAACGACGAGGAATACAATCTCGAGGCCTTTGTCGCCGCAGAGATGACGCTGGCGGATCATTTGGCAGAACAGCTCTCGGTCGCCTTCACTGCGCCGGCCCAGCGCATGATCGGCCAATATCTGATCGATCTGGTCGACGAAGCCGGCTACTTGCCGTCGGACCTGGGCCAGGCGGTGGAGCGCCTGGGGGCTTCGCCAGCCGATGTCGACACGGTGCTTGGGGTGCTGCAGACATTCGACCCGCCCGGCATCTGTGCCCGCAATTTGAGCGAGTGCCTCGCGATCCAACTGCGCGAGCTCGACCGTTATGATCCGGCGATGCAGGCGCTTGTTGAGCATCTCGATCTTCTCGCCAAGCGTGACATTGCGGCGCTACGCAAGGTCTGCGGGGTTGATGACGAAGACATCGTGGACATGATTGGCGAAATCCGCCGTCTCGATCCGAAGCCGGGGCTGAAGTTCGGTACCACGCGGATGCAGACCATGGTGCCGGACGTCTATGTGCGGCCTGGGCCCGACGGTGGCTGGCATGTCGAACTCAACAGCGACACTTTGCCGCGCGTCCTAGTCAATCAGACCTACTACACGGAGCTGTCGAAGACGATCCGAAAGGACGGCGACAAGTCCTATTTCACCGACTGCCTGCAGAACGCGACCTGGCTTGTGCGTGCGCTGGATCAGCGCGCGCGTACCATCCTGAAGGTCGCGACCGAAATCGTGCGTCAGCAGGACGGCTTCTTTACCCACGGCGTCGCGCATTTGCGGCCGCTCAACCTGAAGGCGGTGGCGGACGCGATCCAGATGCACGAATCGACGGTGTCGCGCGTCACCGCCAACAAATACATGGCGACAAATCGCGGCACGTTTGAGTTGAAATATTTCTTCACCGCTTCCATCGCGTCCGCCGATGGTGGCGAAGCGCATTCGGCCGAAGCCGTTCGTCATCACATCAAGCAGTTGATCGATGCGGAAGGTCCCAGCGCGATTCTTTCCGACGATACGATCGTGGAACGGTTGCGCGCGTCTGGCATTGATATCGCCCGGCGCACGGTCGCAAAGTACCGCGAAGCGATGCGAATTCCATCCTCCGTGCAGCGCCGCCGCGACAAGCAGAGCGCGCTGGTGTTGCCGATCTGAGATCGGCCTGATTGCGCCCCGGCCAAATCGGGGTAGTCTCAATTTCCCGTCCAGATCAATCCAATCGAGGCATCCCATGACTCTTAGGATTTCGGGAAAGAGTATCAACGTCGGCGAGGCGCTGCGCGGTCGCGTGACTGACCGCACCGAGGAAGTCTTGCGCAAATATTTCGACGGTAACTACTCCGGGCACATCACGGTCAGCAAGGACGGCTTCGGCTTTCGGACCGATTGTGCGCTGCATCTGGATTCCGGAATTACGCTCGAAGCTGATTCGAACGCCACCGACGCCTATGCGAGCGCCGATCAGGCGCTCCTGATGATCGAAAAGCGCCTGCGCCGTTATAAGAGCCGGCTGAAGGACCGTTCCGCCCGGAAGGCCCATGCGGCGTCTGCCGCTCTCGCGAGCATAGCCGGGCCGACACTCGATGCGTCGAGCTATGTGATCGAAGCGCCGACCGAAGGTGATGAGGAAATGACCGGCTACAATCCGGTCATCATCGCTGAAGCGACCACCTCGTTGAAACGCCTATCGGTCAGCGAAGCCGTCATGGAGCTCGATCTGACCGGGGCGGCCTGCCTGGTATTCCAGCATGGCTCAAGCGGCCGGGTGAACATCATTTACCGCCGTTCCGATGGCAATATTGGCTGGGTGGACCCACCAGTGGTGAACTCCTGACCTGCGGCTTTTTTGAGCCCTAACTCTTCCTAAGGAAAGGTGGCGGCAATGCCGTCGCGGGTGTTGGCACCGCCGTTGCGTTGGAGTAGAAGCCCCCCCAAATCAGGGAGGCGGACGCAAGCTCCGATCTCGACTTCTTGACGCCAGCCGCTAAAGGCCTATTTCGCAACCTGACGGTTCATTCACCTCGGAACGCCCCATGACGATTACCGATCTGGTCGCACCCGAGGCGATCCTCCCCGCGTTGAAAGTCAACAGCAAGAAGCAGGCACTGCAGGAACTGGCAGCGAAGGCGGCCGAGCTGAGCGGACAGAACGAACGCTCCGTGTTCGAAGTTCTGCTGCAGCGCGAGAAGCTGGGCACGACCGCGGTCGGCTATGGCGTCGCCATCCCCCACGGCAAGCTGCCGAAACTCGAAAAGCTGTTCGGCCTGTTCGCCCGCCTGGAACGGCCGATCGATTTCGAGGCGATGGATGGCCAGCCTGTCGATCTCGTGTTTCTGCTGTTGGCGCCGGAAGGTGCGGGCGCTGATCACCTCAAGGCGTTGGCCCGCATAGCGCGCCTGTTGCGCGACCAGGACGTTGCCAAGAAGCTGCGCGCCTCGCGGGATGCCCAGGCAATCTATTCCGTCCTGGCACTGCCGCCGGCCAGTGCGGCGTAGATCGAAGCAGCCTCACTTCCGTCACAGCATGCATACACATAGCGGATCGTCCGTCCGTCATGAATGCTCACGGTGCCGACTTCGACGAACCTGAGCGCTGCGCGGCGTCCGATTCCCGATTCGCCCAGTCAATGGAAGTGAAAGCAAGAAGCTGCGATTCGCTCATCGCTACGCTGCATGCTCAAGAAAAACGGACGCGCCCGATCATCTCAGGGACGCGCCCGATGGGTTGCGAATTCGTCTAAGGCGACCGCGCCAACATCAGTGCACGCTCACGGCCTGCAGTTCATTGCTCCAGGCGTTTGCAATCGCAGCTTCGCGCGAATCAGTCAGCATGATCGGCGTACCGTCGGCGGCGTGGAGCGCGAAAAGCTTCAGTCCCGGCGCGATTTTTGGCGCCTGAGGGAAGAGGCCCGGCACATCCTCGGAGCGGATCTGCTTGACATAAGCGATATGGCCTTCGCCAAGGCTCGCCAGCGCCTCCAGTGAGACGCCGGCTTCTAACGCAACATTACCGTCCGTCATGGTCTCGACTCCTTCTGCAAGACTAAGCGGTCGAGTCCGCTACTGGTTCCATTATTCGTGTTCATTGATAGCGATTGTCTTAACGATCCTCTCCGGCTCGGGCCGGGCAAGATCGATCGACAACAGCCCGTTCTTCAGATCCGCGCCCAGTACGTGCATGCCTTCCGCGAGCACGAAGGTGCGCTGGAAATGGCGCGCCGCGATGCCGCGATGGATGTATTGCCGGGCCTTGTCGTCCTGCTGGCGGCCCCGGATCACGAGCTGGTTTTCCTCAATGGTTACATCGAGTTGGTCACGGGTAAATCCCGCCACCGCCAGTGTGATGCGCAGCTTTTCGGGTTGGCCGTTGGCACGGTCGCACCGCTCGATATTATAGGGCGGATAGCCGTCGGCGCCTTTGACAACGCGATCGAGCACCCGCTCGATCTCATCAAATCCCAGCAAAAATGGACTGGATAACGAAGGAACACGAGACATAGTTCACAAAGTCCTCTCGAAGCGACTTTGACGTTTCAGGGCCCTTACGGCACCCCTTGCAAGGCAATATGGGGGCGATGGAGGGGGTGTTCAAGCACCAAGCAAAGCGCTCACCGGAGGGCCTCCAAAGGTTGATCGCAGCGGCACACCTCTCGGAATGGACTCGATCAAAGGGCGATCCGCTTGCGGCCGTCCGTGCTGAACAGGTGCAATTTTTCCCTTGGGGCTACCGCCTTGATTCGCTCACCGATCGAGGGTCCGCTCTGCCCGGGAATGCGAACCAGGATTTCGCCGGCAGGCAATTCCCCGGGCTTGGTGCTGACCGCCGGTTCGCGGTCCTGCTGCGCTCGCAGACCATAGACATAGGTCTCCGCCCCGACCTTTTCGATCGCTTCCACCGTCAGCTCGAATGCGATCCCGCCGGCCGGCATCGCGCCGTTCGACAGGTGAAAATCCTCGGGTCGAATCCCGAGGATGCCGGACTCTGCACCCTCAAGCTTGAGGCCTAAGTCCGGTACCGAAATCAGGTTCATGGGCGGGGCGCCGATGAAGGCCGCGACAAAGGTGGTCGCGGGCTTCTGGTAGATGTCCAGCGGATTGCCGATCTGCTCGACCTGGCCCGCGTTCATCACCACCAGGATGTCGGCGAGGGTCATCGCCTCAAGCTGGTCATGGGTGACATAGATCGATGTCGTGCTCAGCCGTCGCTGCAATTTGCGGATCTCGACCCGCATCGCGATGCGCAGCTTGGCGTCGAGATTGGACAGGGGCTCGTCAAAGAGGAACAGTTTCGGCTGCCGGACGATGGCGCGGCCCATCGCGACGCGCTGGCGCTGGCCGCCCGACAATTGCCGGGGCTTGCGATCGAGCATGGTGGTGAGTTCGAGAATGCGCGCCGCTTCCTGAACACGGGTCTCGATCTCTGGCTTGGCCATGCCGCGGTTGCGCAGGCCATAGGCCATGTTGTTGTAGACGCTCATATGCGGGTAGAGCGCGTAATTCTGGAACACCATCGCGATATCGCGATCGGCCGGTTCGATCTGATTGACGATGCGCCCGCCGATGTCGATCTCGCCGGAGGTGATGGTCTCGAGCCCTGCGACCATTCTGAGCAACGTTGACTTGCCGCAGCCGGATGGTCCGACCAGCACGCAGAACTGGCCATCGGCGATGTCAATATTGATGCCTTTGATGGCCTCGAACCCGTTCGGATAGGCCTTGCGGACGTTGCGAAGGGTGACGTTAGCCATGGGAACGACTCGCGAATAGCGAATAGGGAGTAGCGAATAGGGATGGAGAGAGCGGAAGCCGTGGCGCCACGCGCCGCGCTACTCGCCGTCCGCAACTCACTTTTCGTCCCTTCATTTTTCTGTCTCGACCAGCCCGCGCACAAACAGCCGCTGCATCACGACGACGACAAAGACAGGCGGCAGCATCGCGAGCACGGCGGTTGCCATTACGATCGGCCATTCGGTCAGCGCGTCGGTGGTGGTGATCATCTTGCGGATGCCGATCTGGATGGTCTGCATGTCGTCGCGCGTGGTGATCAGAAGCGGCCAGAGGTACTGATTCCAGCCCAGGATGAACAGGATCACGAACAGCGCGGCCATGTTGGTGCGCGACAACGGCAACAGAGTATCCCAGAAGAAGCGGAAAGGCCCGGCGCCATCGATGCGGGAAGCCTCGAGCAGTTCGTCGGGCACCGTCATGAAGAACTGCCGGAACAACAGCGTCGCGGTGGCGGACGCGATCAGCGGCAGCGACAATCCCGCATAGCTGTCGAGCAGATGCAGGTCGGCGACGATCTTATAGGTTGGATAGATGCGCACCTCGACCGGCAGCATCAGCGTGATGAAGATCAACCAGAACATCGCCATGCGGAACGGAAAGCGGAAATAAACGATCGCGTAGGCCGAGACGATGGAGATCGCAATCTTGCCGACAGCGATCAACATCGCCATCACGAAGGAATTCAACATCATGGTGCCGACCGGTTCGCGGGTCGAGCCGCTCGTTCCAACGAAGATGGTCTGGTAGTAGGTCTCCAGAAAATGTCCGCCGGGCAGAAGCGACATCTGCCCGTTGGCAATCGCCGCATTGTCCTGGGTTGAGGCGATGAAGGCGAGGTAGACGGGGAAGGCGACGATCGCGATCCCGATCCACAGTATGATATGGGCCAGATAGCGCTGGATGCCTTCCTGCTCGACCATCAGTAGGTCACCTTGCGCTCGACAAAACGGAATTGAATCGCGGTCAGCAGGACGACAATGATCATCAGGATGACCGATTGAGCCGCTGAGCTGCCAAGGTTGCCGCCGAGCAGGCCGTCGACATAGACCTTGTAGACCAGCGTTTGCGTCGCGTTGCCCGGTCCCCCGCGGGTTATGGTGTCGATGATGCCGAAAGTATCGAAGAAGGCGTAGACGATATTGACGACCAGCAGGAAGAAGATGGTCGGCGCGAGGAGCGGGAAGATCACCGTCCAGAAGCGCCGCATCGGCCGCGCGCCGTCGATTGCGGCGGCCTCGATCACGCTCTTCGGAATGCTTTGCAGCCCTGCGAGGAAAAACAGGAAATTGTAGGAAATCTGCTTCCAGGCGGCGGCGAGAATAATGAGCAAGGCGGCCTGGTTTCCATCAAGCAGCGGATTCCAGTCGATCCCCATGCCGCGCAGCCCGTGCGCCAGAACCCCGAGCGAGGGATTGAGCATGAACACCCACAATACGCCGACCACGGGCGGGGCCACCGCATAAGGCCAGATCAGAAGCGTGCGATAGACGGTGCCGCCACGCAATGGCTTGTCGGCCATGACGGCCAGCAGCAATGCGAGCGAGAGCGATGAGAAGGCGATGGCGATCGCGAAAACGAAAGTCCTTACGATCGCAGCAAAATAATCCGGCTGGCTGAGAAGCTCTTGGTAATTGTCGAACCACACGAAGCTGGTCGAAAGACCGAAGGCGTCCTGCAGCAGAAAGGATTGCAACACCGCCTGCGCGGCCGGCCAATAGAAGAAAATCAGCACGACCGCCAGCTGCGGCGCAACCAGCGCATAGGGCAACAGCCGGGATTGGAAGACCGATTGCTTTTGCATGATCTCGGGCCGGTGGCAGGCCGCAGCGTGCGGCCTGTCAGCTTGTCATTTTAGCGCACCGCGGTTTTTTCGAACTGCCGAAGCATCGCATTGCCGCGCTCGACAGCCGCATCCAGCGCCTGCTTGGCGGTCTTCTTGCCGGCCAATGCCTGCTCGATCTCTTCTGCCCAGACGTCACGCAGTTGCACCATGTTGCCGAACCTCAGGCCCCGGGAATTCTCGGTCGGCTCCTTGTTGGTCAATTCCTTCAGCGGCGTTTCGAGATAAGGCTGGTCCTTGTAAAAACCTTCTTCCTTCGCCCTCTCGTAGGCAGCCTTGGTGATGGGCAGATAGCCCGACGCCTTGTGGATCCAGATCTGGCGGTCAGCGTCCGAGAGGAATGTCAGGAATTTGGCAACACCTTTGTATTCCGCGGGCGTCTTGCCACCCATCACCCACAGCGAAGCGCCGCCAATGATCGAGTTCTGTGGCGCGCCTTTGACATCCGGATAGTACGGCATCGGCGCGTTGGTGAAGTTGAACTTGGCTTGCGCCTTGACGTTGCCGAAGAACGCGGACGATGTCAGGTAGATCGGGCACTCGCCCGAGGTGAAGCGGCCTTCGCCCGTATTCGTGCGTCCGGCATAGTCGTAGGTCTTGTCCTTCTGCAGCTCGACCAAGGTTTCGAGGTGCTTGACCTGCAGCGGCCCGTTGAACTGCAGCACCGTGTCAAAGCCATCCAGGCCGTTGGCCTTGCTGGCGAGCGGCACATTGTGCCAAGCCGAAAGCTGCTCGAGATTGACCCAGGTCACCCAGGAATTGGAGAAGCCGCAGGTCGTGTAGCCCGCGGCCTTCAGCTTCTTGGCATCTTCGAAAACTTCCGGCCAGGTCTTCGGAATATCGGTGATGTTGGCTTTCTTGAACGCGTCGAGATTGATCCACATGACCGTGGACGACGAGTTGAACGGGAAGGACAGCATCTCGCCCTTCGACGTGGAATAATAGCCGGTGATTGCGGGCAGATAGCTCTTGGGATCGAATTTCTCGCCGCTCTCCTGCATCAGCCTGTACACCGGCTTGATGGCGCCGGTCGCGGCCATCATCGTCGCGGTGCCGACCTCGAAGACCTGCATGATGTGGGGCGCGTTGCCGGCGCGGAATGCCGCAATGCCGGCGTTCATGGTGTCGGCATAACCGCCCTTGTAGGTCGGAACCACCTTGTAGTCGCTCTGCGATGCGTTGAAGTCGTTGGCAAGCTTGACGATGACGTCGTTATTGGCGCCGGTCATGGCGTGCCACCATTGAATTTCAGTCGCCGCATGCGCCGGCGAAGCAGAAAATGCCAGCGTGGCCGCGACTGCCGCAGCAGCGCCGAATTCCCGAAAAGCCATCAAAAATCCTCCCTTGGACCGTCATCAACGGGGTTGCGCCTAGCAGCGCCGGATGACGCGGACATGACCGTATAAGCGAGCCGCGCCTATGGGGGAAGCGGCTGCCGAAAGAAGCGGGGAAAAAGCGGAGACCCGCCACGCACTGCGCTGTTCCGGTGCGGGCGGGGCTTTTCCGGCTTATGTTTTAGCGCTTGCGTTCCAAGCCGCAGACAACGCCCTTTGCCATGAGTGCATCGATCTCGGCCTTG
>Ga0210402_10006354_pt1 | contig 10478 bp, 10 predicted proteins | sample IncBWC7MmetaG_FD_161055 | JGI IMG/M metagenome (GOLD analysis project Ga0210402, IMG submission 161055) | Forest soil microbial communities from Barre Woods Harvard Forest LTER site, Petersham, Massachusetts, United States - Inc-BW-C-7-M | ecosystem: Environmental > Terrestrial > Soil >...
AGTGGGAGGGCGCTGCAAGCCTGGTACGCATGTATTCGGCAACAGCGCCGGGCATATCGCAGTCGCCTGCCGCGATAAGCCCGGAACAGATCCCGCGCACGGCGGAACGACTGCTACGCGGAGAAGTAGTCATTCTGAGCAGCCTGGACGAGTTACCCGCGGATGCCCAGCGTGATCGCGAGTTCTTTCAGGGGCTTTCGACAAAGTCACTTGTGCTTATACCTTCAAATGTCGACACGGCCGATAAGGGTGTCCTGGGAATCGCATTTGATTCCTTAGCGAAAGTATCCCCGAACAGCTCGATCAGCCAGTTCGAGGTGCTTGCCAATTTACTGTCCACCACTGTACAACGAAAGGAAGCCAACGCGGCAAAAGTTGAGATCGAACAGCGGTTTCATAGCATCTTTCGTGAGACTCCCATTGGGATCGCGTTGGAGGATTTAGAGAGGCGACTCTTGTTCGTGAATCCAGCTCTTTGCACTCTCCTAAGATACTCTGAAGAGGAACTACTAAGCATGACCTGTCTACAAATCTCGAATCTTGAGGACAATGAAAACGATTGGGCCCACTTTCAACAACTAAAGGACGGATCATTAGATAGCTATCAGATGGATAAACGATATATACGAAAGGACGGAACTCAGATTTGGGGGCGCCTGCGTATTTCGCTTCTGAATGATCGAGCCAGTTCTTCTCCGACGGTAGTCGCCATGGTCGAAGACATTACCGATGCAAAAGCGTCAGAGGAAAATCTGCGTCGCTCGGAAGTCAGCCTTCGGAACCTGGCGGGCCGTCTCATGCAGGCTCAGGAGGAAGAAAGGCATCGCATTGGCCGCGAGCTTCACGACGACATCGGCCAGCGTCTCACTTTGTTCGTATTAGAACTCGGCGAGCTGCGAGACACGCTCGCTATGGCCGGGCACAACAGCCAAAGCGATGCTGTTTCGGGTTTGCACCGAAGGGGAAATGACCTCGCGACGGACATCCAAAATCTTTCCCATAATCTTCATTCCTCAAAGCTCCAATTCCTTGGACTGCCTGTCGCATTGCGAGACCTATGCACGAAAATCTCTTCGCACCAAAATATTCATGTGGGCGTTTATATCGAGCAGGTGCCCGAACACCTCCCAGCTGAGTTGGCGCTCTGTATTTACCGGGTCGCGCAGGAAGCACTGAACAATGTGGTCAAGCATAGTCATGCGTCGGACGCCTTTCTGGAGTTGACCGGGACCAGCGACACGATGATTCTTAAGGTCAGGGACTTTGGTGTTGGTTTTGATCCCTCGCTTGCTCACCAAGGGATTGGATTCTCGAGCATGAGGGAGCGGCTTCGAATTTGCGGTGGAGAATTAGTCGTAGAGTCCATTCCCGGGAATGGAACTGAGATTGTCGCGAAACTGAAATTAGAGGAGGCGAAAACCAACAAGGCTACAGCGGGGTAAGCCCTCGTCCCCGCAAGCCTAAGGTTCGAACGCACATTTTCTGGGTGATTGCATATTCGAATGCATACCCCACCATGAATCTAGTCCCTTCCAGCCGTCTTCCATGCATGCCATCTAACCAATTATCTGACTCACGTTGTCAAATTACCAGTCGATTGAGAATTAGCTCGGTGCTTAGGAGCGCTCGTCTTCGGCAGTTGCCTAGGTTTAAGACACACTGCTTTGGTCGACCAATCTTGTCCCAACTGGCAGATTTGCCAGTTTCGCAATCCCCAAAGCTGATTCAGCCTAAAACTGCGAGGCGGACCTGGGGGGTTTCGTGGAGAGAACGAATGCGATCTTGTGCATCGTTCTGGCGTTTTGTCTTGTAGGCCACGTCAACGCAGCGCCGCAGGCGGCTAGCCAACAACAAGTCAAGCAAAAGCTTTCACCCAACGCCCTGATTGCCGCAGCCCATACCGAAGCGTACTACTACGGATCGCCCGACTTCGCTTCGATTACGGGAACTACGCTTACTTACGCAACTAACTCGCCGCAAAAGATGATTCACTTAGGTGAATTCTATTTCCTGTGTTTCAGAATGTCTGGGTAATGTCTACCGATACGCTGGGACCCTTGCAAACCACTGAGTTCATTCCCTTGGAGATCACGAAAATTGATAGTTCTCAGCTTGGCTTGTTCAACCCGTTTGGCGGATACATGATCTGCGTTGCTCCCGCCCTTGAGCTTAATAGCCATGATTGCTGTGTTGTGCCTGAGGGATGGAAACCGAAAGCAAGAAATGAAATCTAAACAATAAAGAATTCCTGGGAGATGGAGCAAACAGAGGTGACTCGTACTGTCATCATCAAGGGAGAAGCGTGAATCAGGCTTTAACAGGCTTTGAGAGTCAAATCCTTGAAAAGTATCAGTTGAATTGTGACCCGCGCTTTTTGCTTTGGGTAACCTCGCTTGAGTCGCTATTAAGAATTACAGAGTACAGAGTCGATGGATCACAAATGTGCGCCAAGCAAGCGGTAGACGAGTTATTGGGCGTTCCATGGCCATTTTGAACTCGCGTGTGGTCCGACTGTTCTCTTCCAGCATTCTGGTTGGAATCATTGTCGGAATTGTCGGAAGCGGTTTCCGGTACCTTCTTGCGGAGGCGGACCAGTTGCGCAATGCGTTGGTGTATTGGCTACGCGAGTGGCCACACATCGGCTGGATGATACCTGTCGTCCTCGGCGCGTTAGCTGCCGGATTGGCTCGCATCATGGTTGTTGTGTTTTCGCCATCCGCCGGAGGGAGCGGAGTGCAGCATGTCGAGGCCGTGGTGAGTGGTCAGAAAAATTCACCATCCCTTGCCGTTGTACCTGTCAAATTCATTGGTGGTTTGCTTGCCATCGGGTCCGGCCTTGCGCTAGGCCGCGAAGGGCCTACTGTCCAGATGGGCGCCTCTTTGGGCACGCTAGTATCGCGATTCCTTGTACCGGACGAAGATGACCACAAGATCCTTCATGCATCAGGTGCAGGGGCGGGCCTGGCGGTCGCCTTTAACACCCCGATCGGAGGAGCGGTTTTTGTTTTCGAAGAACTAGTTAGAAGCTTTGCTCCCATGCTCATGATCGCGACGCTTGCAGCGATCTCGGTCGCAGTCTGGCTTATGCGAATGTTTTTGGGCAATGTGATGGACTTTACAGTCAAGTCTGACGGTTCAATCCACGTCTGGCATCTTTGGACATTTCTGATTCTCGGAATGATATTGGGCGCCGTCGGTGCATTCTTCAACGCCGTCACTGTAGCTTTGCTTAGTCTGTCCGACCATTTGTCAAACTTTTCATCCGTAAATCGTGCCGTATTCATCGGTGGGGTGATTGGAGTTGTCGTTTGGTTGGCACCAACGCTTGTGGGGGGAGGCGAAGCGCTGACGCAAGCTGTCCTAGTCGATCGTTACGCGACTGGGGGTTTGCTCTTCATTTTCCTCGTGCGCTTTCTCCTGGGCCCTTGGTCATACGTTGCAGGCACACCGGGAGGTCTGTTCGCCCCGCTTTTGGTAGTGGGCGCTTCCTTCGGCGCGCTCTTCGCAGCGCTGCTGAATCTCTTGATACCCGCGATGGGCCTCCCCTCTGTCGCCTTTGCACTTGCCGGAATGGCTGCGCTCTTTACAGCAAGCGTGAGAGCGCCTTTAACCGGCATCGTTCTAGTCGTGGAAATGACCGGTCGCGGCGACCTGACCCTGGCATTGCTTGTGGCGTCTGCTGGGGCAATGGTGGTGGCGATGATGCTCAAATCCGAACCAATCTACGAGAGCCTTAAGCGGCGCATGCTGCAGCAACCCATGGTCCAGGGAAGCTCCCCGGGGTTAATTCCGCGACTCAGAGAATCCAGCTCGCTTCAGAGCAGATGAATTCCACCCGGCTTCGCCGGCGAAATTCGAAGAAGGGAATAGGTCCGTTCTCCTAACGGATCTCCAAGCCGCCGTGAGCGAGTATTTGCCCGGGGACTGGATTATTGCAAGGCGAAAGTTATTCGCCAGATGATATCCGGTTCCATTCCACCCCGCGCTCTTCCTGCTGGCAGTTTTGCTAGTTCACCCGATCCTCGGCCATGTCTAGCATCTGATTGATCTTTCGTGGCCGCGACGCAGCATTCAGATGACGCCTCATAACGGAAAAGGTGACGCCAGTGAACAACGCATGCGTGCATGGTTAACTCCTGCGCTTGATCTCGCCGGCGGATCGAACTGATGTTCTTACCATGACCCGTTCGAGTGCTGCCAGCCATGAACCCCCAATCGGCCGGCCTTCGTAGCCACGGAATCTTTTCAAACAGTCTGAACGCAAACGATTCGCGCTTCCGAGGAGGCTTGCAAAATGAGGAAATCATTAGTGGCAATCAGCTTCATTCTCTGCTGCGGTTTGTTTCAAGCAAGCGCAAAACCAAAACCCCGTCAGGAACAGAAGGTTGTGAATGCGGGGGATCTAGTAACTTTCAATGTGCAACTTGGCAAGACTCCCCAATTTTCTGGAGGGCATGTGGCTGTATTGGTTGGCCCGACTAACATCAACCTCCCGGACGATATCATCGTCAGCGAGACGCAATACACCAGGGCTTCTTCTACCGATACAATTGCAAACCAGAATACGTATAAAGTGTCTGTTCGGATCCCTGGAGACGCACCCAGCGGAGAGTGGGAAGCGTTTTTTTCCTTTGCAGTTCCGAACGGCAGCTATAGCCCTCTTCGCCATGCTAGGCAGATCTTCAAAGTTCAGCGGCAGGATTTTTCTGGAGTGCCGGTGAATGCGACGATTGGAATTGACTGAAACGAATGCTGCCAGCGGCACGTCATCCGCAATTCGTTTACTCGATCACGGTAAGTCTGCGAAAATCTAATGTATACACGCGGTTCAGGCTTAGGGATGCGCGGCGGCAGGAGCGTCCAACTGCCTGCGCCGCGTGCGCCCGTATAAGGTGATCAAAGGCACCGGGAATGAATGAGCGCGCAGTTTCTCCGAGTCATAATCCCCGATCGTAGGTCCTATCTCGCGTAGTCATGAATTTATCGAGTGCAGTTTTGTTTTTTTCCAGCCATTGTTGGAGCTGAATAATCTCCAGAGGATAGGTGGAAGCAACCAATACCTGACTCAGGAGTGGATCGGGGTAAAGCGCGATCGGAGCCACCAGTGAATCCAACTGATCGTTCGGAATCGGCGGAACGTCTTGCGCGGACGCAACACCCTGCTGTTGTCCTTGATCCTGCGAAGCCAGTGGCGCACCGCTTGAAATCAGGAGAGCTGAACACAATAAGGCCGTTGAGCGCGTCCACACACTTACGATTCGAGCTCTCATTTCATTATCCCCCAGATCTCACGCCACTTTAGCCACTGGGCACACCTTTTTTACAGGAGGCGTCAGGGATTACCGATCTCTGGCGATCACCCCTGCGCAGAGTCGCACCGCAGGCTTGCTTCAGAGCAAGCTGACGGCGTCTAGCTCCTAATTCCTGACGGTAGAAACCAATGGTCCTGCCGAATACTGGCAGAACTGCGAGCGTAACGTCACGAGTTGCCGCTTCTCTTCATGATGATTTGACATGCGGAGCTGTCAGTTTTGCCAGTGCCATTGCTGCTGATCTGTGAGCTAAGAACATTCTGTTCGTGCTCGATCACAGTTGCATGGGGGAAACTTGGAATCAGAACATATACAAACAGATCCGATCCAGATGCCTGCGCCCAATGTCGAAGTGATGCCGGACAATTCCCCTGCAGAACCCGCGAGATTGGCAAAGGTCCGGCCGAGATTGGCTCGCCGCCAGCACGCGCAAATCGAGAGTTCCCGGCGTCCCCCCAAGAACGCACTCGTGGTGCAACACAAAGTGCTCTCACGAATTGAAAGGAGAGATCACGGGAAATCGCTTCGCATGAAGTGCCCCCGCTCGGAGCACGCCAAATGGGATTTGCGGTTGCGGCTTGAGGATCCCATGCAGTTGCTAAAGGAATCCAACATTGACCGGATCCCAGGTCTAATCCCCGTCAGGTATTTGCGGATGGCGCAGTCGCCATTCCACTTTTTCCGGGGCTCCGCCATTATTCAGGCGCGAGACCTTGCGCATTCGGCCGCATCCGGTATCACGGTTCAAGCCTGCGGCGACTGCCACCTGATGAATTTTGGCGGCTTCGCTACTCCGGAACGGAATCTCGTCTTCGACATCAACGACTTCGATGAGACCTTCCCCGGGCCTTGGGAATGGGATCTCAAACGGTTGACGGTCAGCATTGTCCTGGCGGCGAGGTACCGGGGCTTCTCGAAGGACAACGCCGATGATGCGGTAAGGGCGGCAGTTCAGGCCTATCGGGAACGGATGTCAGAGTTCGCTGAAATGACGAAACTTGAGACCTGGTATTCGCAGATCAGCGTCAAGGATCTTCGCAAATACTTCCAGAAAGATGACGTCCTACTTGACCGTTTGGAAAAAGCCGCGAAGCGCGGCCGTACGCGCACATCCGAGGCCATTTTTCCTAAACTAACTAAGATAGTGAATGGGCGTGCAAAGATTATCGACGACCCTCCATTCATCTTCCATCACGAACAGTTAGGGCGTCCAGGTTGGGCCAAGGTACAGAAGGATCTTCTCAAACAGTATTATCGAACTTTGCAAACGCATCACCGGCAGCTTTTGGATCATTATTCCTACGAGGACAGCGCCGTAAAAGTCGTGGGTGTCGGCAGTGTGGGCACTCGCTGCTTCTTAATCCTTCTTTTGGCCGATGAAGATGACCCGTTATTTCTGCAAGCCAAGGAAGCACGCAGGTCGGTGCTAGAACCCCCGGGCAGGAAGAGCCGTTTTGCACATCAAGGGGAGCGCGTCGTTACAGGACAGCGTCTCATGCAATCCGCAAGCGATATTTTTCTCGGGTGGACGAGGGGTCCAGAAAGGCTCGAGCTTTACATCCGGCAACTGCGCGACATGAAGGTCAGCGCTGAAATTGAAACCTTCGATCCACATATTTTGACCGCCTATGCGGCTATGTGCGGATGGGCTCTTGCCCGGGCCCAGGCCAAATCGGGCGATCCCGCAACAGTGGCCGGATATCTCGGATCGAGCCAACGTTTCGACGACGCCCTGGCGCTCTATGCGGAGGCATACGCAGACCAAGTGGAAAAGGATTTTGGAAACTTCAAGAAGGCCATTCGTTCCGGCCGATTTCCGACGGATTCCGACGCAGTGGGCAAACTGAAGTTCGCGATATAGCGGGCAGTCGGAATGCGCACAGACCTCCCGGCGAACGTGTAAAGAGTTCCGTTTAAAGTGATGCCCTCAGCACTCAGGCCGCATGGTGTCGTTCTGATCTTGGGGGCATTTCTCTCATCTTGTATCTGCCGCGCGCGGAACCTCACTCCTCGGGCCTAGGTCATTAATCCCGTCCACTCGAATGCAGTTATCCTGACCTATTCATTCACGAACGGAAGCATCTTAATTGATCCCGCGCTGCCGATTACGGACGCAACGGGAAAACTCAGCACTCCAACGTTTAGCTTTTATCACTCATTCGGTTTCTTTGGCCGGTTGGCCAACGTCGCCGCATCGTTGCCCTATGCCGTCAGATCCTTCCAGGGGGATGTGAATGGCACGAAGGCAAAGATTTATCGCTCTGGACTGATGGATTCATTCTTTCGGTTCACCGTTAACCTGAAAGGTGGGCCGGCGATGTCCGTAAGGGAATATCTATCGTGGACCCAGAAAACAATTCTGGGGGCCAGCCTCAAAGTAGTTGCTCCCACGGGACAGTACGACCCGACCAGGCTGATCAACGATGGCCCCCAATATGAGACCACTCTGTCGAAACCGCCGGCGCACGAGCAGATGCGCCAACTTCCCGACAGTCCTGTTCCTGTTAGTTTTAACAGTGTCACGTGAGATCCGGAAGGCGTAGAAGGGTGTTTAAACCCCGAGGTGTTTTACATACGCATCACAATTTCACTGCCTCAAACCGAATAGGCCTTTGGATTTTGTACTTTCTTGCTGTTTGTGCCCTCATTTTTGCTATGGGTGGAATATTGACAGTGACAAGGAATAGGCCAGTCTTACGTACGCCACGCTCCCCTTTGCATTCAAAATAGCAGGAGGAATAATTCATCTTCACTAGTTGAGGTCGGAGGGGAAGTTGCAACTCTCTCGGGGGGCTGAAAAGAATCATTGTGCACTTCAAGCGAGGGGAGCGCTACACCAGGAAGCTTGTCGACCAGTTTTCAGTTCATGTATTCATTCCTTATGTCTTGTGCTTCTCTTCTATGTCTGATGGTAAACAATCGGGACTCCGGAAAGGACCGAATGCTGGTAGAGATAGAAAATGCCACTCGTAAGGCAATTCATCTGGCTTTCGCTTTTTATTTGTCAGCTGACTTATGTCCTTGAATCGAATCGTTCAGGCGGAATTTTCCGAGTGGGCCTTAAGCCCATGAGGGAGAACGAATTTAACGGCTGGCATGCGAGTCTATCCCACCAGCAGACCGAAGTTCAAAGTAAAAAATTCACTGGTATAATTAATGCGGCTAATGCAATATACCTCCTGTGGTAAACCTCGATTGGTTACCCCTAACGGACGATCTCTTAATCAGGTAATCTGTCGTTACTATTGGAAGATTGCGATACAAGCCAGCGCAAACTTAGGTACAGGTTTCGAGCCGTGAGACTTTCTGTCCAAAACAAATCGAGCAGAAATCGGGTTTGAAAGTTACCGGGTGCACTATGAAACTCCCGCGAGTTATTCTGGCTGATGACCATACCCTTTTATTGGAAGCCTTTCGAAAGCTGTTGGAGCCACGCTTTGATATAGTGCGGACCGTTTCTGACGGGCGCGCTTTGGTGGAATCAGCACTGGCCCTGCTTCCTGACGTAGTCCTGGTCGACGTGGCCATGCCGATTCTGAATGGCCTGGATGCTGGCCGGCAGATCAGGACAAAATTACCTGAAATCAAGCTCATTTACCTGACTATGAATGAAGATCCGGATCTCGCGATGGAGGCGATGCGAGTAGGGGCCTCTGGATACCTGCTGAAATACTCATCATCAACAGAATTATTTCAAGCGATCGCTTTGGTGCTAAAAGGAAAACGATACGTGACACCAAGTATTGCCCGAGGAATGAAGGAAGCGTATATCCGCGATCCCCGGCCAAATGTGCAGCGTAAGACCCTGACGCCACGCCAGCGCGAAGTGGCGCAACTCTTGGCGGAAGGCAAATCCATGAAGGAAGCCGCTGAGGTTCTGAAGGTAACTCCCAGGACAGTGGCCTTTCATAAGTACCAGATGATGGATGACCTGGGACTCAAAACCACAGCTGATCTTATCCGGTATGCCATCAAGAATCGCGTGACCGCAGCCTGATCCGATTCTCGCTCTCCCTCCTTGACAAATATGTCGCTAGCCCCCTCATATTTAAAGCCATTCATATCTTCTTCCTTAACTTAATACTTAATTCTAATGATTATGAGGCTGGAACTTCAGGGCCATGGTCAGCGAATTGGCCCGAAGCAGCGAGATTAGAAAAATAAAGCTACTGTCCATGGTGCCTGTGACGCTTTTTCTTCGATCATTCGAGTTTTGTCAGTATTGACAGTTTTTCGATCTCACCAGCTTTTCTCCCGAATCCTCTAATCACACCCGATTCCGAATCTGTATTTCCGTCACTCTCGTTTGCCAACAGCGCTCTTGTAAGCGCCCCAGATTGGTCGCGGGCAACGACAAAGTTGTTCCAACCTGCCAATCTTTTTCAGCCGCGTAGTCAGATCCGACGTCCTGCGACGTCGACTTCTGACCACGGGCAAAAGGAGGTAGCTTGTAATGTCGGTAGTCCGTGTTTTGGTAGTGGATGATTATGAAACCTTTCGGCGTCTGGTTTGTTCTTTCCTTGAAGATGAGCAGTGGGTGCAGGTCGTTGGCGAAGCTTCAGATGGCCTGGAAGCACTTCAGAAAGTCGAGGACACGCAACCCGACGTAATTTTGTTGGATATTTCCCTTCCCAAGCTGAATGGGATCGAAGCCGCGCGACAAATCCGCAAAATTACGCCTGAGTGTAAGATTATCTTTCTGTCTCTCGAACGAGATCCCGGGGTGGTTCGGGCCGCGCTGGCCACAGGCGGGCTAGGTTACCTCCTCAAGGTGGATATGGCAGCCGAATTAATGGCTGCTGTTCGAACAGTGATCCGCGGGGAACGGTTTGTAAGCAGCAGTCTATTGGGCTACGACGTGAACGAATAGCCGGGGGCCTGAACTCGGGAAACGCGTGAGGACATTGGGCGCATAGAATCGCAGCGGAACCTCATCCTGGCCGATTGCATGCGGAATTGTAGTTGCAACGCACGCTTGCACGGCTATCTTCCTGAAACTTCTTCGACTCCAAACCGCGGCCTGTGAGAAATGACAGTATTTGACGACTGAGATGGTCTCTAGTATTCCGTGCGTTAGATAAATAATTTCGAAACGGAGACCACATGTCAGACGCCAGTGTGAACAACTCAGGCGCACCAGCGCCTAAGTCGATCGTCGCAATATGG
>Ga0210402_10006355_pt1 | contig 10477 bp, 6 predicted proteins | sample IncBWC7MmetaG_FD_161055 | JGI IMG/M metagenome (GOLD analysis project Ga0210402, IMG submission 161055) | Forest soil microbial communities from Barre Woods Harvard Forest LTER site, Petersham, Massachusetts, United States - Inc-BW-C-7-M | ecosystem: Environmental > Terrestrial > Soil >...
GGCTGCCGCGCTCGGCTGAGCACTTCGCTGGCTAAGCAAATACGGCAACGTGTCCGTGTCCTTCACGAGCACCCAGGAAAGCCCGGCACCAGCCGCCCAGCTGGAGACCGGCTGCTGGTCTGCTCCAGGTCCCGGCTGATAAGGAGGGTTCCACGGGCGGCCAGGATTGGGAAGGGACAACCTTCGAATGTAGCTGGCGATTTGTTCGCCCTGGAGTTTGGAAAGGCCATGGAAGCGTGAGCGGTCCACGATGCTGCCGTTGGAGAAATTGAAATATTTCAGGTCGCGGCCATCCTGAGCATGACAGTCGGCGCAGTGAGCCTGAATTCTGGAACTACTGGGGAGACTGTTTGCCGCCAGCGAGGCGGCGTGCCAGAGTTCGCGGCCGGTCTGGATGGAAGCCGCATCGGGAAGAGGTGGCTTCCAGGTTTCTGGTGCATCTTCCACAAATTCGCTTGGCGGGATGAGCTTTTTTCCATCGGCGGTGAGGAAATTCCATGCGAGGACGCGATAGGCGCTGGTGAAACCGTCGGTCTGATTGAATCGAAAGCGAATTGTGTTTGAGCCACCGATAAGTGTGCCGCGGGGGAGGGGAAGAGTCATCACGAGCGTGGAAAAGCCTCCGCCGATTCCACCGAAACTCTTGCCCGGGTCGGCGATCGTGAAAGAGTTGTTGTTGAATGGAATCCAGGCGCCGGTGTTGACTTGCACGCTGCCTTGATCGGCATACCGCAAGCCATGAATCTGCAGCCAGAGAAATTGCACCGATTCAGCTTGGGCAGGCAGGAGTGCGATGGACCTGCTTACCGTCTCGCCGGCTGTACCCAAGACCTCGACCGGTAGAATTATACGGTCTGAGGTGGTGTCCGCGGAGCCGATGGAAATTGTGACGGCAGCGAGGAAGAAAGGCGCCACCAGCAGAGGCCAACCCACCGAGTGCAGGATGTGACGGAGACGTCTGCCAGATGATTCCGCACTCTTGGCAGGGCTTCGCTTTGATGCCTTTTTTTTCCCGCGCAGCGTGGCTCGGTCGAACAGATTCACGGGTCTTGAGCTTCCGTCCATTGACATACCTTGTTTTTCTGATGATACCAGCTTCTCGGCACATCTTGTGAAACTCGAGTTGCCTACGGCCAAGCACAGCAAAACTGAAGCGCAAGACGGGACGATAGAGGGGATGTCTAGGCATTCCTTGCGAATGCGGAATGTCGATACTTCGAATCGGCGCGGAGATAAGCGCCGGATGGCTTTGAAGTGGTCAAACGCGAACAATGCACAACACTATTGACATGTATAGATATCGTCTGATATAGATATTGGCATGACTGAGATTGATCCTCAAAGATTCATTCCACTCAAGACCAATTGGTTTCACATCCTGCTGTCGCTTGCGAGCGGAGAACAGCACGGCTACGGAATCATGCAGGATGTCCTCAATCGCAGTACGGGGAAAGTGCGGTTGTGGCCGGCGACGTTGTATGGATCGATCAAGCGGCTGATCGAGGCGGGACTGATCGAGGGATCCGACGAGCGGCCCGCGCCGGAATTGGACGATGCGCGACGCCGATACTACCGGCTGACGGCGCTTGGCAGGCGTGTGCTCGACGCGGAATGTGAACGCCTGCAGGAATTGGTTCGTACGATTCAAGTGAAGCAAGGCATGGTGACGGAATGAACTTCGCATGGCGGATCTACCGGCGGCTGGCACAAGCGTTTCCTCAGGAATTCAAATTGGCTTACGGCACAGAAGTGATGCAGCTCGGAGAAGATGTTGTGAAAGAAATAGCCAAGAGACATGGTGCGGCCGGGCTAATCCGGCTACTCGCGGACATCGCGATTCGTGTGCCGCTCGAATACCTGAGCGAAATGCGGGGAGATATGCGGTATGCGATGCGTGCGCTCCTCAAGTCGCCCGGGTTCGCGCTGGTTGGCATCATTTCGATGGGACTCGGAATTGGGTTGACGACAAACGTGTACAGCTCGAAATGGGCGTTGCTATTTCGCGATCTGCCTGCCGCGGCGAATGCGAAAAACTTGGTAATGCTTCAAAAGTCAGCGGATGGTGATCTCGCCCCTGTGTCGTACTACTACATCGAGCAGTATCGCGAGCAAAAGAGCCTGTTCACCGGCGTCGCTGCATTCGAGACCAGCATTCCGTTCAATGTTACGTTCCAAGGCGACCTGACCGCCAAGCCCGAGCGCGTCTTTGGGCAACTTGTGTCAGCTGATTATTTTTCCGTGCTCGGCGTGCAGCCCGAACGTGGACGCGTGCTCAGCGGCGCAGTGGACAGGCCCGGCGACGCGCCCGTTGTGGTGATTAGCGATCGTTTCTGGCGCAATCGCCTCAACTCTTCTCCCAACGCCATCGGGCAAATACTTCGTCTGAACGGGCAAATCGCGACTATCGTGGGAATCACGCCGAAGAATTTCAATGGCGCCCTTTCGATCAACCCGTCGGAGCTGTTCGTGCCGATCACCGCTCCGGCCGCGCTCGCTCCGGAACTCGGCAACGACGTGCTCCATCAACGCAACGCCAAGGAGTTCCTCGCATTGATGTGTCTGGCGCCCGGCGTCACGATTGACTCCGCGGAGGTCGCTCTCGAGGCGATTACGCGCCGTCTCGACGAGCAGGATACTTCCTCGCCGATTCGCACGGACAAAGGCAGGCGCGTGACGTTGCTTCCGGCTGGCACCAGCATACCGATTCCGCGGAAATTGAAGCCCGCGTTGATCGGATTCTTTGTCGCTCTGATGGGCCTGGTGATCACGCTTGCGTGCATGAATCTGGCAAACATGCTGATGGCGCGCGGCGCGAATCGCCGCAAGGAGTTGGCCATTCGGCTGTCGGTGGGGGCCAGCCGGTTTCGCCTGGTGCGGCAGATGATGAGCGAAGGAATTTTGCTCTCGCTGTTGGGTGGCATTGCAGGATTCGCACTCGCATATGGTCTCGGGGTGTTGAATTCCCACTTCACCTCACCCATGATCGTGCCGACCGAATCGGACTTCCACCTGGATTGGCGCGCCGGCGTCTTCGCCTTCAGCCTGGCGGTTGTGTGCGGCATCGGATTCAGCCTCGCACCCGCTCTGCAAGCGACGAAAGCCGACCTAACCCCTGCACTCAAAGAGGGCTCGGCGCTTCAGCTGCCTGGATACCGGCGCATTGGTTTCCGCAATTTGCTGATGGTGGCCCAGGTTGCGGCGTCGCTCATGCTGCTGCTGATGACAGGATTCCTAGTAATGGGAATTAGCAAGGCGAGCAGCATCGAAACCAACTTCGACCCGAGCACGATGGTTCTCTTGTCCCTTGATCCCGTGCGTGACGGCTACTCGCCCGAGAAGGCACAAGCCTTGTTCGAGAAACTTCCCGAACAACTCAAGACCGCCGGCCCGGTGCGCAACATCGCCCTGGCCGCGCAGCCGCCCTTTACGAGCGAACCTGAACTCACCCAATTTTCTGCGGAAGGCTCTCCCGGATCCTCACAAGTAGTGCAGCCCGTGCTCGAGGAAACTGTGGGTGCGGGCTATTTTGCCACGCTCAAAGAGCCGATGCTGGCCGGTCGAGAGTTCGTGGAACCGGATCACCGGAGCCGTGGAGACTCATCAAAAACCTTACCCGCCGTGCTGAATGAAAGTGCCGCACGCGGATTTTTCGGAAATGGGAATGCGATTGGCAAGCGCGTTAGAGACGACAAGCAGTCTTACGAGGTGGTCGGCGTGGTCCGCGACTTGAAGGATGTACAGGGATTTAGTCAATCCATAATTTATTTGCCGCTGACGCCGCGTGATTTTGCCCGGCCGCCAGCCGGCGGCATGACCATTCTGGTGCGGTCGGATGCGGGAACGGATGCGGTGAGCGCGATTCGGAATGAAATCGCTTTAATCGATCCCAATCTGAACATCTTCAACATGCAAACGCTTGGCGCTTACCTGGACCGCAGCCGGTCTGCTTTGCGGTTCTCAGTCCAAACGTACGGAGGAATTGGAGTGTTTGGTTTGGTATTGGCTGCCATCGGGCTCGCCGGGATCACGGCCTACTCGGTTGCGCAAAGGCGCAAGGAGATTGCCATCCGGACGGCGCTAGGCGCAAGCAGAGCGCGGGTGCTGGGACTCGTGCTGCGCGAAGGAGCGGCTTTGGTAACTGTCGGAACAGTTCTCGGTTTTTTGGGCGCGATCGGGCTGGCAAAAATAGTTTCGTCGCTGGCCAATATGTTTGTCGACGCGCTCAAGGTCGGTACGAACGATCCGCGTTTGCTCATCGGCGCACCACTGCTGCTCGCAGTAGTAGCGCTGCTTGCCTGTTACGTGCCGGCGCGCAGAGCGGTCAAAATCGATCCGCTGAAGGCGCTCCGCGAGGAATAGGGCGCTTACTGGTCACTCCGAGGCCGGGATTCGCTGACGCACGCGAAGGAAGAGCCGGCCGCTTCGGCCGGAACACACCTAGAGAAGAATCGATTCAGGAAAAAAAGACGCCCCGCACTCCGAGAGCGCGGAGTACGGGGCGGGTGGTGCGTGTGCGCTCTGACTAATCGCGTGGAGGGAAGGAAAGTGGAAATTGGAATATCTGATCTCCCACAAAGATCCGAAGATTGAGTTCCCGCGCGTTTTTGTCGCGTTGAAACCACACGACGCCAGAAGTTTTGTCTTTAGGCGACAAGGTCGCTGCCTGGAGCACAGGCGCTTGGGCCTCCTGCGCTTCCTGCGCCAAAAAGTTCGGAGGGGAGGGAACGTACGCCGAAGTCTTGTAGTCAGCGTTCCTGTAAGTTGCCGAGGCGGGAGCGGTAGCGCTGGCATTCGTCCAATAAACCTGGTGAGTTAAGGCTCTGGCGAGCTCCTTGGGATTCTGAACGGCGAGGGAGCGAAGTCTGGGCTTCAACTCGTCGAGCGTGAATCCTGCGGGGTCGAAGTGAAGTTGCTCGGCGCTTTCGTTGGCGATGGCGACGGTGGCGCGCAACTTCCAGCCGGTGTCCTGCAGAGAAACCTGGACGGTGATTCCGTTGGCGGTGAGCGATTCGACGAGGTCGCCGCCGCTAAAAAACTGGTCGCTGCCAGGAGCGCCGGACTGCCAGCGCGCGATGCCGTTATCAACGACAGCTTCTGCCGGGTGGTGATCTCTTACAGAGTTCGCGGGGCTTTCGGAAAGGTACATCCTGGCGACGTAGCCATTCTTGCCGTCGGCAGTGCGGATATTCACGGTGTAACCTTCGGAGTCGGAGAGAATGGAGACTGCTTCGCCACAGTTTAGGCTGGCGACCAATTGCATTGGGAGAGTCTGTTGAGCGTCCGCAGTCACCGGAACACTATGAGCGTCATGACAGACAACCGTGCCCCGAAGCGCCGATGGCGGCTGGGCCACACTGGAAGCAGATTTCTCCGCGGCGCAAGCAGGCAAAGTGACCGCCATACTTGCGAAAGTGCTCAAAATCAAGAGTTTATGCCTCATGTTGTTCTACTCACCCCTCAGTGATGAGAGTCTTCAGAGACCCTTGTGCGTTAGCGTCGATTGGTATCTTCGGGTTACTAAGGGACTAGGTCCATAGCGCGTTCGTACCAGAGGACAGGTTACGAGCGGGATAAAGAGAGCCACGCTCAAAATGTGTGCAAAAAGGGTTAGATGCCGTAACTTATCGCTCGAGAGGTCCGGAAACCTGGGAAATGTAACGAGCGGGTAACTTGACCAAGGCGCGGGGGTGGGTTAGGGTGTAAGAAGTTTCTTCCTGAGTTGACCGCGGCGCGGTCACCGATCGCGAGGAGGAATCCCATCGGCCACCCGGCTTCCTTAGCAGGCAGACCTTCCACTTGGATGAGACGTACCGTACACATATCCGGAAAAATTGAACCGTTCTTCGGCACGCTTGATGAGAATGTGCGTTTGCTGGAGGACTCGCTGCATGTGCGGACACATTTGCATGATACGCGGCTGACGGTCGAAGGCGAGCAAGAGAGCGTCGACCAAGCCGTGAAAATCGTCGAGGAATACAACCACTTGACGCGGCATGGGCGGTCGCTTTCGAGCGCGGAAGTGAAGTCGCTCATGCGCGTGGCGACGGAAGAGCCGCACGAATCACCGCGCGGGATGTTTGAACCGGCGCGGACGCGGTCATTTGGGAAGAAGCAGGTCACGCCGAAAAACGCGAGCCAGCGGCGATACATGGAGGAGATCGAGAAGCACGACATGATGTTTGGCATCGGCCCGGGCGGAACGGGAAAGACGTACATCGCGGTGGCGATGGCGGTCAGCGCACTGCTGACGAAGCAAGTGAACCGCATTATCTTGGCGCGGCCCGCTGTGGAGGCCGGCGAGCGCCTGGGATTTTTGCCGGGCACGCTGCAGCAGAAAATCGATCCATATATGCGGCCGCTGTACGACGCGCTGTACGACATGCTGGACGCGGACAAGCTGGAGAGATTTCTCGAGAAGGGAATCATCGAGGTGGCGCCGCTGGCGTTCATGCGCGGGCGCACGCTGAACGATTCGTTCGTGATCCTCGATGAAGCCCAGAATACGACCAGCGAGCAAATGAAAATGTTCCTGACACGGCTGGGGTTCAACTCGAAGGCGGTCATCACCGGAGACACGACGCAGATCGATTTGCCGCAAGGCAAGAAATCAGGGTTGATCGAGGCGCTGGAAGTGTGCGGAAAGATCGAGGGAATCGGCGTGGTCCAGTTTGGGGAGAAAGACGTGGTGAGGCACAATCTTGTGCAACAGATCATTCGCGCCTATGAGGATTATGACGTGGCACATCCGCAGCGCGGCGCGAATGCGGGAACCGCCGCGGCGAACAACAAGGCCGGAGTTGCCGCCGAAGCAACTGGCAACGAACCGAATAGAGAAAATCAGCGAGCATGATTCTGAACCGCCAGCGTGCGGTCCGCATCGCGCGGAAGCCCCTCGAAGCGTTTTTACGCCGGATAGAGCAAGAGATGGACCTCCATGATTCGGAAGTCACGATTTGTTTGGTAAGCGATGCGGAGATCGCGCGGATGAATGAGGCCTTTCGCAAGAAGAAGGGGCCAACGGATGTGCTGTCGTTTCCGGCGCAGCGGAAACCCGGGAGTGTGGCGGCCGGAAGAAAACGATTCAAAACAGATGGCATAGAGAGCGCAGAGAAGAGCCGTGGAAAGCTGGAATCAAAGGCAGAGCACATATACCTGGGAGATATTGCCATAGCGCCCGAGACGGCGCGTCGCTACGCGAAAAAGAATGGGCGAAGTGTGAACAATGAATTGCGTGTGCTGATCTTGCACGGCGTATTGCATTTGTTGGGCTATGACCACGAAACGGACCGGGGCGAAATGAACCGCATCGAACACGCGATGCGGCGCAGATTTGGGTTGGCATGAGCACCTATCGATGGGTTTACACGCTGGGCGTGGTTCTTCTCGCCTTTGGGCTGCCCATTTTTTCCTACCTGACGCTGATCTATCGCGAGCTCGGGCGCATGAACACCGGGCGCGTCCACGAGCATCTGGAAATTTTTGAAGCGGAAATCGAGCCCAAGCTGCGAATCAAGCGGCGGAGCGGCGGGCGGACATTCCGGATTTTAGGGCATTTCTGGCTGGCGTTCCTGGTGCTGGAGACAACGCGCGGCGTGGTCTACTTTGTGTCGGGGACATGGGAATCGCTGCTGGAATTTGTCGTGTTCCTGACGCTGGAAGTCGTGATCGCGATGCATTTTATCCCGGACATGCTGCTCTATCGAACAACGGGGCGTTGGCTGGTGCCCTTATTGCCGCTGATCCGGGCCGCGATGTGGCTGGTCTGGCCAGTGCGAGTGTTCCTTGAAGGTGCGGAGTCTCTGGCGCGAATCTCGGAGCAAGAGCCGGAGATGAGTCAGGAACAACGAACCGAAGAGAGAATCGAGGCGCTCGTGGAGGCCGCGGAGGAGGAGGGGATCATCGCTGCGGATCAGGCAGACCTCATCGAGCAGGTCGTGGAATTCAGCGACAAACGGGTGCGCGAGGTGATGACGCCAAGGCCCGACATTGTTGCGATAGCAGCGGAGGCGACGCTCGAGGAGCTGCACGCGAAATTTGTCGAAGAGAAATTTTCGAAGATGCCGGTGTATGAAAAATCGCTCGACGATATCTTCGGAGTGGTGCACGCACAGGATCTGCTGCACATCGCCGACCAGGATTTGCCAAAGCGCAAGGTGCGCGAACTGGTTCGCCCGGTGCTGTTCATGCCGGAAACAAAAGCCGGATCGGAGTTGCTGCGCGAAATGCGGCAGAAGGGCCAGCCGCTCGCGGTGATTATTGATGAGCATGGATCGGTGGCGGGAATCGCGACGGTGGAAGATCTCGTGGAAGAAATCGTGGGCGAAAGGTGGAATGGGGGAAAAGCGCCGGCGCCCGACGTGGTGCGCGAAGCCGACGGCGGGCTGGTCATGCGCGGCAGCATGGCTATTCGCGACGTCGAGGAATTATTGGGCGTGAACTTCGGCAAAGACGCGGATGAGACAGTCACGACCATCGCGGGGTTGCTGAGCCACGCTTCGGGGAAGGTGCCCGCGCCCGGAGATAAAGTCGATTTAGAAGGGTACCGGTTCGAAGTGCTGGAAGCGAACCAGAGGAAAGTGTTGAGGCTAAGGATTCGAAAACGAATTGTGGCCGCGCCAGCAAAAGCAAATCCGTAAATCCAAGAAAACACTTCATCGTCGAGACTTTCCTGGCGTGGTGTAGGAATTCCTTTGCCGACGCGATACCATGCGTGTACTCGGATGAGACGGCCAGCGCGCCGATGGAGGCAGTTGGATGAGCGGGAATAAAAAGTGGAGTTCAAAGATCCTTCTCTTGGCTCTGTTTATGGGCGTGCTCGCCACACAAAGCGTAGCGCAAGAGGTTGGGACGCCGGCTCCGCCAAGCCCGAACATGCGGTGGGGAGTGAAGATACCGATGCGCGATGGTGTATTGCTAAACGCCACGGTGTTTCAGCCGCAAGCGCAGAAGGATCCGCTGCCTGTGATTTTCACGCTGACGCCGTACATTGGCGACAGTTATACGGATCGCGCGATGTATTTTGCGCAGCATGGGTACGTGTACGCATTGGTGGATGTGCGCGGGCGGGGCAATTCCGGTGGAGTGTTCGAGCCGTTTGCGAATGATGCGAAAGATGGCTACGACATCGTCGAGTGGCTTGCGAAGCAGTCGTACTGCAACGGCAAGGTGACGATGTGGGGCGGCTCTTATGCAGGATTTGATCAGTGGGCGACGCTCAAGGAGTTTCCGCCGCACCTGGCCACGATTGTTCCCGCCGCCGCGGCCCATCCGGGACTCGACTTTCCGTTTCAATACAATATTTTCGGACCTTACGATGCGCAGTGGCTTACGTTCACGAGCGGAGTCACGGGGAATGAGAAACTTTTCGGGAGCGGGTCCTTTTGGGGAGCGAAGGCGCGCGAATACTACGATGGGCACAAGGCATTTCAAGAATACGACCGCATCGTGGGGAATCCGTCCGCCGTGTTCCAGAAGTGGGTGCAGCATCCCGTTCCCGACGCTTACTACGACGCGATGGTGCCAAGCACGGAGCAATACAAACGCATTCAGTTTCCCATCCTGACGATAACGGGGCACTACGATGGCGATCAACCTGGCGCGTTCACGTATTACAAGCGCCATATGGAATACGGGACGGGTGAAGCGAAGCAAAATCATTTCCTGATTATCGGTCCGTGGGACCACGCAGGGACAAGGACTCCACGCCGGGAGGTTGCTGGACTAAAGTTCGGTGAAGCCAGCGTTTTGGATCTGAACAAGCTGCATACGGAGTGGTACGACTGGGTGATGAAGAGCGGGAAGAAGCCTGAGTTTTTGAAGAAGCGCGTGGCGTACTACGTTGTGGGAGCTGGAGCGGAGAATTGGAAGTACGCGGACAGTTTGGAGAGTATTTCGAACGAGAAGCGGACGCTCTATCTGGATTCAAACGGAAAAGTGGACGGTGTCTATCAGTCCGGCGTGCTTGCAGACAAGCCAGGTACAGGCGCGGACAAATGGACCTACGATCCGCTCGATACGCGGCCGGGGGACGCGGAACTTGATGATGATGCCGCGGGCCTGACGTCGCAGCGAGCGGTAATGAACACATATGGAAACGGAGCGATCTACCATAGCGCACCCTTCGCTGAAGCAACGGAGGTGACGGGCTTTTTGAAATTAACCGTGTGGCTGGCGATGGATGTTCCGGACACGGACCTCGAAGCGGAGGTGTACGAGATATTGCCCGGCGGCGAGTCGGTCGCATTGACTGGCGCGACGATGCGTGCACGGTATCGCGAGTCGCTGCGCGCGGAAAAACCCGTCACTTCGGGGAAAACAGAGAAATATGTGTTCGACAACTTCACATTTTTTTCGCGACGCATCGCGAAGGGAAGCCGCTTACGGCTTTTCGTGCATTGCCCGAATACGACCGGCACCGAAAAGAATTACAACAGCGGCGGAGTCGTGGCGCTCGAAACTGCGAAGGACGCGAGAACGG
>Ga0210402_10006356_pt1 | contig 10477 bp, 6 predicted proteins | sample IncBWC7MmetaG_FD_161055 | JGI IMG/M metagenome (GOLD analysis project Ga0210402, IMG submission 161055) | Forest soil microbial communities from Barre Woods Harvard Forest LTER site, Petersham, Massachusetts, United States - Inc-BW-C-7-M | ecosystem: Environmental > Terrestrial > Soil >...
GCCCGGCAGACAACCATTTTCGCGGTGACCACCTTATTGCGAGTAGATGACTCGTACTTAATAAAGTTTAATTTGTCATCAGACTTGTCGTGCACTGCACCATTGAACGGACTACGGTATCGGCCTTCGCCCCACCGTATGAGAAACCCATTGAACTGCTTGGTGCTCTTGTGTTTTGCAGGGCGATCCGGTTTCTGTTGTGGCGCGAGCCTAATCCGAACCGAGCGCGGAGCCCATGCGACTTTCTCGATATTTTTTGCCCATTCTACGCGAAACGCCCAAAGAAGCCGAGATCGTATCTCATCGGCTCATGCTGCGGGCCGGCATGGTCCGGCAGGAGGCGTCAGGTATATACGCCTTTCTTCCGCTCGGATTGCGTGTGCTAAATAAGATATGCAATATTATACGCGAAGAACAGGACCGCGCTGGGGCCATCGAATTGTTGATGCCGACGATTCAATCGGCCGACCTGTGGCGCGAGAGCGGGCGTTATGACGACTACGGCAAGGAGATGTTGCGCATCAAAGATCGCCACGAACGCGACATGCTGTTCGGGCCGACCAATGAGGAAATGATCACCGAGATCTTCCGCGCCTATGCGCGCTCCTATAAGGATCTTCCGCTCAACCTCTATCATCTGCAGTGGAAGTTTCGCGACGAGGTGCGTCCGCGTTTCGGCACCATGCGGGCGCGTGAATTCCTCATGAAGGACGCCTATTCGTTCGATCTCGACTATGCGGGCGCGCGGCATGCCTACAATAAGATGTTTGTCGCCTATCTGCGCACCTTCGCCCGCATGGGGTTACGGGCGATCCCGATGGTCGCCGACACCGGTCCGATTGGCGGCAATCTCAGCCACGAATTCATCATCCTTGCCTCGACCGGCGAAAGCGAAGTGTTCTGCCACCGCGATTACCTCGATTTTCCCATTCCGGACGCGCATGTGAAATTTGACGACGCCGCGGCTGTCCAAGGTATCGTCGACACCTGGACGTCGCGTTATGCGGCAACCTCGGAAAAGCATGATGCTGCCGCCTTCGACGCCCTGCCGATCGACGTAAAACTGTCGGCGCGCGGCATCGAAGTCGGCCACATTTTCTATTTCGGCACGAAATACTCCAAACCGATGCGGGCGGTCGTTGCCGGTCCGGACGGCGGCGAACACCCGGTTCACATGGGCTCTTACGGCATCGGGCCGACGCGCCTGGTCGCCGCCATTATCGAGGCTTTCCATGACGACGCTGGCATCAAATGGCCGGAGGCGGTGGCACCGTTCCGCGTCGCGATTCTCAATCTCAAGCAGGGCGACAGTAAAACCGACACCGCATGCGAGAGCCTTTATCGCGAGCTATGCGCAAGGAGCGTCGAGGTCCTGTACAACGATCTCGAAGAACGGCCCGGACCGAAATTCGCGGCCACCGACCTGATCGGCATTCCATGGCAGATCCTGGTCGGGCCGAAGGGGCTTGCGGAGGGCAAGGTCGAACTCAAATGTCGCGCCGACGGCAGCCGCCAGGTTCTGACACCGCCCGAGGCGCTCGATCGCCTGTCGCGATGACCCCTCCCTACCACCCGCGTGCAGAGAGGGGAGGGAAGGGCCCGTGAAGCATATGCAAAATCGTAGTGGTGCGTTTCCACCAGAATCTGGTGAAATCCGGGGGCAGGGAACTGCAATCATGAGCGAAGCCACCGGCACTCGACCCTTCTCGCCCTTCGAATGGATGCTGTCGATGCGCTATTTGCGCTCGCGGCGGCGCGAGGGGTTCATTTCCTTCATCGCGGCGATCTCCTTCCTTAGCCTCACACTCGGGGTCGCGGCCCTCATCATCGTGATGGCGGTGATGAACGGCTTCCGAAAGGAACTGCTCGACAAGATCCTCGGACTCAATGGCCATATGCTGATCCAGCCGATCGATTCTCCGCTCACCGACTGGGATCAGGTGGCGATGCGGGTGTCGCAGGTGCCCGGTGTGCGTCTCGCTGCACCGGTGGTGGAAGGTCAGGCTTTGGCGTCGTCACCGTTCAACGCCAACGGCGTGTTGGTGCGCGGCATTCGTGGCGCCGAGCTTGCAAAGCTAGGATCGATTGCCAACAACATCCGGCAGGGCACCCTCGATGGGTTCGACCAAGGCCAGGGCATTGCGATTGGCCGCCGGCTTGCAGATCAGTTGTCGCTGCAGGCGGGTGACAATCTGACACTGGTTTCGCCGCGCGGCGCAGTGACGCCGATGGGCGTGACGCCGCGGATCAAGCCCTACCGGGTGGCGGCGATCTTTGAAATCGGCATGTCGGAATACGACGCCGCATTCGTTTTCATGCCGCTGAAGGAGGCCCAGGCCTATTTCAACCGCGCCAGCGATGTCACGGCGGTCGAGGTCTATGTGGACGATCCGGACCGCATCCTCGGTTATCGCAAAGCGATCGCCGACGCCGCGCAGCGACCGATCTACATGATCGACTGGCGTCAGCGCAACGCGACCTTCTTTGGCGCGCTTCAGGTCGAGCGCAACGTGATGTTCATGATCCTGACCTTGATCGTGCTGGTGGCTGCGCTGAGCATCCTTTCGGCTCTGATCATGCTGGTCAAGGACAAGACCCAGAACATCGCCATCCTGCGCACCATGGGCGCTTCCCAAGGGGCGGTGATGCGGATCTTTCTCATTACCGGCACGGCAATCGGCGTCATCGGTACCCTGACGGGTTTTGTGGTCGGCACCGTGTTCTGCGCCAACATCGAGAAACTGCGTCAGTTCCTGTCCTGGCTCACCAGCACGGAGTTGTTTCCGCCGGAGCTGTATTTCCTCTCGCGCCTGCCGGCCGAAATGGATTTGGGCGAAACCACCGCCGTAGTGGTGCTGGCATTGACGCTGTCATTCCTGGCGACGCTCTATCCGTCCTGGCGGGCGGCGCGTCTCGATCCGGTCGAAGCTCTGCGCGGCGAGTGATCGCATGTCCGATGACACGCCGATGATCCACCTCAACCGTATCGAACGCCATTATCGGCAGGGTGACGATCGGCTGGACATTCTCAAGGGAGCGGAACTCGCCGTATGGTCGGGGCAATCGGTAGCGCTGATTGCACCTTCAGGCGCCGGCAAATCGACGCTTCTGCATATCGCCGGCCTGCTCGAACACCAGGATGCCGGCGAGGTCTTCATCAACGACAATGCGACTTCGGGGCTCGGCGACGCCGCCCGCACCAAGTTGCGGCGGAACGAGATCGGCTTCATCTATCAGTTCCACCATCTGCTGCCGGAATTTTCCGCACTCGAAAACGTGATGCTGCCGCAGATGGTGCGTGGGCTCAAAAAGAGCGATGCCGAGAAGCGCGCGCACGAGCTTCTGAGCTATCTCGGGCTCAAGGATCGCGTCGGCCATCGTCCGGGCGAATTGTCGGGCGGCGAGCAGCAACGTGTCGCGATCGCGCGCGCGGTCGCCAACGCGCCGCGCATTCTGCTGGCCGACGAGCCAACCGGAAACCTCGATCCGCGCACGTCCGACCGGGTGTTCTCGGCGCTTACCCAGTTGGTTCGGGCATCAGGACTTGCCGCCATCATCGCGACCCACAACAGGGACCTCGCCGCCCGTATGGATCGGCGGGTGACGTTGCGCGACGGCAAGGTGGTGGAGGTGGGGTAGGGGGCGGGGGAGCAAGCGGCCGTGCCTAATCATTCAGTTTAACGATTGGGAGACCACATCCCCTGCCGGGGTCAGATTGGTATTTGACTTAGAACAAAACATGAACTATGTTCCCTCTATGTTCAGAGGGGGTTGGAGAACGTGATCCGTGCTTTCGTGGAAGAAGCCGCCGCGCTTGTGTCGATTACCATGTTCATCGGCATGATCGCAATTTGGGCCGAGGTGCTTTCCTCGGGGTTGTGACGATTGGAATCGGTTGTCGGATCGTGCGCCGCACGAAGTTGTGCATGGTGCGCTCTGAAAAGCCTCCACGGTGGACAGGCCAGTGCTGAACTCTCACGATCAAGGCGCCGCGGGAATCGACCACGGCAAGTCTCGGTGCCGAATGTCGGTGCGTCACTTTCGCAGAAAGCACACTCCATGGGGCTAGGCTTCGTTCATCTTCACCTTCATTCCGCGTATTCGCTGCTTGAAGGCGCCTTGCCGATCGCCCGGCTGGCGGAACTCGCCAAGGCTGACCGCCAGGCAGCGGTCGCGCTCACCGACACCAACAACATGTTCGGGGCGCTGGAATTCTCCGACAAGATGGCAGGGGCCGGCATTCAGCCGATTATCGGCTGTACGTTGTCGGTCGATTGCGGCGACCAGGATGGTCAGCCGCGCTCGTCGGGGCTTAATGGCGCGGCGAAATCGCTGCCGCGGCTGGTTCTGCTCGCTGCAACCCAAGCCGGCTACCGCAATCTGCTTCACCTCAATTCGCGCACGTTCCTGGATCACCCCGGCACCGAACTGCCCCACATCAAACTCGAATGGCTCGACGGGCACGCGGACGGTCTCATCGCGCTGACGGGCGGCCCGGACGGCGTGCTCGATCGCGCCTTGGTGTCGGGACAGCCCCATCTCGTCCAGGCGCGTGCTGACGCACTGGTGCACCGGTTCGGAGACCGGCTCTATGTGGAGCTGCAGCGCCACGGCACCGCCGAGGAGCGCATGGTCGAGCCGGCTCTGATCGATCTCGCCTATGCCAAAGGGATCGCGCTCGTCGCCACCAACGAACCTTACTTTGCAACTGCCGAGGACTACGAGGCCCATGACGCGCTGCTGTGCATCGCCGAGGGACGCCTTCTGGCCGAGACCGAACGCCGGCACCTGACCATCGAGCACCGCTTCAAGACCCGCGCCGAGATGATGGCGCTGTTTCGCGATCTGCCGGAAGCGTTGGCTTCGACAGTCGAGATCGCCGAGCGTTCGTCGTTTCGACCGGTAGCGCGCAAACCCATTCTGCCGAGATTTTCAGTGCCGGAGAAAGGCGCAGTGGAGAGCACAGTCGACGAAGCCGCAGAGCTTCGGCGGCAGGCTGCGGATGGTCTGCGGCGTCGCATCGACGCCCACGGCGTCGCCTCCGGGTTTACCGAGGAGCAGTATCGAGAGCGACTGGAATTCGAACTCGGCGTTATCGAACGAATGAAATACCCGGGCTACTTCCTGATCGTTGCGGATTTCATTCAGTGGGCGAAGTCGAAGCGGATTCCGGTCGGCCCGGGCCGCGGCTCGGGTGCCGGCTCGCTGGTCGCCTATTCGCTGACCATCACGGACCTCGATCCGATCCGGTTCGGGTTGATCTTCGAGCGTTTCCTTAATCCCCAGCGCGTATCGATGCCGGACTTCGATATCGATTTCTGCCAGACCCGGCGCGACGAGGTGATCCAATACGTGCAAAGCCGCTACGGCCGGGATCAGGTGGCGCAGATCATCACATTCGGCAGCCTCCAAGCACGCGGCGTCCTGCGTGACGTCGGCCGCGTGCTGGAGATGCCCTATGGCCAGGTCGACAAGCTTTGCAAGCTGGTGCCGCAAAACCCGGCGGCCCCTATCACGCTATCGCGCGCGATTGCGGACGAGCCGCGGCTGCAAGCCGAGCGCGACGGTCAGCCGATTGTCGCCCGTGCGTTTACGATCGCGCAAAAACTGGAGGGTTTGTACCGTCACGCCTCGACCCATGCTGCCGGCATCGTGATCGGCGACCGGCGGCTCGATGAACTGGTGCCGCTCTATCGCGATCCCAAATCCGACATGCCGGTCACCCAGTTCAATATGAAATGGGTCGAGCAGGCCGGTCTCGTCAAATTCGATTTTCTCGGCCTCAAGACGCTCACGGTGCTGGAAACCGCCGTGAAACTGATCGCGGCGCGCAGTATCGAGATCGATCTTTCCCGAATCCCACTCGACGACGCCAAGACTTACGAGATGCTGGCGCGTGGCGAGACGGTCGGCATCTTCCAGGTGGAAAGTCAGGGCATGCGCCGCGCTCTCGTCGACATGCGTCCCGATCGGTTCGAGGACCTCATCGTGCTGGTGGCGCTGTATCGGCCCGGCCCGATGGCGAATATCCCCACCTACTGCGCCCGCAAGCTCGGCCAGGAACGCACCGACTATCTGCATCCGAAGCTGCAGCCGATCCTGCAGCCGACCTACGGAATCATCACCTATCAGGAGCAGGTGATGAAGATTGCCCAGGATCTCGCGGGCTATAGCCTGGGCGAGGCGGATCTGCTGCGCCGTGCCATGGGCAAGAAGATCCGCAAAGAAATGGAGCAGCAGCGCGAGCGTTTCATGTCCGGCGCCGTGGCGCGCGGCATCGCGCCCCCCGACGCGGAGGCCATATTCGAGGCCTGTGCGAAGTTCGCCGACTACGGCTTCAACAAGTCGCATTCGGCGCCCTATGCGCTGCTCACCTATCAGACCGCCTACCTCAAGGCCAACTTTCCGGTTGAGTTTCTCGCCGCCTCGATGACTCTCGACATGGGCAATACCGATAAGCTTGCCGAGTTTCGGGCCGAGGCCCGGCGGCTCGGCATCACGGTCGAGCCGCCGTCGATCAACCGGTCGGGCGTCGATTTCGACGTTGCGGGCAACACCATCCGTTACGCGCTCGCGGCTCTCAAGGGCGTCGGCCGGGTGGCGATCGAGACCATTGTGGCGGTCCGCGACCGGCCGTTCGCGGATTTCGGTGATTTCGCGCGCCGGATCAATGCGCGCGCCGTCAACAAGCGGGTACTCGAAAGCTTGGTCGCCGCCGGAGCCTTCGATGAGCTGGAGCGCGACCGGGCGCGGGCGACCGCCGCGATCGACGTCGTGCTTGCGACCGCCCAGCGCACTCAGGCCTCTGCCGCAAGCGGCCAGGCCGAGTTGTTCGGCGGTTCCGCCGCGCCCGAGCCGTTCAAGATTCCGGACGTGCAGGGCTGGCTGCCGGCAGAACGGCTGCAACGCGAATACGACGCCGTCGGGTTTTTCCTCACCGGCCATCCGCTCGACGACTATGCGGGCGTTCTCGACAGTCTGCAGGTGCAATCCTGGGCGGCCTTTTCCCGCGCAGTCAAATCCGGCGTCACGGCCGGCAAGGTCGCCGCCACCGTGGTGTCGCGGGCGGAACGGCGCACCAAGACCGGCAACAAAATGGGCATCATCGGGCTGTCTGATCCGTCCGGCCAGTATGAAGCCGTGATCTTCACCGAGGGGCTGCAGCAATACCGTGACCTCTTGGAGCCCGGCAGCCCGGTGCTGCTTCAAATGACCGCCGAGGCGCAGGGCGACGAGGTCAGGGCCCGCATTCAGGTCGTCGAATTGCTCGATCGCGCGGCCGCGAAAGTGCAAAAGGGACTGCGCATCTTCGTGCGCGACGAAGCTCCGCTCGATGCCGTGGCGAAACGCCTCGACAAGGCCGGAGACCGGGGGGAGGGCGACGGCGAAATCAACCTCGTCGTGATGCTCGGCGCCGGCGCGGAAGTCGAGGTGAAACTACCGGGCCGCTACAAAGTGAGCCCGCAGATCGCCGGCGCCATCAAGGCGGTGCCGGGAGTCGTTGAGGTGCGGGCGGTGTAAGGCAGGTGGCCTGCTCCAAAACGCGTTCCGATGAGAGTGAAGCGGAAGTTTCTTAACCTATCCCGCAAGTTGGGAGAGGGAGTAGCGCGGGTGTAGCGCACTTCCCCGCAGGTTGGCCCCTTGACGTCATCAAAGGTCCGCGCGAAGCCTGAGGCAGACCAAACCATGGGGCCACCATGAACGTGCAAACCCTGAGCTCGAACCTCATCAAAGGCGCGACCGGCGAGTGGGAAGTCATTGTCGGACTGGAGGTGCACGCCCAGGTCAGCTCGAACGCAAAGCTGTTTTCCGGCGCCGCCACGGCGTTCGGGGGAGAACCGAACTCGCACGTGTCGCTCGTCGACGCCGCGATGCCCGGCATGCTCCCGGTGATCAACGAGGAATGCGTTGCCCAGGCGGTACGCACCGGGCTCGGGCTGGGCGCAAAACCCAATCCACGCTCGGTGTTCGACCGCAAGAACTATTTCTATCCGGACCTGCCGCAGGGCTACCAGATCAGCCAGTATAAATCGCCGGTGGTGGGGGAGGGCGAAGTCGCGGTCGACATGCCGTACGGCACCGTGCGGGTTGGCATCGAGCGGCTGCACCTCGAGCAGGATGCCGGCAAGTCGCTGCACGACCAGCACCCGACAATGTCGTTCGTCGATCTCAACCGCTCCGGCGTCGCCCTCATGGAGATCGTTTCAAAACCGGATCTTCGGTCGTCCGAGGAAGCAAAGGCCTACCTGGCCAAGCTTCGCGCGATCATGCGATATCTCGGGACCTGCGATGGCGACATGGAAAAAGGCAATCTGCGCGCCGACGTCAATGTGTCGGTGCGCCGGCCAGGCGCGGCGCTCGGAACCCGCTGCGAGATCAAGAACGTCAATTCCATCCGCTTCGTCGGGCAGGCGATCGAATACGAAGCGCGCCGCCAGATCGGAATCCTCGAAGACGGCGGCGCGATTGAGCAGGAGACACGGCTCTATGATGCCGGCCGCAATGAGACACGCTCCATGCGCAACAAGGAGGAGGCTCACGACTATCGCTACTTTCCGGATCCCGACCTGCTGCCCTTGGATCTGAGCGAGGCTTACGTAGAGGAATTGCGCCGCGACTTGCCGGAACTGCCCGACGCCAAGAAGGCGCGATTCATGTCGGCGTTCGGACTCGCCGTTTACGATGCCGGAGTCCTGGTCGCCGAGAAGGAGAGCGCGGATTTCTTCGAAGCCGTCGTCACCCGTGCCGATGGCACAGCGCGCGACGCTAAGTTGGCTGCAAACTGGGTGCTCAACGAGCTGTTTGGGCGTCTCAACCGGGAAGGCCGCGGGATCGCCGCTTCGCCGGTTTCGTCGGCCCAACTTGGCGCCATCCTGGATCTGATCTCCGAAGGCACCATCTCCGGCAAGATCGCCAAGGACCTATTCGAGATCGTGTCGGCCGAGGGCGGCGAGCCGCGCACGATTGTCGAGGCGCGGGGCATGACGCAGATTACCGATACGTCGGCGATCGAAAAGCTGGTCGACGACATCATCGCCAACAATCCTGACAAGGTCGGACAGGCGAAAACGAAACCCGCAACGATTGGATGGTTCGTCGGTCAGGTCATGAAGGCATCTGGCGGCAAGGCGCATCCCCAGACTGTGAACGATCTGCTGAAGGCGAAGCTTGGCATCTGATCGGCGCGGCGGTGCGTGAGACTGCTGCACCGAGTGGCCGAGAGACGGGGGAATCCGAACCCTCACCTTTGCGGCTTGGACGTGAACCGTTGTTCCCGGTGATCACGTCGGCCCTCTCATTCGATGGCTTGCGGAGCGAAACTGATGCCAGTCTTGCGAATCGTTCGCGCCGATTCGCGCGATTTCGACATTATCCAAAGGCTGACGTCGCATTTCCGGCGAGATTTGCGCAATTTTTTTTTAGGGCCGAATCGGGTGTTCCACGAACAGCGTTTGCGCGGCGCGCGGGCGGCCTCGCGCGCTGTGAGGAGGCTTCGCGCGCCCACACATCAGGTTTTTAGAATCATAGAAGTGCCCATTTCACAGGCATTTTTCGCAATTTCGAAAAATTCGATCGGTTACTGCGGCCGCTCTCGGGAACCCGCGCGACGTCGTGCCGGTGCGAGGCGTAACGCATTGCATCGAGGGTGCCCGCGGGGACACTCGATACACGCTTCTTTAATGTGGAAGATGTTTTTTTCTTTCCGCTGTAGTAATCGAGATGCAGTGCCTACGATTCGCGTAGGTGCTGATGCGACACCGCCACTAGGCTTTGGCCAGGAGGGCAGTATGGTGAAGAAGGCAACAAAGGCGAAGACCGCCGCGAAGAAGAAGGCGCCTGCCAAGCGCAAGGTCGCCGCGAAGAAGAAGAAGTAACCTCGCCTCGGAGCAGTACGCTCCGAGCCTGTCGAAGACTTCACGTCCACCCGGTGATGTCAGATGCAAGTTTGCAAAGCGCAAGATTGCGATGCAGTCGCCGAGGCGGCACCGGGGTCGACGACAAAGGGCGTCGGCGAGACTGAGGCTTGAAGCTCTCGAACCTCCAACGGCAGTTGGTTGCTTCGAGGTACAGGATGCGGCTTTCGCAGCCTGTTGTCAGCGGGTAACCGTTGAAGGATTTGCGCCACCTCTCGCCGGCGCCTCGCGGTTTTCCGGCATGTGGTCGTTGTCAGGTCATCGCGTTGGCATCGCCGGTGATGCCGCCGGGAAGTCCGGTATGTCGATGATGCCGGCTTGTTCCATGCGCGGGCGGCTCGGACTCCGCTCGGGACATTCTGTCCCGGCACAGGCCCAGCACATCTGCTTGCCTGTGCGGTCAGTCTCAGGCATATGGATTCCTACGGAGATGTGGCCGAGTGGCTGAAGGCGGCGGTTTGCTAAACCGTTATAGGGTCTCAAGCCCTATCGAGGGTTCGAATCCCTCCGTCTCCGCCAAGAAGCTGAAATATAAGGGTTGTTTGCTCTATCTTATATCTTGA
>Ga0210402_10006357_pt1 | contig 10477 bp, 5 predicted proteins | sample IncBWC7MmetaG_FD_161055 | JGI IMG/M metagenome (GOLD analysis project Ga0210402, IMG submission 161055) | Forest soil microbial communities from Barre Woods Harvard Forest LTER site, Petersham, Massachusetts, United States - Inc-BW-C-7-M | ecosystem: Environmental > Terrestrial > Soil >...
TGATAGACTTCATCGATTCTTGGCGCAGGCCCGTCGATGCCGAAGCCCAGGTTGAAATATCCGGTGACGCCGATGAAGGGAACGCCCTGGCCCGCGATGTTCTGCGGATTGATGCCTGTGAATCCTAAGGACGACGGCGAAACATGTTGGGCCGGCTCACCCGAATCGAAATTGATTCTTACATAGGAGGCGCGCAGTTCGTTCAGCATGCTCGGAGAGAACGTGTGGGACCACGCCGCCGTGAGCGACTTGGACGTCACAGTATCGTTCTCGGCGAAGCCCGGGAGGTTGGCTCCGCCAAAAGAGAGCGCGCGGAGTTGCGGATTGTCTTCAATGAAGGTGGACACCCAAAGGGCATCGTTCTGGCCGAAATGATGGTCAACCTTCGCGATCCCTTGCTCAATGGTTTGCGTCGTCACCGGGCTGTACGAATACAAATTCCCTGGAGAATTCGGGAGCGGCACATACGCGAGCAGCTTCTGAGACACCGGATTGAGATCCTGTGTCGGGATGTGGCCGGTAGGGAAAATCATGTTGTACGCGGTCCCCGCCGGAAATGTTTCTCCGTTTTCTCCCACCAGCGGCACGGGCGAAGTAGCAGTGGAAGTCGCGATGTCGGGGAAGTAGCCGTTTCGCTCGTCCCGCGAAAATACCGTCGGCAACGTATTGCCTGGCAGTCCTTGTGCCTGGCGCGCACGAGTTCCTTGATAGGAAATGAAGAAGAACGTTTTGTCCTTCACTACCGGCCCACCTAAAGTTCCGCCGTACTGGTTTTGATGAAACACGTTCGGCTGGCGGAAAAAGTTTGGATCGTTCAGCGCCGTGTCGCGGAAAAATTCAAACGCCGCGCCGTGAAACTGGTTGGTTCCGGATTTGATCACCGCATTCAGGACGCCTCCCGAATTGCGACCATACTCGGGATTGATTGTGTTGGTGACAAAGTTGAATTCCTGGATGGCGTCCGGGCTTGGGATGATGATCGGGGTATTGATGGCAAGATCGTTCGAGTCCGCTCCATCGATCAGGAAAGAATTTTGCTGCGATTGGCTGCCATTGCTGGCATAGGCGTTACCACGGCTGACAGTGCCGAAACGATCGCTGCCCGCCACTACGCCGGGGACCAGTTGCTGCAACTGCGTCCAGTCGCGGCCGATCAGAGGCAAGTCTACGATCTTCTGCGCATCCACCACGGTTTGAAGTTGTGTCACTGAGCTTTCCACCTGCATCGGATTTGCTTCCACTGTTACTGTTTCCGCCAATTGCCCCACTTCGAGCGCGGCTTGCAGGCTATAGACTTGGTTCAACACCAGGACGATGTGCTGTGCTTGAAATTTCCGGAATCCAGACGCGGTAATAGTGACGTCATAATTTCCTACGGGCAACTGGAGGAATTGGAAACTGCCATCGGCATCGCTCACCACGGTTTTCGAGAATCCGGTGTCCGGATTGGCCGCGGTCACCTGCGCGCCCCCTACAACAGCGCCGGTGGCATCTGTTACAGTTCCGCGAATTCTGGCATAGACCTCATCGGCGACCACCAATGTTGAAAGAGCGAGAGCGCCGGCCAAGAGCGCGAGAATCTGCCTGGCAAGTTGTTTCATTTTGTTTACACCCCTAATTCTTATTAGACGAGAGACTAAACTTAGCCACAGAATACTCGCAGTCGATAGAGTAAGCAATACCTAACATGCAGAAGTTAGACAAGTTATCGCGCGGTTATGTTGCGATCTCGCAATTGCTATTTCTTATTTAAAATGGCAGGATATTCAGAGACTATGGATGTTTGTTACAAACCAAAAGGCACCGGCTCCCTAACGGTCGCGGTTTGGTAACACTCTTTCCGTTCCGAGCCGCGACCGTCAGGGAGTCGGTGCTTTACGAAGCGCCGCGATCCTGGGCTCACGACTCCTTGGACTGTCCAGGCTAAACGATCGGGCGTCGCCGAGCTGTTCCCGAACGTATTGTTCGGTGCGGGCGACGGCGTCCTGAAGGGCTTTGTCCTTCTTGATAAACGCAATCCAAGCGATGGACTCGGATGCCGTGTCGTACTCCCAAAGACCCACGATCCGGCCGCGATCTAGTATCGCGTGACTCGGGAGATCGGGCTCCAAGAAAAATTGCCTCGCCAGATCCTTGGGGTCGAGCAGACTCTTCACATCACGCCGGAGAACAACAATGGAATCGATGCTGCCAGTGAGGACGTAGTGCGGATCCTTGGACGGCTTGAATGCTTCCAGCTTGGCGCGATCTCCCGGAAGCATCAAGCGATCGTCGCCCGCCGCTAGCGATTCCAGCTTCAACGGTTCCACGGCAGCTTTGGCGGCCTTCGCGCCGAGCGCGGAGAACCATTGAAACTCCGCGATGCGCGCCGGTCCGATCCACGCAAAGTAACGCCGGGCGAGCTCCGTGTAAGCCTCCTCGGTGGACAGCTTGAAATTGCGTAGCGGATTGGGCCGCCAGAGCGTGTACTTGTAACGTTGCTGATCCAGCCGGCCGTTCACCGGAATGCGCCGGATGTCGCCCGCGGTCTGAAGTTTTCCGAGCGCCACGGGCAGCGTTGTGGTGAGCCCCTTCTTCTTTCCTTCCTCTCCAAGATTGCGAACCGCTTTTCCGGTTGTTTCGCGGATGCCATCCGGATCGAGCGGCCCCTTTTCGAGTGCGCGGATTACCGCCTCGCACAGCTTGTCGATTTCTTTCGGGGTGACGCCCAACTTCTCCGCCGTTTTCATTTCACCGGGAAAACCCTGAGCGAGCTTGAGTCCCAGTGCGAAGTCGGACGCGGGCAATACGTAAGTGCAGCTCCGAGCGCTGGGAAGTTCGTGAATCTCAATGTTGGCGACGGCGGCATCCACCTTTTCGCGGCTCAATCCGGCGCGCGAGAATAGAGTGAGGTACGGCGCAACGCCGCCTACCGAACGTGCCCAGCCCACCTTTTCCAAGACCTCGGCTGCGGATTTACCGGCGAGCGAGCCGTCCAATCCCTGACGATGCGCCCACCACGCACGGAGTTTCGCTGGTTCCATAAGTCCTTATAGCTTATCTGGATTGCCGCGCGATTGTAGGATCGTAGCGAGTAAGTCGGCCCACGCTTTCGACAGTTAGACAGCGCACAGTTACAGTACTAGGTACTTCTCCCAGTGCCGTTTAGTCAAAAAGTGATGTTACTGTCACCGTGAAAAGTGTGTCTACTCGTTAGTCAATGTACAATGTGTAAGGCGAGTTCCGCGCGCCGCGCCAAAGAGGGGTCTCTACCCTTTAAAACAAGCAAAAACAGGGGGAAGTTCGATCATGGTTCGCAAGTTGACGTTGTTAGTAGCTTTGTCTGGCATCTTCGCCGCGTCGAGTTACGCGCAAGGGCTCACCACGAATGCGTCGAAGGACGACTGGGAAGAGATCAACTTTGAATACAATTCGTCGACGCTTTCTGACGGCTACCCCAGCTTACTCCGCCTCGCCGACTTGTTACACCAGCATCCGGGTTACCGGGTCAAGGTGGAAGGCAACACGGACAACTTAGGTTCCGCCAAGTACAACGAGAAACTCGGCCTCGCCCGCGCCAACACCGTGAAAGAGTTCCTGGTGAAGTACGGCGCCTCGGCAAACCAGATTGAAGTGGCTACGCGCGGCAAAGCGGACCCCAAATATCCGGGCTACAAGGGCGGATTCAGCAAGACGGACGTCGCGCGCTGGATGAATCGCCGGGTGGTGATCACCGTGGCGGATGAGCAAGGGAAAACCGTCAGCGCGGGCGGCGCCGGCGAAGCAATTCGGGCGATGGATCAAGGCCACTCGCTGCGCGATTGCTGCGACGATATTCTGAAGCGCCTGGACAAACTCGACGACATCGCGCGGATGCTGCAGCAATTGCTGGATCAGAACGCCAACCTTCGCAAAGAAGTGGACGCTCTCAAGAATCAGCAAGCGGCGTCGGTGGCACCGCCTGCCGTCCAACCTTCGGCTGCTCAAGCTCCATCCGCGCAGCAGGCTATTCCGTCCGGAACAACCGCGGCCCAGGCGCCTGGCGGCCATTCGCCCTTCGCTCTACTTGGAGTCAACGTCGGATCCGACGATCAGGGCAACTTCACTTTCACCGGGAAAGGCCGCTACTTCCAGCCCTTCGCAGATCACTTCGCGTTTCAAGCGCAGGCCGAGTATCTCTATTTCAAGACGCAGCGCGAAGGCCAGTTGGATTTCGGAATTGTTGACCGAATCGGCAATTTCCAAGGCGGCGCATTTGCCAGCTTCAAGCATGTCAACCTGGCCGATGGTCCGAACGGTGGAACGCTCGGGCAGGCCGCACTTACAGCGGACTATATATTCAAAATTGGCCGAGCCGGCGTGTTCGCCACCAAAGGCTTCATGAACAACGCGATCATCGGCACCAGCAACGCGACCTTCGCTACCGGAGCAACCAATCCGGATGGAACGCCGGTGATGGCTGTGGCTCCGAACATTTTCGTTCAACGCTATCTCAGCATGATCGATCAGTATGGCGTCAGCACCACGCTTGGATTGTGGGGCAACAATTATCTCGAAGCCAATCTCGGCTATTTGCGGAGCGCCGGAAATGCGGACCGTCCCGGCGGAACGTTGCGCTTTGTGTTCCCAATCGGCAACCACTTCGCGGTTACGGCAGAAGGCGGCGTCAACGAGACGCTCGTAGGATCCGGCAATAGCGGCCGCGCCGTGGTTGGCGTTCAGTTTGGGAATTTCGTGCGGCCCAAGGATTACCAGGGCCAAACGCAAGCCGTACCGGCGGACATTCCGCGCGTACGCTATGAAGTTCTATCGCGCAACTTGCATGTGGGAACTTCGCCGCCGGTCGCCGATGCGGGTCCGGATCAAATCGGAGTGCCGGCGGGTAGCATCACGCTGAACGGATCCAACTCGCATGATCCGAACGGCGAAGCGCTGACTTTCCAGTGGTCGCAAGAAAGCGGTCCCCACGTCACTTTGAACAGTCCCACAGCCGCCATCACCACTTTCACCGCTGGCGCTGGCCAGGATTATAGTTTCCGGCTGACGGTGCGGAATACGGACAACCAAACTGCTTCCGCACGGGTGCGGGTAACTACGCAGCAGCCGAAGAACGTACAGATTCTTTTCTTTATCGCGGACCCGACCACCATTCAGGGCGGCCAGGCGTCCACTCTTACGTGGAGAATTCTAAACGCGGATTCCGCCACGATTTCGCCGACGGTGGGTGCCGTGAGTTCGCAAGGGGGGTCCACCAGCGTGACTCCGACCAGCACCACAACGTACACTCTCACCGCGAAGAACTCGGGTGGTTCGGTAACATCGTCCGTTGTAGTCGTCGTTCAACAGCCGAAGCCGCAGATTCTGGAATGCACCGCGGTTCCGATGAACATCGCGCAAGGGCAATCGGCGCGGCTGTACTACAACACGCTCAATGCGAGTACCGTGACTATCACGCCCGGCGTGGGCTCGGTGGGAACAAATGGAAACGTGGTTGTCACGCCTTCCACAACAACCAACTACACCATCACGGCAGCGAATAACGTGGGCACCGCGACGTGCAGCGTATCGGTGCAGGTCACTCCTGGAACGGCGCCGAAGATCGACCGGTTCTCCGCCAGCCCGCTGAGCATTACCGCGGGAGCCACGTCGACATTGCTGTGGCAGGTGGAGAATGCGACTACGGTGAAGATTTCACCCGTTCCGGGCTCTGTAGCATTGGTGGGGACGCAGGACGTCACGCCGGCTACCACTACCACGTACACACTCACGGCGACAAATAATTTCGGATCGGTGTCCGCGAATGTCACGGTCACTGTGACGGCAGCGCCCACTCCGCCGGGGCCGCCTGTGATTACGTCCTTCACAGCGAATCCCGCGGTCAGCACGGTTCCGGGCAGTGCGGTGGTGCTGACTTGTCTCGCGACGGGTGCCGCGCGCGTAGTAATCTCGGGCATCGGGAATGTGGATGCAAACGGCAGCCTGACGGTGAATCCGACGACCACCAGCACATATGTTTGCGTGGCCATCAACAGCGCGGGTGCGCAGGTGGCGAAGAACCTGACAGTGCCGGTGAATCCATCGAGCGGCGGCGGCACTCCACCGGTGGTAACGGTGGGCGGTCCTGGATGCGTGGTGAGCGGGACTCTCACCATCTGCCAGACGGCGAACCGTCAGGTGACGTTGGACCTGAGCGGTTCCAGCAGCCCCTCCGGCAACACGCCGCTTACATTTATGACGGTGTCGGGTAATTTGAGTGCGGCTGTGCTAGGTGCGAACACATCGCATCCAACGGTGCAGCTAGCGGAATTAGCCGGCGATTATTTCTTTACAGTGACGGTGACGGATAGCAAGGGCAATTCGACTACGGTGACTGTGGATCTACGGTTGACCAATACGAGTCCGCAGAACTAAGATTCTTGGCCGCGAATAAACGCGAATGAACGCAAATGTTTTATTCGCGTTGATTCGCGTGCATTCGCGGCCATCATTTTCAGTCGCTCACCTTGCCCGCGAAGTGGCGATAGACGAAGACCGAATAGATCCCCGCCAGCAGCATCCCGGGGATCCACCACGCCAGGCCTACGTACAGGCCGTAAGGCGCCGCTGCTGCATTCGAAATTGTCAGAGCGGCTTCCGGATCCACGTTCGACGGCAGCACGTACGGATACACGCCGAATGTGGCGCTGGTTAACATCCCCACAAGATACAGGCACGAGGCTAGAAAAGTGGCGAGATCCCGCCGACGTTCGCTCCACACATACATCCCCGCCAAGGCCAATACAACTAACAGAGGAAAAACGTAGCCCCAAGGCCGCACTTCGAATTGCGTGTTGAGATTCGGCTGCAGCCGGAAGCTGAAAAATGTAATGGCGGCAGTGAAAGCCACCAGCGCCCACCAGCACTTCTGTCCGAACGCTCGGGCTCTTTCCTGCAAATCACCGCCGGTCTTCAACACTATCCAGGAGCAGCCGTGAATCGCGAGTGCGACGAAAGACGTTCCGCCGACCAAGAGCGTGTACCAATCCACAATGCCGGCTTCGCGGCCGGGCTGCAGGTTGGTCCACAAGGGAAGGAAGAAAAATCCGTCCGCGTCCAACGGCACCCCGCGAACCACGTTGCCCAACGCCGCTCCATAGAGCAGGGCGAGCAATGCGCTGGATCCGCCGAACACCAGATCCCAAAACGGTCTCCAGAGGGGACTTTCAATATGGCTACGCAGCTCAATGGAAATGCCTCTGAGAATGAGCAGCCAGAGCACCAGCATGAGTGCCAGATAGAATCCGCTGAACGCCGCCGCATAAAGCGCGGGAAATGCGAAGTACAGAGTGCCGCCGGCGGCGAGCAGCCAAACTTCATTGCCATCCCACACAGGTCCGATAGACCGCAGCACTTGCCGGCGTTCCTGGTCGGTTCGGGCAACAAAGAGATGGATGATGCCCGCGCCCAGATCGAATCCATCCAACACCACATAACCAACGATCATGATCGCCACCAGGCAGAACCACACCGTTGTGATCATACGGCTGCTCCCGCGCTTGGGGCAGGCCCATGATCGATTTCCCGGTGCACCAGGAACAGAAACAAAATTCCCAGGATCATGTAGAGTCCCATGAAGCCGATTAGGGTGAACAATCCATTGGCCGCGGAAACTCGTGAGGAAACTCCATCGGCGGTTCGCATCACACCGTAGACCAACCACGGTTGGCGGCCTAATTCCGCAGTCATCCATCCGGCGGTGGTGGCGATGTAAGGAAACGGAAGGGCCAGCATCAAAGCCCACAACAAGGGACGGTTTCGATAGAGCCGCTTGCGCCACATCCACCAAGCGCAGGCCAGCATCAAGGCAATGAGCATGGTTCCGATTCCCACCATGATGTGATAGCTGTAATAGAGCAACGGGATGTTATCCGGCCACTGATCACGCGGGAAATCCTTCAAGCCTTTCACCTTCGCCTCCCAGCGTTGGTACGTTAGAAAACTGAGTACGTTGGGAACAACAATGGGATTGTCCAAGGCCATTTTGTCGGTGTCGGGTTGACCGATCAGAGCGATGGGCGCTCCCTCAGTGGTATCAAACAATCCTTCCATGGCGGCCAGCGTAACGGGTTGATGTTCGGCGATCATTCTCCCCTGGCCATCGCCGGTGGGGAAAATCATGGCGAGCGTTGCGACCGTTCCAGCAACCACGCCGATCCGCACGAAAATGCGCGCGTGCTCCACGAATCGTCCCGCCAACAAATAATAGGCCCCGATGGACGCCATCACGATGCTTCCGGTCACTACCGCGCCGATCATGTTGTGCAGATACTGCCAGAGTATCCACGGATTCAGGAGAAGTCCCCAGAAGCTTTCGAGCAAAACCTGGCCGTTGGGGCCAATTTTGTACGCGGTGGGATGCTGCATCCAGGCATCGGTGGCGATGATGAAGAATCCGGAAAGCCAAGAGCCTGCGCAGACCAATACTGATGACAACCAGTGCATGAAAGGGCTCAGCCGTTTCTCGCCGAACACGAAAAGTCCCAGAAAGGTCGATTCCAGGAAGAAAGAATAAACGCCCTCCATGGCCAGCGTTTGCCCGATCACGCCACCCGCGGCTTTCGAGAAACGCGACCAATTGGTGCCGAACTGAAACTCCATCGGGATGCCGGTGACTACGCCCATCGCGAAGTTGATGGCGAAGATTTTCACCCAGAATCGAGCGGCCTGATTGTAATGCTCGTCGCCGGTTCTGAGGGCCGCAGTTTTTAAGATCACGATCAACAGCGCAAGACCCATGGTGAGCTGAGGAAACAGATAGTGAAATGTGATCGTGAAGGCGAAGTGGAGGCGGTGAACCGCCAAAGCTGAGTCCATATGCTTCTCCTAAGCAGGATTAGTACCAAACCGTCGAGCTGGGCAAACCCGCGTCGCCGGGTGGGGCATATTCCACTATCAGTCACTGATCTTACTTAAACCCAATAGTTGTCGGAGAGTTTGCACTGGCTGGACGAATGCAGTGTAACCAATGGAGGGACATCGTCATGAATGTCAAGGTTCGTTGTTTGGGCGGGGAGAAGTTCGAAGTTACGGCGCGATCCCACAAGGTTTTGTCCGATCAGCCGGTGGAGAACGACGGAACAGATTCGGCCATGACGCCGCCGGAGCTATTCCTGAGCGCTCTGGGATCCTGCTCCGCTTATTATGCTGAGGAGTACCTGCGGGTGAGAGGGCTGCCGGACGAAGAGCTCGAGATCCGTATCTCGGCGGCGCAAGGCGGCTGGCCGGCGCGAATCGTCGCGCTGCGGATTAATGTGATTGCACCTGGATTAACCCAACGGCATCGCGATGGATTGCTGCGCGCCGTAGATGCGTGCCTGCTGACCAATACTCTGTATACCCCTCCGCATATCCACGTAAATGTTGTATCTTCCACCGCCGCTGCGGGGCTGGAAGAATTGGCCCCGGCTTGCCCTATCTGGTGAACCGCAGGCTGGTCATCAACTGATTGCTGCGGAAGTTCTCGAAGGCATAAAAAGCTTCGGACATGGAATAGTAGCGCCACTCGGTATTCCAGCGCACGTGCTTATTCAGAGGAAGCGAGAACCGCGCGAGCGGTTGGTAATACTGGGTGGGACGGCTACCGGAAGAGACGAACAGGGATCCGCCGAAGCTGAACCATTTCACACTCACAACGGCGGTCAGTGCGTGGGCGTTCTCTTTATAGATAGAGGACGCCGGCGTGAGAGTCTGTGGAACCAGGTACAGGATATTCGAGCTTACCGCCGAGCGCGAGTAATCCAGCAGCAGGTTTCCCCACTTGCCATTCTTGGGAGTCCAGAACAGCGACGCGGATTCCACACGGCTGGAAAAGTCGAGTTTCACGCTGGGGTCCGGATTGCTGTTGTTGAGCAGGCTGAAGTCGGCGGCGAAGCGCAAAGAAGAGAGCACGTCGTAGCTGGCTCGAATACGCGCCTTCTGATACTGTTCGAGGCCGGTGCGGAAGAAAGTTTGATTCGAGCTGGAGCCTTCGGCGTCCGCGATGATCCGGAGCTTCTGGTTCAAACGGAAATTGATTCCGGCGATTCCGATGTTCCGCCGCAGGCTCGCCGTTTCCAGGTTGAGTCCTGAGAGAATCGGAGCGCCCAGGTCCGTATTGCCCCATTCGTAGCGGTAGCCGCCCCGAAGCGTCAGTTTAGAGGTTACATCGTAGAAGACATTGATCTCTTCCTGGCTGTCGTTCAAATTCAGGCGATCCGTGGCGAGTTGCTGGTCGGTCAACGGTGCGCTGCCGGTGAACAACAGGTTTTCGGCCAGCAGCGCGTTCGAGGAGTTGTGATAGCGCTCGGTGTTCCAGTATTCGAGAATGCGCAACCGCTTCCACGGCCGAAGTTCGACCGTGATGGTCCCGAAGGTATGCGGCATGTTCGCGGCGCCAGTCAGGACATCCTGGTTGCCGTTGTAAAACTGGAAAAGGTCGTTCGAAAAGAAATTTCCCGCGGAGCTTTCGGCAAAGCTGACA
>Ga0210402_10006358_pt1 | contig 10476 bp, 8 predicted proteins | sample IncBWC7MmetaG_FD_161055 | JGI IMG/M metagenome (GOLD analysis project Ga0210402, IMG submission 161055) | Forest soil microbial communities from Barre Woods Harvard Forest LTER site, Petersham, Massachusetts, United States - Inc-BW-C-7-M | ecosystem: Environmental > Terrestrial > Soil >...
ACCGTGACCAGCTGACAGAGGTGTCGAGCGGGCGCGTCTCGTGACGGCAAAGTGCCCATCTACATCGGCCGTGGCGCGCCAACTCACATATGCCATCGACGCCGAAACCCGCCGTTCTTGCGATGCAGGCTATCGCTGACCGAGCGTCTCACAACTCTTTGAATGACGATGACGAATTGAGTGCACTGTCCCCGTTCTCCCTCAGCTCCTCGCGAATGCAAGCAGATCTTGGTTAAGTCGGTCCATATGCGTGAAGGGCAAACCGTGCGCGGCGCCCTTATACACTTTGAGCTGGCTGCCTGCAATCAGGCCTGCCGTCTTTCGTCCCGTACGGTCAATGGGTGAAGATGTATCGCTATCACCATGAATGATCACTGTCGGCAACGTGATCTTGCTCAGCTCGGACCGAACGTCGGTCACCGTCGACATGCGGTACGTGTCGAGCAGCACCCGCAACGAACATTTGAGAATAATGTCGGTCCACCATCGCATAATCTCGGCGGAGGCAAAATTTTTAGGTACGCCGAAAAACGCCGGTGCAGCATTGGCGATCACGTACTGACGATCCTTGCTAAGTCTCGCAAGACCTTCCTCCAGAACGCTGCGGTCCACTCCATCTGGGTTGTCCGCTGTCTTCACAACCACAGGCGTATTGGGAGCAACCATAGCGATCCGAGCGATGCGGCCAGCACCATGGCGCGACAGATAACGGACCAGCTCGATGCAACCCATTGAATGGCCGACGAGCGTGACGCCACGAAGATCGAGTTGTTCGATCACTTCGTTGAGATCGTCGGCGAACGTATCGAACTCGTAGCCACCGCTTGGTTCGACCGAACGACCGTGCCCACGCCGGTCATGAGCGATGCAGCGCAGGCCTTGACCGGCCAAATAGGCCATTTGGTACTCCCACCAATCGGAGTTCATGGCCCAGGGTGCGAGAAAAACCAGCGGGCTGCCCGTCCCCCAGTCTCTGTAGAACAACCCAACGCCATCGCGTGTCTCGATGAAAGCCACCGGGTGGCCTTTTGTCGGCGACACGCGACTCGTCTGTTCTGTCGCGGCCAATGCGCCCCCGCCCGCGGCGATCAGCCCGGCACCGCCGACGGTCGACATCACCGATTTGAGAACATCCCGCCTGTCCATGATGGAACCCTCCGGCCCTTGCCTTGATCCCGGCTGCGTCAAGTGGGAGCCACATATTGGATGGAGCTATAACTGGCCAATGCTAGTATCGTATTGGGATATATCGAAATCGATATTGGGCTACGTTCAATGGGAAACGGGATTCAGCGCATCGAGCGCCGCGTCAAGCTGCAAGATTTGCGCGTCCTGATGTCGGTGGTTGAAAGGGGCAGCATGGCGAAGGCGGCTGAAAGCCTCGCCACGTCGCAACCGGCCATCTCGCGTTCTATCGGCGACCTCGAATTTTCCCTAGGCGTGCGTCTTCTTGATCGCGGCCCGCGCGGCGTCGCGCCGACGCCTTACGGCCGCGCGCTCATCAGGCGCGGCATTGCGATATTCGATGAACTGAAGCAGGGCGTGCGGGACATCGAATTCCTCGCCGACCCGACGTCGGGGGAAGTCCGGATCGCGGCGCCGATCGGTTGGGGTGCCGGATTCGTCGCAACTGTGATCGACCGACTGGGGCGACGCTATCCGCGCGTCGTGTGTCATTTGACGATCTGCGATACGACCGCTCCGGTCCTCGAGCAGCGCGAAGTAGACTTGGTAGTGACGCGCCCCTTCGCCATACCGCCCCCCGAGGATCATTTTCAGGGCGAACTTCTTTTCGCGGATTCGATTTTTGTCATAGCGGGGATCAAGAATCCCTGGGCGCGACGGCACCGGATAAAGCTTGCCGATCTGATCAACGAGCCCTGGGCGCTGCCGCCGCCCGACGACGAGGCTCACAGATTGCTAACCGACGTGTTCCGGGCGATGGGACTTGAGCTTCCTCGCCCGGCCGTGGTCACGGCCACCGGTCTTGCACGGATCGCTCTTGTCGCGAAGGGGCACTTCCTCTCGATGGCTTCGGAATCCGTTCTGAGATTTGGTGGCTGGGAACGCTCCATCAAAGTTCTGCCAATCGACCTCGTGGCGAGTGGACCGGTTGGCATTATCACATTGAAGAACCGCACATTGACGCCTGCGGCGCAACTTTTCATCGACTGCGCGCGCGAGGTGGCAAAGCCATTGGCAATGCCCCGACGCCGGCAGGTTCGAAAAGCCTGAATCTGAGCGGCACAAAAATTTCGGGGTTGTGGTCGATAGGAAAAGAGTCCTGATCGCGGCAAATGGGGCCGTTATTGGGGTCCGCCATCGCAGTAGGCTGGCGCGTGATCGCGGACGGAGCGCACCCTGGCTGAGCGCGCGAGCCGCTATCGTGTTGGTGAGGCGTAGCGCGGAATCGCAGGCCGTCACATTTTCACCCACGGACCGTCGCGGCCGATACGCATCATTGTCGGATTTGCGCCGGGGGGCAGTTGCTCGAAACATTCTCAGCGTTCCGGTTCCCGATTGAACCTACGACTGTCTTGCCAGGAAAAACAGCGCTGACTTGTCGGCCGTTCGGATGCTCACGATCATTCGCCGCGCTCTGAAGCGGATCGCGCGGCTTGACGGATGCCACTTTCATAATTATGATGATCATAATAAGGATCATTATGGGTGAGCAATGGCGCGCCGTCCCGGTCCAGTACCCGCAGATCGTCCGGTTCAGGTCGTCGCCTGGAGCGGAGGCGCGCCGATCCGGCGCGTTCCGATCGCGCTGGCCCGCCGCTTCATCCAAATCTGCCTCGCCGTGGCCGCGGAGACCCTCGAAGGCGAGAACTTGACGCCGCTGCAGTTCGCTGTCCTCGCGAATCTCAATGACGAAGCGGACGTCGATCAAAACAGCCTCGCAGCCCGCCTCGGCGTCGATCGCAACAGTGCAAGCGTTCTGGCCGAGCAACTTGAAAAGCGAGGTCTGATCGATCGACGGGTCAACGGCGCCGACCGGCGTGCCCGCTTGTTGCGGCTGACCCGGATCGGAAACAAACTGCACGAGCGGCTGCGCCCTGCGATGCGAGCCGGTCAGCGCCGGATCCTCGCATCTTTGGCGCCCAACGAGCGGGAGCGCTTCCTCGACCAGCTCGTCCAGATCATCAAGGCGAATGAATCCTACGCCCGACCAGGCGCCGCGCGGCGGAAGCGCGGCGCGACGATTTCAGCCGCGGAGATGCCATCCAGCAACGCGTGAGGATGCTCCAGCGGATGTAGCAGGAGGACGCGATGACAACGGCACATGAAAGCACCGAACTGACCCGGGTTAGTCCTGCGACCAGCATGGGCGACTTGATGCGGCAATATTGGATTCCGGCCTGCTTGTCCTCGGAGCTCGCGCGCGACGGCGCGCCACTTCGCCTGATGTTGCTCGGAGAGAAGCTGATCGCGTTCCGCGACAGCGCAGGCCGCGTTGGCGTGATGGATCACCGCTGTCCGCACCGCTGCGCCTCATTGTTCCTCGGACGTAACGAGGAGCATGGCCTGCGCTGCGTCTATCATGGCTGGAAGTTCGACACCGAGGGCAACTGCGTCGATATGCCGAGCGTGCCGCCGTCGCAGGATTTCAAGCAGAAGGTGAGAGCGAAGGCCTACAGGGTGATCGAACGCGCCGGGCTGGTGTGGGCCTACATGGGCGCGCAGGCCAAAGCGCCGCCGATGCCGGCGCTGGAAACGCTACTGGTGCCTGAAGCCGAGATTGGCGTGACCTGCATCCAGCGCGATTGCAATTTTCTGCAGGCGCTCGAGGGCGACATCGATACCTCGCATTTCGGCTTCCTGCATGCCGGCCACATCGACCCCGACGAGCTGCCCGAGGATCACCCGATCCGCCACGCGGTCACGAACCGCGCGCCCGAGTACCATATCGCCGACAGCCCGTGGGGAACGCAGTACGCCGCCTATCGTCCCGCCGGGCCGGGACGCGTCTATTGGCGTTTCGCGAACTTTCTATTCCCATTTTGGACCCAGCAGCCGCAGGGGGAATTTGGCAGGCTGGTCCATGCGCGGGCCTGGGTGCCGCTCGATGATGACCACACGATGTTCTATTATCTGTGGTGGAAGCACGGCTCGGCCTTGCCGGCGCAGCCGCGCCCGCTGTTCAAGGGCCTCAAGCCGCTCGGCGGCGCGCGGCCCGATCTCGAATTTCTGCCCGACACCACCGACTGGCTCGGCCGCCGGCGGCTCGCCGCCAACGCGAGCAACGACTGGCATATCGACCGCGAAGCGCAGCGGACCAACGCCATCTACAGCGGGATCGACAACATCCATCTGCAGGACCAGGCAGTCACCGAAAGCATGGGAACGATCACCCCGCACGACTTCGAGCATCTTGCGCCGTCAGACCAGATGGTGGCGCGCACGCGCCGCCGTCTGCTGCTCGCGGCCCGCGCACTGCGCGAGAGCGGCACCATGCCGCCCGGCGTTGAGGACGCGGAGGTGTTTCGCGGTGCGCGCAGCGGCTATTTCACAACCGAAGACGACCGCCACTGGCAGGAAATCTATGCCAAAGAGCTCGGCGCCGCGGTACGCCCGCTGGGGCCACGTCAAGCGGCTTAAGTCGCCGTATGACAGGAGGTCGCCATGAACCTTCCGCGCCGTCGATTTCTGCAGTTGGCGGGAACTGCCGCCGCAGTTCCGACCCTCTCGGGAAGTGCAAACGCGCAAGCCTTTCCGGCGCGGCCGATCACGATCGTCGTTCCGTTCGCGGCGGGTGGGCCGATTGATGCGCTGGTGCGGGTCACGGCGGAATCGATGCGGGGAACGCTCGGCCAACCGCTCATCATCGAAAATGTAACTGGCGCGGCCGGCAACATCGGCGTCGGCCGGGTCGCCCGCGCGGCGCCCGACGGCTACACGCTTGTCACCGGCTTCTGGGGCACGCATGTTGTGAATGGCGCGATCTACGCGCTGCCCTATGACGTCGTGAATGATTTCGAGCCCATCCTCTTGATGTCGCGAAATGCGCAAATCATCGTCGCCCGGAAAACCATGCCGGCAAATGACCTCAAGGGTCTCATCGACTGGTTGAAGGCCAATCCGGACGTGGCGGCGGCCGGGACCTCGGGCGCGGGCAGCCCGCAGCATGTCTTTGGCGTGTTTTTCCAACATGCCACCGGCACGCATTTCCGGTTCGTGCCCTACCGGGGCGCTGCTCCGACGATGCAGGATCTGGTAGGCGGACAGATCGACCTGATGTTCGCCGACCAGACCACCTCCCTGCCGCAGGTTCGCGCCGGAAACATCAAGGCCTATGCGGTAACGGGCAACAGCCCCTTGGCGGCGGCCCCGGACATTCCAACGGTGGACAAGGCCGGATTGCCCGGGTTCTACTGTTCTGTCTGGAGCGCGCTGTTTGCCCCCAAGGGCACACCGAGGGATATCATCGCCAAGCTCAACGCAGCCGCCGTGGGTGCGCTCGCCGAAACTGCGGTCCGCGCGCGGCTGGCCGAGCTCGGACAGCAGATCGTGCCGCGCGAAGAGCAAACACCCGAGGCGCTTGCCGCCCTGCAACGGGCCGAAATCGAAAAGTGGTGGCCGATCATCAGGGCGGCCGGCATCAGGGCCGATTAAGCGCGCTCGCTGCGACGAACGATCACGCGCTGGCGCTGTCGGGACGAATTGCTGGTGGGATGACGCGGGTCGGCGCCGCCACTGAGCGGCTCGGGGTGCGCGTCTTCGATGCTTCCGAGGCAGTGGACCTCTCGATATCGCAGGGTGGTCGGGTTACGCCTCATAGCGGCCACCCCGAGAAGCTTCCCGGATTGACGCGTGGGCCAATAGCGGGCGTGCGGCCGCCCTTCCGGGCACCCCATAAAAGCGCTAGTTTCAAAGCAGAACCGCGGGCGAAGCGTATTAACTTCCCGCCCAAACGGTTGAGTTGCCTGAATTCCCTGAATTTCAAAGTGACACCCCAACGCAGCAAGCTTCTTCGGGAGCTACGCATGATCCATCCGCGAACCGCTGTCCGTTCTACGCTTACGATTGGATTTGTCGGCCTCGCAGCGTTTGTCGCGCCGTTGCCGCAACTTGCTGTTGCCCAGCAAGCCGCAGCAAAGACGACGCTGATCACCTTGGGTACGCAGGGTGGGCCGCTGCGAAGCAAAAGCCGATCGCAGCCGGCTAACGTTCTCCTCGTGAACGATGAGCCTTACGTGATTGATGCCGGCAACGGCATCGCCGGGCGGCTCGCGATGGCGGGAGTGCCGCTTGGCCGAGTGGGGCAGATATTTATCACGCACAACCACGACGACCATAATGCCGACCTCGGAACGATGATGGGTCTTGCGTGGACGTTAGGCCGGTCCACGTCCATAACCGTTCACGGCCCAAAGGGCACGCGGGACTTGATCGATGGTTTCCTAAAGTTCTTCAGCGCGAACCGAGACATCAGGCGTTCGGACTTTCCCAATTTCTACAAGACCATGCCGGAGCAATTATTCAACGTGCAGGAGATCGAAGGGCCGGGTGTCATATACAAGGACGGCAATGTCGATGTTGAGGCGATCGAGAATTGTCATTTCCACTTTCCGAATTCCGGCACGATAAACGCCAAGTCCTACGCGCTGCGCTTCAAGACGACGGACAGAACGTTCGTTTTCAGCGGTGACACCGGGCCATGTGAGGCAATGGTCAATTTCGCTATGGGTGCGGATATCCTGGTCCACGAGGTCATCAATCTTGATTTGTACGAGGCCGTGTTGAAGACGCGCCCGTTCTCGCTGGAACAGCGCCAAGACGTGCTGCGCCATATGCGGGAAGATCACACGACGCCTGATGAAATCGGCAAGCTGGCCGCCAGCGCCAAGGTCGGAATGGTCGTTCTCACCCATCTCATTCCCGGTGGCGACAACGATCCCGACAATGCCTACAGCGATGGCGTCGCCACGCACTATTCTGGGACAATCGTGGTAGCCAAGGATCTGATGCGGTTTTGAACTCTTTGTAGCGCGCTTGTCGCGTATCAGCTGGCTCATCCTCACCGGCGGCGTTGCTCGGCAGAGTCGCAACAAACGTCTACTATGCGTTCGCCTGCTCGGCTCGCGGCAGCGCGCCTCAGACATTCTGACTAGGGGGCGCGCCCTCACGATGAGAATGGCCTGGAAGCTTCACCGCGAGTGGGACATTCCGGTTGAAGCGCTGATCGCACTTCCGCCGACTCGCGGGCGAAGGTCAGCCGCGCAAGCTACAGCAAGGCCCGCGCAGGATCGGGGCTTCTTGTCTGCGATAGAGTGCTCTGGCGTAGAGTGGCGCGCCACGGTGGATGAAGATGGGCACTACGCATCCGCGGTGGCGCTATGATGCCGTCGCCCGCCACGCGCTACAATCGGCAAGTCTGCGACGGCCTGCGATTTTGCGCTACGACTCGTAAGCGGCTGGCTTCTCGATCTCGCGCGGTCCCATTCGATAGCCGCGAGGCCAGGCATCCCGGGATTGGCTTGATGTGCCAAACCTCGACGTCGCCTACCTTGTTCTCTTCGCTAGCGGCTTCGCGACGTCCCGGGCAGTTTCAATGAAAAGCCGGGCGACCGCGGTGAGTGTGCGATCCCTTAGGGTGACGATTCCATTTGGCACGAGGGCCGCGGGCAGCTCAACGGGCAGGACCCTCAGTTCCGGACGCCGGGCCGGAAACCTCATTGCGGACGCCGGGAGAAGCGAGAGGAAACGCCCGGTCGCCAGCAAACTGATCCGAGCCTCCAGGGAAGCAGTGACCGCATTCACGTGGGGATGGTTGAGCCCAATGGCCCGGAAGGCTTCCGTCACGACCGACCAAGTCGAGGTTTCTGGCGGTGTCAGCACCCACGGCTCGCTCACGAGTTCGGCAAGCGCGATGCGCCGCCGCCGAACCCATGGATTTTGCGCACCAGCCGCGACGACGTATGAATCGTCGAAGAGAAACTCATAGCTCAGTCGCTCGTCAGCAAGGACGCCGAATCTCCGTGCGATCAGGAGATCGACGGTACGCTCGCTCAACTCACGGCGCAGTACCTTCACGTCTCCTGCCACGATATGAATTACGATGCGCGGATAACGCTGGGTGAGCCGATCGACGACGGCAGAAGCGAAACTCGCAGCCAGAAAGGGGCTGCATCCGATGCGCACTTCCCCGGCGGTAGGGTCAGCAATAAATTCGATGTTCTTCATTGTCTGACGCAGTTCATCGAACACGGTCGTTCCGCCATCGAGCAGGGCGCGGCCGTACTCGGTTGGCTCGATCCCTTGGCGATGGCGATCGAGCAGGCGCACGCCGAGCGCTTGTTCCAGGTCGGCGATCGATCTCGAAATGTTAGGCTGACCGGTGTTCAAGCGTTCCGCCGCCTTGCTCATGCTGCCGGCCTGTACCACGGTCATGAGGACGTGGAGGTCTTGCAGCTTGATCCGGCGTCCGATGCGGTCGCTCAACTGCATGGCGACATCCATGTCGATTTTGAGATGATGTCATCATTCAATAGCATTATCTTGGCATGCCCGCACGCGCTATCATCGGCGGCGACCGGTCAAAACACCGACGGTGCCGCTGGAACACCCTTAGAGGGAGCGCGCCATGAAGCTTTCGCGCAGGGTTTTTCTTCATCTGGCCGCAGGCGCTGCCGCGCTGCCGGCGAGGTCGCGCATCGCATGGGCGCAACCCTATCCGACGCGCCTCGTCCGAGTGATCGTGCCGTTCGGGTTAGCTGGCGCGACCGACATTGTCGCGCGCCTGATCGGCCGATGGCTGTCTGAGCGGCTCGGGGAACCATTCGTCATCGAGAATCGGCCGGGCGTCAACACCAATCTCGGAGTCGAGGCGGTCGTACGCGCGCCTCCCGACGGTTATACGCTGGTCCTTGCCGGCGCACCCAGCGCGATCAACGCAACGTTTTATGACAAGCTCAGTTTCAATTTCATCCGCGATATTGCGCCGGTGGCAGCAATCATCCGTTTCCCGAATGTCGTGGTGGTGAACCTATCTGTCCCAGTCAAGACGATCCCCGAGCTCATTGCCTATGCCAAGGCCAACCCGGGCAAGCTTAACCTGGCCTCGCCCGGGAGCGGCAGCACGCCCCACCTCGCCGGCGTGCTGTTCAACATGATGACCGGCGTCGATATGGTACACGTACCGTACCGCAGTACGGCGGCCCTCATCACCGACCTCTTGAGCGAACAGGTGCAAGTTTTCTTCGGCACGACTGCAGCGGTCACCGAATATGTCAGGACCGGCGCGGTGCGCGCGCTGGCGGTGACGACCGCAGTGCGCTCGGAGGCGCTGCCAGACATTCCGACCGTCGCGGAGTTCGTTCCGGGCTACGAATCGAGCGCCTGGTACGGCATCGGCGCGCCGAGGAATACGGCCGGAGAGATCGTGGACAAGCTCAACGCGGAGATCAATGCGTCGCTCGCCGATCCCAAGTTGAAGGCGCGGTTTGCCGACCTGGGCGGCGTCACCCTTGCCGGCTCGCCTGCGGACTTCGGAAGGCTGATCGCCGAGGAGACCGAAAAATGGGCCAAGGTCGTCAAGTTCTCCGGCGCGAAGGCGGAGGAACGTCTCCTGCGTTGAATCGGCAGCGCTGTCGTGCATCGTCGAATGACTTCTGTCGGCTTTCGCGATGTGCGTATCCACCATCGAGAGGTCGTACCATGGGCTATGCATCCATCACCGTCACCCCGGTGACGCCTCGCATCGGCGCCAACGTCGAAGGCGTCGCGCTGTCTAAGCCACTCAGCAACTGTCAGGTCGAGGAGTTGCATCAGGCGCTGGCGAAGCATCAGGTGCTGTTCTTTCGTGATCAGCCGCTGGATGTGGACGCCCACAAGAGGTTCGGTCGCTATTTCGGCGAATTGCATATCCACCCCAGGACGTCTGGACCGGAGGGACATCCCGAGATCTTGCCGATCCACGCCGATGCCGAATCCAAACGCATCAACGGGGAGTATTGGCATTCGGATGTCTCCTGTGACGAGGAGCCTCCGATGGGCAGCATCCTTTACCTTCATACGGTACCTGACTGCGGCGGAGACACGCTCTTTGCCAGCCAGTATGCGGCCTATGAGGCGCTGTCTCCGCGCATGAAGGCATATCTCGAAGGACTGACCGCGGTCCACTCGGGGGACCATGTCTATCGCAGGAACAACGCGCTGATGGGCATCGCCGAAAACGGCAAGGTCTACCCGAAGGCATCGCACCCGATCGTTCGCACCCATCCGATGACGAAGCGCAAGGCGCTCTACGTCAATGGTCAGTTCACCACCCACATCAACGGGCTGCCGAGCGACGAAGGTCGCGCAGTTCTGGATTTTCTGTGCGAGTTCAGCACGCGGGAGGAATTCCAGGTGCGGTTCCGCTGGCAACCCCATTCGGTCGCCTTCTGGGACAACCGCTGCGTCCAGCACCAGGCACTCTGGGACTACTACCCGCAGACGCGATCTGGCCGCCGAGTAACGGTCAAAGGCGAG
>Ga0210402_10006359_pt1 | contig 10476 bp, 7 predicted proteins | sample IncBWC7MmetaG_FD_161055 | JGI IMG/M metagenome (GOLD analysis project Ga0210402, IMG submission 161055) | Forest soil microbial communities from Barre Woods Harvard Forest LTER site, Petersham, Massachusetts, United States - Inc-BW-C-7-M | ecosystem: Environmental > Terrestrial > Soil >...
GCCCGCGTACGCGCTGAAATAGAGACCCAGCGAGAGAACCATCTGCACGAGGCGCGTGCGCGTTTCCCGCAATTTGAGCAACGCACCCCATAACAGATAAGTCAACACAAGCCCGACGAAATATAGGTTCTGCGAGAGTTCACCTGCAAATTTACTGGCGAGGCGTTCCGTGGATTGCGCAACGACGGCGTATGTAAACCCGGCGGTACCGAGGAGGAGCAATACTGCTACGAATCGAACATAGCGGGCCAGGTTCAACTCAGCGAAAACACGCGAAGCGAGGCTTATCACCGCGACGAACAGAGCAATCGTCAGTAAACAGTCCGTGTAATAGTAGGCATAGATATATTCCGGTGATTGCAGCCCGTAATAGCGCAGCACAAACTGACGAACAAGATCCGCGAAGAGGGAAAGAACCACGTACAGATTCAAGAAAAAATATCTAAGGAAAGACGCGCGAAGTATGGAACAGGTGACGAAGCACACCCCTGCTCCCATTCCCACAATCCAGATTGCCAGTGCGATTCCGCTAGGCATTTCCCTCGCACAATCTGGCCGGTTTGGGAATCAGAACTTCAACTGCAAACCGGCCGTATTAATTCGATGACGTCGGGGGCAACTTGGGAACTGGTGAAACGCCGTTGGCCAAGATAACGGCAGTCTTGCCATGAGCCGTCACCAAGGTCTTCAGTTCCATAGCGCCAACAAGAATGCCCAAAGCAAGAGCCAATGCACTCAATTTACGTGACATTATAGTGCCTCCGAGAGCGGGATAACGAACGGAGACACTCTACCCTTTAATAGGATAGTGTCAAGTACGGCACACTTGGACCTTGTGCAAAACCGTCAACGGAACACGGCCCAGTACTTTCGCCAAGCTTTCGCCAAGCGAGAGCAGAGACCGCTTCCGACAGGAGTGAGTCTAGTGTTCCAAAACGTATAGCAGCAACGGTACCTAAGTTCCAAGTTGGATGGTACGAAAGTACCATCAAGGGCGGGCTCCCCCTCTTTTCGAGCGAACCTCGCTAGAGAAAATCGCCTGGGGGCCGCTTCCATCAGACCAGGAGACGCCTGGGCGCGCTCAATTCGGCGTTGCGATATTCTCTCGGCGCGCAGCCGCAACTTGACACCCTCCGCGGTTCATTCGTAGCATAAAGAATTGCAGTTAGCCGGCGTAGCTCAGTGGTAGAGCGAGGGTCTCATAATCCCTAGGCCGTGGGTTCGATTCCCCCCGCCGGCACCATTGCATCCCCAAGACTTAACCCTGTTTTCGATCTCCTGCCCGGTCTTTGCGAATCCTGCGGGGTATTCTGCTGACTCGGAAGCCCGAGCGCGCCGACTGGGGATTTCCTGGGAATTCCAATTTCCGCAATATCCTCGATTCCGCCAAAGTCTGCTTGAACGATTCCAATCGCCGGAACCGCCTAAATTCGACCAAACATCATCCGTATTAAGTCGGTTTGACATAACGATGGTAACTGTATTGAATTGTTGGTCTGCCCAAGCCAGTTCGACTGGATAGGGCGCTACCTGCATCTGGGGGATTGCGCAATGATTATGAACTTATTGCTTGTCGCCAGGCCTGGCTCCCGTGTGAGCAGCCACCGCACAGCGAGTCACCCAAAATTTCCGATCATTCGATGCGCCTTGCTGGCACTTCTTCTGCTGACCCTCAGGCTGCCGTCGGCGCACGCGCAGGTCTCGGCAAGTATCCGCGGGATCGTTACCGATGCGTCGGGGGCGCCGGTGGCCCAAGTAACGGTGACGGCAAAGAATCTGGAAACTGGGGTGGTTCGGACGACGGGTACTGATGACGCGGGCAGATACCTGGTGCTCGCCCTGCCCGTCGGCAAATACGAAGTGAGTATTTCGAAGCGCGGGTTTCAAGACGCGGTCCAGAACGGCATTTACCTGGTGGTAGGCGAAGAAGCCAGTGTGGATCTTCGGTTGCAAGTTAGCTCAGTCAAGTCGGAAGTCAAAGTCACGAGCGATGCGCCGATTGTCAGCGTGACTACCCAGGACATCAGCGGCCTGGTCGGGGAACAAGCCGTGAAGGATCTGCCCTTGAACGGGCGCAGCTATGATCTCCTCCTTCCACTTAATCCGGGGATTGTCAACTTTACCTCGCAAAAGACGGGCGGAACCGGGATTTCCAATTCCAGCACCGCAAACAATTTTTCCGTTGACGGTAATCGGCCGCAACAGAATATTTTCCTGTTGAACGGAGTGGAGTACACCGGCGCGGCGGAGAACAACATGCAGCCAGGCGGGCCGAGCGGAATGTTACTGGGCGTAGAGGCTGTGCGCGAGTTTAATGTGCAGCGGGATTCCTACAGCGCGGAGTTCGGCAAGCGCCCCGGCGGGCAGGTGGTGATCGTGACGCAATCGGGCAGCAACCAGTGGCACGGCGCGGTATATGAGTTTCTACGGAATAACGCGCTGGACTCCGCGAATTTCTTCGATCAGGGCTCTGCTCCTCCGTTTCAGAGGAACCAGTTTGGGGCCTCATCGGGGGGAGCAATTCAGAAGAACAAGACGTTCCTGTTCGGCAACTATGAAGGTTTTCGGCAGCACTTGCACCAGACATCGGTGGCTTTCGTGCCCGACGCTAACGCGCGTGCCCAAGCCGCCCCGAGCGTTCAGCCGCTTTTGAATCTCTGGCCGATTGCTCCTCCAGGCGCACCCGACGCAGCGGCCGGAACCGTCAACGGGGTCACTGTAGGAATTGCAACAGTTTTCAGCAGCCCGCTGCAGACGGTTCGTGAGGATTTTGGAACTGTACGTGTGGATCACATTTTTTCGCAAAAAGATTCGCTCGCTGGAATTTACACCGTCGACGATGGTGGCGACGTGACCGCCACGCCTGTCAACCCGTTCATGGCCGACATTCTGAATTTGCGCGAGCAGGTGCTGAGTCTTGAGGAGACTCACATTTTTTCGCCGTCACTTCTGAATACAGCGAGATTTGGATTTTCGCGCGCGGGCTATTTCTTTACGGGCGAACCCACGCCGGGCACTCCCGCCGCCGGCGTTCCGGGATTTCTTACCGCACATCCTGTGGGCGCGGTGGTGGTCGGCGGCAGCGCAGCGTCCAACCCGCAGGCTTCGATCGGTCTGGCGGGGAGCAACAACGGCAGCAATCTGCATATTGCGCGAAATTTGTTCACGTATGAGGATCGCGTAACGATGACGAGGGGGCGCCACCAATTGAGTTTTGGCGTGTGGTTCCAGCGGTTCCAATCGAACGAGATCATCGCCCTCAGCCAATTTGGACAGGCTACGTTTACAAGCCTGACGACATTTTTGCAGGGCACCGCCTCTTCCTTTTTGTTTGATCCGGCGCCCACGACAATGTACTGGCGGTCTTTGTTCGGTGCTTTCTACGCCGAGGATGTTTTCCGTGTCAGCCCCAAGCTGACGGTTTCGCTCGGATTCCGCGGCGAATTTTCGACGGGGTGGAATGAGGCTCACGACCACGCTGCGAATTATACGTTTACGAACGGGGTTATTTCCTCGGTGCCGCGGATCGGCGGCTCGCTGTTCACCACGAATAATGCGACGTTTTTGCCACAGCCGCGCATTGGCGTGGCGTGGAGCCCGCTTGGCCGCAAGACCGTGATTCGCGCCGGATTTGGCATGTACAACGACCTGCAGGACGCGCTGGGGTATCGCGCGGATCAGAACGCGCCATTCAATCCGACCTACAGCATTACGAACTTTAAGGTTTCCTCCTTCCCAGTGAACCCCGCAGCCCCAGTGCCAGCAGGCGCGAAGCTCGTGCCCGGCGGGGTTCAACCAGACATGAAAACACCGACGCTCATTTCCTGGTCGCTTCGCGTTGACCGGGAACTTTCGCCAAATACTGTTTTGACGATCGGCTATGTCGGTTCTCATGGGTACCACGAGTTGATCGGCATCGACGCCAACGAGCCATTCCCGGTGATTTGTCCGGCTTCTCCTTGCCCGGCGGCTTATCCCACGTATGACGCGAGCAAGCCCGTAACTCCGACGAACGGGCCCACACTCGGCTTTCCGATCAATTTGCCAAATGGAGCTCCAAACTCGCCGCTGGCCGGCGCCCCCGTTCCGGCTGGGACTTTCTACATCCCATTCGTTTCTCCTGCTACTCCCAGGGCTAATCCTTCCATTGCCAATACCTGGACGTGGTTCTCCGTTGGCAACAGTTCGTATCATGCTTTGCAGGTGGACCTGCGGCGACGATTCAGCCACGGACTTTCCATGCGTGGGGTCTACACATATTCGAAAGCGCTGGATGATGGCGATTCGCTGAACCAGACGACAGCGGGCAACGCTCCCGGGCTAGTGTCGAATCCATTTAATCTGGCGGCGGACAAGGGACTTGCGACGTATGACGCGAGAAACGTTGGTGTGGTCAACGTGCTGTATGACTTGCCATTTGGCCGCGGGCAGTCTTTTGCGCGCAATGTGGAAGGTTGGCGGGACGCCCTTGTGAGCGGCTGGTCGCTATCCAGCATCGTCACGGCGCAGTCCGGATTCCCATTCACTCCGGCGCTCAGCTACAACCCTTCTAACAACGGAGACACGCGAAATCCGGTGCGGCCATTCCTGAATCCGAATTTCAAGGGTTCCGTGGTTCTTGGCAATCCGAATCAGTGGTTCAATCCTAACGCTTTCATCGCGCCTCCTTCGTTGAGCGGTTTTTACGGCAACGTGGGAAGGGATACCTATATCGGACCAGGACTCGCGACGTGGGATTTCTCGGTCCTGAAGAACACCCGGATTCGCGAGAGTCTGAATCTTCAATTTCGCGCGGAAATTTTCAATCTGCTCAACCGCGCCAATTTCAACACGCCAAATCTCATCGTGTTCACGCCGCCAGCCACAACCAACTCGAGCGGATTGTCTCCCACAGCGGGCGCGATCACCAGCACGTCCACATCGGCGCGGCAGGTGCAGTTCGCGCTCAAACTGCTCTGGTAACTCGATTGACAGTTTCTGCGGGCTCCGGCAGCATAGCGGTCAAGTGTCCACTCCTTCCTCTTTTTCATCGCAGGTTCCGGACTTGATCCTGGCAAACCCGACAGCCGGCGGCGGGCTTGGACAGGAAGCTCTACCGCGTCTGAGAGCGTTTGCGTCGGAAAAGCGTTGGAGCGCGGAATTCCGCAGTACAGAGAGTCCCGCGGAATTCGCGCAAATCGCGCGCGAAGAGGCTGCCAGAGGGCGGGAGCGTATTTTCGCGCTTGGGGGCGATGGCACGTTCCAGGCACTCTTGAACGCTGTAGCGGGAAACACGGGCGTTTCTATTGGAGTGCTGCCGGCCGGGGGAGGAAACGATCTGGCCTCAACTTTGGGATTGCCTCTCGATTCCGTAAGGGCCGCGGAGCTGATTCTGACCCAAGGAGAAGCGGTTTACCTGGATGCGGCGCGTGTGCGCACTGCCGATGGCGTGGAACGCCTATACATGGGGGGAGGAGGAGTTGGGCTGGACGCAGAGGCAGCGCGATTCGCGAGCGGGGTTTACCGCAAGATTCGAGGAAGAAGCCGCTACCTGCTCTCCGCCATTCGCGCACTCGGAAAATTCCACGGAATCCATGTGCGCGTTGCCATGGAAGGTTCTGAGCCGAAGTACCTACAGGTTACGGCTCTTGTGTTGGGGGTTCTGAACACGCCGAGTTACGGAGGGGGACTGCGGCTAGCGCCGGAGGCAAATCTGGAGGACGGGCTGCTCGACCTGGTGCTCCTTGAAAATCTCACCCCGCTTGAAATTGCCAGGATGCTGCCGCGAATGGCAATCAGTGGCGAAATTCGCACGCGGCGGATTCAAAGGCATTGCGTAACGCGAGCACGAATCGAAACCGACCGTCCGTCCGCGTTTCATGCGGATGGAGAGATCATTGGACTGACGCCGGTGGAAATTGCGGTGGTGCCACGGGCGATGCGGGTATGGCGTCCACGGCCAATGTGTCCGCTTTAGTCGACGAAATCGATGACGGCGCCTTCGTGGCGATAGAGGAAGCCGACAAACTGTCCGAAATTCGGCGAAGTCACGTTGTTGAAGACGGCGTTGAAATTGCCGTGATTGGTCACGTTGAGCGTGTAGACACCGAGCCGGACGTGATGGACTTTGCCGCCCCTGTTTCCGAGCAGTGGCAGGCGGAACTGACGGTAGAGTTTAAGGTCCAGAGAGAAGTATTCCGGGAAGCGCTTCCCGTTGGGCGTGCCTACATACTGCTGCTGAACATCAATCGGAGAGTAGGGGAAGCCGGAGTGAACGTCGACGAGTGGGCTGAATGTCAATTTCCAGGGCAAAGCGAAGATTCCCCACCCAACGACGCGATTCGGAATATCGGACGGCAGGATGCCATAAACATCCGGACGAATTACGGGCGCGGCGAACGGGATGTACACGTTCGAAAGACTGTTCAAATCTCCGCGCGCACGGCTCCAGATGTAGGAGACGTTCACCTGATCGTGTTCGCGCAACGAATAATGCGCCGAGGCTTCCATTTCGCGATAGTGGGATGACCCGGTGTTGGTAAGTCCCTCGAAGGACTGGCCGCCAAGTGCTGAGGTAAATGGATTCACCGTGAACAGGTAAGTGGCGTGGCTGTCGAGGTAACCGACGCGCAACTGAAGATTTTTGTGGAGTTCGTGCTCGAGTTGCCCGTTCCAGGTGACGTTCCGTGGCGTGGTACTCGGCTGGCCGGGCAACACCGAGGAAGTCAGCGGGTTCACATTCCCGACGTAGGCGTTTGTGTAGGTGATGGGTGCGCCGATGGGGAGGCCGGTAGTGTCAAATTCGGCGATGGTGCGGTTTGGGTTTGCCGCGAAATTGGCGGCGAGGAGCGGCAGCACTCCGTAGAAAATCCCGGCGCCCGCCCGAATCACAGTCTTGCCGCTTTTTCCCGGGGAGTAGGCGACGCCGGCGCGAGGAGCGATCGCGGCGGACCAACCGGTGGTTTCGGTGGAGATTCGCGCGCCGAGATCCACGCTCCAGTGGGAATCCAGAACCCAGTGATCTTGGAGAAACTCGGCGACGGAACTATCGGAAGGAGATTGGGAGGGCGCGGCGCCGAAGGTGATCTGCTGTGCCAAGGAATTATCCAGCCGAAGAAGTTGAATCGGGTGCGACAAGGTGGTGCCGAAGAAAGAACGGTAGTCGATATCGGCGCCCACACGGATTTCGTGTTCGCCGTGCCAGTGCACCTTGGGGAATTGGAAGGAAGGAACGGCCTGGAACTCCTTGCCCCGCCGCGACCATTGATTGAAATAGTTCCCACCATACCCCTGCGGCGTGATGAGCATGTCTTCGGGACCCTGACCGTGCGCATTGCTGTCAAAGCGCATGTACTGCGCGACGACAGCAAGAATGGCGCCGGAGCTGAGCTGATACTTGTCGTTGAGACCGATGGCGACGCCGCTTTGATTGAGATCGTTTGAGGCACCGAGCGGGACCAGCGCGCTGATGTCCACGTGCTGTTGGCGCAGCGGGAACGCGTTCACGGTCAACGTGAGTACGTGGTTGGGCGCAAGAATCGCTTCGAGAGTGCTGAAGGAGTTGAATCCCTGACGCTTGCTGATGTCGAACGGCCAGGGGAGACCTTCGACCGTGGTCTTTTTCATTTCGTACTGGAAGGACTCCGAGAGCAAGAGCTTATGGGGGATGAGCGGCGCATCGAAAGAGACGCCGGGAATGGCTTCAGCGATGCCGACCATGCTGCCATTTTTGCCGAGAACAGAGGGAACGATTCCTCTCAGTTTGAAGCTGTACTGGTCATCCGGCGGCCGGGTCTCGATGGTTGTCAATCCGCCTGAAAAGCTGCCCAAGCTGGAATCGTACGGAGTTTTGTACACCGCGAACGATTCGACCGCATCCGTCGGGATGGGGACGCCAAAACTTCCCGTGACTGGATCGGTGGTCCGCGCGGAATTGACGAGCAGCAAACTCTGATTCTCATCCGCGCCCTTGAAGGTCAGCTTGCTGTCGAGTGTCTTAATCACGCCGGGGGTAAACGGCAGGATGTCTTTCACTTTCTCCTGCGGCGTGGGAATGGTGGTCAGTTCGGCGTTCGTAACCGTTGCTGGCGGCGGGGCGGCAGTCTCCGTAGCGATGGAGGCGGCGGTCTCCTTCACCTCCACCTTTTCGGAAACCACATCGAGCTCGAGAGTAAAATCCTGGACAAGTTGCTGTTTGGAGTTGAGGACAACTGATTTCAAAATGGACTTGAACCCTTGCAGCGTGATGGAAACCGAATAAGTGCCGGGTTCGAGGTTTGGAAACGAATATCCGCCATGTTCATCCGTGTCAGCGCTCAGAGGAGTGCCGTGCAGCGGATCGCCGGAGAGTTTAACGGAAATTCCAGCAACACCAGAAGGGGTGTTATCCTGCATCGTCGAGACGGTTCCGCGAATGGAGCCGGCTTGACCGCTTGTGTTCTTGGAAGAAGCATCCTGCGCGAAGGCGGAGGTACTCGCGAACAAGAGGACAACCGCGACGACCGATCGCGAAAACCAAGCCCAGGCGCTGCGCCAATTGTTACTGCCGGTAAGAGGTCTGTTTCCGGGCTGGAAAAACAGGGATGGGACTGGATTAATATTCCGGCTCATGCAAAGACTTGGAAAACCTTTCTTTCAGTTTGTTCGGGGGAGCTGCTTTCGTTGGCGGAGAACCTTCTCCTCGCAATCCCCGACGACTCGATTTCGATTGATTGCCTTCCCTATTCCCACGGCCGCCAGGCGAGAAGCACTGAGTTCGCGGCGGCGAAACCCTCGGACCTGCAATTCATAATCAGAGCCCCCCAAGGCCGGACAGACGAATTGTTTAAGACTGTACCTATGACTTAATGTCACGCGGATCGCGAAACACGCTCACGTAAATGGTAACAGAAGGCGCTCTGGCAATCGCTAAAGAGAGTCATAATGTGTTTCGTGAAAGCAAATGTTGCTCAAATAAAAGCACTTATAGTTTTTGAATTCTTCAGTCGAAGACCTGCTTCTCAGCTTTTCTTCCGGTCGATTTTCAGATTGATCACCATTTCCTTGCGGCTATCCAGAGAGGATACATTTCGAAGCGGAGACTTCGCTCCCTCGAATTCGGCGTGAACTTCATAGTCGGCGTTCGGGTCGAGGCCGCTGAAACGATAATTCCCTTCGGTGTCGGCAAAATTGCTTCGGACCGCGTTGGTTCTCAGGTTTTTCAGGAACACCACGCTGTTTGGCAAGGGGTTTTCGGATTTGTCGCTGACAACACCATGGACGGTGCGTAACTGCGCTTCCTTCTTGGAATCCTGGGCAGCGCCGGCGAACACGAAAAGGAAGAGGAGGCTGAAAATACCGGCCAAGCTTCGCGCATAATTCATTTCGGTTCTCCTGCCTTCGCTGGCTTAATGCTTTCCAATTTGAACGTCAGGCGCTTCTGTACATCCGCCAGGTTGGCCGCAACAACCTGCGATTGGTCACGGTAGTTCTTCTGGCGGACGACCACTTCATATTCGATGCCGTCGGGCACGCGGATGGCAAATTCACCGCGCGAATTTGTGTACATTTCGTATCGAAACCTCTTTTCCCCCTTGCGCCGGATTTTCACCTGGACGCCGGGGAACGCGAGGGCCCGCTCATTGAAGACGGTCCCGAGAATCAGAAAAGGCGGAATCTTACTCTTGCGCTTGCTTGTGCTGGAGCTTTCCTGCGGAGACGCTGCAGGAGGCGCGGCAACTGGCGCTTCCGGGGAGCTGGCCGGGGGTGGCGGGACAGGCTGCTGAGCCGCAGAGAGGCAAGGCATGATGAAACTGGCGAAGAAGAACGCTGTCAACAATAAGCGCATATGCGGAAAGTTGCGTCGAGGAGGGGTCACGTCAGATTAGATGGTTTCCTGGAAATACGAGGATGCCCGGCGAGACGGCAGAGGTTTCTTCACTCGTCCTCGTCTTCGGCGTCATCGTCATCGTCGTCGTCTTCCAGAAGATCGCCGTTTTCATCAAACTCGTCGTCGTCCTCCTTGTCTTCCTTGTCCTCATCTTCGTCGTCTTCTTCCTCGTCGAGGTCATCGGAAATGGGGTTTAGCGCCACAGGATGCGTCTGCGAAACTTCCAGTTCGCACTCGCACTCCGGGCAGCTCAGGATTTCTCCCTCTTCCACTTCGTCTTCGTCCACATCGATTTCAGCGGAACATTCAGGGCAGCGGAGCACGTCTCCATCCTCCGATTCGATTTTCAGCCGGTTAAGCCTGAAATCCCAGGACCCACCAACCGGCGTATTATATACCCGGCGCGTGAACCTTCAGTTGAGGCTCATTCACCGGCTATTCAGTGTAACTCAACACCTTCGATGAAAGAATAACAGGCCATGGCGAGAGAGTACCCGGATCGGCCGGTGGTGGGCGTTGGTGGGGTGGTCATCGAGAACGGGCGCGCCCTGTTGATCAAGCGGGGCAGCGAGCCGCTGCTGGGGCAATGGTCGATCCCGGGCGGAACTCTGGAACTAGGGGAGTCTTTG
>Ga0210402_10006360_pt1 | contig 10474 bp, 10 predicted proteins | sample IncBWC7MmetaG_FD_161055 | JGI IMG/M metagenome (GOLD analysis project Ga0210402, IMG submission 161055) | Forest soil microbial communities from Barre Woods Harvard Forest LTER site, Petersham, Massachusetts, United States - Inc-BW-C-7-M | ecosystem: Environmental > Terrestrial > Soil >...
ACCAGGATCGCACCACGCGCCTCGTGATGATGGATGCGCCAGTGCCGGGCGTAGGGCATGGGACGAAATTCTGAAGAATCCGCTGCTCTGGCATTTCCGCTTCGGCGGGCCCGACATGGAGCGCTTGGTGGCGGGTCGCGAGCGCATTTATCTCGACCGCTTTTGGAACGAGTTCTCCGCCGATCCAGGGCATTTTCCCGAAGCCTCGCGCCAGCACTATGCCGAGCTGTATGCGAGCCCTGACCGCATGCACGCGGGCTTTGCGCAGTTCGCCGCTTTTGATCAGGACGCGATCGACAATCGCGCCTTTCTAGCGCGCGGGCGCCTGCAAATGCCCGTGTTGGCGATCGGTGGCGACCATTCGTTCGGGTCCACCATGGCCTTCGTCGTGCGGTTCGCCGCGGACGACGTGCGCGAGGTGGTGATCGCCAATTCGGGCCATTGGCTGATGGAAGAGCAGCCCGGCCCCACGATCGCGGCCATTCGCGCCTTCTTGCAAAGCGGTGCTTCCAATGCTGCCTTGCCGCAAACGCGCCTGACGGCGGCTCAGGTCGACGCGACAGCGCGCAGCGCAGGCGGCGCCGGCACGTCTGGACTAAGCGGCGTGCAGACCACGGTCTTATCAGGCGATCCCAATGCGCCGGGGCCGTATGCGATTGAAATTCGCGTGCCGCCGCACACGCGGATTGCGGCGCATCGCCATCGCGACAACCGCACGGCAATCGTCGTTTCCGGCGAGTGGCATTTTGGCTATGGCGAAGAGGCCAGCGAAGCCGCAACCACCACGCTTGGGCCGGGCGGCTTCTATACGGAGCCTGCGAGCGTCGCCCACTTCGCCTTTACCGGCAATGCGCCGACCGTCGTCTACATCACCGGGCAGGGCCCGACCGATACCAAATACGTCAACCCCGCCGACGATCCTGCACACCACTAGGAGCGGCCCGAGGCCGTCGATGGTTTCAGGATCACTGCGCCAAATTCTCCGGCAGGCGAGCTGCTAATCCCAAACCGAGCGGATGATCCTGCTCCGACAGCCGACTAGGGTCGATGCTCCAAAGCGCGGCAAGGTCAACCACGTCCGCTTCATCAGGTAGCGCATCGCGGCCCTTTTGCAGAACCCTCGCCCGCGCTTCACGTCGGGAGAGCCCGCTTGCGACCAAGCTATCCCGCTCCGCCGTTTGCTCGTCCGCTACTCTGAACATTTTCTCTGAAGCGTCGGATGGCGCCAGGCCGCTAAGATCGAGAAACGGCAGTTTCGTCTCCCCGGTGTCTGCTCGCCGACATTTGCCACAACGTCAGCTTCGCCGAAGGCAAAGATCCGCATCGCCTTGCTGTTCAGGGCGCGCGCCCAGGTAACGAAGCCAACCCCTCGGTGGCTGCCAAAGAACTGGACGTCGTCAAATCGCTGCATCAAGCGGGAAAATAGCACGTCAAATCTCTTGCCGATGTCATGGTGAGTTTCGATCGTGGGATACGGCAAAGAAGAGCTTACAACCAAGACCCAGCCGCTGACCGGCGGGGACACAAAGGCCCAGCATTCGCGGCTCTGGGCATTCCAATACGCAGCTGCAAGGCCGGAAGCCCAGTTGGCCGGCATTGCCTCCTTGAACTCGAGCGCGTCCAGCACTGTGGCAGGGTCGGTGGCCTTTACGGCAAACCATGAGATTTTGAATCCGAACGGCTCAGGTTTGTCCGGCGTCTGATCGAAGGAAGGCATCGCTTCTCCATCCCTGGGCGAGCGGGGCACGAACCGCCGCCTCACGACCAATGAGCTTTTGCCCTGGGCGCTGAGGCTCATCGCCGCGCGCACATCATTCGCGTGAATACGTCTTTCCCAGTTGAACATTAACAGGAACATACCATGAGCGCAACTCACAGGCGAAATACGTAGTTGACACCACAGACGCAAATGGTTGTATATTCAGCACATTGGCAAGGTTGATTGCTTTAAGCCCTTAATTGTGCGACCGTTTCGACATGTCGACACAATCATTGCGAGCAGATGCGGACATTGCAGCGGGCATATCCCCGCCCTTAGATGACGTAGAAATCAATCTACTGGCCGAAGCCCTTTTCGATGAACAAGAGAGGATGCTCCCGGAGGGGGAGACTTGGTCCGATCTTTCGGAGGCCAACAAGTCCTTTTGGCGGAATAGCGCCCTTGCCGTCGTACACCGCCTGAGGGGGATGGGCCGAATGTAACGGGATTTCTGTTTAGAATACCGGCATGGCGTTCTCTCACGACATGCCGGACATCCCAGCGTATCACTCTCCTGGCCGTTGCATCTATTGCATGAAGGAATTTCCGCCAGAGCAATTGAGAGAGGAACACATCATCCCTCTCGCTTTAGGCGGCACGTGGCGAATTGAACATGCCGCCTGCTTCCCATGTCAAAATGATACCAATAGACTGTACGAAAATGCTGCGCTGAATAGCGATATGATCCGTGTACCGCGTGCATTGCTGGAGCTAAAGCGAAGGCGCCAAAAACAAAAGCCACCGATCTGGTTCCCGCCGTTGTTTCCAAGCAATACCGCGTCCGCAAGCCAACGTAGGCCACTTACCGCAAAAGACAGTCGCACGGGACGAATATCCAGCTCTATTCGCAATGATTGTAATGGAACCGCCGGGAAAACTTGCGCCTTCGTATTTTCCTAAAAGACAGCCACCTCGCAACAAACTAAGAATATGGATACGTTCGATAGAAGAGAACGTGCCGAGTGCGCCGATAGTCTCGGACGAAATTAAATGACAAGGGACAAACGATATTGATCGCCATGGATTTAAACCAGAAGGAAAAGCCCCCCGTGTCGCTCCGGCAGCGGCTCAATGTAAGAGCGGTCGCATTAATGCTGGCAAAAATCGGATATTGTTTTGGTGTAGCAGGACTAGGATTGGATGGTTTCGATGGATCGAAGATACGCGATTTGCTTCGAGACGAGCGAAAAGACGTGTTCAATTTCGTAGGCAACCCGGTCGACGGTGGAAACCTAACGCAGCGGTATTTACATCAGCTTGCATTTCGAGACAGAGGGGATCTATTGAGCGTAATCATTCACCTATTTGCTTCATATCAGGCTCCGGTTTATGAGGTCGTAATAGGGAAACGCAAATGAGCGACGAGCAGCAACGCTTGCAAAAGATTCTGCAAGGAGCCTTTAGCGGCGCTCCCACGCCGCTAAAGAATATTCCGACGCGCAATGGCGAGTCCCGCAAATTACAGCGCAAGAAACCTCAGCGGCGCTTGCGTCGCCAACGTAAGAACCGCGCCGCCTGAAATTTAAAGTCAGGCCGAACGAGGTTGATGGTAGGTAAGGCGCTTGCCCTCGCCACCGGCCTGAGCTTTTCAAATAGGAGAGATACGTACAATGTCATCGCAATTGGCAGCGGGACTTTCATGCGTCGTTATGATTATAAGACCAAGCGCGATCTTACAAGAACATGGACTGGTGTCGCGCCAAAAGGTCGGAGGGGAAGATTTCAATGACGCCGCATAAGCGCGACAAACCGGAATATTTTACAGGTCTTCCGGCGGAGAAGATGGTCATCATTCCAGAGACGCGGGATGCGGCGGCAGCAGGCGCGGCGCTAAGGCTGACCTTGGATCGTTGCGAATGGCCGCATTCTCCGGCGTCACGCGCGACCATCGCACGTCGACTGTTGTCGTGGCATACGCGCGGTGACCTCGACCGACGGAATGACCGCGGATTTCTATCCGTTCGACATGAGCTTCATCGGCGCTGTGGCGACGCGCATCATCAACGAGGTGAAGGGTGTCAACCGGGTCGTCTACGACATCACCTCGAAGCCGCCGGGAACGATCGAATGGGACTAGGGTGGTGAGTTGGCGGGAATACGTCTGCAAACAGTTGCCCGGCATGAAAGAGCTCGGTCCTAAAAGCGAAACCTTCCACCTCTTTAATCCGAAGTCCGGCGAAGCGATTAGCACCCAAATACTGCACACTCTCGCCCCTATATATATGGCCAATCCACAAGCAATTTATAGCGCGCTAAAAGCATGCGTCGATGCGGTGGCCGATTACGTTCCGACTTCGCAAGATGACTTAGCTTTGGCGCAAATAAAGTCGAGGACGATCCATCTCGCTGTTCCCGAGCTTACGTCGCCCGTGCAATGGCGATATCTTCATCGGGCCGGGCGTTATGCCAGCAGCCGCAACGTGTCGATGATTGTCACACGGATTCGAGAATAACCGTTGCTCGCTTGCTGAAGTAGGGGCAGTTCGGGAGCTATACTCGATTGATCGCGTCTTACGCGTTCAACATTGACGTCACGAATTGCTTGGAATTGTCATAGTTGAGGGATCGTCGTTGTCGCGTTTGATGCTCTCCTGGGCAGCCGCGATGAGTTCATCATCGAGGATTTGATCTGCGCGCAATTGTTCGAGCGCGCCAATGTCGATCATGGGTATGTGAGCGACCCAGTCCGCGATCGGGAGCGGTGTCGTAAAATAGGCAAGCTTTAGCGGATCGTTCGTCGTACCGAAACCGGCGCGTTCGACAATTTCGGCAACCTCGGACCAGGGTGCCAGGCCAAAACGCGGTTCGCCGGAAATATATCGCCCGACCAAGACATAGTCGACCTTCGGCAGCAGAACCGGCATCCCATCTCCCCACGCGATGACAGTGTTAGCAGGTTGGTCAATGCGGAAAAATTTGATGGTCGGCACGAAGCAGTCAGGGTTGCGCCCCTGATGTTCGGCGAGACGATAATTCCACGCCCAGGCGGCGCGGAGCCTGACCGACGGCATTGACGTTATATTGCGACTAGGATTGTCGGACAGGTCGAGGCGGGCACTAAACAGGTTTCCGAAATTCCAGCCATTCAGAAACCCCTCGCCGGAATACGGCCCTTCGCCCATGCCGCGCATTTGCGGATCATGGATCCGCGGCTGGAATGCCGCGACAAAGGCGGACAGCTCGATTTCTGCTTCGGTACCAAAGAAGCGTGGTCGGTGATAGTTGATCTCGAATTCCGCCGCGACGATGTTCTTCTGAAGAAGGACACTCCGCGCACAGCGGAGCCTCATGGAGAAGTAAACGCCTGTGTCCGGGTTTTGATAGACAGCATTGTTTTCCTCGACCGTATAACGCTTGCGCGTGGTGAAATATTGAAGAATGCGGCTTCGTGAAACGGCCGGCTCAAAATACAGGTCTAGGTCGTAACTCATTGGCAATTGTCCTGGGGCGCTTCGCGCACACGAGTGCGTCGTCCAATCGGTTTGTTTAAAACTGCTGGAGTCAGTGCGCCTCTTCGGTTTTCACGTTAAGCGTCGGTTGACCGTTATATCCGTAGACATCGTGAAGAACGGTGAGCAATTCGCGCGCGATGCTGGCGTCGTCGATCTGCTCGGTCGGATAGTTCTTCCAGTAATTCGGAGCGCGCCCCGGATCAGCAAATCCGAGATCATGAAGTCGATTGACACGGTCCGGTGTCAGGATACTGGCAAGCGCCTGCCAGCTATCGGCCGATTGCGTTTCGCAATAGATCGTTGGCGGCGAAATGTCCGGTTCGCATTGGACATAGCCGATGCCAGCTTCGAACACGGCAAACACCCGACGCCGCGCATTGACGCGCAAGCGCTGAATTTCAGCGGTCACTTTGGCCCCGTAAAAGCCGATCAGCTCGTCTGCCGAGTTGGCCGGCAGGTTCGCCCCAAGATTTCACGTGGGTCTGTAGGCGCAAGCATGGACCGCCGTCGCTGCCATGGACGGCGCGTTACTGACGATGCCTGCAAGATTTTGGCTCGGCCCATTGCGTGGCGGGCAAGGCTCGCTCGGAACCCACGTGCTCTGAACCTCCAGTTCGCCAATATCCGCCTCATAAGCCTCGCCGAGCACTTGCAAGATCTTTTCCGCAACGAAACTCGATGCGGCGTCCGCAGGGAAGGTCTGCACATAGTTGCCGAAGCTCGGATCAAGACGCCAGCCGAGCGCTGTCAGCCGGACGACACGTTCCGGTGTGAGCACGCGCTCGAGCGACGACTGCATAAGCGTGCCGGCCACCTCGCAGCGCAGGCTGCGGTCAGGCAGACGTCTGCATTGAACGTATTTGTTGCCATCCCACATGGTCGCGTAGCCGTCCTCCCGCGGGCGACTTAAGGTCGTTATGTTGTCCAGGGCGGCTTGCACGTGAGATTGGCTCGTTCGCGGCGAGGCGGCAAAGCTGGGTCCGCTCGAGAAAAGGAGCGCTACGACCGTGGTAGCTGACATAGCTGTCAACAATCGTTCCGTGTACATTTGCAACCCACCCTCTTCGTCAGAATGTTTATCTATTACAATGTCTTGTGGAATGGGGCCCGCGCCGATGCCTGACGTATGTTCACATTATGTTCCAGACAACCCAACCGCGTCAAGTGTCTTGCTACCGAGTTCACCTTCGATAGGAAGTGGGATAGCTAACGTTCCGCGCAACGAAGTTTCGACGTGCTCACTGCCGCCCAAGCCGAACTCGAGGCTTACGCTTGCAAATATGAACTCGCTGAAGACGTCGTCGCCAAGCTCGCCAAATTGCTCCGGGACCTTGTTCCGGTCGAAAACGGCCGGAGCCGTTCTTGAGGAGGGCCGGCGGCCGAGGAGGGTCGGCGGCCAACGAACTCACTATGAATGACAGCCGCAACGCGTCACTGGGCGTGCGAGGTGCTTTCCTGGCGTCCAATCACGGCCGCGGCGACAGGCGCTTCGTGCGCTGTTAGGACAGATCGCAGAGCACGCGGAGCTCAACGTCGTGACGATCCTCGTAACCGGGAGCGCCGGTCACCTCGGCGAGGCGCTGATGCGCCGCCTTCGCGCCGAGCATCGGCCTGCGCGCGGCATGGACATCAAGCCGTCGCCATTCACCGATTGCGTCGGCTCGATCGGCGATCGGGATTTCATCAACGCGTGCATGCCTGGCGTGCGCGCCGTCATCCACGCGGCGTCCTTGCACAAGCCGCACGTCGCCACGCATAGCAAGCTGGATTTCGTCGATATCAATATCCTCGGCACGTTGGCGCTTCTGGAGGAAGCCGTCGCCGCCGCAGTCGAAGCGTTCATCTTCACCAGCACGACGAGCGCGTTCGGCGCCGCGCTGACGCCGGCCGCAGGCGAGCCCGCGGTCTGGGTGACCGAGGAAGTTGCGCCAATACCGAGGAACATCTATGGCGTGACCAAAGTAGCGGCGGAGGGCTTCTGTCAGCTCTTCTTCCGCGAGCATCGCCTGCCCGTCATCGTGCTGCGGACCTCACGCTTCTTTCCCGAGGCCGATGACGACGACGCGATCAGCGCGAGCTACGAAATTGCCAATGTCCAGGCGAACGAGTTGCTTTATCGGCGGGTAGACATTGAGGACGTCGTCGGCGCCCATCTCCTGGCAGTAGAGAAGGCGCGCAACATCGGCTTCGCGCGATTCATTATCTCTGCTGCCACGCCGTTCGGTCGGGACGATCTGGCGGGTCTCAACCGCAATGCTCCGGAAGTTGTCCATCGGCTGTTTCCGGAATGTGCGGAGCTCTATGGCGCGCGAGGGTGGCGTCTCTTCCCGCGCATTGACCGGGTCTACGTCAGTCACCGGGCGATGGCTGAACTCACGTGGAAACCGAAATACGATTTCCGCCACGCGCTGCAATGTCTTCGGGCCGGAACCGACTTTCGCATCCCTTTGGCGCGTGAGGTTGGCAGCAAGGGTTATGGGCCCTGACTGCGCCGGGAATCGTGCCGGACACCCACAGAGGCGGCGGCGAAGAGGTTGTCACCATCGCGTGTTCTTGCAAGCCCCTCTCCGACCCGGTGAGGAGCCTCACTTCGCCTCGATCCCGGCGAATGGACCGGCGGCGTAGACGATCTTGCCGCCCACCATGGTCAGCAACGACTGCAGGCGAGCGATCTCCTCGACGGGTATCGAAAAGTAGTCGCGATCGAGAACGGCGAGGTCGGCGAATTTGCCGGGCTTGAGAGAGCCGCGACGGTCTTCGTCCTTGGCGAACCAGGCGCTGCCTTCGTGTAGAGGTGCAGCGCCTCCAGCCGCGTCGGCGTTTCTTCCGCGGCCCGGAGCGGGACCCCGGCGACGGTCTTGCCGTCAAGGATCCAGCGCAACGCCACGAAAGGGTTGTAGCTCATGACCCGGTGCGCGTCGGTGCCGGCGCCCATGATCACCCCCATGTGCAAACCGGTTGCGAGCGGCGGCGCGCGCCGAGCGGCATCGAGGCCCGCGGCCTTGGCGTAGCGATCGCCCGCGAAATACATTGCGTCCTGAAATGCCCAGCCGACGCCCAGCGCCTTCACACGCGCAAGGCTCGCGACCGAGGCATCGTCGAGGTGATCGACGATCCAGTGCAGCGCGACTTTCACGTCGCGATCGACGCGTTCGAAAATGTCGAGGAGTTGACCGACCGATGCGTCATGCGGCCAATGCACGCGCAGCTGCATGCCGCGTCCGGCCGCCCATCGCGCGACCTCGTAGAATTGCTGCTTCTGCTGTTCCGTGGGGTGATCGTTGTTATAGAGGCCCCAGGTGACGATTTCGCCTATGCCGGCAAAGCGCAGCATGTCGTCGCCGAAGCCGGCGGGCACAAGCCGCGTCAGGTCTTGAAACGTCTTCATCTCGTCCTCGCCGGGGGCCGGCGCCGAAAGGCTGTACGAAACACGCAAGGTAAGCTCACGCTCTCGCCAAACTTTGAACAGTGCCTGGTAGCTCTCCGGCGTGACGCCGACGCCGCCGGCATCGACGATGCCGGTGACGCCGAGACGGTTCATCTCACGAAAGAACTTCCTGGTGCCGGCGACCTGGTCGGCGTCGCTCGGCGCCGGCAGTTTGGCGAAGATCGCGCCGAATTCGCGGATGCCACCGGTGATGCCGCCGGTCGGATTGCCGTCGGCGTCGCGTTCGAGCTTTGCACCCGAGGGAAGATCGGCGTCGCTGGCGATGTTAAGAGCCCGCAAGGCCAACGGCGTGAGCATCGCCCACCGATAATAAAGTTGAACGTAGACGGGATTGTCGGGCGCGGCAGCGGCGAGCTCAGCCTGAGTGGGCCGGCGCCGTTCGGCGAACTGTTCTTCGGTCCATCCACCAGCGACGATCAGCCACGCGCCCGGCTTCGCCGCCTTGGCGGCGGCGCGGATGCGCTCGAGCGCCTCGGTAAGGCTGGCAGCGTCGATCCAACTCACCTCGGTGGCGAAGCTCAGCGCTGCGCGGATACCGTGGATGTGTGAGTCGATCAGCCCGGGAATGACCGTGCGCCCGCCGAGGTCGACGACTTGCGTCCTTGGACCCGCGAAACGGCGCGTCTCGGCGTCGTCGCCGAGCGCGAGGATCTTGCCGTCGGCGATCGCAATAGCGCCGCGCACCGGCGCCGCAGCGTCGCCGCTGACGATCTTGCCGTTGACCAAAATCGTGTCCGCCGACTGCGCCCGCGCGCCGATTGCGGACAAGTGCAGACCGATAATGCAGGCGAGAAGGCCGACTGCGGCGCGCAGCCAAGGCCGGTGCGGCATCAGAACATGCCGTTGTCGTTGGCGGAATGCTCGGGGATATCCTGGATAACGTCCCAGTGCTCCGCGATCAGCCCATCCTTCATGCGATAAAAGTCGGCGATGGCGCGGCCCGGTTTCGCCGGGTCGCTGACGGAATGGGAATGGATGATGACAAAATCATCGACAGCGAAGATGTGTTTGATGTCGACGTGCATGTTGGGCGCTCGGGCGCGAAGGATCTCCGTCAATTTCCTGATGCCCTCCGCGCCGTCGGGTAGCGTGGGGTTGTGCTGCTTGTAGTGTGGGGCAAGGAACTTTTGCCCGGCATCGAAATCCTTGTCGTTAAGCGCCGCCTGGTAGAAACCGAGGACCGCCTGCTTGTTTGCCTCGATCTGCGCCGGGCTTTCGGCCAGCGCAGTGGTCCCGAGCGCGAGGAGGGCAGCCGCCGTTGCGAAAAGGCGCGTCATTGCAGCTCCTGAAATGATGGCTGTGGCGCTGACAAGGTAGCAATGCGCATGCGCCTCGTCCACGCCTGCCGAACGCGTCTTGAGAAGTTCATGCGCAGGCCGGTCGGCGCAGTCGCGCATCTTTGATACGTCGCCTACTTGTCAGGCCAGGCCGCCGGGTTCACCATTCAGCGAAACTCAAAGGCGCGAGAAATGGCGTATTCGATCGAAGTGAATGGTCAAAAACGGACGGTCGACGTCGACGGCGACACACCGCTGCTGTGGGTGTTGCGGGACGAACTCGACCTGAAAGGCAGCAAGTTCGGCTGCGGCGCCGGGCTGTGCGGCGCTTGCACCGTCCATCTCGACGGCAGGGCGGTGCGCTCCTGCATGACTCCGGTCTCGACCGTCGGCCGTGCCGCCGTCGCCACGGTCGAGGGCATGGCGGCGCACCCGGTGGGGAAGAGATTGCAAGCGGCGTGGATGGAGCTCGACGTGCCGCAATGCGGTTATTGTCAGGCCGGCCAGATCATGACGGCGACCGAACTGCTGTCGGCCA
>Ga0210402_10006361_pt1 | contig 10474 bp, 6 predicted proteins | sample IncBWC7MmetaG_FD_161055 | JGI IMG/M metagenome (GOLD analysis project Ga0210402, IMG submission 161055) | Forest soil microbial communities from Barre Woods Harvard Forest LTER site, Petersham, Massachusetts, United States - Inc-BW-C-7-M | ecosystem: Environmental > Terrestrial > Soil >...
GGACGCCTTATTGCCTATGACCCGGACAACTTCGTAACAAACGGTGATGGCAGCAAACGGATCCGCGTTCTCTGGGACAGCGAGAAGTGGGCAGTAACGTTCGTCTACAACAAATTTAACGTTCCGGTAGTCAGCGGCGGCAAGATCTTCGTTCCCACATACGACGGCAAAGTTGACGTCTACGGACTTCCCTGAAGCTCCGCACCTATGCTCGAGTCACATAAATACCTCGCTTCTCGTAAGCGCGGGTCAAGGTGCCCGGCGTCGCCCGCTCGGTGATAATGCCACTGATCTCACTCAGAGGCACAACCGCATAAGGCGAAGCCGCATTCAGTTTTTCCGAAGACGCAAGAACTATTGTTTCTGCGGCCGCCTGGCATAGGGCCCGCTTTACGGCAGCCTCCTCAAAATCGCCTGTTGTTAGTCCAGTCTTAGGATGCACACCGGTCACTCCCATGAAGTAGATGTCGGCATGCACGTGAGCGATGGCCTCGATGGCTGCCGCACCCACGGCCACGACAGAGTGTTTAAACAGACGACCGCCAATAAGAATCACTTCAACATCCGGATGATTGATGAGTTCTAACGCAATGGTTGGACTGTGCGTGACAATCGTCGCCTTCAAATCCAGAGGCAAGTGACGAGCTACCTGCCGAGCAGTCGTGCCTCCGTCAAGAATTACTACCTGCCCGCGTTGGACCATGCGAGCAGCCGCGCGGCCAATGGCAATCTTGCCGTCGGGAGCGAGCAGTTCGCGTCCGGAGAAGTCCGCAATGGCCGGGGATGCAGGAAGAGCGCCTCCATGCACGCGTTGAAGGAGACCTTCCTGTGCCAATTCTCTAAGATCCCGGCGGATTGTGTCTTCCGACACACCCATCGCCGCGCTTACTTCTTTAGCGATTACCTGCCCATTTTGCTTAAGTTGCGACAGGATTTGTCGTTTTCTATGGCTCGTTAGCATATTTGTCTTCACGATAATACTTGACAATGCACGATTATGCACGGACAATCCAGATCATGATATTGCACGACTTTGCACGACATTACCTGTAGGTTTGCAAATCTACTGAACAAGGGAGACTTTAATTATGTCTACTACTCAGCCTCTAATGATTTTGATTGCAGGCCCCTATCGATCGGGAACCGGAGACGACCCAGAATTGATGGCCAGGAATCTGCGCACACTTGAGTCGGTCGCGCTACCGCTATTTCGCGCGGGGCACATTCCGCTGATTGGTGAATGGATCGCGCTCCCCTTGCTGCGAGAAGCGGGCTCGAAGCGGCCTGGCGATGCTATTTACGAAGAGATTCTCTACCCTGTCGCCAATCAGCTGCTCAAACGGTGTGACGCGGTATTGAGAATTCCAGGCGCGTCTAGAGGCGCGGACGAAGATGTTCGTCTGGCAAAGGCACAAGGACTTCCGGTATTCGCGAGTCTCGCTGAAGTTCCCGGATGTGAAACCAGTGAGGAGTTGTAGGAAGCTGATTCAGCTTCCTACGGGAATTAACTCTGGGAAGTTTTCGTAGAACGACCAGTCTTCATCGTTGAGGAAGCGACGAATCTCTTCTTTGGATAACGGATGCCATCCGATCGTTTCAGTTCGCTTAGGGCTTGTATTGTGCGAATGTACGGTTCCCACATGGAAGGTGTAGTCCGGATGAGCACGCACATTTACGTTTTGCAGGTTCCAGACAAATGCCGTATCCGCGCCCTCATTCATGTTGGGAAAGCGATGTCGCTCCCAAAACCGCCGGTAGTAACAGAAAGTCGAACCCAGCACCCAGGGCTTGCCTCCGGGGTATTTATATTCCCAGGCACGCTGCATGCGGGGATCGTAGAACATTACGCGAGAAAGCCCGCAAAGCGTGTCCATTACAGTGTCACTCGACTGCTCCAGTAATTCACGCACCTGATATGAAATGCGTCGAGGAGAGGACCAATCATCATCGTCCCAATGAACGATGATTTCGCCTTGAGCCATCTCGCATGCCATATTGTGCTTTGCTCCCATGGAGAGCTTTTGCGGCAGGCGCAGATAACGTATGCGTTCGTCCTGCGGAATCAGATCAGCCACACTGTCGACCCCGTCGTCCAGAACAATTAGTTCCCGGCTCGGGTAATCCTGGCGCAGGAAATAGCGGATGGCCTGAGGAACAAGCGCCCGCCTGTTGGCAGTAGGCATGATGCACGAGGCTAACGGCGACGGCCCATCCCACTGTCTCGCAATAACCGGCAAATCAGTTGCGATCGTTGACTTTTCCTCGGCCTTGGCCTTACGGATCAGACCACCATCAGCGACAACATCAGAGGTACTGGATAGTTTGCGAACGACTATCATGCTATTCACGCGATAGACCAGTTCAAACTGCGGGAGAGCCGTGATCTCGTCGACAAATTTTTTCACGCCAGGATAATAGTCGCCGTAGTCGTGGAATGCGATATACCCTCCAGCAACCACACAACGCTCAAAGTGGTGGAAATCTCGTGAGACATTGCCATAGTCGTGAAGGCCATCAATGAAGAGAAATGCAATTGGTTTTTCCCAATTCACCTCATAAGAGCGCTTGACGATCGGCTCAACAACAGAGCTCAGTCCGTTTTCAACCATATTCCTGCGAAAAGTTCCGAACGTAGAGCCCAATAACGTGGTCCCTGAACCTTCAGCGCCCACAAGACCTTCATGACTATCAATTGCATACACTTTCGTCTGTGCGCCAAGCGACTGAACGACACTTCCTAGCACAACAGTGGATCGCCCACAGAAACTTCCTATTTCTACTACAGCCGACTCTGGAGGAAGGGATAAGACCGCTTGATTGCATGCGGCCAGAAGCAGATCTGCCTCCTCCTCAGCCAGCCAACCTTCAATCTTTTTCATCCTGTTGAGAATGGGAATCGACAAAACGACTCCTGGTTCAGGGCGTGGTTTCGAGACAGACGTCTTGGGCCTCCTATTCAATGAACCCGGATTCCTATGGTAGCCGAGGCGTTCACGAATGCGTCGACGATGCGGATCATTGAATCTGCGCGGAACAGGATGAATCCAGAAAACGTCCTCACGATTCAATGCCTCATCAACCTGGGCAGGAGTGTAATTCGTTTTGTATTGCACAAAGTCATAGGAACAGGGATTAACGTCAATTTCATAGTCAAGCAAGGCCACGAGCGTGGGCAAAATCAGTTCTTCTGTTGCCCAGATTTCAGACCGCGACATAATGGAGCGCAGTTCGCAATCAGTCTCGAAAAGCCTGGTAAGATTGCGCGCTGCTTCCTTCGTGAATACAGTAGAAGGCCAGAACGACCAGTGAACGAATTTCTGTTCTCCATGAGGAAAGCGCCTCAAATACAGTCGCCATAAGTCTAATTCTCTGAATGCCTTTTGAGCTGGCCCATGCGACGTGGCATTGGTCTGGACGCCAGCCGAGCTAGCAAGCATGCCGAGCCGATTGCGCCCACGAAGATGCTCAGCAAGATATTCGGAATACCCAGCGCGCGTTGCCAGCTGATCTGAATCCACAATGGTAATCGTGTCGAACGACAGTTCCTTCAGCGCAAACTGCATGCAGTCAAGTGCAAAGTCATGCAGACGTCCCCACTCCATCGGCTTCGGATATGGATGTACGATCGCTCCATATGCTTCAAACTGCAATCCAGTGTCGAGCAAATCCGGCGTTCGGCCTCCGTTGTAGAGAAGGATTACGGAATCTGGATCGAGAAAATGCAGATTACGAACTAGATCGACAATGCACTCCTGACTCTCATGCACCAGGCAGGCAAAGATATTGCGTATCGAAGCCATGTTCAATCCTTCGCCAGAGACATGTCAGGCGTAAGAGCGGCACCGGTCGCAGAACACGACTCCGGTGCTGCATTTGCCAAAAGCAACGCCACAGCCTGACCAATCGGCTGACCAGTCATCTGTTGGTAGTATGTGAAAGCCGGCGACGGATTCACCTCGAAGCAAAACCATTCACCCTGCGGCGTGCAACGTAAATCGATCCCGGCAAGAGGTAGGTCCATTGCCGCGGCCAGCCTTCTGCATTGCTCTTCAAGATCGGGCGTTAAAGAGCACCCTCGAATCTCCGGAGTGTTATACCCGGGATAGCGATAGTCATCCGCGCCGCAGCGCACCTCACAAGCAAAGACTTTATCGTCTACCACGTGAACGCGATAATCGACGCCGTAAATATATTGTTGGAACTGCGTGGGACATGACGAGAGGTCAGCGAAACGTTCGATATGCTCAGCGCGAAGCCGGGACACCCGGCTACGCGTGCCGCTGACCGATTTATAGACGACCTCGCCGTGATGTTTCCAGAAAGCCTTCGCTTCATCGGCGTCAGTTGTAATGAGCGTCTCAGGAACGCTCCAGCCGAGGCTGTGAACGCGCTCCAGCTGATACGGTTTTGAGCCATTGACCGCTGAAGCAGAAAAACGGTTCAGCACCAGCGCCGACGTGAGTTCCGACCAGGAGGCAAGGATGTCATCGAAATGTATGGCATGTTGCCATGCTGCGCTTTCAGGACCGGCGGCCGCAATCTCCGGCAAGCGAACCGATTCGTAGGGCCGTACATATGCCGCGCTCACTTCCGCGAGATTGATGCTTTCGCCGCCTATGCAAATAGAGCCCTCAACCGTCTCACCGATGACGATTTCAACTTCCGTCTCCAGCACTCGCCGTTGATCTACAAACTTCGTGGGAACACCCAGCAATTCCAGTTGACCGCGCACTTCGGAAAGAGGAGAGTCTGCTTCCAAACCCCAAAGCAGCACTAGCACGCCGACCTCCCTTGCAGACAACGCAAGACAGCATCGGCAATCATAGGCGACGCCAGATTGGGCCAAGGACTGGCGCTCACGAATGCACTATCCGCTTGAGAACCACCAAAACGTACAGACAGGAGATCAGTTCCCGCAGCCTTTGCCAAGATCCGGGCACTCTCGATGAGCAGCGGAGCGACCTCACCAAAGCATTGGTCCCCGGCAACAATCACTTCGCGCGTGGACTGCGCCTCTGCATCGTTTTTCTTGTTCGCAGTGCTCCGCCGGACTGCAACGACAGGAATCCCAAGTCGGCTTGCGAGATGGACCCATTCTTCGTTCCTCCAACCGGGGCCGCCCAGACAGTCCGGAGTAGGCCGATTCAAAACAGGACATGCGAGACTGGAAAGCCATGCCAAAAGAAACGCGGTCATCTCAGAAGCAACATACCGGCGGTCCGACGGCACGATGTGGTTCAGGTCCTGTCCATGCACATATGGCATGCGAGTCAGCACGCCATCTATATCTTCGTTTCTGACTGTGCGACCTCCGATACACGCTCTTGACTTAGTGGGGGAACAAAGATCCAGACTCCATCCGCTCGTCGATAGATCAGCCGCTGAAACTACGACAGCCCCATGCGGTTGCCAGCGGTCCGCAAGCCATGCCGCAGCTTCGTCCTCTCGTGTTGCGAGAATCATCAGCATGGCTCTACCTATTGAATGGGCCTGTCTCCCAACCTTTCTGCCATGATTCCTTTCTCCGCAGCCAGCGGTTTCTCTGTGGGCTTCCGATCTGGCAATGGATCAACCGCCTGATTTGCCGGAGTCAGAGGCGGAGCGACGATCGCATGTTTAGTGACTGCATCGGCGCTCGGCTCTCCTTGGACTGGCGGATTGAGCACCGTTTCTTCCACCGAAGGCCGTTCCTCAGCGCGAATAAATGCTGCGCCAGTTGGAGCGGCGATTGGGCTCGCCGGCGACGGGACCGCTACTGCCGGAGCAGAAACGGCCCTGGAAATCACCGTGTCAGCCAACCTGAACTCGGGGAGAATTTCTCTCCCGCTTACTTTTTCGGCTTGCACTTTTTCGGCTTGCACTTTTTCGAATTGATTTTTCTCGAATTCTTTTATTTTTTTCTTTACCACAGTGAACAAGGCCGAAAGGGTTGTGCCTGCAGTTGCAAAGATTGTGGCACTTCCCGCCGAGGAACCTGTGATCGTAAATGTTGCCGTTGTACTGCCGGAAGGTACGGTGATACTTCCGCTCGAAACCTGCGCAACGTTCGGATTGCTACTAGCGAGACTGACGGGTAGGCCATTCTGGGGGGCTGATCCGCTAATGGTAACAGTGCCGGTCGAGGAACCGCCTTCAAACACCGAAGCCGGATTGAGAACAAGTTGCCCGGTTAGTACAGGTAGCGGCTGAACGATGAGCGACAGCGCCACAGTTTGTCCGCCAAACGCGGCGGATATGGTTGTGGAACCAACTGCCACTCCTGTTGCGGTCACAGTCGCCGTAGTAGCGCCGGCCTGTACTGGAACCGTCACAGTGAACGTCGGTGGCGAGCCGGCAACCTCCCCAGTGATGGACACGTTGGCGCTGTCAAGAGTCAACGTAATCGTGCTATTGGCCGGAGCCTGTGAACTCAGTGTCATAGTAATCGTGGTTGCATCGCCAATGTTGATTGGCCCTGGTGGATTGGCTTGAATGGCCGTGATAAACGATGGCGCAGCCACAATCCAGAACCACATGTCGAAATCGCCACCGCGTCGCCGATCGCCGCTGGGCAGGCGTAAAGAGATGTTTGTATTTCCGCCCTGGGGCGGCTGGCCAAAGGCCTCGCCATCCAGAAACAAGTTTGGATCGTCTTGAGACCAGATGAAGTCGCCCTTGACCACTAAGTGCATCAGTAAACCGCGCTCATTCAGAGCTGCTGTAAGCAGTTGGGTCAGCAACGTCTGCGCCTGAGACCCTGCTTTCCAGGAGATAACGCTATCCTTGCAGCTAACACTTCCACCGAGAACAACTGGGAAATAGACGCCCGACGATGACGAGTCTCCGGCGGCAATGGGATACTCGACCGTGACAAAGCACGTGGGCCGGGCAACACTTGCAGGGTCTACATTCGCATCGCACTGCACGTTGATTCCCGCAAATGAATTCACCTGTACGTTGCTGTCGTTGAACAACTGCGTTGCGTTGTTCTGAAAATCAAGCGTGGATAGACCGACGACGTGGAAGCCCTGATCGATCGGCGGAAAGTTGATGAGCGCTGGGAACATCGGCAGGCAGCTCGTCACATTCATCGAAACGGAACCACTCGGCGCCGGGGGACTGGTCAATGGCGGCGGTCCCCAGTTCACCAGGGCAAGCGGTGTTCGGGAACGGTTGATGCCTGCTGGCGGCGCATCGAGCAGCGGCTGAATAGAGCCGTCTGCACTGCGGGCAGTGAACTGCCAGTAATCGCCCGCACGCAGGTCGCTGCCTCCAAACTGGATGTGTACGCCGTCACCGAGGTTCATTCCCGGCGTTCCAGCATCACTATAGACAGAGGCAGCATCACCGATGCCGTCCCACCGTCGCAAAACCATATGTCGATCCACTGTCGGAGACGGAGGGCTGCTGACTGCGCCCGGCAGCTGGAAGCTGGCAGGAATCGGATCGGTCAGCACCGCCGTAAATGTATCCGGATCGGGGTCCTGTGCCATTGTCGTTAAATGCCCACGCGCCGGGCCGAGTTCACTAGCATCATCTGTAATCTCAATCAGATCTCCGGCGCGCAACGTTGTAGCCACATCCCGGCCCAATCCAGAGAGCGTCAGAGTCACTCTGTCTGACTGAACACTCGTGACATTCACGGCGAAGGCAGCGTTGTCGCGCGACCACTTAAAGCGGGTAACTCCGCCCGTTATGGTGGCACCGTTCGCTGTGGTGTAAGCATTCTTAAGTCCCTGTGTCAGAGTCAAAGTCAGGCCATCAGAGGAAACACCAGCAGGCGCGAGAGCCGCTCTCTCAGAAACGCCCGAATTGTCAGACACCGTAACATAGCCGCTGCGTTGGGCTGCGTCTGCCTGCGCACTGGTAAGTGCCGTAGATACTGTCAGGCTGGTAGCGCCTGCCGAGACCGACGTAGCGAGGGTCACACTGAATGCCGCGCCAAGATTGTTTCCCGTCACGTCACCGCCATCGTGAACTTGAACGCGATACAGATGGTTTTCGCGCCCCGTAAACGTGGTGGCATCGGGCAATTGGCAAAGGCTCTGCTGTTGCACATTCGTCGGCTGCAGCGTGGTCAGCGTTCCACTTCCTGACTTGGGCACAAACTGAGCGCCTTGAGCGCACGTGAGTGTTCCCACATCCGCAGGAAGAAGCCGGACTTTAATCTGAATAATGTTCTTCAGACGAGCCGATGTATCCGGACCGCCGAGCGCGATTTCGCGGATCGAATCGTCCTCCAGATACGTGATCAGCCTCTGCCACACTTCCAGGTAGACCAGCGCGTTCAGTGTTGAACCGTCCGTAGGTATGGGAATGCGCGGAGGGTCGAGAAGGTCGGGCTGGCTCAGATACGTTGTATCCGCATCGAGCTGGCACAGAATGCCATCCACATAGCAGTGTCCGGCGGAGATTCCGAAGTCGTCGAGTGCATTCGAATTCTTACTAGCAGTAAGCTGGAAGCTGGATCCCGGAGCCGGTACGCCGCTGGGCCCGACGACGTCCCGCAACTCCGTTTGTAGGAGTGCCAGACGCTCCATCACTTCTTCATTCCAGTCCGAGTCAAGCCATACGCGGCCCTGTTGATGCAGGACTCCGGAGTAATGCTTTTGGGGATCGAAGGTAAACCTTGAAAAATCGCCCTTCATAAAATCTTCTCCTAATTTTCGGCGACAAGAACCGGAGACAAGCCTACCGGCATAAACTCTTGCAGCTTGATTTTCAAATTCCTTAGCCGGATAGTATTCTGGGTACCGGCAAACACTCCAACTTCACCCTGGTCCTCTCCGGCCGTAAGAATCACGTTCGGGCATGCAGCCGCCAGTTGCGCATAATCCGGACGTCCGAAGCGCCGTGAATTAAATAAAGGAGCTACACACCGAAGTGCTCCACCGCAGGCCGCCGCCTGTGTCTCATCTGGTACGCAGCGATAGCGCCGCGGCAAAGTCGAGCCGGTTTCAAAACGAGTGAAACGCATACACCCGGATTGTTGATCGTTCACAACTGCGATGTCGTTCAGCAGACTTTCACTCGCAATCAGCACATCGCAAAGAATTGAGCCGAAGACCGTAACCCGCTCCAACTGAACCGATCGCGCAGCCGTAGAAAGTAACGGGGCTGCGCCGGCGATCGCTACTCCTCCCTGCTGATCCACAATCGAGTCAGCCAACGTAAGCTGGCCGACTCCCTGCCCCACCCAGATGCCTCCGGTAACGCAGCGGGACAATTGATATCCGGCATTACTATTCAGATCGGCGTCGTTCGTCACAATGGAAGGAGTAGTGCCACCAACAGGATCAAGAGTGCACGCCGCAAGCTCGAATTGAGTGATCGCATCGTTCATCACGAGCGGCCCACCGCTGATGAGCAATCCCTCGAGAGTCAGCAGCGACATGGGCGAGTTGGCGATTAAGCTCGCAGTGCTTGCGGTGCCTGCCGATTGATACGAGGTCAGACATGGTCGCTGTCCAATTGCTGCGCGGATCGTCAGGCTCTTTACAAAAGCAGGCACTGTGATGGTCGCGGGCGAGTCATAGGTAGCACTGTCAACAACTTCAATTACGTCCCCGTCCTGCGCAGCAGCAACTGCATCAGCGACACTCGCATGCACTGGGGCGCCAGTCAGACTATCGGCCGCTGCACTGTCGGTGTCCCCAGATCGAGATACAAAACGAGTGGCCGCGCCCGGAAGATTTTGTCGCTGGTTAGAATTAAGCGCGCCTACAAAATCGGTGAAGGCTTCTACAAAATCAACGCTGAGGGTGCTGCGATCCAATCCCAGACTTTGTGGGGGTGAAGTGACTGCCACCAGTGGATCTCCCGGAGGAAGTGCGAAGCGGCCGAGTTCCGGATCGATTCCAAGTTCTCCCACCGCCAGCAAAGAAGCTCGTTCGCTGCGGCACAGGTTGATCGCGACTGGCATGCGCTGTTGCAAAGGCCAGCGGCCAGGGATTGGCAGCGCCTGGCCTTGCGCAGCGCGCGCCACAACCAGACCATTCAGAGATTGCTGCTGCAACACCGACTCCTGCACAACCGGATCTGTCGGAGCAAAGTAGGTGCTGCCATCGTCGGCCACCAGCAAAGTCGTCGCCTGCGACGTTTCGGGCAGATACACCAGAAGACTTTGCCCGCTGCGATTTACCACCACCAGTTCAGCGGGCGGAGTGGCCAGACCGGAAAGCGACCTGATCAGGATGCTTAGAAGACCTTGCTCCGGAATCGCTCCGCCGACAGAATTCTTACTGGGAGCAAAGCTATATGCTGGCCACGGATTGGGCGCTTGCAAAGCAGGATCGACACTCGGCAATTGATCGGTGGTAGCAATGCCTCCCAGAACCTGGAAGGTCGAAGGGCCGGTAAACAAAGCGGCCTCAACCAATGCACCGGTCGCCCCGAACCGTGTGGGATCGGTCAAAACCATGGCCCCTTGTCTGCGATTGAGCTTCGTGAAGATCGCTGCGGGTGCAGTGCTGGGATCAGACGCGCGTGCAGGATA
>Ga0210402_10006362_pt1 | contig 10473 bp, 8 predicted proteins | sample IncBWC7MmetaG_FD_161055 | JGI IMG/M metagenome (GOLD analysis project Ga0210402, IMG submission 161055) | Forest soil microbial communities from Barre Woods Harvard Forest LTER site, Petersham, Massachusetts, United States - Inc-BW-C-7-M | ecosystem: Environmental > Terrestrial > Soil >...
ATCCTGTTCGGGATTCTGCCCGCGATGCAAGCCTCGCGCTGGGATCCCAACGCTGCCCTCAAGGAAACCGGCACGAGCAGGTCGCCTGGGCGGCAGCGGCTGCGCGATGCGCTCGCCGTCCTCGAAATCGCCCTCGCACTTCCTTTGCTCGTCGGCTCCATGCTCCTCGTACGTAGCTTCTCCTCCCTGATTCATTCACCTACGGGATTTCGCATGGATCACCTCATCACCATGTCGATGGACTTGCCCGAAACCAGTTATCCGGCATCGCAGCGCGACAAGATGGCGTTGTTCGCGCGCCGGGTGCTCGAAGAAGCGCGTGCCGTTCCCGGCGTCGAGGACGCCGCCGTCAGCAACCGGGTTCCGCTTTCCGGCTCCATGTCGATTTCTGCTGGATTGCACCTTGAAGGGGAGCCAGAAACGAAGCAAGGCACCGGCAACATCGCAACCGACTTTGTAAGCCCGGCCTACTTCAAGACAATGGGGATTCCAATTCTTCGCGGCCGCGCCTTCACGGACCAGGATGACGCGAAAGCCGCGCAAGTGGTAATCGTCAACGAAACCATGGCGCGCCAGTTCTGGAAGGGCGGCGATCCGTTCGGCAGGCGCCTGGCCGACCGCGGCGAGCACGGGCCCACCTATTACCAGGTTGTGGGAGTGGCCGCTGACGTCCGCGACCTGAATCTCGCCAACCCGCCGAAAGCCGCGCTTTACTACCCGGCCGCGCAGTCGATCGGACGCCGCGTCAGCTTGCTCGTGCGAGCGAAAAATGATCCGGAAAAGCTGGTGTCCGCGCTGCGCGAGCGTATCTGGAGCGTCGACAAGGACCAGCCGATCACCGGTGTTCAAACCGTGGAAGCGCTGGTGGCGCAATCGGTGGCGCAACCGCGTTTCCGTACCGCGCTCCTGAGCAGCGTAGCGGCTTTGGGGACGGTGCTGGCGCTGATTGGAATCTACGGCGTGGTTTCCTACGCGGTTTCGATGCGCACCCGGGAGATCGGCGTTCGCGTGGCGATGGGCGCTCAGCGGCAAGACGTTCTGGGTTTGGTCATCGGCCACGGACTGCGCATCTCGGCGATCGGTGTGGCCATCGGCCTTGGGGCTGCGTTCGCGCTTTCGCGATTCCTGTCGACGCTGCTCTACGGAGTTACCGCTCGCGATCCCTGGACGTACGCGGGCGTAGTTCTGCTGCTGACGGCAGCGGCCATCGTCGCATGCGCGATTCCAGCTCGCCGGGCAACGCGAGTTGATCCACTGGTTGCACTGCGCCACGAATAATCGCGAATAAAAAGGAGCATGCGCGGACTACAAAGACGAAGAGGCGCGGCTACTTCGAATGTGAAGCTTCGTAGTTGGCCACGGCCGAAGATGCCGAAGCGGCCAGCGCTTGAATGCGCGCGCGGCAATCGGCATCGGCAACCGGCAGCGAAGTGGCCACGCGGTAGTGGGAGAGCGCCTGGTCCTTGTGACCCAACTTGGCGTGAAGATCGCCGATCATAAGTTGAAAAAGCGGATTGCCGGGATATTTATCCGCCACCGGAGAAAGAATTTCGAGGGCCCGGGCGTACTGCTGATCATAGCGATGCAGATTTAGCGCCAAGTAGATGCGCGCAAGCATTGGCGTGAGCGACCCAGAACGAATTGCGGCGTCAAGCTGCCGCACCCCTTCTTGCTTCGAGCCTCCAGGAATACCCATGAAAAAGCGCATCATCCTGGCCAGCGAACCGAGCGTGTCGACGTAGTAGTTGTATAGGCCAAGACCGAAGTCAGCATCTGTACACTCACGATCGAGCTCGGTGGCGCGCAGAAAATTCTGCCGCGCGCGGACCCCCACTCTAGCGGTGGCGCGGTTCTCGCCGCGCAAAGCATACAGCCGCGCCGCCAACGCATCCGCCATCCCCGCATAGAAATGCGTGACTGCGGATTCATGCCCACGGTTCTGCGTGACAGCCAGAGAGTACGCCTTGCCGGCCAACTCGAAATAATGCTGGTCCGCGTCCAGTTTGGCGCGATGCCGCACATCGGTCATGCCCCACTTGTATTCCGCCGAAGTACACCAGATGCGCCACCACAGCGCTTCGCCTTCCAGCAAAAACCCCAGCGGATCGTCCGGATGTTCGCGCTGCCAGCTTCGAGCGCCTTCCGTCGCGCCATCTAAATCAAACGAATAGATCTTGTCGAGCACAACGGAAACTTCGGGCGGGACCCCCGCACCGTCAGCGCGCGTAAAAGGGCAGGTCAGACATGACACAGCCCCAAGAACTAGTGCGAAAAATACCGAGCGATGCAAAAGCCGCATTGGTGATTGCCAGTCCTTGGATTTTGTCGGACGAGTTTAGTCCGTTACAGTAGACTTGCAAAATCTAAAGAAACCGCGCTGTTCCGGAATGTCCGGCGTTGTGGTTAGGCGACAGGGAGGCGCCTTTGCTATTCTCGGCGGGCCCCATGAACTCGTCGGAAAAGAACGCACCGGAAAAGCGGGAGACCGACGGTCTCGAGCGCCGCCTCGGACTGACCGAGGCCGTGGCGCTGAATATGATTGAGATCGTGGGCATCGGCCCGTTCGTGGTCAGCGCGCTGGTGATTCGCGAAATGGGCGGTCCGCAGGCCATGATCGCGTGGGTCGCGGGTGCGCTGCTCGCGGTCTTCGACGGCTTCGTTTGGTCCGAACTGGGCGCAGCCATGCCGCGCGCGGGCGGTACGTACGTTTTCTTGCGTGAAGCTTATGGCCCAGGAAAATGGGGCCGCCTCATGTCCTTTCTGTTCATGTGGCAGTCGTTCGTTTACGTGCCACTGTCTGTAGCGTCGGCATCCATCGGATTTGCGCGTTACGCGGGATATCTGCATCCGCTCACGAACTTGCAGTCGCGCGCGGTATCCGGCGGCCTAGTCGTTCTGCTGGTGATTCTGCTGTACCGCCGCATCACCACCATCGGGAAAATCTCCGTTTTGCTGTGGGTCGGTGTCGTGGGAACGATGGTTTGGCTCATCTGGGGCGGCCTTAGCCACTTCAATGCGAAAATCGCCTTCGACTTTCCACCTGGCGCGTTCAGCCTTTCCTGGGTTTGGTTTGCGGCGCTCGGTTCCGCGATGGTCAAAACCGTTTACAGCTACTGGGGTTACTACAATATTTGTTTGCTGGGTGGAGAGATCAAAGAGCCCGAGCGCAACATCCCGCGCGGAATTTTTCTTTCCATCGCCGGTATCGCCGTGCTCTATCTGCTGATGCAGACCAGCATTCTCGGCGTAGTGCCGTGGCGTGAAGCACAGAACTCTCCCTTCATCGCCAGCCTGATGATCGAAAGGCTCTACGGCCACGCCGCGGCGCGCTTCATGACCTGGATGGTCCTGTGGATCGCCATGGCCTCGGTTTTTTCGCTACTGCTGGGCTATTCGCGGGTGCCGTATTCCGCGGCGCTTGATGGGAACTTCTTTCCGATCTTCGGCAAGCTGCATCCCACCAAGAAATTCCCGTACGTGTCGCTGCTGGTCCTTGGCGGCATCGCTTTCGTTTTCAGCGTGTCCTTGAAGCTGGAAACCGCCATCGCCGGCATTCTGGCCATGCGCCTCTTGGTTCAATTTATCGGCCAAGCTGCCGGCGTCATTTTGTTGCGCCGGCGCTGGGGCTCCGAACGCTTGCCGTTTAAGATGTGGCTGTATCCTGTGCCCGCCGTGATTACCATCATCGGTTGCGCGGCGCTCTTCTGGGCTACCGGGCCGGCGCGCAAATGGGGCATCGTGGAGATCGCGTTGGGAGTAGTAGCGTTTCTGGTTCGTGCCCATCAATTGAAAGAGTGGCCATTCGCTCCTCCGAAACCGGCAGTCGAGGGCGCAACGTCTTAACCACACGGTTCGACATACGAGGTTTTGAGTGAACGTCAAACAACGATTCGTCCTTGCATCACTTTTTGCGTGCGTGATGGTTGCAAGCGCCGCAGCGCAATTTGCCCCGCCGCCGGGCACCGGCCCCGGCCTGCCAGAGACCATCGAAGCCATCGACAGCGCCCGCGTAACCACCCGCATCTTGTATATCACCGCGCATCCGGATGACGAATCGAGTTCAGTCCTCACCTATCTCGCGCGTGGGTTGCACGCGGACGTAGCGCTACTTTCGCTCACACGCGGCGAAGGCGGGCAAAACGCGCTGGGCCCTGAGCAAGCGCCGCAACTCGGTCTGATTCGCACGCAGGAACTATTGGCGGCGACGCGTGGCTACGGCGTGAAACTCTATTTCACGCGAGCCAAAGACTTCGGCTTCTCGAAAACGCCTGAAGAAACGGAGAAGATTTGGGGCGATCAAGTTCTCGAAGACATGGTCCGCGTCATTCGTACCTTTCGCCCTAGCGTGGTGATCAACAACTGGGGCGGAGTCCACGGCGGCCACGGCCACCACCAAGCGGCCGGCATGCTAACGCCGCAAGCAGTACAACTCGCCGCCGATGCCAACTACAAACTGGACGGCGCGGAAATAGCCGACACTGCTCCTTGGGCCGGCAGCAAGGAACACCCGGTTCTCGTGCTCGATGTGGATCGCGGAAGTGACCACCCCGCCGGATCCATTCTCCCGCTCGACGATATTTCGCCGTTATACGGCAAAAGCTGGCGCGAAATCGGCATCGATGCCTTTGCGAATCATCGCACGCAGGGCATATCTGCTTTCTTGAATTCACCCTTCATCCGCAGACCGATCGCGTTGAAACGAGAAGATGGCAACCCCTTTGATCCCGCCGATTTGGCTGCCTCGCTCAAGACCGATGGGTGCCGCGCTTTCGCGGAGGCTGATACAGCGTTAGCGGCAAGCCACCAGGCCATGCTTGAAGGAAGGACCGGCGCAGCGATCCAATCACTGGCTTCTGCCGCCTCCGAGGCAGCACACTGGCTCGACAAATGCCCCATGCACATCGCCATGGTTCCTTCGCAAATGCAGTTTCTTGCTGATCAGGACCGCATCCGGCAACGCATCGAACGCGCGCTGGCCCTGGCGGCGGGAGTGCAGCTCGCCACTAACGCGGACACTAGTGAAGTTGTCAAAGACAAACCCCTTGCCATCTCCGCGCATGTCCGCTGCCGCTCGGAAGCCGCATGTGCCATGGGAGAAACGAAATTGGTCTTTCGCGGACCTCTCAAAGAGACCAAACGCGATGGCGGAATCGCCAAGGATCTGCAATTGTCGGTCGAGCTCTCGGGATCCGCTCCCCCTCCGGGCGCGAGAGACATAAACGGGATGATTGCTTTGGCAAAAACCCAGCACGGGGGCTCCGGAAGTTGGGAAGATCTGCTGCCTGAGCCCTTACCGCTGGTCTCGCTACAGCAAGAGCTGACCGTTTCCGGCTACAAATTCACTGTGGCCGAACCGGTCCGGCACGTCGCCGCTACTTCCACGCGAGTGGATCGCGTGCCGCTACGCATCGTTCCTGCGTACACGCTGGCCGTCGAGCCGCGACAGGATATCGAACTTCTCGCGAGGAGCCGCGCGCCGGTCGATATTTTTCTGCGCGTCCACTCGTACTCGGCGCAACCGGCCGATGTCAGCGTCGGACTTGATGCGCCATCCGGCTGGACGAGCAGCCAGCAGATGACTCTGGCATTTACGGGAGAAGGAGATCGCTACGCCAAGCTGACCCTGACCCCACCGGAAAAAATCGCCGCAGGCAATTACGCGATCAAGGCTTACGCGCAGCGTGGGCAGGAGCGCTTCGGCATTTCGCTTACGCCGCTGCCATCTCTGCCAACGCAACTGTGGGAAGAGCCGGCGCAATGCGTGGTGCATGCGTTTGATATCAACGTGCCGGCGAATTTGCGCGTGGGATACATCGCTGCGGAAGGCGAGCCCGTTCCGGAGTCGCTGCGCATGCTGGGCATCGACGTGGAATTGCTGGATGCGCAGGCGCTGGCGTTTCGCGATCTCTCGAAATTCGACGCCATGGTGACCGGGAACCGGGCGTACGAACTGCGCGCCGATCTGCCGGGTGCGAATCAGCGGCTGCTGGACTACGTATCGAATGGCGGAACGCTGGTGGTGCAGTACAACACGGCGATTTCTTGGGACGCGCGCCAGTACGCGCCGTATCCTGCAAAAATTGGCAATCCCACTCCGCGTATCACCGACGAAACCGCTGCGGTGAAATTCCTGAAGCCAGATGATCCGCTCCTGAACCGGCCCAACAAAATCTCGCAGGACGATTTCAATGGCTGGATCCAGGAGCGCGGCCTCTATTACTGGAAAGACTTCGACCCGAAATACACCCCGCTCCTCGCCATGAACGATCCGGGCGAACCGGAACTCAACGGCGGTCTGGTCTACGCCAAATACGGCAAAGGAACGTACATCTACACCGGTTTGGCCTTTTTCCGCCAATTACCCGAAGGCGTTCCCGGCGCATTCCGCCTCTTCGTAAATCTGCTCAGCGCTTCGCGCGATAAGTAATTCATCCCAGCGCTTTCAAGTCGCAGCCCGCTCAAGCGGTTGCCTGGATGAGTGCACGGCCACAAATGGCTGTGCCGCACTCGCCGAGGTCAGCGTACTATCCTCGCAAGGTGGAGGATTCTGAGAAACATGAAGACAAGCTCTAGGGAATTTTGTGGGCGCGCATCCCGCTTGACGCTAGTTATTTTGATGGCTGTTGCGCTACTGCTTTCCTGCGCCGGGCCAGCCGCGGCGCAAAGAGACAAAAAGAAGAAAAAGACCGACGACGCGCCGACCGACACCGGCAAACCCATGATCCCCATGGCCGATCAGCAGGCCATCGACTACATGATCTCGGACATGCTGGGCGCCTGGCAGCTCGGCGACGTTGACAAGCTGCACCAGGATTATGCCGACGACGTCTCCGTGGTCTCCGGAATCTGGACCCCGCCGATCATCGGCTGGCCCAGCTATCTCGCGATCTACCAGCAGCAGCGCACGCGCATGCAGCAAGTCCGGTTGGACCGCACCAATACCTACATCAAAGTAAGCGGAACGGTGGCCTGGGCCTGCTATCAGTGGGATTTCTCAGGATCACTAGACGGGCAGCCCAGCGCAGCGCAAGGCCAGACCACGCTGGTATTGGAAAAGCGTAACAACCGCTGGGTGATCGTGCACAACCACACGTCCATTGCGCAACCCGGTGCGCCACAGCCAAAACCCGTGAGCACACCACCGAGTCCGCAACCGGATGCCTCGAAACCTCCGGCAAGTTGAGGAAGTAAGAGCGAAGGGTTAACGGCCTGCTAGCTAGAAATTCTGCTTTAGCCCGTTGTAGACCCACAGCCCGGCGATTACCAGAAGCAAAGCGCCGGCTGCGATTCCGGTGGTCAGCAGTGGCTTGGTTAGCTTGGTAATCTTTGCTATCAGCTCCCGCTGCTCCCGGGCCATGTGCTCTTCCGCCGCATCCAGAAAGATCTGATCGTCTTCATGGCTGGAGAGTACGCTCCGCCAGATGAACAGGAGAATGAAGACGCCGGTAACGATCCCCCAGGCGATCAGCAAGTAGAGAATGGGCCCCTGAATCGACGTTTCCATGGTGACCTCCCGTTGGAACCGATCCGCGATGCCTGACCGCCCCCGGAGCGATCCAGACAAGGGGTACTGCTTCTGGGCCGGAGTATAGCACCGAGAATCGTAAATTCCACTGGAAGTTATTCATAATACAAATGGTTCCGCAGGGCCGGTTAGGCCGGAGGTAAGCGCGATGGCTGGCAGTCCGGAGACACGAGTGGCGGTGATTACGGGAGCTGCACAGGGCATCGGCAAGCGCACCGCTGAGGTGCTCGCCGACCGCGGTTTTGCTCTGGCGCTCAATGATTTGCGCTCTCCGATTGAGACCCGCCGCGCCGCGCACACGCGAGGTGTGCAAACACTCGAGCTCCTGGGCGACATCTCGGATGAAGCTGTTGTTGGCCGGTTTGCAGCGGCAGTGCGCGACCGTTGGGGCCGCGCTGACGTGCTGGTGAACAACGCTGGCGTCAGCCAGATCGCTCCATCGGAGACGGCTGCCGGATCCGACTTCCGCCGCGTGCTGGAAATCAACCTCCTGGGGCCGTTCCTGCTGTCGAAAGCTTTCGGCGCCCTCATGCTCGAGCGGCGCTCGGGAAGCATCATCAACGTCGCCTCGATAGCAGGCCTCCTCGGCATCTCGGATCGGGCAGCCTACAATTCCTCCAAACATGGTCTTATCGGCTTGACTCGAACTCTCGCTGCGGAATGGGGAGGCCGCGGCGTTCGCGTGAACGCCGTTTGTCCCGGCTGGGTTAAAACCGAAATGGACGTAGCCGACCAGGCGGGCGGCAGCTACACCGATGCCGACATCACCGCGCGCGTGCCGATGGGACGCTTTGCCTCGCCAGACGACATCGCCAATGCTATCGCCTTCCTAGCAGACGAAAAGCAAAGCGGCTTCATCAACGGTCAAGCCTTGGCTATCGATGGCGGCTGGACCGCCGACGGCAGCTGGGAATCCCTGCGCCTTCGTCATCGCTAGTAGCACAGGCACTCCTGCCTGTGCAGCGCTTAACCCGCCGCAGCTGAACCGAGTGGCTCACAAAACCCAACTATTCTCGATCGCTCTACTCAAGAATCTTGCGTGCCCTGCCATGCTCTACACTCCGCCGAGTCCAGCACAATGGCCGAAAATCCGCTCCTCTGCTAGAATTGGATTTGCCGCAAGTTGTTCTACACCGAAGTGCCCGAATGGCGGAACTGGCAGACGCGCTAGGTTCAGGACCTAGTTCTCGCAAGGGAGTGGAGGTTCGAGTCCTCTTTCGGGCACCAAGATTTTATGATTCGCGAACTCGCTTTAATTCCAATAAGACCCTTTCTAGCGAAAACTGTTGAGCAGGCGCTCGGCGTTGATGGCGCCTTTCGGTGTGTCTTCGTGCTTGAAATACAGGAAGACGTCGCACTTTTCCAGCAGCTCTTTCAGCCTCTTCTTTAGCTTCGCCATCGTGGCCGTCGAATAGTCCTCTTTGCGCAAGCGCATGTAAACGAAGTCCGCGGTTTCGACCGGCGGTGTGTCCAGCTTTTCGCTTTCCGCTTGGCAGAGCGCAGCATTCGCTTGCCGGAGCAGCTCGTAAACTTCCTCGTTGAACCAGGATTCGTGGCGGAATTCGAACGTGGCGGGGACTTTGCGCGGCAGGCCGGCAAGGAAGTCCTTTAACAGAGCCGCATCGAATTTCACGTAAGGCGGCAATTGGAAGAGCACTGGTCCGAGTTTGTCGGCGTCCTGCAGCGGGCGGAGCGCGTTCAGAAAATCCGTAGTGATTTGCGCGGCGTCGCGCAGCCGCTTGATGTGCGTGATGCGCTGATTGGCTTTGACGGCGAACTTGAAACCTGCAGGCGCTTCGGCCACCCACTTCGTCAGCAGTTTTTCTGTTGGGAACGCGCGGAAGGTGTAGTTCACTTCGACAGTGTTCAGGCGGCTGGCGTAGTGGCTGAGAAATTTCGCGGACGCCAGTTTTGCGGGATAGAAATCCGGCTTCCAGGTCGGGTAGGTCCAGCCGGATGTGCCTGCGTAAAGAGTTGCCATCGGATCACCGCCGGAATCCATTATGCCGCAGACGGTACCGGCTGTTGCATCTGGCAGCGAATCATTAGAATGAAGCACGCAAAACGCGGAGTACTGGAGTTTCCATGCAGAACCTCGTGCTTGTTTCTTCGCTGGTCATCGATGCACCGCATATTTCGCTGATTCGCAATGCCCTGATGAACGAGATGATGCTGTTGCGATGGCTGCATCTGGTGTTTGGGGTGATTTGGATTGGGCTTTTGTACTTTTTTAATTTGGTGCTGACACCGGCGATGAAGGCGTGCGATCCGAAGCTGCGCGTGAAGATTTATCCAGAGCTAATGCCCCGAGCGGTGGCGTGGTTCCGGTGGTCGGCCCTAATCACGGTGCTGGTGGGTCTGCGGTATTTCTACATTTATTTGTCACAGGACGGGCAAAGCGTAGGCCCGCATAGGGCGTTTCACTGGTCTCTGGAATGGCTGGTGGTTTGGCTGGTGGCTTACGCCCTGCTGTATGCGCTGCAACTTCCGGCGAAAGGTAGCTTTTTGGATCATGCCTGGGTGCGCGCAGTGGGAATCGCGGCGGTAGTGATCGCGGCGTCCTGGCTGATTCTGGTGCTGCATGATGGCCCGACATCGACTAGCGCGCATCTGGCGATTAGTGTCGGAGGCGGGCTGGGATTTCTGATGCTGATGAATACCTGGGGCATCGTGTGGCGCGCCCAAAAACGGCTGATTGACTGGACTCGGGCGGCCAACGAACAGGGTACGCCCATGCCCGCGGAGGCCGAGTACATGATGCGGTGGACTTTTCTAGCAGCCCGCACTGGATTTTGGCTGTCCTTCCCGATGCTCTTCCTCATGGGGGCGGCGAGCCACTATCCGATGTTTGGGTAGGGACTGCGGGACGGTTGGTTTGTTAGCGGAGTTCTTGCCGACGATAGGGAGAGCGTGGAGTACGTACCGACACTTAAGACAATGCCCAGCAT
>Ga0210402_10006363_pt1 | contig 10472 bp, 9 predicted proteins | sample IncBWC7MmetaG_FD_161055 | JGI IMG/M metagenome (GOLD analysis project Ga0210402, IMG submission 161055) | Forest soil microbial communities from Barre Woods Harvard Forest LTER site, Petersham, Massachusetts, United States - Inc-BW-C-7-M | ecosystem: Environmental > Terrestrial > Soil >...
CCACGGACGTAAACATCGAGTATTTCGATTACGCGCCCAAAACGGCGCACGCTCCCGACAACTCAGTCATGTCCGCAAAGGAGATGTCGAAGCCATGAGAAACACAAAGACCTTCCTTTGGACTGCAGGGCTTCTTTGCGAAAGACTCCGATTCACTAAGGTGGGCCAGCCATGACGACCGTCAATGAATGCTTGATTCTCGCTGCGGGCAACGGAAGTCGGATTGCATCTGTGTCCGGCGGCCTCCCCAAACCCCTGGTGCCCCTGCGCGGCATACCGCTTCTCGAGCACGTCATGACCTCGTGTCAGGAAGCCGGAATAACTAGATTTGTGATTGTTGTTGGGTACCGCGCCGACTTGATCCGCCGCTGGTTTGCCGAGCGGTCGTTTGACGGCATTTCTGTCACCTTGATAGAAAACCCGGACTACCACAAAGCCAACGGGGTCTCTGCTTTGGCTGCTAAGGATGAATTGCACAATCCATTTTTGCTTCTCATGTCTGACCACATTTTCGAGCCGAAAACAGCCAAGGGCCTGGCGCAGCAGCCACTGGCAGATGGCGAGGTGATTCTTGCAGTCGACCACAATGTGGATCGTGTCTTTGACCTCGACGACGCAACGAAGGTCAAATGCGAAGCGGATCATATCGTCGATATCGGCAAAGATCTTGCCCGTTATGACGCCCTCGACACGGGGATGTTTTTGTGCAGCCCGGCACTCTTCCGCAGGCTCGAATCAGCAAAAAGAGACGGTAACTGTTCGTTGTCGGATGGTATGCGCCAACTTGCCCGTGAGCAGAAACTGAGAGCCTTTGATATCGGCGACGTACACTGGCAGGACGTCGACAGCCCCGAAGCGTTGGCTCACGCCGAAAGCATTTTTGATGTGGACTTCCCTGAAAACCCATTCGCGGAGAGTTTGGTCGATGCTTAGAATCCCATCAAAAGCACAACTTCCGCTTCGTCTCATCGCGATCGCCCTGAGCGCAGGCTTCTTTTTTTACCTTATCTGGCGAAGTGGTCCCGGCAAGCTTTGGAAAAGCCTCTCCGAACTCGGTTGGGGGATCATTTTAGTGATTGCCCTGGCCGGAGTCTCGCACCTTGCGAGGACCTGGGGCTGGCGGCTTACACTCGGTGACGACCAGCATAAGATCCCCTTTTCGCGTTTGGTGGGCCTTAGACTGGGAGCGGAAGCCGCCGGACAACTCGGGATCCTGGGGCAGACCCTTGGAGATTCTGTCCGAGTGTCGCGCATGAGTGCAGAAATACCCGTTGCCAGTGGTCTCGCCTCGGTGACTCTCGATCGCGGCCTCTATGTCGTGACCGCGACCGTGACCACGATCGCGGGGATTTTGGCCGCTCTACCTCTGGTAGGGCTTTCCCATGCCCTGCGCCTTTACGCGAGTCTGTTCGCTTGTGCACTCATAGCCTTTCTCATGTTCACGCTGCTGGCGGTACGAAAGCGTTGGCCGGTGCTTTCGTGGTGCGCGGGCACGATCGGCCGCATTCCTTCCCTTAAAAATTGGATGGGAAGCAGATATTCTCTAGTCCGGTCCGTTGAGAATGCACTGTTCGATTTCCATCACAAGACCCCCGGAGCGTTTTGGGGGAGTTTTTCTCTAAATCTGGCCGCTCAGTGCCTGGCTGTATCGGAGGTGTGTCTAATCCTCTGGCTGATGGGCGTGAAGATGGGTTTCTTCAGTGCCCTGGTCATCGAAGCATTGACCAAGCTTGTGAACGTCCTGGGCAATTTCAATCCAGGCAACATTGGGACCTACGAAGGTGGAACTATGCTGATTGGCAAGATGTTTGGACTGAGCGGCGCGAGCGGATTGGCTCTGGGATTGTCGAGGCGATTGCGGTCCTTGTTCTGGGCCGCTGTTGGCGCCATTTGTTTCGTCTTGCTGACACTGTCAAGAAAGCACCGCGGATCCAAAATCGTTCCGAGCACAACCGCAACGGTCGCGACATCTCCCAGAGCGCGAGCGAATTCTTCAAGAAACCTTTCTCCGGAAAACGAAATAGTGTTCGCCATTTTCCTCGCCGAAGGAGAGGCTACTGGCAGCCAATTCAGCGCTTCACTCTCTCGAGTCGGCACGCTACCAATCCTTCTCCGAACGATATTTGCAGCGCAAAAGGCCGGGGCAACACGCATCGTGGTGGTGGCCGACCCCGCCATCAGGAAAAACGTGCAGCGTGCGTTATTCTTTACCGGACGACTTCCAGAATGTGTCGAGTGGATAGAGGCAGCCGCTGGCGCCTCTCATTCCCAACGATTACTGCTCATCATCAATAAGGCGCCCACCGAACGATTGGTTTTGATCGATGGAAACGGAACGTATCATCCGTCATTACTCCGGAAGGCTGCTGAGTGGAACGATGAGAGATCGGCGTTGGCGCTGACAAGCGGCGACCAACTTGCCGGAATTCTTGCGCTGCCTCTTGAGATGATCCGCGATTTCGCGGAGCGTTGCCCAAAGCAAGCCGGAACGCTCGAGGAATTACACGCGTCACTCACCGAGATGCACTCGGTCGTTTCCATGCCAGTCGCGGAAGACCAATGGCAGCGCGTCAATACTCCAGAGGACTGCGAGGCTGCCGAACGAAAACTGGACCGCTGGCTGGTCAAACCCACCGACGGCTTCTACGCGCGGTTGAATCGCCAGATCTCCATTCCGATCAGCCGGCAGCTCATCAAGCTTCCGATTACAGCAAACATGGTCAGTGTTTTCACGCTCGGCGTCGGCATTGCTTCTGCCGCATTCTTCGCTTACGGCGGTTACTGGAGCACCTTGCTCGGTGCGTTTTTCTGCCTCTTCGCAAGCATTCTGGATGGGTGCGATGGAGAGGTCGCTCGTTTGAAACTACTGGAATCCGATTTCGGCTGCTGGCTCGAGACAATCTGCGACTACGCGTTCTACCTGTTTCTTCTTGTGGGCATGACCATAGGACGGTGGCGAAGCTCGGGAACAAGAACGTACCTGGTATATGGCGGCCTCCTCCTTTTTGGAGCCTTAGCAAGCTTCCTCGCCACCGGATGGGGGCGGCGCCGCCTCGCCGCCGGACGCCCCGAGCAGCTACTGAAAATCTGGCAGGGCCACGCGGAGAGCCGGCCGTCGAATCCTTTCTTGTATTTCGGCCGGCATACGGAGTTCATCGTCCGGCGCTGTTTTTTCCCTTATGCCCTGCTCGTCTTTGCGCTCTTTAATCTCATGAGCGTGGCGTTCGTTTTGAGCGTGATTGGAGCAAATCTGGTTTGGCCTATCGCGTTGTACTCCTCTCTCGCTTTTGCCAGGCCCAAGCGCCAGGTGGTGAACACTCGCGCAGATTTCTCTCAGAATGTAGAACCATCGCGTGAATACGCCGCAGGTTTGCTTTGATCCTCTCGTGATGGGGCCATCTGTTTCGCGGTTGGAGCCCGTCCAGGTGTGTACACTGAAAAGGTGTGCCAGGCGGTAATTTCGATGCAGGAGATCGAAACAGGTAATTTTTCACCTCCTCGGTTGGTCCTCATTCCACCGGATTCCATACGTGTTGTGAATTGGAATATCAATCGGGGGCTGCGACTGCAGAAGGTCATTGAGTTCCTGGCTAACGCGAAGGCCGACGTGTTTCTCTTGCAGGAATCCGATTTGAATGCCCGACGGACGCATCACCTCAATGTTGCGAAGGAAATCGCGCAGAAGCTGCAGATGAACTATGTGTTCGGGCGTGAGTTCCAGGAATTAACGCAGGGTTCGCGCGCATCACCCGCCTACCACGGCCAAGCGACGCTCTCGCGCTGGCCGTTATCGAATTCTCGGATCTTGCGATTTCAGAAGCAGTCGAATTTCTGGCGCCCGCACTGGTTCCTGCCCGAGGTCGAACCATTTCAGGAACGAATCGGAGGACGCCTGGCGCTGGTGTGCGAAACGGCGATCGCGGGGAAACGGCTTGTCACTTATAACCTGCACCTGGAGAGCAGGGGCGATGATGCGTTGCGCTGCTCCCAGATTGAGGAGACCCTCGAGGATGCCCGGAGATACGACGTAAGCACGCCGATCGTGCTTGCTGGCGACCTCAATCTCGATGTCTCCCGCGAACCTGCTTTCACCGCCATCACTCAGACGCAGTTCCTGGACGCATTTGCGAATCACCACGTGCCAACAACGCCTGGCTCTTTCCTGGTGCCCGGACGAACCATCGATTGGATCTTTACGCGGGGACCTATTCGCGCCAGCCAACCCCAGGTCGGCCGCTCAGTGTCCGCTTCCGACCATTACCCTCTCTCGATCACGCTGGATTTCGCGTAGCTCACCGAACTCGTTCGAGACGCCTGGCAAGTATTAAGATTCACGATCGCTCCGAAGCTCACCGGGTCGAGGCTGGCTCCGCCTACCAGCAAGCCGTCAATACCGGGCTGCGCCATAAGACTCTTCGCATTGTCTGGCTTCACGCTGCCGCCGTATAGGATGCGCACGTTGTTCGCAGCCTCCTTTCCGAAACGGTCGTTCGCTTGACCGCGAATGAGGCGGTGAGCGGCGGCGGCGGTTTCGGGCGTGGCGGTCTCGCCAGTGCCGATCGCCCAGACCGGTTCGTATGCGATTACGATTCTTGCGAACTGCTCGTCCGACAATGCGGCAATGGCGTGCCGAAACTGCTCCATCAGCGCTTTTCCCGCGTTCTTCTTTTCAAGCTCTCCAACGCAGACGATCGGGGTGAGCCCCGCGTCGATGGCCGCGACGGTCTTCTCCAACACACTCTCGTTGGTTTCGCCAAAATACTTACGTCGCTCGCTGTGTCCCACGATCACGTGCGAACAGCCCAACGCCCTGATCATCGGGCCAGAGACTTCACCGGTAAAAGCTCCTTCCGTCGCCCAGCAAAGATTTTGCGCGCCAACCTGTATCCTGGTCCCACGCGTAGCCCTGACCGCGGTCTCCAAGTTAACGAAGGAAGGGCAGATTACGATCTCGCAATTTTCCGACCGCTCGACAAGCGTCCGAAAGCTCTCAAAGAAAGACGTCGTGCCGGCAGCGTCCTTGTGCATCTTCCAGTTTCCACAGATCGCAGGTGTTCGCATATGAGTAGCCTTTGCAAACTCCGATGCGCAACATCCGATCGGAGATTGAAATGCAGATTGCGTTTCATTTCGGAGCACTTCGCTCCATGCTCGTGGATAAGACCTTTCAGACACTCACGACTGGACAAGGTGAGTCCCGAATCAGGGAATAGGTCAGATCCCGCAAGCGCCCAAGAGCGCCGGAATGAGTACTTCTTCCAAGCACGAGAACATCAGCGGATGACTTCCGGACCGCATCAAGCAATACCTCTTTGACCGGGCCGAACGCAATGGACACAGAAGCGTCCGAACCTACGGTGCGCAGGAGATCGACAATGCGCTGCTGCAGAGCGCCTGCCTTTTCTTTGGACGGCTCTTCGGCGTTTGAGCCCGCCTCGCTTGTCTGAATTGCATGAACCACCGACAGCTTTGCGCCCGCCGCCGACGCGGCCTCTCTCGCGTAGAGGAGTAACCTTTCCGAATCCGATGACAACTCTACGGCGCAAATCCACATCCGGTGCTCCAGGGGCTGCGGAGCGATTGTTGCAGCGTGCTGCGTTGTTAACACGGGACAGTCCGCGTCACTTAGTACCTTCGCTGTCGTCGAGCCGAGAAGCATCTGCCGGAATTGACCAGCATGCGTGGGCATCATGATCAAGTCGAATCTACCTTTCTTTGCTTCCACCATGATCAAGGCTGCTGGGTCGCCGGCCAAAAGGACCCTCCGAGACTTCGTTGAAGGAAACTGGGAATTGAGAAACAGTTCAAGCTTGCTCTTGGCAAGATTCCAGCGCTCTTCTGCTATCGTGTCGGGCGTTCGAGCCAAGAGCTCGAATCCGTTGTGACTCGAGAGATCGCATACATGGACGAGGGTCACTTCCGCCCCGAAAATCGCCGCAGCTCGTTTAACGTAGACGGCCATGCCGGCGCACGAAGGCGAAAAATCGACTGGGAATAGAATATTCTTAATCATTTTTTGGTAGTCGCCAGCGCTCCGTACTTTCCTGCATCCATCACAGTTGTCTCTGCAACGCCTCCAGCTCTGTGCGACACATATCGCTGAACCGTCTCAAGGGATCTTCCGCACTCAGGGCTCGAGACTCAATCTGTTCGGGTGTTAGATTCGGTTTCGGATAGCTGTTCAGAATGTTTCTTATGACCTCTTCAGCGGTTTCCAGAACGCGGGACGACGAACTGAGTCGAATACGGCTCAGCAGCGCATAGCCAGGTATCAGTTTCTGAGGTTCGCTGCTATTGTGCTGCTGCGCGTCCACCGACAGGCGTGCGCACTCCACAATGAAATCGGAATACAGTGCCTCGCGACGAACAATCATTTTTGCCAGTAGGTCACGCCGATCCTGGTGCCTCTGCGTGATCCATGTACCCACGACGGAGCCTAATGCTCCGACAATCGATCCCGAAATAGCGGCCAGGCCGGCGATGAGTCCCGCATTCAATGGCTGCGCTCCCGGCATTCAGACCGTCACTTCAAGGCGTGCCTCGACGGAAATCTCAGCCTTGAAGAGTTTGGACACCGGACAACCAATCTCAGCCGCCCTAACGGCATCCTGGAATGTCGCTTGGATCGCGCCCGGTACCCGAGCTGTCAGGTCAAGATGGCTTTTCGAGATCGCGAAATGCTCCCCGACCTTCTCGAAAGTGATGGTCGCCGTGGCTGCCAGCTTCTCGGGTCTCAAACCCACCTTACTCAATTGGGAGGAGACCGCCATGGCAAAGCATGCCGCGTGTGCGGCAGCCAGGAGTTCTTCGGGGTTGGTACCGATGCCATTTTCAAATCGCGTACTGAACGAATACTGCGTGTCCTCCAAGACAGTGCTCTCTGTCGATAGCGATCCCTTGCCGGTTTTCAAATCGCCTCGCCAAACCGCGCTCGCTTTGCGTTGCATCCTCTCGCCCCCGTTCGATCAAGCTATGTCTAGATCGCACTCGAATGGCCAGTGCCGGACCTGGACCAGGCTCCGGTAACTGGCTAAAGGAACGGGCACTTAGGCTACAGAACTGTGACTCCATCGAAAACGCCAAGAGCCTTTCCAGGCGGAGCTTCGACAAACACGTCAATGCCTTGACGGTTGGCAGGGGCTTGTCATTGAAAAGATGCACAACCGGGCATCGCACTCGTGGCAATTCTCATGTGTAACTACGCCTAGCGACAGCCAGACTCCAAGTTCATTTCGAACAGAATTTACACGTTTCCGAAATACGCAGCATTCCCCGCTCGCTATCCTGAACTAGAAAGCCGGAATGTCGTTTCCCGGTTTTCTGTGGGTTAGCAGTTGCCGGAAGGAATGCGGCATTTACATCGCACCCGGCCATAGGGAGCAAGGAATTGAAGCCAATCAGAGTGGTCATTGTGGGTGGAGGATTTGCCGCCGTACAATTCGCGAAAACTCTTCGCAGCAAACTGCGCGCTTCAGAGTGCGAGATCCTCCTGTTCAACCGAGAAAATCACATGGTGTTTCATCCGCTTCTAGCGGATGTCGCGGGAGCTTCTATCAATGCAGACGCGGCCGCAACACCTTTACGCCAGATGCTCCCTGGTGTTGGTTGCCGTACCGAACGCGTTCAGAGGATCGATCTTCCCTCCTCAGAGATCGAATTTGACGATGGGACCGGAGTGCTCAGACGCTTGCATTACGACCACGTCGTGATCGCCTGCGGCGCGGAAAGCAACCTGGGTATCATCCCTGGCATGTCCGAGCATGCTTTTGCCTTCAAGGTCATGCGCGACGCCATTGACCTTCGCCAGCACATCGTACGCCAACTGGAACAAGCTGAAGCAGCGACCGACCCCAATCGCTGGCGCTGGCATCTCAGCTTCATTGTCGTGGGAGCAGGCTTCAGCGGTGTTGAGGTCGCCGGAGAAATCAATGAGTTGGTCCGCAGCAGCACGCGTTTTTACCGCAACTTCAAAAAGGAAGACGTTGTTGTCACGCTGGTCCATTCCCAGGACCATATCTTGCCCGAGGTGGCGCCGACGCTGGGCGAGTTCGCCAGAAAGAAGATGAAGGAAGCCGGCATCAGCATCCTGCTGAATACGCGTGCTGTCGCGGCAACCCACGAGGGCATCGAACTTAACAATGGGAAGATGTTGGCGGGTGCCACCGTCGTTTGCACAATCGGAACCTCGATCTCTCCCCTCGTCCAACACCTCGACGTTCCCAAAGAGCGGGGACGCATTCGCACCGCTCCGGAAATGCGAATCGAAGGCCAGACCAACGCTTGGGCAGTAGGCGATTGCGCCCTCATCGTAAACTCCTTCGACAACAAACCGTCCGCTCCTACAGGCCAATTTGCGGAACGCCAGGGTCGCCAGGCGGCACTCAACCTCGTTCGAGTCCTGAAAGGTGAAGCCACCAAGCCGTTTCGCTTTAAAGCCCTCGGACAACTCTGCTCTATCGGCGGTTACTCAGCCGTCGCGGAAATGTTTGGCATGCAAGTCTCGGGTTTCCTCGCCTGGTTCCTGTGGCGCGGCGTGTATCTCTTCAAGCTGCCGACGTGGTCTCGCAGAATCAAGGTGGCCCTGGACTGGGCATGGGACTTACTCTTCCCGCGCGATCTCAGCTTCCTTAATACGGATTCGGCGCAACAGGTCTACCACGCCTACTTTCGTCCAGGCGATTTCATCCAACGACAAGGCGAGTCGGCCCGATTCTTTAGTGTGATCGAAGAAGGCGAAGTAGAGATCCTGAAAGCGGCAGAGCCGAACGCCGAGCCAAAGATCGTCACCATCCTGGGCAAGGGTGACTTTTTTGGCGAGGCCGCCTTATTGGGAAACCGCCCCCACGAAACCAGCATTCGTGCCCGCACCGCTGTTCGCCTTGGCCAAGCTGGCAGCGCCCTGTTCTCGCAAATCGCCGGAAACTTTGGACCCCTTCGTCAAGTGCTGTCGCAGGCTGTCATTCGCCGCTCGGGCGACTTTTGGCACCGCCTCCCCTTGACAAAGGTGCTTCTGGATCGTGAGCCACTTGCCTCTCTTCTTGACCCGCTTCCAGCAGAACTCCTCCGTAAAGACACTAGCCTGGCCGATGCCATTCGGGCCTTGAAGGAAAGCTCCAGCGGCGAACTCCTGATCCTCGACGAAGCGCAGCGTTTATGGGGAACTTTCGACCGCAACGACCTCGATCAAGTTGTCGCTCGCATCGCCGTCCTTCCGACAGATCAGCACGGGGATATGACCGGTTCGAAGCTAAGTGACTTTCTCGTGGTGAATCCAGTTTATGTAGCTCTCGACGATTCGACGCTAGTGGCGGTCGCCACCATGCTTGATCATGGCATCTCGTGGTTGCCGGTTGTCCAAAGCAAGGACAATCCTCGACCCGTCGGTTATCTTCGGAGAGAAAAAATCCTCGACCGAATGATTGAAAGAATCGGGCAGCCGCAAGCGGAGCATGCCCGGGTCGCAAGCTGAACATTCCGATGATCGAACTTGCTCCCTCCATTCTGTCGGCTGACTTCGCCCGCCTCGGCGCAGAAGCGCAAGCGGTCGTCGAAGGAGGAGCAAGCGTCCTCCATGTGGACGTGATGGATGGCCACTTCGTCCCGAATATCACAATCGGGCCTCCGGTCGTAGCTTCTCTTCGCAAAGTCTCGAAAGTCCCACTCGATTGTCATCTGATGATTGAACGGCCGGACGAATTCATCCCCGCTTTCGCGGAAGCCGGCGCTGCTTGGATCTCTGTCCACCAGGAGGCCTGCATCCATCTCGATCGCACCCTTCATTTGATCGCCGCCCACGGATGTAAGCCCGGAGTGGTCATAAACCCTGCCACACCTGTCCACGCCCTCGATGAAGTTCTTCCCCTGGTTCATCATGTTCTTGTCATGAGCGTGAACCCCGGCTTCGGTGGTCAAACCTTTATTCACTCTTCCCTCAAGAAAATTGAATTGCTCTCGAAAATCCGCGAGTCTCGCCAACTCGGCTTCCGCATTGAAGTCGACGGCGGCATCCACCACGAGACGGTCGGCGACGTAGTGCGTGCCGGTGCGGAGATATTGGTCGCAGGCAGCGATATATTCGAGCGTGGAGATCCCCGTGGAAATGCCAGGCAGCTCCTGAAATCCGCTCTCGACGCCGCAAAGCAATCCGTTCAAGATCTCTCGTCTGCAATGGCAGGAGGGGCTGCGGGCGATGGTGGGAACTCATTAAGTTTGCCCTGATCGCCGTTCGTCTTCCGAGGTGAATCGTTTCCCTTCTCCGCCAAAGGTGTGTCCTCCCTCTCTGGCCAGATCACCGTCAATATGAGCGCAACGCCAATTCCGATCGACACCTCGGCGAACCGATGAAAGGCCGTCTCCCAGGCGGGACCCGCTCGCGGGATCAACAGCACAATGGCTAGTGTAATGCCCCCGAACCTGTATGCACTTCGATCCGCCAGGGCAAGAGGGCAAAGCAGTCCCAGGAGGAACACGCT